>Ga0207797_1000819_pt1 | contig 23278 bp, 18 predicted proteins | sample PRCRCaboRojoPR_6_FD_187275 | JGI IMG/M metagenome (GOLD analysis project Ga0207797, IMG submission 187275) | Marine sediment microbial community from Cabo Rojo, Puerto Rico - PR CR 10% Liquid 1 (SPAdes) | ecosystem: Environmental > Aquatic > Marine > Coastal > Sediment | place: Cabo Rojo, Puerto...
TTTACCACGCAGGAGACCCTGACCAACGCCCATACCGCTCGCCGGTGGTTTTTGGAAAGCGGGGGTACGGAAAAGGACATCGCCAAACACTTTGTCGCCGCTTCCACAAATGCCGACGCCGTAGCGCGTTTCGGGATCGACACCAGAAATATGTTCGAATTCTGGGATTGGGTGGGCGGACGTTATTCCTTGTGGAGTGCCATCGGACTTCCCATCGCCCTGTCCATCGGCATGAATCACTTCGAATCCCTCCTGACCGGCGCCCACGAAATGGACGAGCACTTTCGAACCTCGCCGCCGGACCGGAACATGCCGGTCATTCTGGCATTGCTCGGCATCTGGTATAACAATTTTTTCGGCGCCCAGACCCATGCGCTTTTACCGTACGATCAGCACATGGAACGGTTTCCCGCCTACTTTCAACAAGGTGACATGGAAAGCAACGGTAAAAGGGTGGACCGAAACGGGGTCCCGGTAGACTATTCGACAGGTCCCATCGTTTGGGGCGAACCGGGAACCAACGGGCAACATGCCTTTTATCAATTGATACACCAGGGGACCAAGCTGGTTCCCGCCGATTTTCTTGCGCCGATGGTGCCCCATCATTCCCTGGATAGACACCATGACATTCTTCTGTCCCATTTCTTTGCCCAGACGGAAGCTTTGATGAAAGGAAAGACCCTGGAGAAAGTCCGTTCAGAAATGGCGGCCGCAGGCAAGGAAGCGGATGAAATCGACACGCTGGCACCCCACAAGGTGTTTGAGGGGAACCGACCGACCAACTCCATCTTGTTCCGCAGACTCGACCCGAGGACATTGGGGTCCCTCATTGCCCTGTATGAGCACAAGATCTTCGTTCAGGGAATCATATGGAACATCAACTCTTTTGATCAGTGGGGAGTGGAACTGGGCAAAGTATTGGCGAAGACGATCTTGGGAGAACTGGAGGGCGATGACCCGGTGACCTCGCACGATGCCTCGACGAACGGATTGATCAACTACTTCAAAGCACACCGTTAGGCATCTTCTCTAAGAGCGTGCTAAAAGACTATGGATAACCCCAATCTCCAAAAAGGAGAGGACATGAAGAGGGCATGGTTTCGAATTCGATTTTTTCTCCCGGTTATGGGATGTTTATTTCTTTTATCTGCTTGCGGGGGGGAAGACGGTGGTGGTGCTACCACGGCCCGCCGTCCTGCACCAAACTTCGCGCTCAAGGAATTGGACGGGGGGATCCTTCGTCTGGACGATCTGCATGGCAAGGTTGTCCTGATCAACTTTTTTGCCACCTGGTGCAGCCCTTGCCGGCAAGAGGTGCCCGACTTTATCCGACTCAGGAGAAAATTTGCCGACGAAGGTTTTGAAATCGTCGGGATCGGCCTTGACATGGAGGGAGCTGCAGTGCTCGGGCCCTTCGCCCGACATTATAACATTAATTACCCCATCGTCGTGGGAACCCGGGAAGTCGTGACGGACTACGGGGGGATTGAAGGGGTGCCGACGACGTTCTTCGTGGATCGAAAGGGATTCATCGCAAACCGCGTTATCGGTTTCGTTCCCTCGAACCGATTGGAAAAGATGATCGAAAAACTGTTGTAGGCTGATAAAAGGCCTGTACGGTTTCTACCGCCCCCATACCAGGGACTTATGGATCCAACCCACCTCGCCGTCGGCGTGTTCGATTTTGATCCAGTTTTCCCGGGCAGCCAGAACCTTGAAGCTCACCCCTTTTTCCGCCTGAAACATCACCCGATACTCCGTTCCGGCGCCTTTGCGGATATTGACCAGAGGGGCCGTAACCACTACAGCGGAAACCTCTTTTACCAGGGAGTGGAAAATCCAGCCCACGTCCCCTTCGAAATCGCGTCCTTTGTACCACTCCCCGGATTCTTTTATGACTTCCATGGGATAGTACTTGCCGACGGTCCACAGAATGTCGTGATCGGTACCGGGGCCGGATCGAACGTTCGCCCGGTCCACAATGACGGCGACTCGATCGGCCAGGGCGGTTCCGGTCAGGAACAGAACCAACAAGAACGAAAATAGACAGATCCGTTTCGTCATTCCAACACCACCACTTTGCAAAATTCCTCGGCGGCCGCCGTAAACGTGGCAGCATCGTTTTCCGATCCCACGATAGCCCCGTAATGCATGGGTATGGCCACCTTTGGGTTAATCCTCTTGACCGCTTCCACCGCTTCCTGTGCGGTCATCACATACGTGCCGGAGACGGGCAGCAAAGCAATATCCACATGAAGATCGCTCATTTCGGGAATGAGGTCGGTATCGCCTGCATGATATACCCGGACTCCATCGACCGTCACCACGAATCCGAGCCAACCCTTGTCCCGGGGATGGAAGCGCTTGTTCACGTTGTAGGCCGGGACCGCCTCCACATCCACACCGGCTGGGTCGACCCGGTCTCCCGGTTTCACCACCATAACGTTTCCGGAAAGTTTGGCAGCCGATTCGGCGTCGGTCACGATGACGGTGTCCTCTTTTTGCACCTTCTGAATGTCTTCGGGCGAACAATGATCAAAGTGTTCGTGAGTGACCAGGATCACGTCGGCCGGATCGCCTGATTCGATCTTAAAGGGATCGATGTAGATGGACCGGTCATTTCCCTTGATCAGGAACCCGTCGTGTCCCAGCCACCGCATCGCCGCCACCACATCTGAAACAGCCATAACGCCCTCCACAGCTTTGCAAAACTTCTTCTCGTTCGCTCCATCAGAAGAATTCGGCCGAGGGCCCCTCTTCTTCTACATGGGTACCCCCGAAATCCATTCGGCTCGCGGGCAGAAGTTATGCGAATCTCACGTTTCCCCTAAACGCTGACAAACCGTTTTTCCGGCAATATCACGCAAGAAAGCTTATTGCCATACACCGCACCGGTGTCGATACCGATCTTATTTTCAAGTACCAAAGGTTTGTGAAACGGGGTATGGCCAAAAACAACCGGTTTGCCGAAGTCGAAATCCGAATACACGAATTCCTCCCGAATCCACAGCATATCCCATGGATCTTGTTTTTCAAGGGGAATATGCGGTCTCAAACCACCGTGCACAAATATATAGTCGGGTGTTTCGTAATAAAGCCTCAAGGCCTTAAAAAAGGCCAAATGATCGGGAGGGATGAGATCCTTTTCTTCCCTCCCGGCTTCCCTGTAACTCCGTAACGTGGCATCTCCACCATTGTCGAGAAACATCAGGACATCGGTGCCCTCGAGATATCGTTCCAGCATTTCTTCGTGGTTTCCCTTGAGGAAAACCACTCTATCGCTTCTGGACCGCAGACCGATCAGATAATCGATGACTTTCTTCGAATTCGGACCTCGGTCGATATAGTCGCCGATAAACACCAACCGATCCCTGCCCCAATCGAAGTCGATCTGCTCCATCAGAAGCAGCAATTTATCCAGGCGACCGTGGATGTCCCCGACGGCGAAATAGCGTTCCATAGCTTACCAACCGAGGACGAAGGCCCGCCGCCTTTCGTCCAGCCTGGAAATACCCTCTTGTCGGGCCATGTCGAGGGCTTCTTCGTATTCTTCGGTGCGGATCGACCGAGAGACATCCGGGTCTCTGTGGGCTTCTCCACAGGGCCGGTATTGAGCCATGATATTGACATAGGTGTGAGGGGAAATCTCGTTGTTTAAGAAACGCATGATCGATCTCGTTCCGGCAACGCCTCCCGGCAGGACCAGGTGCCGAACCAGCAGACCCCGCCGGGCGATCCCCTGGTTGTCGGTCTCCAGGTCCCCGACCTGGCGGTGCATTTCCCGGACGGCCTCTTGAGCGACTTGCGGATAATCGGCAGCCTTGCAGAGTCGCTGGGCCACTTCGGAATCCCAAAACTTGAAATCCGGCATGTAGATGTCGAAAACTCCGTCCAAAAGCTTCAGCGTGTCTACCTTGTCATACCCACTGCTGTTATAGACCAGAGGTAGACGCAAACCGTCGGCAATCGCCTGTTCAACCCCTGACAGAATCTGGGGGACCACATGGCTCGGTGTGACGAAATTAATGTTGTGACACCCCATTTTCTGAAGAGAAAGCATCGCCGAACTGAGGTGTTCCGGCGACCACTCCACACCGGCCGTCTCATGACTCAGGTCGTAGTTCTGACAGAAAATGCAAAGCAGATTACAGCCGCCGAAAAAGATCGTCCCCGAACCGTTTTTACCGACTAAGGGTCTTTCTTCCCCAAAGTGCGGATCGTAGCTGGCCACAATGGCCCGATTCCCGGTGCCGCACACCCCCCGCTCTCCGTCGAGTCGATTGACACGACATTCCTGTGGGCAAAGGGTACAACACTCGAGGATTCTCCAGGCGGAACGAACCCTTTCCGTCAAAAGTCCCCGGCGATATGTCTCTACGTACACCGGTTCCACATGCTTACCTGTTCATCTTTTTTCACGGTTAGCCAATCAGTTCCCGTCAGTGTTTTTGTCGGGGCGACACCCATCCGGCCTGCTTTTGCTATGTGTGAACTTGAGCATTCTGGATAACCGCATTTATTTATTTTATTCCTGGGAGAACCTGCCGTCGTCTCGCGAATGGGCCATCCTGCTGACCCGGCCCTCGAGCCAACCGATTTTTTGGACCGTTTTTACATCAAATTCGGGCACGTAAGGCTTAATGTCCAGAAGCGGCGTGCCGTCGACGATATCGACATCTTGCAGGTGAAGTCGACCATCTTCCACGGCACAAAGACGAACCACCGAAAGACCGATCGGATTGGGACGGCCCGGGGCGCGAACGGCAAAAATCCCATGGCTCTCCTCGTCCAAAAATGGCTTTGCTATCAAAGAACTGCCGGTGGCGAGGTGAAAATAGTAAATCAGTATCAAGTGGGAAAATCCGTCGATATCTTTCAGCCCTTCGCGGTATGGATCGAAGATCACCGCCGTTCCTTCAACATCCCGCGCTGCGCCCGGCTGTATCGGGGTGCCCTTCGGCTTCTTGAAAGGAGAATGAATCACCCCTATAGGGGTAAACGTGATTTCCCGGTTTATGCTCGTTTCTGGTTCGGACATTTCGTTTGCCGTTCTCCCATTGGACAAAAAATCCTACTTTCCGTGGTGCTGGTTGTCAAGTCAAGGCGGGTCGCTTCGCAGATGGACGGGGTCCAGTCGGTAACGCACCGGGACAAATGACAAGGGGAGTCCTTGGATGTACGAATACGTCATTCTTGTGACGTAACACACCCGGCTTCGGGGAAAGATCTGGCCTTTTGAGGCGGTTTGTAATATTTGTAGGATAACAAGGGGATCGGGGTGACGAGAAACAGGATGTTCCTCCAGAACAGGGAGAACGCATGGGAAAAACACTGATACGGTTTCTGGCCTATACACAGATATGTTTTGTCTGCGGATGTATACTCTTTTCCACCTATTCCTTTTTCAACGGCCGTTTTGAGCAGGCCTTTTTGCCCTATCCGGTGTTGATTCTTTATTATCTTCTGTTTTTGAGAAAGAGTAGAGACAGACAAGCGACCTCTGACAATCCCGATTCTTCCTCCTCTTAGGTCTAGGGGTACGTATGATACGCAAGGCGACCGTCCATGACGTCAAAGCCATTCATGCATTACTTAAATTATACGGCGATCAAGGGCACCTGTTGCCCCGGGCCTTAAGTGATCTATACGATTCTATTCGGGATTTCACCATATTTCAGGACCAGGACCAGGGTGGGGTGGTGGGGATTTGCGCCCTTCATATTTGCTGGGAAGACCTGGCGGAGATCCGATCCTTGGCCGTTGAAGAAAAATATCAGCGGCGAGGAATCGGCTCGATCCTCGTGGGGGAAGCCGTGAAGGAAGCCCATGGCCTTGGAATCCCCCGCGTGTTTACGCTTACCTATCGTCCGGGGTTTTTCGAGCGGCACGGGTTCCAGGTCGTGGACAAGGCGACGCTGCCACAAAAGGTCTGGGCCGATTGTATCAAGTGTGTCAAGTTTCCGGATTGTGATGAAATTGCCATGATTCGATCGGTCGAGGAGTTGGAGAAAGGTCTCCGGGACGGAAAAGCGTGAACGGTCGGTTGCAAACTTGTGGATCGGCTAATGTTTGCCCGCAATCATTCCGATAGGAATTCAAAGGGAGATCCACGTCGGATTCCTGGCATGATAGTTGCTATTATCGGGGATATTAACCGCTTACAGAGAATAAGTACTTGACACCGTTTACGAACTTCTGATAATGATAGCCGTCATGTGACCTAGGCTCTGCCCGCGAGGCCTTGTACAATCACAAAAGGCGACCACCACGCGGGTTTTTACGTATCCAGTTGGATGAGTGAATAAAGTGTTCTTCCACCTTCAAGCAAGGGGGCTTGATTTTGACACGCCGGAAAATCACCTTTCTGATCGTTCCTGAAAACACTTCGAACGTAAAGCAGGTCAAATGCTCCAAGGGGTTCCTGGTTGCGATGGTTTGCGTGGCATTGGCCCTGGTGGTGGGGACGGGCGTGTTGATCCATGACTATGTGAAACTGAAGGGCAAGGTTCCGGCCATGGAGGCGCTGGCCCGGGAAGTGACGAATCAGCGGGTCCAGATTCAGGCCTATGCGAAGCGCATCGGGTCGTTGAATAAGCGAATGGGCGCCTTGCACGACTTTGAAAAGAAGATACGGATCATGGCCAATGTGGAGGCCCCGGAGCATCAAGACGGTGTGTTCGGCATTGGCGGGACAACGGGTCAGGAACTGGAAGATTTGCCCCAACTGACGGAAAGTCACAACCGGGTCATGCGGACGATGCATGCCCAGTTGGAACAACTGGATGAAGCGTCGTTTGTCCAGCAAAAAGCCTTTGAACAGTTATACGATCACATTCAGCACCAAAAATCTCTGCTTGCCTGCACACCGGCGATAAAACCGACCAAGGGATGGGTCTCTTCCAAATTCGGGTATCGAAAGTCACCCTTTACGGGACTCAGGGAATTTCACAGCGGCCTCGATCTGGCGACCCGACGAGGCACGCCGGTTATCGCCAGCGCCGACGGTGTTGTTACTTTTTGTGGAAGAAATGGCGGGCTGGGGAAAATGGTCAAGATCAACCATGGTTACGGCAAGGTGAGTCGGTACGCCCACCTTCATGAAATCCTCGTCAAGCGGGGGGACCGGGTGAAGCGAGGGGACAAAATCGGTCTGGTGGGAAACACGGGTCGCAGCACGGCGCCGCACCTGCACTATGAAGTTCACGTAAACGGTATCCCCGTCAACCCTGAAAAGTATATCCTCAATTAAACTTCGTCTTACCCGATTCTCCCATCGTACGTCCTAACGTATCAGCAAGACACAGGTCCAGGTTTTGCCGCAGCCCAGAAAACCCTTGGTTGGGATTTCAAATCTCTGCTAAGCTTATTAATTGGGCGTTTGCCCGACAAGAAGACGTGAAAGTCCTCCCCCGGCCGGCGACGCGTCCGTCTGGTGGGGGACGTAGTTCATAGAGAAGGAAGGACTTTCTGCTACAATGATTGGAAATGTCTTACACAAAATCTTTGGGAGTAAGAACGAACGAGAGTTAAAAAGGCTGCAGCCTCTTGTGGAAGAGATCAACAGCCTTGAACCGGAGATTCACGCCCTAAGTGACAGTCGCCTTCAAGCCAAGACCGGGGAATTCCGGGAACAGATAGAGAAGGGCGCTTCGTTGGACGACCTTCTGCCGGAGGCCTTTGCGGTAGTGAGAGAGGCTTCGTTGCGCACCCTCAAGATGCGACATTTCGACGTTCAGTTGATCGGCGGCATCGTACTGCATCAAGGAAAGATTGCCGAAATGAAGACCGGTGAGGGAAAGACCCTGGCGGCCACCTTGCCTGCCTATCTCAATGCCCTGACCGGTAAGGGCGTCCATGTGGTTACGGTGAACGACTATCTGGCCCGTCGAGACACGGAATGGATGGGCCAAGTCTATAACTATCTCGGTTTGTCCGTGGGAACCATTCTGCAGGGGTTGAACGACCAGGAACGAAAAGCGGCCTATGGCGCCGACATCACCTACGGCACGAACAACGAATTCGGTTTTGATTATCTCCGAGACAACATGAAGTTTTCTCTCGAGGCCATGGTCCAACGCCCCCACAATTTTGCCATAGTGGATGAGGTGGACAGCATCCTGATCGACGAGGCGCGAACCCCGTTGATCATTTCCGGTCCCGTAGAACACACCACGGACCAGCTGTACGACGAGATGAAACCAAAGGTGGTGAAGCTGCGAACCCATCAGGATCGACTCATACGGGATCTCCTGGATCAGGCCATGGAAAGGCTTGACCAAGGCGATGAGGATGATGCCACGTTGGAGCTTCTTTTGAAGGTAAAGCGGGGAGATCCGAAAAATCCCCGTTTCCTAGATCTCATTTCCAAAAACCCGTCCTTGATGAAAAAGGTGGAAAGACTGGAAGGGCATTTGTCTACCCAAAAGATGCTTCCCGAAGTGGATCAATCCCTCTTCTGCGTCATAGAAGAGAGAAACAACCTGGCGGAACTGACGGAAAAGGGCCTTCACCTGATCTACGGTGGCCGGGCCGACGACTACATCGTTCCAGACTTGGATGAGGAGCTGCAAAAGATCGAAGAAAATGAGGACCTGAATCCGGCGGAAAGGCGAGTGGAACGCCAAAAGGCGGAAACCGCTTACAAAGAGGCCTCGGAAAGATTTCACGCAACCCGACAGTTGATCAAGGCCTTCTGGCTGTTCAACAAGGACGTCCACTATGTGGTCAATGAAGGCCAGGTGGTTATCGTCGACGAGTTCACCGGGCGCATGATGCCGGGCCGACGGTGGAGCGACGGCCTGCACCAGGCCGTGGAGGCCAAGGAGGGCGTGAAGGTGGCGGAGGAAAATCAAACTCTGGCTACGATCACGTTTCAAAATTACTTTCGCATGTACGACAAGCTTTCCGGCATGACCGGTACGGCCGATACGGAGGCTGCCGAATTCAAGAAGATCTATGATCTGGATGTGGTGGTTATCCCCACCAATGAGCCGATGATCCGGGTGGATTATCCGGACGTGATCTACAAGACGGAACACGAAAAATTCAAGGCGGTGGTGGAAGAGATCAAGGAGCTCAACCAGCGAGGTCAGCCCGTCTTGGTCGGTACCATCTCCATCGACAAATCCGAGCAGCTCAGTGGGATGCTTTCCAAGTCGAAAATCAAGCACGATGTACTGAACGCCAAAAACCATGAGAGAGAGGCGGAGATTGTGGCCAATGCCGGGCAGAGAGGACACGTGACCATATCGACGAATATGGCGGGTCGCGGAACGGACATCGTCCTGGGAGAAGGCGTAAAGGAACTCGGCGGCCTGCACATTCTGGGCACGGAACGCCATGAAAGCCGACGTATCGACAACCAGTTGCGGGGCCGATCGGGTCGACAGGGCGATGAAGGATCGTCTCGATTCTATATGTCGCTGGAAGACGACCTGCTCCGGGTGTTCGGTGGCGAGCGGATTTCCTCGGTCATGGAGCGTTTGGGCATGGAGGAAGGAGAACCGATTGAACACGGGATGATCAGTCGAGCGATCGAGAATGCCCAGAAGAAAGTGGAAAGCCAGAATTTCGACATTCGTAAGCACTTACTCGAATACGACGATGTCATGAACAAGCAGCGGGAAGTGATCTACAATCAGCGGTTGGAGGCGCTTCGCGGTGAGGATCTTCGTTCCAGCATCCAAGGCATGATCTGGGAAGTCTGCGAGCGACTGGTGTATGGGTTTTGTGACGAGGAAACCCTTCCCGAAGAATGGGACATGAGGGGGTTGCGGCAGGACGTATATCAACAACTCGGCTTCCGCCTGCATATCGATCGAGAGACACAAAAAGAACTGGACCGGGAGTCCCTCCTTCAGACGGTCTATGATTCGGCGTTGAAGACCTACGAGAAGAAGGAAGCGGACATTGGATCCGATGAACTGCGGGAGTTGGAATGCATGGTGGTTTTGCAGGTGGTGGACAATCTCTGGAAAGAGCACCTCCTGGCCATGGATCACCTCAAAGAGGGTATCGGGCTTCGCGGATACGGACAGCAGGATCCCTTGATCGTCTATAAACGGGAAGCCTATGACATGTTCGCGAAGATGATCGAACGGATCAAAGAAGAAACGGTGCGGTACCTGTTCAGGATCCAGATTGCCAGACCGGAAGAAATTGCCGCCGAGGAGAAGTCGAAACAGGAAAAAATCAGCTATTCTCATGGAGACGAAGGCGCAAATGCCCCGGTTCGTCGCAAGCAGAAGAAGGTGGGCCGGAACCAGCCATGCCCCTGTGGAAGTGGAAAGAAGTACAAGAAGTGCTGTGGGGCATAAAAGACGAGCATCGAGATCAAGGGAAGGTGCCACGGCATATGAGGCCGGCCCGGGGCACCAATAATTGAATATCGAACGTCCAATATCAAATGGAAGCGAGTCCCATGCACGAAGTGCCCGGATTTTTGGCCGGGGCGGTGGCCGCCGGCATCAAGAAGAAAGACAAAAAGGATTTGGCGGTCATTTTTTCCCAGGTACCGGCCTGCGCGGCGGGGATGTTTACCACCAATCAGATTCAAGCGGCGCCGGTCGTTTTAGCTAAGGAGTGCCTGGTATCCGGGCGGGCCCAGGCGATCGTTGCCAACAGCGGAAATGCAAATGCCTGTACCGGTTCCGCCGGCATGGAGGCTGCGCGGAGCGTTTCGGAGCATGCGGCTTCGGCACTGAGGGTGGAAACCGGTCTCGTATTGACGGCCTCCACCGGAGTGATCGGCCAGCAGCTGCCTGTTTCGGTCATTACCGCTGCCCTGCCGGAGGTGGCAAAAGCGCTGACCCCTTCCGGTCTGCCGCAGGTGGCCGAAGCCATTATGACGACGGACACCTTTCCGAAGGTTTGCACCAGAGGAGGATCTGTGGGCGGCCGGTCATTTACCGTCACCGGGGTTGCCAAAGGTGCGGGGATGATCCGCCCCGACTTGGCCACCATGCTTTGTTTCGTCTGTACCGATGTGAAGGCGGAGCCCCGTCCGCTTCGAGACTGCCTTGGACGGGCCGTAGGCAAATCCTTTAATGCCATTACGATTGACGGCGACACGAGCACGAACGACACGGTTCTGGTGCTGGCCAATGGGGTGTCGGGTCTGGGGCTTGACCTGCCCGCAGGCACGAAGGCTTTTCAGGAAACCCTTGATGCGGTTCTGATGTCATTGGCCCAAGACATCGTCAAGGATGGCGAAGGGGCCACCAAATCGGTACGGATCATCGTAAAAGGGGCCAAATCGGAGTCCGACGCCAAGCAGATCGCCTACACAGTTGCCGATTCTCCGTTGGTGAAGACCGCTTTTTTTGGAGAAGACGCCAATTGGGGACGGGTCGTCGCGGCGGTCGGCAGGGCGGGCGTGCCCATTAACCCGGAAACCATCGATGTCTCTTTTGATGAGGTGTTGCTGGTGGAAAATGCCTGCTACGCGGGTCCAGACGCCGAAGCGGACGCTACCGGCGTACTGAAAAAAAAGTCCTTTGACCTAACCATCGACCTGAAAATCGGTTCCCGGTCGGCCACCGTTTACACCTGCGACTTGACGACCGACTACGTCAAGATCAATGCCGATTATCGCACGTAGGCCGCTTGGGGATGATAATGATGTTTTCCGATACGGGTCGGGGAACATCCCCCTAAAAACGGCGAACCCGTCTCTACCAGTGAGACGGGTTCAACCTTTTTGATCGTTCAAGCCTCTCCGGTTACGGCATATTTTTCTCTATCTTGGCGCCTTCTTTCAAACCGGCGACGTATTCGGTGATCTTTTCCCGTATTTTTTGCTGTTTCAACTGCTCTGTGAGCTGTTCCTTGGCTTCGTCATAGGGGACGATGGAGGCCTCTTTCTTGTCCAACAATTTGATCAGATGATATCCGAACCGGGTTTCCACGATGTCGCTCACCTCTTCGGGTTTCAACGCAAAAGCGGCCTCTTCAAAGGGTTTGACCATTTGTCCCTTACTGAAATAGCCTAGATCTCCGCCCTTCTTACTGCTTGGGCATTCAGAGACTTCTTCGGCCAGGGAGGAGAAATTCTCCCCGTTTTTGAGCCGTTCCTGCACTTTTTCCAGTTTCTTTCTCGCTTCGGCCTTTTCCGACTTACCCGCCTTCGGTCCGACCTTCACCAAAATGTGCCGTGCCCGAACTCGTTTGGGTTGTTCAAAAAGGCCTTGGTGTTTATCGTAGTAATTTCTGGCCTCCTCTTCCGACACTTCGACTTTCTGGGCGACCTGTTTTTCAATCAGTTCCTGAATCGCCAGCCCCTCTCGCAGTTGGGTTTCCAGGACGCTCTTGGACAGGTTCATTTTTTCCAGACCGTTTTCGAAGGCCTCATCGCTCGGGAATCGATCTCTCAGGCCGTCGATTCTGCCCTTTACCACCGCTTCGTCGACGGTGATGCCCTTGTTCCGGCTTTCCTGATAGAGCAGTTCCCGTTCGATGAGGTGATTCAGTGCTTCTTCCTTGATCTTCGGCAAGCCGGGATTTTCCAAATTTTTTCCTCTGTTGTAGAGCTGGCGAGTCCGGGAGACCTCTCGATCAAAATCCGCCCGGGTAATCGCCGAGCCATTGACGGTGGCCACGGTGTCTTCTTTCGCTTCCGTGGAATCCTTCTCCGCCCAAACGGGCCAAGTAAACCAGGCGACTGCCATTAGTATCGCCAAAGCGCCTAAACAGGTCTTCTTACTCATTGCCATAGGGATAACTCCTTTCTCTGAGCCGATTACTTGTCAAACCAAAAACGCGTATTCAAAGTTGCGCCGATATGCCTCCCGTGCAACCTCATGCTCCAGGGTAGCACGCCGCAGTCGACCCTGGCAAGGCGCATTTTCGCGGAAACGGTCCATCTGTCGTTCCCGTCCTCACAGTAACCACCACAGGAAAGACACCAGTGCCGTGAAGGGAAAAACCGTTTCTACAAGAAATTCAAACTTGGAACCCGGCAGGATCCACCGTTTTTCGAACGCCTGAATACTCCATCCCAAATAGAGTAGGGAAAGGGTGAGTCCGTATGCCAAAGACGTGGCCAAATTCATTATGGGGGCAAAGAGAGAGGCGCCCATGGAAAAAATGAGTACGTGCTTGAGTAAGGCGAGTACTTTCTTTTCTCCGAGCACGATGGGCAGACTCTCCTGCCCGACCAGTCGGTTTCCCTGCATGTCCAGGATGTCGAAAAAGGCGGTCCGGACAAAGGCGATGGCGGTGGCGAAAAGGACCACAAAAACCGTGGATGTTCCCACCGCAACGCCCTGGGACAGGTGGGGAAGGGCCGCGGTTACGATTCCCCAAGCCAACGCGATCAGTACGGTCTTCGACCCCGGGATATCACTGATTCGGCGGACCCGTACCATTCGACTGAGCGCATCAGGCAACAACCTCACCTTGTACAAGAGTCCCAGGATGCTAATGACGCCCAGAAGGGCAAATGGTAGCGGGCCCAGAAGAAACGCCATGACCAGCCCGACGGTTCCCGACACCCCGGCCAGAACGATCAACGGCCACTGGTGGGTTTCGTAGAAGGCGGCCCGATCGGGATCGTTGTACCGAACCGCTTCCTGTCCGATGAAGTTATTGAGGATGTGCATGGAAAGCACATAGCATGTAGCCATGACGGCCGCGGGCAGGCTCGGCCTTGTACCGGACAGAAGCGCGCAGCTGTAGCTCAGACACCCGGCACCGACAGCTAGGTACACATTGCTTAACAACAACCAGCGTTGCAACCGGCGTGCACCCCGGGACAGGAATCCGAGGTGAGCGTCCGGACGATTTTCCAGACATTGATAGACTTTCTTGATTACCCAGTTCGGGGTGGAGGCCCCTGCGGTGACGCCCACGGTCTTCAGGTTGCCCAAAGCCTCAAAACTGAGGTCCGATTCGCTCTCCACGTGAAATGCCCGGGTACCCTCGTGTTCCACCACTTGGGCCAACCGTTGCGTGTTGCCGCTGTACCGTCCTCCAACCACGACAACGGCATCCACGTCTTTCGCCATCTCTCTGGCTTCCGCCTGGCGCTCTCGAGTGGAATAGCAGATCGTGTTAAATTCGAGTACATTGTCAAAACGGGTGCGGGCCGCTGCAACTACCGCATCAAAAAGGCTTTCTTCCTGAGTGGTCTGCGCGACGACAATGACATTCCCATAGGTGGGAAGGTCGTTGATCTGGTCAGGATTCCGGATCACATGGACATCGCCCTCGGCGAATCCCATCAGTCCCACTACTTCGGGGTGGTCTTCATCGCCCACGATGAGGACCGCATAGCCTTGCTTGGCATACTTCGAAATAATGGTTTGTACCTTGATGACCCGGGGACAGGTGGCGTCAATAACAGAAAAGCCGGCCTGTTGAAGGCGTTCTTTCGTTTGGGGCATAATCCCGTGGGCCCGGATGACGATTTGACCCGGCGGGACTTGCGAGGGGTCCGTGACGATGGACACACCTTTTTGTTCCAGGATGTTCAGTACTTGAGGATTATGAATCAACGGGCCGAAGGTATAGACGGGAGAGGCCCCGCTGTTGGCCACGTCCAGAACGATTTCAACCGCCCGCTGGACGCCCATGCAAAACCCCGCAGTTCTGGCCAGTCGAATCTTCACAGGATCCGGTTCCTTTGGGAAATGAGCAGCGTGAAAAAATCTCCCGTGCGAACTTGTGTGAGCCCGTGCGGCCGCCTACTCCGCACCGATGATCAACGGTTTCAGATGTTTCTCCGTAAGCATCTCGATTAAGGGGGGAAGAGGCGTGGAGGGCAGACCTACGATATGAACATCTTCCTGCGAAAGGGGAATCAGTAACTTTTTGGCCGGGCTTGCAGCCACCGCCTCTGCCATCAGTGGCGTCACCTCTCCCATCATGGCATGCGCCAAGACAATGGCCATGGGACCAATGACGATGTCCATCCTTCCAACGGTCTGGACAATCGCATTTTCCCCGGTGGCTCCACGATTTGCCCTGGCCTTCAGCATCTGCGCAGTAGCGATGGCGTTCGTTCCCAGGGCGACGATTTCTATGGATTCGTCGAAAGTCTCCCGGAGCTTCCGTATGATCAAGCTTCCGATTCCGCCGCCCTGACCGTCAATGACACAAATCTGCATGTCCGATTTCACTCAGCGAAACACGTGATGTTTCGAGGCCTTATTACATCATTCCTGTCTGTTGCGAACCAATTGCAAACTTGCAAACAAGGTGCCACGCTTGCATTCTTTCCCTCGGTTAAGAACCGCATGCCGGAGAGCGAGCCAAGTTCATACAAGGGGCTCCCGAAACCTATGGACAGCGTAAGTAAGGAGGGAAGGGAAGTCAAGCTGAGATCTCCCGGAGGCCGGCCTTCTCTCTACAGACGGCTTTGTTACTTTTTTTCTTCTTCTTTCGGCAACAGACCCTTCGCTCGAAGTTTCTGTCTCTTCTTCCGGCGTCTTCGTCGCCGGTCAATCTCTCTTTTTCTTTCAATTTTCTTGTGACGTGCCATAGATTTTCCTTTCTGGAGGTCTTTGCAACCGGGGATCCCGGATGAGATCAGCGACGTTTTTGCAGAACCGTTTCGGATGCCTTGATTACGGCGTCGCTGGTAAAGCCATATTTTTCCAGAACCACTCCTCCGGGAGCCGAGGCCCCGAAATGATTGATACTGATGGTTTTGCCTCGCGGCCCAACGTAGCGTTCCCAACCCATGGCGGTTCCCGCTTCTATGGATACACGGGCTTCCACCTGAGGCGGCAGCACCTGATTTCGATACGCTTCTTCTTGGACTTCAAAAATCTCCCAGCTGGGCATACTGACCAGGCGCACCGCCACGCCGTCCCGGGTCAGTCTTTCGTAAGCGTCCAGTGCCGGATGAACTTCCGCCCCGGTGGCAATAAGCAGCAATTCCGGCTGACCATCCGGGGCATCGGCCAGTACGTAGCCACCCCGGAGGAGCCCTTGGGCGGAAGCATAGCGGGTGCGGTCCATAATGGGCAATTTTTGTCGTGAAAGAACCAGTGCCGTGGGTCCTTCGCGGCGCTCCAGGGCGAGTCGCCAGGCGACGGAAGTTTCATTGGCGTCACACGGTCGCAACACGACCAGGTCGGGGATAATTCTCAATCCGGCCAGATGCTCCACCGGCTGATGGGTCGGCCCATCTTCCCCTACGGCTATGGAATCGTGCGTCAACACGTAGATGACCGGCAGTTTCATCAACGCCGCCAGCCGAATGGCGGGGCGCATATAATCGGAAAAGACCAAAAACGTGGCCCCGTAGGGAATCAAGGCACGGCTCAAGGCCATGCCGTTCAATATGCCGCCCATGGCATGTTCGCGAATCCCAAAGTGGATGTTTCTGCCCGCCCGATCTTGCTTAAAGACCCCGAGCTCCTTGATGAAGGTCTTGGTGGAGGGAGCCAAGTCCGCTGAACCACCCAACAACGCAGGAATTTCAGGTGCTACGGCCTCCAGGACTTTCCCCGACGCGCTCCGCGTAGCAATGGGACCTTCATCCGGTTGAAATCGAGGAAAGGCCTTCTCCGGGTCTATCGGTAATCGACCCTCGTGCATTTCCCGCCATCGGAGGGCAAGTTCGGGATGGTCTTCCTCATAGGCCTTGAACAGCTTCAGCCAATCGGCTTCCCATGCCTGCCCATTCGACAGTGCCGTACGAAAGCGGGATTGCGCTTCCTCGGGAATATGAAACGGCGTTTCCGGCCAATGCAATGCCTGTTTGAGCATCCGGACTTCCTCGGGACCCAATGGCTCCCCATGGGCCGAGGACGTGTCCTGTTTGTTGGGGCTCCCATACCCAATGTGGGTTCGGGCGATAATCAACGACGGTCGATTCCGGTCTTTCTTCGCCTTTTCAAGCGCGGAGCCCATGGCGGGCAGATCGTATCCATCGACTTTTTGTACGTCCCATCCGTAGGCGGAAAAGCGTTTGCCCACGTCTTCGCTGAACGAGAGAGACGTAGAGCCTTCGATGGTGATGTGATTGTCCAAATAGATGCAAAGGAGGCGATCCAGGCCCAAGTGCCCTGCCAAAGAAGCTGATTCGGAGGTGATCCCCTCCATCATGTCGCCGTCGCTGGCCAGGCAATAGACGCAATAATCGACAATCGAATAGCCGGGCCGGTTGAAGTATCCGGCTAGGTATTCCTGGGCCATGGCCATACCCACCGCATTTGAAAATCCCTGTCCGAGTGGCCCGGCCGTTGTTTCGACCCCCGGCGTGAGGCCATATTCGGGGTGTCCGGGTGTTTTGCTTTCCCATTGACGAAAGGCCTTGAGCTCGTCAAGTGAGACATCATATCCGGTAAGGTGAAGCAAAGCATAGAGCAGCATCGATCCGTGGCCGGCGGACAAAACAAATCGATCACGGTTGGGCCAGTCCGGATTGGTCGGATTGTGTTTCAGGAAGCGGGTCCACAGGAGATACGCCAGATCGGCGGACTCCATGGGCATGCCCGGGTGCCCGGATTTGGCCTTTTCCACCGCATCCACAGCCAACATACGGATGGTGTGGATACAGAGTTGATCCAGTTCGTAACTTTCGTCCGGGGTCTTTGCCGGTTGCGTTGATTGGCCGGGGTTCACGTCGTCCTCCCTTCGTGTTCTTTCTCGCAAGCCCCGGTTTCAGTGGGGCTTTGCCCTTTTCAGGTCCTTAGCGGTAAGGAAAGCAGGGCATGCGAGGGTCTCGGATGTTCGCAGGTTTGCCGGGTTGGTTCTGTCAGCATTTGTAATTTGGCAAGGAGATAGTGGAATGTGCACGCATTGTAAAGGATAAAAAGACGGACCTTTCTGCCGATATCGCTGCTTTGGGCGAGTCGCTGCCAGTCCCCGCGGAACTCCCGCATTTGCTTTGACATTTCCGCCTTCCATGAACTATAAGCAAGGCAAAATCGTTGGCCTTTTCCTACCAAGAGGACGGTTGGTGAGTATTTCCGAACACATAGCGTCGAGGATCGAGACAAAGAAATTCGATTACATGACGTACGGCTTTTCCCGTGTGGAAAGTAACGCGCTCAAGACCTTCTTTGACCTGGCCCAGGAGTTTGAAAATGTGGAGGACATATACGAGCTCTCTGTAGGGATTCCCAAATCTTTTTTTGATCTCCAGGCCTGTCTCTACGTCATCGGTTTTCCCGAGGACCATCTCCGTCTGGTTGCCAAGAGTGAAGATAACGGCGATGCCTTGGGCGCGCCGCCGCCGAACGGCATACGGGCCGCGGAAAAGCCGTATCGGGAAGGCGATTCCATGGTCCTGACTATACGGGGCAACCGGCAGCTGCTGAAAGAACTACCGCTTTCCGGAGAAAACATTCTGGGATTATTAAAAATCTACCCGTGTGGCGACCTGGACATGCATGGACAGCTCTTCTTTGAAAAGTATGCAAACCGCATCGGGTTTAATGTGCACATGCGGTTTTTGCTGAAAAAATACGGGGAACATGTCTCCTTCATCAAAGGTCTGGTCGGTGATATCGAGCACAACGTCATTGTTCCCAATATGGTGTATAAGCTTTATTTGAAGCGGTTGAGCGGAAAGATTCGGAAGAACAAAGAAATTGAGGAGGCGATCCACGGTTATTTCTCCGCGTCCGAATCCCGGCGGGGAGATATCGCCCCAATTTTGGCCGAGTTGGATGAGGTGAACCGCGGTCTTTCCGAGGAACTGGCCAATATTGAGAAGCATTACCGGGCCACCAGTCTTTTCCTGGAAACCTTATTGCGGAAACGGCATTTCGATGAAGGGCGTCTCACTTTGCGCACGGAGTGCTGTGACATCAATCAGGCGGTGATTATTCCCCAGTTCGAGCGATTTGCCGAACAGTTTGACGAGAAAGGCGTCTCGGTAAACGACGGCTGCGGCGGCTTACCGGAAGAGGACAAACAGGTCGTTGTTGACGTCGGCCTCATATCGCAGGTCTATGCGAATCTCTTTTCGAATGCCCTAAAATATGTCGGGGAAGTGAGGGGCAAAGGCGGAGAACCTCAAAAGGCGCTTTGTTATGGAAGAGAGAAGTTGCCTGATTATTTCGGGCCGGGTAAAAACGGGGTCAAGTACAATGTGTTTACGACAGGCCGACCCATTGCTGCTGAGGAAAGAGAGAAGATTTTTGAAGAAGGGTATCGGGGCGCTGGAGCGACCGGCAGGCCGGGAACCGGCCACGGCCTGGCGTTTGTAAAGAATGCAGTAGAACTGCACGGCGGTATCGCCGGGTATGAAGCGGTACCCCGCGGGAATAACTTCTATTTCATCTTGCCGGAGTGATACTTCTGTAACCGAGCGGCTCGTATGAAACGAAAACGCTGAAGGGACCGCAAACAGTCTTCCTACCGTTGTGCCCTGGATTACGTCCAGGGCAGACTTTGATCCGGCATCCACAGGGCGCCTGAATTGACTAGATTCCGGCTTTCGCCGGAATGACGAAAAGATAGGAAAGTTGACTTTTCGCGGTTCCATCAAAGTTTCTTTTTTGATTAAACTGGGCACTTCGCCGGCCAGTCGGCGGGGCTGAATCCCAAAATGAGCGAAAGGCGAGGAGTGTAGGCAGTTATGGATCCACAAGTCCTAGCACGGATGCGGGCGGATGCCCATGATATCTTCCAGGCCGGGGTCGAAGCCGTGGACGGGACCAGAGCCGTCGAACGCCACTGCCGATTGGATGGCCGAACCTTTTGGGTGGATGACGTGGTCTACGAGATTTCCGCCTTTCAGCATGTCTACGTTATCGGGGCCGGTAAGGCCGGGGCGGCCATGGCGGCCGCTGTTGAAACGATGCTGGGTGACATTGTCTCGGACGGGGTGGTGAGTGTCAAATATGGGCACGTCAAACCGCTGACCCGAATTCAATGCATGGAAGGAGGACATCCGGTGCCGGACGAGGCCGGCGAATCGGGGGCACGGGCCGTCCTGGACATGGCCGAACGGGCGAAAGAACAAGACCTGGTGATTTGCCTCCTTTCGGGAGGCGGTTCGGCGCTATTGCCCGTCCCTGTGGACGGGGTGAGCCTCTCCGACAAGCAGGAAACCACGAAGATACTCCTTGGCTGTGGGGCGACGATCCACGAGATCAATGCGGTCCGAAAACATATATCCCAGGTGAAAGGCGGCGGGTTGGCCGAGGCGGTCTACCCGGCGACAATGGTGACCTTGATTCTTTCCGATGTCGTCGGTGACGACCTCGATGTGATCGCCTCCGGTCCCACGGTGCCTGATTCTTCCAGTTTCCGTGACTGTGTGCAGGTCTTTGAAAAATACGACATCGTGGACAAGATCCCTCCCAGTGTTCGGCGGCATATCGATCGAGGCGTGAAAGGGGAGGTGGCCGAGAACCCCAAACCGGGGAATCTCGTCTTCAGCACCGTCCAAAACGCGATCGTTGCCAGTAACGGAGAATGTATTTCGGTGGCCGCTGACAAGGCCCGGGCGCTGGGCTATCAAACCATGGTACTCTCCACCATGCTGGAGGGGGAGACCAGCGATGTGGCCAGAGTTCATGCCGGCATCGCCAAAGAGGTCCTGCGTTCGGGACAACCGTTGTCGCGGCCGGCGTGTCTGCTTTCCGGCGGAGAGACCACGGTTACCATTCGGGGCAATGGACTGGGCGGCAGGAATCAGGAGTTCATACTGGCGGCGGCGATTGCGATAGCCGGCCTGGACGGAGTGGTGGTTCTCAGTGTCGGAACGGACGGTACCGACGGTCCTACCGACGCCGCCGGTGCGGTATGCGATGGGGCCACCGTAGACAGGGCAAGCGATCTTGGTCTCGTGCCTCACGTACATCTGGCGGAAAATAACGCCTATCCCTTCTTTGAGAAACTCGGCGATCTCATCAAGACCGGACCGACCAATACGAATGTGATGGATTTGCGCTTGGTCCTGGTGCGGTAACCCGTGGAAGGCGGAGGTGCTTATGAGCGAGTTTCATCAGCATGGGTCGATAACGACCCTGCACGGCTTTTATGACATCCTCGACCGGGAGCAATATCTGTCCTGGTTGGAAAAGAAATTGGAAGGGTTTTCCCGGCACCGCCCCATCGGTTTACTTCTGCCCTGTCTGTATGACGAGATCCTCGCCCGGGACGTTCTGGATAACATCGTTCGACAGATCAACGAGGTTCGGTACTTCTGCCGCATCGTGATCGCCTTGGGCGGAGCCAAAGAGGAACAACAGTTTCTGGAGGCAAAGGCCTACTTCGATCAGTTGAATCAAGGGGGGCGAAAGGTCGACGTGGTCTGGGTGGACGGCCCTCGGATTCAGGAGGTGCTGAGAAAGCTGGAGAAAAAAAAGATTCCCGTTGGAGTGCCGGGAAAAGGTCAGTCCGTCTGGATTGCCCTGGGATATCTTCTCGCAAAAGATGACTGTAATCTGATCGCCCTGCACGACACGGACATCGTTACGTATGACCGACTTTTCCTGGCTCGACTGATTGAGCCCACAGCCAACCCGAACAACGATTTTGAATTCTGCAAAGGGTACTATGCCCGCATTTCTCCTACCGAGATGGAAATGAAGGGTCGAGTGACGCGCATATTTGTGGCTCCCTTTGTGAAATCGCTTACCGACATTTCATATAACCGGGGCTACAATCAGTTGGGCGCATTTTTCAAGTACCACGATTCGTTTCACTACCCCCTGGCCGGCGAGTTCAGTTTCATGACCCGGCTGGCAAGGGCCATCGACATTGCCTATGACTGGGGCCTTGAAGTCAGCACCTTGTCTCAGGTCTATGAGCGCCTCACCAACAAGAAGATCGCCCAGATCGATCTTTGCAAGAACTATGAGCACAAGCACCAGGAGCTTTCCGAAGGGGATCCGCGGAAGGGGCTGCACCGGATGGTGATTGATATTTCCAGATTCTTCCTCAACTACGTACGCTCCCACGGGATGCCGATCGACGATGCGTTCATCGATATGCTTCAACAGACCTATTACCAGCAGGCCTTGGGATACATCAAGCGATACAGTGACGATGCGGCGACCAACGGCTTGAGCTACGATCGGCACAAGGAGGAACTCACGGCCTGGTATTTCAAGGATTTCATCGACGAGGCTTGGAAAGAGGTTCGGCAAAAGGGGGTTATCTCCGAACTCCCGTCCTGGAACCGGGTCGTCTTTTCAGTCCCTGATATCTTCGAAGATGTTATGGCCGCCGTGGAGCACGACAATGCCTGAGTTCCCCGTTGAGGTATGGTCCTCCCGAAAAGTGGGAGAAACGTCCCGCCGCTTTTTTACTCTCAGGTAGGGTATCATCGTGTCCCAACCCGTAACAGTATGGTTCGTTGCTTCGGAAGTCGCTCCCTATGCCAAGACCGGCGGCTTGGCGGATGTGGCCGGATCATTGCCCGACGCCTTGCGGGGGGTAGGAGTAAACGTATCGGTCGCCCTTCCCTTTTACAAAACCGTCAAAGACAAGGGGATTACCGCCAAGCCGATCCTTGAGAACCTTCCAGTTCCCGTGGCCGGCAGGACCCTGCCGTGCAACGTATGGCAAACAGAGGCCGGGACAGGGGGTTCCGTTTTCCTTTTCGACAATCCGGAGTTTTTCGACCGCCCCGACCTCTATGGTACCGCCCAAGGGGATTATCCCGACAACTTGGAACGATTTACTTTCCTGAACCGGGCCGTCCTCGCGCTGGCCAAAGCAACGGGAACCCATGTGGATGTCCTTCATTGCCATGACTGGCAAGCCGCCTTGATTCCCGCGTATCTGAAGACCATTTATGCGGGGGACCCGTTTTTTTACCGGATTGCCTCCCTCTTTACCATTCACAACATGGGCTATCAGGGGATCTTTCCTGCCCGCGGGCTGGCTGTTTGCGGTCTGCCCGACTCGGAGTTTCATATGGAAGGGATTGAGTATTGGGGAGGATTGAGCCTGTTGAAGGCAGGCATCGTCTATTCGGATGCATTGACCACCGTGAGTCCGACGTACAGCCTCGAAATCCAAACTCCCGAATTCGGTCTGGGTATGGATGGCATTCTCCGGCGTCGATCCGATCGACTGTTCGGCATCCTGAACGGAGCTGATTACGGGGTATGGAATCCGGCGACCGATGTCCACATCCCCAGCCGATATACGGCGGAAGATCGCACCGGAAAGCGCGCGTGCAAGGCTGTGCTCATTCACGAAGCCGGTCTCGACGAACGATTGCTGGACCGGCCGGTTTGTGGGGTGATCTCCCGGTTGACCGTCCAAAAGGGCTACGAACTGATCATGGATGCCGTGGAGGAGATCCTCCAGTTCGATGTGGGGCTGGTGATTCTGGGTGCCGGAGAGGAAAAATACGAAAGGG
>Ga0207797_1000820_pt1 | contig 23271 bp, 20 predicted proteins | sample PRCRCaboRojoPR_6_FD_187275 | JGI IMG/M metagenome (GOLD analysis project Ga0207797, IMG submission 187275) | Marine sediment microbial community from Cabo Rojo, Puerto Rico - PR CR 10% Liquid 1 (SPAdes) | ecosystem: Environmental > Aquatic > Marine > Coastal > Sediment | place: Cabo Rojo, Puerto...
CGGGGTCCTCCACGGGTGGGGTGTCCGCCCCGAAGTACAGTCCGGTGACGGAACGCCGCGCCGGCGATTCGACGCCGGGCACCAGACCGGCCGCCGTCCACGGGTCGGTGGCGACCACCACCGCGTCCCCCTTCACCGCTCCCCCGTCTCCGAGCAGGACCGCCGTACCGTCTGCCTCGACGGCCGAAACCCGGGCTCCCGTTCGGACCGTATCCCGCGGCAGGCCGTCGGCGAGCTGCCGGGGAATGGCCTCCATGCCCCCGGCCGGGAGGGCGACCGGCCCCGCGGCGAAGGTACGCAGCACGAACTCCATCATGCGCCCGGATGTGACCAGATCCGGCTCCAGGAAGACGCCTCCGAGGAAGGGACGGAAGAAGGTCTCGATGATCTCCCCGGAGAACCCCCTCCGCTCGAGGAGCTCTCGGGAGGCCACGTCGCGCCCCCGGAGCGCCGCCCCCTCCACGCCCGCGAGCAGCTCCGCCACCCACAGGACGAGGCGAGCCCGGTCCCCGACAGTCCCCAGCCCGGCACGCAGCGTCTCCAGCAGTCGGCCCGGATGACGGAGCGGATTGTGGAGGGCGCGAAACTCCCCGTCCCGACGCACCAGCGCGCCGGACCGGAACTCGTGCAGATCGAGATCCCCGAGGTCCAGACAGCTCCGGGCCTCCGAATAGGCGGTCGGGAGGACCTGGAAGCCTCGATCCAGAAGAAATCCGTCCCGACGGTCGGTCCTCACCCGCCCACCGACCCGGTCCCCTGCCTCGAGCAGGACGGCCTCGACGCCGGCCTCTGCCAGGACATCCGCGCACCGGAGGCCGGCCACCCCGCCGCCGACCACGATGACTCGCCCCATGATCCACCTCCCGCTCACGAACGAAAGCGGCGCCGGCCGGGCGGGCCGACGCCGCACGATGGACCCGGCGCGGAGACCGTGGCCTACCCGCTGCCAGCGGGACCGCGCCTCCTTGCTGCCGGGCCCGGACGGGCGACGCGAATCTCGCGCGCCGCCCGGGTCAAGCTCCTTCTCAGATCCGACGCTGGCGGACGGTTACTCTCCCTGACCCGGGAGCAGAACCGTGTCGATCACGTGGATCACGCCGTTCGAGGCCATCACGTCCGCCTGGACCACCGTGGCGTTGCCCACCTTCACGGAGCCGTAATCGGTGCTGATCGACAGGGACTCGCCGGCCACCGTCTCGGCCGAGTTCAGCCCCTTGACGTCGGCGGCCGTGACACGGCCCGGCACGACGTGGTAGGTGAGCACCTTCTTCAGCTGCTCCTCGTTGGCCAGGAGGTCCTCCAGGGCGCCTTCGGGCAGCTTCGAGAAGGCCTCGTCGGTGGGGGCGAAGACCGTGAACGGCCCGTCGCCGTTGAGCGTCTCCACCAGACCCGCGGCCTGCACGGCCTTCACCAGGGTCTCGAACGATCCGTTCTGCGACGCGACCTCGACGATCGTGCCGCCTTCCTGGGCCGTAGCACGCATGGCTGTGACCTCCTCCAGAGTTACCGTCGTGTCTCCGTCCTCCGCCGGAGCGGAAGCGGTGCGATCGACCGGGGCGCCGGCGAATCCGCCGACGGTGAGCCCGGCCACGAGAAGCGGTACGAGTGCCGTCGTCTTCATGGGATCCTCCCTGTTACGTGGAACGCGCGTTCGGCCGGTCCGACGTTCGGGCGGCCGTCGCTGTGCAACTTTCGTCAAGAAATATAGCGGCCGCCCTCCCTGTGTCAAGGTTGTGTCTCGTAATCGGGCCCGTGCTGGGGCCGAACGCGGGGTTACTCGCCTTAATACCTAGCCACTACCTGTACATATGCCGGACACGTGCCAGCGCCGGCGGCGTAGTGTCACCCGATCGAAGCGCCGCCGTGACGCGAGGGAGGTCCGATCCCGCTATCCTACGTGGCGACGCCCCTCTCGGGACGATCTCCAACCGATGCGCACCACGAGACCATGGACGACGCCCACGTGACCTCGGGCCGGGGCGACGCCGCCCCCGGCGATCTCACGCGGCGGGACTTCCTCGGCACGGCCTCCCTGGCCGGCGCCTCCCTCCTCCTGCCTCTCGGCGGAGCGTCGGCCCTCCTCGACCGGACCAGATCCGGCGTGGACGAGCACTTCGTACGGGTCCGCGGTCGGGTCGTGGGCCCCGACGGCGGACTGGAGGGGGTCGCGGTCACCGACGGGCTGGACGTGGTGACGACCGGGGAGGACGGCCGGTTCCGGCTCGCGGCGGGCGCCGCCCGCGGCTTCGTCTACGTTTCGATCCCGTCGGGCTACAGGATTCCGCGGTCCTCCACCGGCACGGCGCGTTTCTACCGCAGGCTCGACCCGGGAGCCGAGGAGCAGGAGGTGCTCTTCGAGCTGCAGCCGCTGCGGGTTTCAGACGAGGAGCACGCCTTCCTCCTGCTGGCCGACATCCAGACGGAGACACCGGAGGAGATGGCACGCTTCCACGAGCGAACCGTGCCCGATCTGAAGGAGACGGTCGCCGACCTGGGCGCCGTGCCGACGTTCGGGCTGGCCTGCGGCGACATCATGTACGACCGGCTGGAGCTGTTCGACCGGTACGAGAGAGCCGTCTCGCGGATCGACCTCCCCTTCTTCCAGGCCGTGGGCAATCACGACCTGGACATGGAGGCGGCCACGGACATCGGGTCCACGGCCACCTTCACACGTCGGTTCGGCCCCCGGTACTACTCCTTCGACCGCGGGGCCGTCCACTACGTGGTGCTCGACGACGTCCACTGGCACGGCCGGGGCTATCTCGGCTACCTGGATCGGGATCAGCTGACGTGGCTGGAAAACGACCTGCGGCACGTGGAGCCCGGCCGGCGGGTGGTCGTGGCTCTCCACATCCCCGTGCTCGGCACCAGCCATCTCCGCGTCGGCCGGGACGAGCCGGTCCTCCGCCGGGCCGTGACGAACCGCGATCGCCTCTACGAGCTGCTGGAGCCGTATCGGGCTCACATCGTCTCCGGGCACACGCACGAGAACGAGCACAGCTTTCAGGGACCGGTGCACGAGCACGTGAGCGGAACCGTCTCGGGCGCCTGGTGGACCGGGCCGATCTGCGCCGACGGGACCCCCTCTGGCTACTCCGTCTACCGGGCCCGCGGCGAGCACCTCGAATGGCGGTACCGGGCCACCGGAAGGAGTGCCGACCACCAGCTGCGGACCTACCCGGCGGGCTCCGATCCGCAGGCCCCCGACGAGTTCGTGGCCAACGTCTGGGACTGGGATCCCGAGTGGACGGTGGTGTGGTACGAGGGGGCGGACCGCCGCGGCCGAATGGCGCGGCGCACGGGGCGGGATCCGCTCAGCGTGGAACTGCATCGGGGCGAGGAGAAGCCGGAGAAGCGCCCGTGGGTGGACCCCTACTCCACGCGGCACCTCTTCTACGCCCCGGCCCCGGAATCGGACGCCGAGGTGGTGGTCGAGGCCACCGATCGATTCGGGCGGACCTATTCGGCCCGGCTGTCCGCCGACGGGGAGGCGAGTCGCCGGTCCCCGGCGGGGACCCGGTAGGGATCGCCCGGACGGCGCGTCCCCTCCGGGCCTCCGAGCCGTCCCCTACAGCTCGGGGAAGTCCTCCCGCATGCGCTCCGCGGGCCCCACGTCCTCGAGCCGGCTTCTCGCCCGCTCGTGCGCCTCCGGAGCGCCGGCCAGCATCCCCCTCACTTTCGGAAAGGGCTTGTTGTACTCCAGGTCGGTCCCGGGGAGCTCGGTGCAGCGTCCCCCCGCCTCCCGGACCAGGAGCTCCCCGGCACAGACGTCCCACTCCCACTTCGGGCCGCGGGAGAAGGTCGCGCCCCCCTCGCCCGCGGCCACGAGCGCCAGCTTGTACTGGGTGCTGCCGGTGGGCCGAACCGTCCACTCTTCCCGGAAGGGGTCGAATTCGCCCCGGGAGAGTTCCGTGCGGGACGCGAGGAGGACCTCGCTCTCCCGGACCCGGATCCGCTCGCCGTCCAGGAAGGCTCCCTCGCCCCGTACTGCGTGGAAGGTCTCGGCCGTGGCCGGGTTGTGGACGACGCCGAGCACGATCCGACCCCGCTCGACGAGGGCCACGGCGACGCTGTACTGCGGCACGCCCTCGACGAACTCCTTCGTCCCGTCCAGGGGGTCGACGATCCAGAGCCTCTCGGCCTTCTCTCGGGCCGGGTCGTCCGCCGACTCCTCGGAGAGCCAGGCGCCGTCACGCAGCCCGGTCAGTCGCTCGCGAAGGAGATCATCGGCGCCCCGATCCGCGCGGGTGACCGGCCCCTGTCCCTCCTTCTGCTCGACGTCGAAGCCCTGCCGCCGGACCTCCTCCACCGCGCGGCCGGCCTCCCGGACCGCGTCGACGACCTCCCGGGCCAGATCCGTCGTCATTCCCCGGCGGCCTCGGCCACCGCGGCCACGATCCCCATGGTGGTCACGAGTCCCAGCAGGCGTCCCCCGTCGAACACCAGGGCCCGGTGGATGCCCGCCTGATGCAGGAACCGGGCGGCCTCCGGAAGGGAGGCGTCCGGGCGGACCGAGAAGGTCGCCCTCGTCATGACGTCGCGGACGGGCTTCGTTCCGATCCGGGTCTTCGGCAGTCCAGCGGGGAGGGCCGGCAGAAATCCGCCGGAGCCGCCCGTGTAGAAGAAGTCCGATTCGTCGTCCGTTTCCGCCCCCGCGGCCCGCGCTCCGCTCTCCTCCTCTTCCTTCGCGGCGAGTCGCATGACGTCGGTGCTGGAGACGACGCCCACGACGTTCTCCTCGCTGTCGACCACCGGGGCTCCGGTGATCCCGTTCTCCTCCAGGACCTCGATCAGATTCTTGATGGGGAGATCGGGACGGACGGTGACCACGTCCGTCTCCATGATGTCGCGGACGCTCCTGTCGAGAACGCTCAAGGGATACCTCTCTCCGTGCTGGATGTGCTGATGACGGTCGGGGCCCGGACCCATGACGCGATCGGGACGTCACCGGGCACCCCGGAAAGTCGCCCACCGAACGGCAAAAGAAAAGCCCGTCGACGCCCGTCGCCCCTTATCTTGGGACCGAGAACGAGCCGAGACATAGCAGAGAGGGGAGCCAGGATGTCCGTCGGTAGAATCTGCGTTCGATCGGTCGTCGTCGCCGAGCCGGACGAGAGCGTGCGCGAGGCCGCCCGCCGCATGCGGAGCGAAGAGGTCGGGACGCTCGTCGTGCTGGACAGCGAGGACCGGCCGGAGGGCATTCTCACCGACCGCGACGTCGTGGTCCGGTGCGTGGCGGAGTACGAGGACCCGGACGCCATGCCCATCTCGGCCGCCATGACCGGCCCGGTCCGGACGATCTCAGAAGAGGCCCCCATCGAGGACGCCCTCTCCCTCATGGCCTCCGGGGGAACGCGGCGCCTGGTGGTCACCGACGACGGGGAGCGCCTGGTGGGCGTGCTGGCGCTGGACGACGTGCTGGACCTCCTGGCGGAGGAGGTCGAGACCATCGGTCGCCTCCTGGGCCGACAGGGTACACCGCCCCATCCCGGGGAGGACATCGGCGACGGGTAGAAAGGCGATCAGATCAGCTGCTCGCTCCGGGCCTGGTAGATCGCCATCGCCAGGGCCCAGGCCACGGATCGGGCCTCGGCCACGACCTCCTTCGGACCGCAGTCGGCCACCACCCGTACGTTGCGCTCCGACACCGGACGGGCGAGCCGGGGGAAGAAAGCGTTGCCGCCCAGCCGTTCCCGAACTTCCCACACGTCCTCGAAGCAGCGCGTGGGACTGAAGCGTTCGGGCGGTCGCCCCTCGAGTCGCCGCACCACGAAGCAGCGCTCGGCCGGCGACCAGTAGGCGGCAGGGTAGGAGTCGGCCTCCTCGGGGTCCTCGACAAGGGACCACCCGAGGACGTCACTGATGAGTGCTTCCTCGATCGATTTCGAATCCGGGGGGTTCATCGGCAGGGCTCCCTGCTCTTCGTCCTGCTCGGGCACCCGGCCCCGCCGCCGGCCGCGGGACGTCGGCTATTCCAGCTTCGGACCCACGAGCTCGGCGAACTTGTTCCGGGCACGGTTCAGCCTCGATTTGACGGTTCCGAGCTTCACACCCGTGATCTCGGAGATTTCCTCGTACGTCTTCCCCTCCATCTCCCGGAGCCGGAATATCTTCCGGTGGTGGTCCGGGAGCTCCTCGATGGTCTCCTCGACGATGTGCCGCAGGTCCCGCTTGCGAGCCATGTCGTCCGGCGAGTAGGACAGGTCCTCCCACTGGAGGGGCCGGTCGTCCTCCTCGCGGTTCTTCGTGATCGTCTGAAAGAGGACGAGCGGGTTCCGCGAGCGGTTGCGGAGCTCGTTCTTCGCCAGGTTGCCGGCGATCGTGTAGATCCAGGTGGAGAACTTCTTGGAGGGGTCGAACCGGTGCAGGTGCCGATACACCCGCACGAACGTGTCCTGGACCAGATCCTCGGCGCGGTCCTGGTCGCCGATCGTCCGGTTGATGAAGTGGAGCAGCCGGTCGTGATAGCGGTCGGTGAGGACCTGGAAGGCCATCTCCTCCCCTTCCAGGTGCCGCTTCACGAGGCCGGCGTCGTCCATCTCCTCGAGCTCGGCGCGGCGCTGCTCGGCCGCCCCGTGCTCCTGCTGCTGGTCCTGCTCTACCTTGACCATCGAGGGTGTGTCCCTGGATGCGAGTGCGCGTCGCCGGCCCGGGGTCGTCCCTCCTGACCGGTCGGGACGCGTCTCTCCCGCGCGTCGATTGTTACCCCGTACGGTGCTGATGTGGTTCACTCCGTCCCGGGGAACATTATGCCTGCAAATGGGACGCCGCGCCACGCGAAAGGGGCGCGGCGCCCTTCGGCGCGCGCCCCCTTCGGCTCCCTGCTCTCTCTCCCCACCCGGCGCTGTCCGCACCGGGGACGGGCAACGTGAACGCTCAGCCGCCCACGTTGGGATTGGAGCGGATCTCGGAAATCGAGATCGGGAAGAAGGTGCCCGGCGTCCTCAGCGCTGCCGAGCCGGACAGCCAGTTGCTCGACGGGGAGTCGAAGCGGTAGTGGTCCGCCAGCCTCCGTACCTGGAGGTAGAGGTTCACCCGCCGCTCGTGCTCCAGCAGCGTCTCCGGGTCGATCTGATCCGGCCCCGTGTAATCGGACAGTCCGTCGAGGCTGCGGACCGCGTTCACGTGGCTCGCGAACTCACCGCTGCCGCCGTCGTCGCCGCCGGCCAGCGCGGCCTCGGCGATGATCAGGTGCATCTCACGCGCCGAGACCACCGTGAACGGGGCGAACTCGGCCGCCGCGATGAATTCCGCGATCGCCGCGCCCACCGCCGGGTCGGGCACGTCGTCGATGGGATCCATGAGGATGATCCCCGCCCCCGGAATCTGCCCTTCGTTCACGATGTCCGTGGGATCCTCCGGATCGACCTCCACGTAGTCCGGGCCGATCTGCAGCTCTCCCCGCTGGTTCACCTGGAAGCCCACGTTGATGAAGCCCGGCACGTTGCCGGTCTGCGGCACCGTGGAGCTGTTGTACGTGAACCGGTACTTCCAGTCCGGAGTCCCCGCGATCATGCCCAGGACGGCCTGCGCGTCGTCCACGGCAGCCTGCACGTCCACCAGCGGATCGGCCGGTGCGCTTCCTGCCGGGTTCAGCTGGTCCCAGACTGCCCTGGCGTGCTGCGCTCTCGCACGCATGGCGAGGAGGCGGACCTCCAGCTCCGTGTCCCCCTCGTCCCTGGCCACCGACAGCCCCTCGGTCAGGTACGTGATGGCCTGATCGTAGACGCTCGACATGTTGTCGGCCCCGATCGGGTTGGCCTCCTCCGTGGGCGAGGACGGCAGCACGAAGTCGTCGTAGACGTCACCGATGATCGTGTAGATGATGCCGCCGTACAGGTACGCGCGTGCCAGGTCCGTCCGGTCCTCCAGGGTGCCCTCGCCGTCGAACGTCGTGACGCGCTCGATGGCGCGGTCGGCCATGAATCGGCCCTGGGCCACCCAGTCGAAGGCGTCGTCGGAAAACTCGTTGTTGGGGTCGTCGAGCCGCCCGAAGTTCATCTGGTTCCAGGCGTCCCGGGATCCGATCCAGGTCAGCTCGTCCGTCGTCACCGAGTACGGCGCCGCGATGACGCTGGCCGCTCGGGACACGGTGGCCTGTGCTCCGTTCACCAGGGCCGGCGCCGAGGCCGGCTCATCCAGCTGGGTCTCCGTGGCGTTGTTCGGGTTGTCGACGTCGAAGGGGTCCTCGCAGGCCGCCGTGCCGAGCACGGCCAGGGCGAGGCCCATGGCCAGCCAGCCCCGTCCCCCGCCCCTCCGGTGGGAGGGACGGCGGGGCGCCGGCCGTCGGCCGTCTCGGGTCTCGTCGTCAGAATACATCGGGATGCTCCTCGGGCTCTGGGGTGTGTCGGCTTCCGTCCGATTCCATCGGTGTCTCATGGCTCCTCCTCAGAACCCGGCGCGGATGCCGAGGGTGAACCGGCGCGGGATCGGGAGCCGCCAGGCCTCCTGCCCCTGCAGGAAGTTGCAGTCGATGGAGTTCTGGCCCGAGAGGGCGCCCGCGTCACAGCGCGAGTTGTTGTTCAGCTCGGGGTCGAGGCCGCGGTACTCGTCGTTGACGAGCAGGGCCAGGTTCCGGGCCCGAAACGTGATCGACAGGTTGTCCAGCGACAGGCTGTTGGCGAACGAGCTCGGCGCGTCGTAGGAGAGCGAGAGCTCACGCCACCGGATGTAGTCCGAATCCCAGATCTGGTTCAGTCCGCTCATCGGCGCCAGCGCCCGGTAGTTGCGGGCCCAGTCGATGGCGGCGTCCAGGCGCTCCTGGGCGGAGCTTGCCGGGTTCCGGAGCGTGGCGTCGATGCGGGCCGTCTCCGGCGTGTTGCGGCCGATGACCGCGTTGGACTGCCGGAACGCGCCGGACAGGTCCTGGTGCTGGAAGTTTCCGGCCTTGTACTCGAAGAGCGTCCGGAGCGAGAAGTGGCGCAGGAAGCCCAGGTCCGCGCCCACCGAGCCGGACCAGTCCGGCGTCGGCTTGCCCAGGTACTGATCCAGGAATCCGGCGGTCCCGCAGTCCACCGGCAGCACCTCGAAGTCGTCGGGGCTCCGCGGCTGGCTGAAGTACGCCAGGGCCTCGGATTCCGTGGGCTGGGTGCACGTGCCGGCCACGTCCAGCGGGATCGGCACGTCCTGGAGCTGGGCGCCGAAGAAGGCGCCGGGAGCGAAGCCCTCGCGGATGAAGTTACGGTTCCGCGGGTAGCTGCCGCCGGACTTGATCGGGGCCGATCCGCCGAGGTCGGTGACCTCTTCCGTCAGGTAGGCGGCATTCCCGAAGACGTTCAGGGTGACGCCGTCGCGGCCGCCGCGCAGCACGTCCGCGTTGACGCTCACGTCCAGGCCCTCGCCCGTCATCTCACCGATGTTGGTGAGCTGGAGGTTGTTGAAGCCGCCCGTGATCGGGAACTGCTTCAGCACCAGCACGTCGTCCACCGTCCGGTTCCAGTAGGTGGCCTCGACGCCCACCCGGTCGCGGAACAGACCCAGTTCCACCCCGCCCTCCCACTCGGTGGAGACCTCGGGCACGAGATCCGGGTTGCCCAGGTTGTCCGGGGCGACTCCCGGGCCCTCGGTGCTCGGCAGCCCCTCGAAGGTCCGCAGCTTGTCGAACGCTCCCGGCTGCAGGCCGGACTGCCCCACGGCGCCCCGGAAGCGGAGCGTCGAGAGGAGCTGGCTGTTCCAGCCCGAGAAGTCGCTCGGAATCACCGAGAAGCTGGCCTTCGGATAGAAGACGGCGTCGAAGGTGGATCCGAAGGCGCTGTTGGCGTCCCAGCGACCGCCGAGGGTCAGGAAGGCGAAGTCGCGGTAGCCCACCTGCTCCTGCACGAAGAGTCCTGCGTTCACGTTCTCCAGGAAGGTCTCGGTGACCACCTGGTTCGCCGCGGCCTCGGCCACGCTGAATCCGGCGGCCGGGAAGATGGAGCCGGTTCCGCCGCGCGTGTCCGTCTCCTTCAGGAAGCCCTGGCCGCCGCCGGTGAAGGAGCTGCTCCAGTCGCCGAACTCAGACTCCCAGCCCCCCCGGAGCTCCAGGGTGAATACGTTGCTCGTGACGGCCGCGATGTCGCGGTCCCCCTGCACGTCGCTGGTGGTGAAGTTGTCGACGTCCCACGCGAAGGGGACGTTCGCCTCTGAGGTCTGGCTCGTGATGTCGGCGCCGACCGTCGCGTTCAGGTTGATGGTGCTGGACGGGCTGTACGTGAGCTGCGAGCTCCCGCCGAAGTGCTCCACGTTCTCGCCGAACGTCCGCTGCATGGCCTCCCGAACCGTGGCGAATGCCGGCGACCCGGTGAGGTTGTCCTCGTTGGCCAGCTTCGGCTGCGAGTGGAAGAGGAGCGGGAAGGGGGCGAAAATGCTGTTCGCGTCCTCCGGCGCCTCCTGGTCCGTCTTCGTGTAGTTGGTCCGCAGCTGGACCCGGATCCTGTCGTTCGGGAAGATGTTCAGGTTGGCCGTGCCGCTGATCCGCTGGTTCTGGTCGCGAGCCTCCCCCAGATCCTCCATCCCGTAGATGCCGTCCAGGTCCTGGACGCGTCCCGAGCCGAAGTAGGTGATGCCGGACGCGCCGCCCGAGACCGAGGCGGAGACCGTGGTCGAACGTCCGGTCTCGTCCGCCATGCCGACGAACTGCTCCTTCCCGAAGTCGTGCACCTCGAAGGGCTCGAGGCTCAGTCCCCAGAACTCGTTGAGCTGGGCCGTCTCATCGGCGTCCACGCCGAAGTCGGAGTGAGGAATGAGGCGGTTCGTGGGCATGAAGGAGAGGCCCTGCTCTGCCTCGAGGGTCCAGCGCGTTCCGCCCTCCCGTCCCGCCTTCGTGAAGATCTGGATGACCCCGTTGGAGGCCTCCGTGCCGTACAGCGTCGTCGCCGCGGCGCCCTTCAGGACCTCGATCCGCTCGATGGAGTTGGGGTCGATGTCGTCGAGACGGGAGCTCGACCCCGTCCCCACGCCGCCGTTCTCCGTTCCCACGTTGCCTCCGAACCCGCCTCCGCTGTTCACGCGGACGCCGTCGATGTACACCAGGGGCTCGTTCGACTGTGAGAGGCTGGAGGTGCCGCGAATCCTGATCTGCTGCCCTTCGCCGGCCAGTCCGCTGGAGGGAGAGATGGAGATGCCCGGCTGACGGCCGGACAGGAGCTCGGAGACGTTCTCGGTCGGCGAGTTCTCGAGCTCGTCCGTGTTGATCGTGGACACCGTGTTCCCGAGCCGCTTCCTGGCGACCCCGCCGGTGCCCGTCCCGGTCACGACGATGTCCTCCAGGCCGACGGCGCTCTCCTCGAGCTCGAAGTCGGCCGTGGCGGCCTGTCCCGTCTGGACGCTCACGGTCTGGCTGGCGTCGCCGTATCCCAGCAGTCGTGCCTGGACGAGTTGCTCTCCCGTGGGCACGCCGGCGATGCGATAGCGCCCGTCGTCGCCGGTGATGGTCCCGAGGCCGGTGCCCTCGATGAACACCTGGACCTGGCCCAGGGGCTCCATCGTGGCGGCGGACGTCACCGTTCCGGTGACGGCCCCCGTCTGCTGCGCCGGAAGGCTGCCCGCCGTGAGCAGCCCGCCCAGCGCCAGAGCGGGAATGGTTCGAAGCAAGGTCCGCAGCTTCATCGCGATCCTCCTTGGAGTGTGACTGGATGCGCCGCTCGACTCCCTGATCGACTCCTCCGCGGGAGTGGCGAGCGGGCCGTGTGGCTGGCGGCTGCCGGAGCCGCGGTCCGTCGTGTCGGCCCGTCCGGTCCTGCCGTTCGTGGGAATAGACGTCACCAGATGACGCGCTGTGTCACGGCACGGAGCGTCTGTCGACGAGCGACGGATGGCCGCGACGAACGGCCCGGATCCCGCGACGAACGCGGAGTGCAAATGGGGAAGACGGCGCCGGCGAACGGACGCCTGCGTAGATCGACGGCTGAGCTGTGTCAGGGACGTGGCCCGTCCGGGCGGAGGTGCCTCTTCAGAGCCCCTCGCCCAGGGCCTCCTCCAGGCGCTGGCGGCCGGAGCGGCTGAGGCTGTGCTCGGTGCCGTCCGTCAGGACGACATGATGTCCTCCGCGCTCGTCGAAGCGCACGGCGTCGATCCGGTCCAGGCGCACGATGGCGGATCGGTGGATGCGGACGAACTCCGAGGGGTCCAGCCGCTTCGCCAGGCGGTACATGGTTTCCCGGTGGAGGTGCGACCGGTCCCCCACGTGCAGGCGGACGTAGTCGCCGGCCGCCTCGATCCAGTCGACCCGGTCCACCTCCACGAACTGGACCTTCGAGGCGGACCGCACCATGATCCGCTTCAGGTGGCTCCCCCCTTCCTCGCCCTCCCCGCGTCCGACCGGTGTCTCCTCTTCGGCCGCGGCATCGGGGCGGGAGGCCTCGGAACGGCTGCCCTCGATCTCGTTCAGCAGCCGCGACATCTGCTCCCGGATGTCCTTCATCTCCACCTCCCGGAGCCGCCCCTTGGCCCGCGCCAGTGCCTGCCCGAACCGTTCGTCGCTGAACGGCTTCAGCAGATAGTCCACGGCGTGGAGCTCGAAGGCCTGCATGGCGTAACGGTCGTACGCCGTGGCGAACACGACGAGAGGCATCCGCTCCTCGTCCACCTCCTCGAGAACGCTGAAGCCGTCCCGCTCACCGAGCTGGATGTCCAGGAAGAGGAGGTCCGGCTCCTCGCTGTGCACCGCCTCCACCGCCTCCTCGGCGCTGGCAGCCTCGGCCACGACTTCGACCTGTGGATCTTCCTCGAGGAGCAGCCGCACGCCGCGCCGCGCGGCTGCCTCGTCGTCGACGATCAGGGCGCGTACCTCAGTCGACATGGATTCTCTCCCGATCATGGAGCCTCACCGTCTCACCGGTGTGCGCCGCGAACGGCGCGTCGTCCGAATCCCGAGCTGCCGACCACCGCCACTCCTGCCCTCACCCGGTCCCGGAGCCCTAACAATGCCCTACGAGTACACGGTCATCGAGGTTTCGAGCCGGACGACGAGTCCGGCACCTGCGGCGGCGAACCGGCCCGCAGCCACGCCGAACGCCGACGATCGCCCCCGCTGCTCGGGCCGCGGACGGAGGGGGACGGCCTCCTCCCGTCGTCCGCCCTGCTTTCGGCGTCCGCCGTCGCGCCACATCCTACACCCGACCGGTCGGGGGTGAGCCCGTCAGCGTCGTCCGTACCGGGGCGCCCTCCCGTGTCCCATCCGTCCTCCAGCCGCTCCACGGACGTCTCCGGAGACACCATGGCATCGTCGCGCCCGCTTTCGGCCCTCGCCGTCTTCCTCTTTCCCTTCCTGTTCGGCACCGGCGGAGCGTCGAGTCCGGCCCGTGTCGCGGCCGGGAGCGTTCCCGATACCGTCCCCGACGACGCCGCGCCCACGGTCCGGGTGGAGGAGTACGGACAGTGGGAGGAGCTCGGCCGCGCGACTCTCTCGCCGGACGGCCGATGGGTGACCGTTCCGATTCGGAAGAACAACGACGAGGACGAGCTCCGAATCCGGCGGCTGGAGAGCGATTCCCTGATCACCGTCCCCTACGGCGGGAGTCCCTCCTTCTCGGCCGACGGCCGGTGGCTCGCCTACACCATCGGGGTCTCCGAGGAGCGGCGTGAGAAGCTCCGCGAGGCGGACCGGCCCGTGCGGACGAAGCTCGGCCTCCTCGACCTCCGGACCGGCGACACCGCCGTGGTCCCGGAGGTCTCTTCCTTCGAGTTCAGCGACGCGGGCCGCTTCCTGGCCATGCGCCGCTATCCACCCCGGGAGCGGGCAGAGGGACATCGCGGGGCCGACCTCCTGCTGCGGGACCTGACCGACGACGTGGACACGAACTTCGGGAACGTGGCCTCCTTCGAATGGCAGGACGACGGCACCCTCCTGGCCATGGTCGTCGACGCGGCCGAACCCACCGGCAACGGGGTTCGGGTCTACGCCCCCCGCACCGGCCGGCTGCGGACCCTCGCCTCCCGCTCCGCCGAGTTCACGGGGCTCGCCTGGCGCCCGTCGGACGATGACCTGGCCGCCCTCCGGCGCCGCGGGGACGACGCCTGGGCCGACAGCGCCCACGTGATCCTGGCCTGGCGCGGGCTGGAGGAGGCGAACCCCCGGCCGCTCACCTTCGACCCGGGAACGGTGGAGTCCTTCCCGGACACCCTCCGCGTCGTGGAGCACCGCGACCTGCGCTGGTCGGACGACGGCGACCGCCTCTTCTTCGGCACTCAGGTCCGGGAGCCCTCGGGAGCATCCCCGGACACGGCGCCCGCCGACTCCGCCGCCGATTCCGCCTCCGGCGTGGAGGAGCTGCCGCCGGCCGACGTGCTGGTATGGCACTCCAGCGACGTGGAGATCATCCCGCTGCAGGAGGTCCGTGCCGAGCGGGACCGTCGTGACAACTACCTGGCCGCCTGGCACGTGGGCCGGGAGGGCTGGACGCGGCTCGGAACCGGGCTCACGGAGGACGTGCAGGTCCTCGAGGGCGGCGACCGGGCCGTGGGCTTCGACCGCACGCCGTACCGCCGGGAGCGCATGTTCGGCCCCGTCTACCGGGACATCTATCTGATCGACGTGGAGAGCGGCGAGCGCACGCGCGTGGCCGAGCGGGTGCAGTACTGGTTCGGCGGCAGCCCGGGCGGCCGCTACCTCCTGTGGCTCGAGGACGACCACTACCGGGCCCACGACGTCCGGACCGGGGAGACCGCCAACCTCACCTCTGAGCTCCCCGTGCCGGTGGTCGACGTGGACGACGACCACACCGTCGAGCAGAAGCCTCCCTTCGGCGTGGCCGGATGGACGCAGGGGGACGGCTCGGTGCTGATCTACGACGAGTACGACACGTGGCGGATCCGCCCCGACGGCTCCGGGGCGACGCGCCTCACCGCCGGACGGGCGGATTCCATCCGGCACCGCTACGTCGACCTGGAGGACGAGGAGCCGGGCGAAGCCGACTTCATCGACCCCTCGGCGCCGGCGTACTGGGACCTCTACGACGAGTGGACGGAGGAGCACGGCTACGGGCGGGCGCAGGACCTGGGGGCCGAGCCCGATCGGCTGGTCTGGAGGCAGAAGACGGTCTCCGGCCTGGTGAAGGCCGACTCGGCCGACGTCTTCCTCCACCGGATCTCGGACTTCGAGGACTCGCCCGACTACTTCCGCTCCGGCCCCCGGCTGGCCGACGCGGTGCAGGTGACGGAGACCAATCCCTTCCAGTCGGAGTACGCGTGGGGCCGATCGGAGCTGGTGAGCTTCGAGAACGCTCGCGGCGAGCGCCTCCAGGGGGCGCTCTTCTACCCGGCGAACTACGACCCGGAGAAGAGCTATCCGATGATCACCTACATCTACGAGATCGTCTCGCCGGCCGTCCGCGGCTACCAGGTCCCCTCCCGTCAGCACCCGTACAACCGGACGACGTTCACGCAGGAGGGATACTTCGTCTTCATGCCGGACATCACGTATCGGGCCCGGCAGCCCGGCCGGTCCGCCGTGGACGCCATCGTGCCCGCCGTCCGCCGCGTGCTCGACGTGGTGCCCGCCGTGGACTCGTCCCGGCTGGGCCTCGTGGGGCACTCCTGGGGCGGCTACCAGACCGCGTTCACGGTGACCCGGACGGACCTGTTCCGGTCCGCCGTGGCCGGCGCGCCGCTGACCAACATGGTCAGCATGTACAACTCCATCTACTGGAGGACCGGCGGCACCGACGCGCGGATCTTCGAGATCGCCCAGGGGCGGATGGAGGTTCCGCCGTGGGAGGACATGGACGCCTACGTCGCCAACTCCCCCCTGCACCACGTGGAGTCCATGGAGACGCCGCTCCTGATGGCCCAGGGCACCGACGACGGAGCCGTGGAGTTCAACCAGGGGGTCGAGTTCTTCAACGCCGCCCGCCGCGCCGGCAAGGAGCTGGTCTTCCTGGTCTACGATGGCGAGAACCACGGTCTCAGCCGGGAGGAGAAGAACGCCGCGGACTACAGGGACCGGGTCCTGACGTGGTTCGACCACTACCTCGAGGGCGAGCCGGCCCCCGCGTGGATCTCCCGGGGCGTGCCCTACCTCGAGCAGATCGAGGAGAGAGAGGAGGAGGCCGGGGGCGGTCGCTGAGGTCCGGCCGGGTCCGGCTGGCTACGGCCGTGCCGCCCTGCCCTGGCGATCGAGGAGCCGCTCCACCTGCGCCACCACGGCGTCCAGCGCCACGGTGTTGAAGCCGCCCTCGGGAATGATGAGGTCCGCGTACCGCTTGCTGGGCTCGACGAACTCCAGGTGCATCGGCCGAACGTCGTCCAGGTACTGCTCCACCACCGAGTCCAGCGTCCGGTCGCGCTCCGAGATGTCACGCCGCAGCCGGCGGATGAAGCGCAGGTCGGCGTCCGTGTCGACGTAGAGCTTCACGTCCATCTGTCGCCGGAGCGATTCCTCGGCCAGGACGAGGATGCCCTCCACGAGCACCACGGGCCGGGGACGGAGGGTGCGCGTCTCCTCCTTCCGAACGTGCCGGGTGAAGTCGTAGACCGGCACCTCCACCGCACGCCCCTGCTGCATGGCCTTCAGGTGCTCGACCAGCAGCTCCGTCTCCAGGGCGTCCGGGTGGTCGAAGTTGACCTCGGCGCGCTCTTCCGGCGGAAGATGGGAGCGGTCCCGGTAGTAGGAGTCGTGCTGGAGATAGGCGATGCGATCCCGTCCCACCCGGTCCAGGATGGCCTCCGAGACCGTGGTCTTGCCCGAGCCGGTGCCGCCGGCGACTCCGATGATCACCGCTTCCGGTGCCCGTCGTCGCCGTCGTCCTCGTCCCGGCCCTTGCGCTCGAGGAGCCGGCGGTACTTGCGGGCCTGGGCGGAGTCCAGGACCCCCTCGATCCGCTGCCGCGCCGAGTCCACCAGTGCGTCGTAGCGAGGTCGCACCTCGCGCCGAAGCTCCTTCATGCTCTCCCGGTAGTGCTCCAGGATCGTGTCGATCCTGGCCTTCTGCCGCCCGCTGAGGCCGAGCTCCTCCGAGAAGCGCTCGATCACCGTGTCCTCGTCGTCGTCCCTGTCATCGTGATCCGATCGTCCCTCGCGGTCTCCCCCGTCGCCTCCGGGGCCGCCGGCCTCCCCCGCGGACGGAGCCGGGCGGAGCCACAGTCGATCCGCGGCCACTCCTCCGGCCACTCCGGCGGCGAAGGTCGCGGTGAGCAGCAGAGCCACGATGACCTGCGAGCGTCGCACGGGAGTCGTTTCGCTCAGCGCTCGTAGACGACGCTCTGGAGCACCCGATCGGTGCTGGGCTCCGGACGGTTCACCAGGATCCCCGGGAGCGCCCCGGCGGAGTCCGGATCCACCAGGCGTTCGGCAGCGATGGGCTCGGTGGCCGGTGGCTCCGGCGCGCCACGGACGGCGGCCCAGCCGAAGGCCAGCGTCACGGCCGCGGCCAGCGGCAGGATCCTCCGGGTCCACTCCGACGCCACATCCAGGACAGCCTGCCGCTCCCGACGCCCGAGCTCGTCCCGGGCCTCCGCGACGATCCCCGCCCGCAGACGCCGCCGACGGGGGCGCTCGGGACGCAGCGGACGGAGCCAGCTCGGCCAGGCGTCCGTTCGGTCCTCACCCATCGAGGACCTCCGCACCGAGTGCCCGACGGAGCTTCTTCCGCCCGTGATGCAGGTGGGCGCGCGACGTCCCCGGGCTGATGCCCAGGATCTTCCCGATCTCGGAATGCGAGTATCCCTGGATGTCGTAGAGGAGGACCGCGCTCCTCTGCCGCTCGGGCAGGTCGCCCAGCGCATCCAGCACGCGAGCCCGATCCAGGCGGCGCAGCGCTTCCTCCTCGGGGTCGGCTCCTCCCGCCGTCCCCCGTGGAATGGAGTTCTCCGGCTGCCGGCTCTCCCGTCGCCGCGCGTTGTAGCACACCGACCTCAGTACCCGGAAGAACCAGGGGCCGAACGGACTGCCCGGCTCCAGATCGTCGATTCGGTCGAGGGCGCGGAGGAACGCATTCTGGACAGCGTCTTCGGCGGCGTGTGACCGGTGGAGGATCCCCACCGCCACCGCGTAGGCCTCCTCCAGGTATCGATCCACCAGACGGCCGAAGGCCCGGCGGTTCCCCTCCTGCACCGACAGCACCAGGCGCGCCTCGTCCTCGGGGACACCGTCCCCCCCGGACGTCTCACCCCCGTCCGGGGTTTCGGACTCGGCCCCGGCGGGCAACGCCTCCAGCTTCCTGGCCAGGTTGTCGCTCGCCACGCTCGTCTCCGGCAGGGATCGGGTTCGCACCGCCGGCTCCACTCCGGCTCGAGGCCGGGGAGCGGCGGCGTGCTCGGTCGGCCGCCGACAACGTAACCCGACCTCCGCTCCAATCGGACCCCCCGGTGTACGAGCCGGAGCCCGGCAGCGGGCGGAACGAACTCACGGAACGAAGAGGGCTGATTACGTACGTTATTGTGGTGACATGAAGACGCTACCGCCGGAGCAGACGGCCCACAGCCGCTTCCGACGGGGCAACCGGCGCCGGTGGCTCCTCGCACTGGCGATCTCGGTGGCCCTGCACGCCGTACTGTTCTTCGCGCTCCCGGTGATCCCCGCCTCCCGACAGCGCAGCCCGACGCCGGAGCTGCAGGTCGTGAGTCTCCCCAGCGGGGTCGTCCAGGCGCCGCCGCGGGTGGTCATCCCGGATCCCGTCGTACCGGTTCCGTCGCCGAGCCCGCCGCAGCCCGATCCGCCGAACGAGGACCCGGGCTCGATTCCCCCTCCGCAGGTGATCCCCCACGACGTACCGCCGCGCCTCACGAACCGGCGTGAGGTCGAGAAGACGCTCCTGGACCTCTATCCCGGCAGCCTGGAGGTCATGAAGGTGGGAGGTGCCGTCACCCTGTGGCTGTACGTGGACGTGGACGGACGGGTGATACGCGTCGTGGTACGGGAGCCGAGCCAGTTCCAGGCGTTCAACCGGGCAGCCCGGGCCGTGGCCCGGGCCATGCAATTCAGTCCGGCGGAACAGGCCGGCGAGCCGGTGCCCGTCTGGGTCCAGCAGCGGATCCGCTTCCAGACCCGCGACACCACCGGCGAGGGGACGGCGAGAGAAACAGCAGGCGACGGATCCACGTAGTGACTCACGGGGAGCACCGTTCTCGGCCCGTGGCGCCCCCCGGACGACACGGAATCCTCATGCGCGAGAAGGAGTCCAGCGACATGGCCTCAGCCCGCACGGCACGAGATCGACCCGCGAAACGACGCCTGGTGCGCTCGACGAACGAGCGCTGGATCGCCGGAGTCTGCGGCGGACTCGGCCACTACCTCGGCATATCGGCCGGCGGCGCCCGGGTCCTGTGGATCGTCCTCAGCCTCTTTCCGGGCCCCATGTGGCTGCTGTACGTCGCCCTGTGGATCTTCCTCCCGGAGGAGCCGACGTGACGACCGGCCTTCGTCTTCCTTACCTTGAGCGTCCGGCCGGACCGTCGCCTCTGAGCGCGCCCGAGCGCCGGGCCCTCGTACCACCGCAAGAACGGAGGTCAGGATGAACGGACGAACCGCCCTCGCGCTGACCGCAGCCTCTCTCCTCCTGGTAGCGGCCGGCCCCGCCCCGGCCCCGGCTCAGGAGTCCCCCGCCTGCGCCTTCCAGGCCTCGGGCGAGGAGCTCATGAACCGGGCGAGCCCGCCGGATTCGGCCACCGTGCAGCTCGGTGGCCAGGTCGCGAAGATCTGCTACAGCAGCCCCAGGGCCCGGGGGCGCGAGATCATGGGCGAGCTGGTGCCCTACGGTCAGCCGTGGCGGCTGGGCGCCAACGAGCCCACCACCCTGCACGTCACCTTTCCCGCCGAGATCGGGGGAGTCCGGGTCGATCCGGGATCGTATGCCCTCTATGCCGTGCCCGGAGAGGACCAGTGGGAGATCGTCGTCAACGGGGCCACCGGCCGGTGGGGGATCCCCATCGACGAGAGCGTCCGGTCCGAGGACATCGGCACCGTGACCGTCTCACCGTCGGAGACCGGGAGCCCGGTCGCGAACCTGACCCTCTCCTTCGAACCCCGGGGCGAGAACGAGGCCCACCTGGTCATCGAGTGGGAGCGGACCCGTCTCCGCGTGCCGGTCCGCAGGGTCGACTCGTAGGAGAGCGGCGGCGCCTCCTGCCGCGGCGGAGGAGGCTCCGTCGGGGGGGCGCCGGCTGATCCGGTCGCGGACCTGCTCCTCCAGCGGACCCGCCTCCCGGGCGATCTCGAGCGTGGGCCCCAGCCAGCCCAGTCCGGCCAGGAAGACGCCCAGGATCGCGGAGGCGGCGAGCAGCCGCTTCCGGTTCACCGGCTCGCGGCTCTCCCACCGGAAGAGCCAGGCACTCAGACCGCCTCCGACGAGCCCCGTGCACAGGAGGATCGACAGCGGCGCCCCCAGCGCCGTCCACGATTCTCCGCGCACCATGACGGCCTGCAGCGCCTCCACCAGGTAGGTGGCGGGCACGAACCGCCCCACCTCCTGCACCCACCCGGGAAGCATGGCGAAGGGGACCGCCGCCCCCGAGACGAAGATCAGCGGGAAGAAGATGGCGTTGGTCACGGCCGGCGCCGTCCGCATCGACGAGGTGAGGCTTCCCAGGATCAGCCCCAGGGGCACGAAGGCCACGGCCCCCGCCAGCAGCACCGCCAGCAGCTGGAGAACGCCTCCCGCCACGCTGACTCGGAACGCCGCGAAGGCCGTACCCGCGAGCAGCAAGAGCGCAGCGGCCAGCACCACCACCGACGCACCCGCGTTGGCCGTCACCACGGTTTCCGCCCCCACGGGCGTCGTCCGATACCGGCGCAGCACCTCCTTTTCCCGGTCGGCGATCAGGCGGTAGGAGACCCCGGCGAAGCTGATGGCCACGATGGTGAGCGTGAACAGCCCCGGCATCAGGTAGGTCACCGCGTCCGGGCGGCCGTCGGCCAGTCCCACGGCGAACGCGAAGAGGAAGAAGAGGGGGAAGGCGAAGTTCCAGAAGAGCGACGTCTTCGAGCGGAACGCGTCCAGCAGATACGCGCGGGTGAGGGCGGCGAGTCCCCGGGGCAGGATCCCGTTCCTCATCCCGTCCTGCCCCGGTCGTCACCGGCAGCGGTCATCGCCGCGGCCTCCCCCGGCCCCTCGCTCTCCCGGGGAACGTCCGGCTGGGGCACCGCATCTCCCCCGTCCATGAGCTCCAGATAGACGTCCTCCAGGCTCGGACGCTTCACGCGCAGGTCCTCCAGCTCCAGCTCCTGATCGCGCAGCATCGTGCCGAGCACCTCGATGGCCCGGGCGGGCGTCCGCGTCCTGAAGCACCGGTAGTCCCCCTCCGAGCCGTCCTCCACGGCTCCGGCCTCCATCAGCGGCGCCGGGTCCATCTCGCCGTTCACCTGCACCCAGATCCGGGACTCGCCCCGCGCTCCCTTCACCAGCTCCAGGGGAGAGCCGTCGGCCACCAGCTCCCCGCTCCGGAGCATCAGGATCCTGTCGCACAGCTTCTCCGCCTCCTCGGTGTAGTGCGTCGTGAGGAGGATCGTCCGACCGTCTCCCTGCAGCCCTCGGATCAGCACGTGCAGGGAGCGCCTCGCCGACGGGTCCAGACCGGCGGTGGGCTCGTCCAGGATGAGGAGCTCGGGCCGTCCCACCAGGGCCGTGGCCAGGGCCAGGCGCTGACGCTGTCCCCCCGACAGCTCCCCGGGCCGGGCCCCGACCTTCTCCCGCAGACCCACGGTCTCCAGGAGCTCCTCGCGGGGCGCCGGATCGCGGTAGAAGGAGCGGAAGAGCTCCAGGATCTCGTTCACGGACAGGGTGTCCGGAAAGCTGGTCCGCTGGAGCTGCACTCCGATCCGCTCGCGCAGCGCGGCCGAGCCGTCGCCCGGATCGGCGCCGAACACCGATACGCGTCCGGCGGAGGGAGCGCGGAGCCCCTCGAGGATCTCGACCAGCGTGGTCTTCCCGGCGCCGTTCGGCCCCAGCAGTCCCACGACGGATCCCGCCTCGATCGTGAGGTCGATGCCCTTCAGCGCCGTGACGTCCCCGTACCGCTTCCCGAGGCCGCGGGTCTCGATGACGGCGGTCACGAGGAGCTCGCCCCGCCACGCCCCCCGGAGCGGTGCACGCCGGAGGTCAGAATCCCGTGTTGATCGCGAACTGGAAGTGGCCGCCCTTCTCCGGTCGGTCGAACGGATAGACCCAGTGGACCTCGCCCAGCGCGAAGCCGAACAGGTTCACCCGGAGCCCGGCCCCGGCCGACGTCAGAAGCTCCCGGTCGCCGCCGAAGAAGAAGGCCTGTTCGTTGGTGCCCGTGCCCTCCTGGTTCGACGACCAGGCGACCCCGGCGTCGAAGAACCCGATGAGGTCGATGGGCGGCACGTTGCCCACCTTCGACAGCGCTCCCAGCGGGCCCAGCAGGGGCAGGCGGGCCTCCACGTTCCCCACCCCGAGGCGCGTCCCGAACAGCTCACTGAAGACGTCCAGCTCCTCGCACTGCTCGATGGGCACGCGGGGATCGCAGACCCCCACGTCGAACGAGCCGGAGGAGTACCCGCGGATGAGCTGCGAGTACCCGAGAAAGAGGCGACTCAGGCGCTCGTCCCGGGCGTCGTTGCCCCAGCGGCCGAAGTGCATGAGCCGACCGGCCAGCGTGAGCGGATCGAAGGGCATCACGTAGCGTCGGTAATCGGCCCGCGCCGACAGGTAGTTCAGCGTCCCGACGTTGGGCGTCGCCTCGATCCGGTACCGCTGGCCCATGATCGGTCCCGTCGGGCCCGGCAGAGAGTTGTCGTAGACCAGGGCTGCCGAGGCCACGGCCTCGTTCAGGGTTCCCGGCTCACACAGGTTCCGGCGGAAGCTCAGGCTGTCGCCGCAGGGGGGCGCCGCGAAGGTGGAGTCGGAGATGCGCCGGGCGGTCTGCAGGTCGAACACCTGCTGGTCCGTCTCCAGCTCGAAGTCGATCTGGTTGAAGCCGGCGCTGAACTCGACCCGCTGTACCTGGCTGAACGGATACCGGATGAGCCCCACGGCCTGCCGGTTGATCTGCCAGAACGTGATGGTCTCCCGGATGAAGTTGTCGGCTCGCCCGTCGCCGTCCGTGTCGATGCCTCCCTGCCGGAAGCCCTGCGTGATGTCCGGAATCTGGCCGGCGGCCACACCCCAGTTGGTCCGGTGCTTCTGGTTTACGTACTGGCCCAGCGCACCGATGCCGTTCAGCACGTTTCCGTCCTGGATCTGCAGCTGCAGCTGGGTGCTCAGGGAGTGGTAGCCCAGCATGTCGCTGAAGAAGAGCGAGGCGCCTCCCCCGATGAACGAGCCGTACGAGCTGATGGAGGCCCCGAGGCTCGGCTGTGAGATGTAGTCCAGCGAGAGGCTCGGATTGTAGTCGCGGCGGG
>Ga0207797_1000821_pt1 | contig 23257 bp, 15 predicted proteins | sample PRCRCaboRojoPR_6_FD_187275 | JGI IMG/M metagenome (GOLD analysis project Ga0207797, IMG submission 187275) | Marine sediment microbial community from Cabo Rojo, Puerto Rico - PR CR 10% Liquid 1 (SPAdes) | ecosystem: Environmental > Aquatic > Marine > Coastal > Sediment | place: Cabo Rojo, Puerto...
CCGGTCGCGACAGGCCCGCCGGTCTCCCGGCTGATGCGGACCCCTCCCATCCTTACATCGATACCGTGTACGACGAAGGTGCCCTCTACTTCCACGCGTTGCGGGAGAGGGTCGGGGATGAGGTCGTCTTCGATATGCTCCGGACGTACTACGAACAGCATCGATTCCAAATCGCCACACCCCAGTCATTCTTGGACACCGTCGAGGATGTGACCGGGGATCGGCACCTGGATCTCTATGAGCAATGGGTTGGGGGACTCGGTGGACGGTCCTAGCGTCTACAGAGGCCCCGAGCGCGGCGAAGAGGTCCCGACGGAGGGGCGGCAGGATCGAGCGCCCGCGGGCGCCCGGACGGGGCACGGCCCTCCACAGAACGTGGTCGGCTCAGCTCCATTGCCCAGATGTAAAAGCGTCTGGGAGACTCTGTGGGGCCGGTCGGTTGAGGTCCTCATGGCAGTCTGCCTGGTTGCGGCCGCAGCGGGGTGTGGACCTCAAGGAAGATTGCTCACGCCTACGGTTAGCCCCCCCAACGGTCCCACCCCTACCACGGGGCGCAAGACGACCACGCCAGAGCCCCGGTCTCCGGGCACTCCCCCTCTCAATCCGTCCACGGAAGTAACGCCGACGGGCGAGGCCACGCGGGCCGCGCGGGAAATCCGTTTCGAGCAGGCCTTGGCGCCCGGGTTCCGTGACGAGGCCAATGATTTTCCCAACGCCACTCGGTACAATCTCGACCTGGTCCTGGATGTGGAGCGGGCTAGGCTTTCGGGCGACCAGCAGATCAGCTACACCAACACCGAGAGCGTCGCTCTAGAGAGTATCTATCTGCGGCTCTTCCCGAACACGTCCGGGTATGGAGGGGGGATGTCCATCGCTTCCGTGGACATCGACGGCGAGCCGGTATCCCCGGAAAGCTCCCTGGAGGGTTCCGCGCTCCGCGTGCCGCTGCAAGCGCCCCTCCAGCCCGGTGCTCAGGTCGATCTCAGCCTGAGCTTCGAGCTGGCCCTACCAACACGCCACCACCCGGCAAGCAGTCAGGAACCCTCAGACGGCTACCGGCAGTTGGGGCTCTACGATGGTGTGGCGGCGCTGGCTAACGCGTATCCCGTTATCCCGGTCTACGACGACGAGGGATGGAACGTGGAACTGGCCCCGTCCTACGGCGATGCCGTCTTCTCTGACGCCGCTTTCTACGACGTACAACTGACAGCCCCAAGCACGATGACAGTCGTCGCCTCCGGAACCTGTCGACCGGTGGAGGAGAAGACCACGACGACCACCTGGTCCTGTGCGGCGGCGCTGATGCGGGACTTCAACGCTGTGGCGAGCGGGGCGTTCCGGACTGTCAGTGAGGAGGTGGAGGGGGTCACGGTCAACAGTGTCTTCTACGCGGGACACGAACAGGGTGGACGGGCGGCCCTGGACTTCGCCAGCCAAGCCCTGGAGCTCTTCGCACGCAAGATAGGATCTTACCCGTTCGCGGAACTAGATGTCGTAGAGACACCGACGCTGGCGGGGGGCATCGAATACCCAGGCCTCGTGGTGATCAACGAGTCCTACTACGACTCTGGCCAAGGTGTGAGCGATCGTATGGAGTGGGTCGTCGTGCACGAGGTGCTCCACCAGTGGTGGTACGGCGTGGTGGGCAACGACCAGGTCGATGAGCCCTGGCTTGACGAAGCCCTCGTCCAGTACTGTACCGCTCTCTACTACGAAGAGGTCTACGGGGAGGAGGCCCTCGACATCGTGGTCGACACATCCTTCCGACAGGCCTATGAGGAACTGAAAGAGACAGGCCGTGATCGGCCAGTGGGCCTGCCGGTGGCCGCCTATCCAAGGCGGGACTACGCGCCCGTAGTCTACCAGAAGGGTCCGCTTTACTTCCACAATCTGCGCCAGGAGGTGGGAGAGGATGTTTTCTGGGAAATCCTGCGAACTTACTTCCAGCGACACAGGTACGGGATTGCCCGTCCGGAGGATTGGCTGACCGCCGTCGAGGCCGTCACGGGCAGCCAATACCAGCCGCTGTACAACGCGTGGATCGCGGGCGGAGGAGAGGAATAGAGCCCGGTGCCGCTTGCCTCACACCCACCTCTGAACATCGCTCACCGGGGAGCGAACGAGGCCGCCCCCGAGAACACGCTGGCTGCCTTCCACAAAGCCCTCGATCTCGGGGCCGACGGCATCGAGTTGGACGTACGTCTCTCGGCCGACGGCGTGCCCGTGGTCATTCACGATGCCACCGTGGACCGAACAACGGATGGTGCAGGGCCCGTCGCCGGCATGGACCTCGGCCAGCTCAGGGCGCTGGACGCGGGCAGCTGGTTTGACCCGGGCTTCACGGGAGAGCGCATTCCCACGCTGGAGGAAGTTCTGGGCGTCTTCGGGAGCAGGACATGGCTGAACCTCGAGCTGAAGGGCGCACGAATCCTGGATAACGAGCTGGCCCCCGCCGTCGCCGGGGTGCTCGGACAGCGCGAGCTCGCGCAGGATGTTCTGATTTCCTCCTTCAACCCCTATCTCCTGCGCCAGGTCCGGCGGTTAGCTCCCTCCTACCCCGTTGCGCTGTTGTACGCCAGCAGCCCGCTCCTTCCGCGCCAGCTTGGGCAACTCCTCCTGGGCTCGAGGCCCGCCGCAGTGCACCCGCATCATGCGCTCGTGAACCGGCAGCGGGTGGCGCGGGCCCACAAGGTCGGCACGCGAGTGAATGTCTGGACTGTCGATGCCCGAGGGCGAATGCAAGAACTCATCAGCACGGGTGTGGACGGGATCATCACCAATAAGCCTGCCCTGCTGCGACAGGTTCTCCGTGGATAGAGACCGCCCGCAGCACCACCGGCAGCAACCAACAGGGACCCCTAGGAACTCGGAAACTAGAAGGAAATCGCCCTTGGAGCCACGAGCAACCTCCCCGGACAAGATGGGCCTCAGCGATGTGCTGCATCCTCCAGACTACCGGCCGCCTGCCCTCCACATCGTCCTGGTGACCACCGAATTGCTTGGTCGTATCCCGCCCTTAGGGCTGATGCCCGCCTGGCTCGCTCTCGCTGCCATAGCCTGCTGGCCCTGGGAGCACCTTCGCATCCCAGCGGCCGCACTCTCCCTTTTCTTCGTCATCCTAGACGGCGCAGGGCTGGCCCTCCTCCCGCGTTTGAAGCGCTCCTTTGGGCCAGTCACTCCCCCGCTGCTCGCCCTGACCTTGTTGCGAACAGGCATCGCGCTTCTATTGGGATGCCTTTGGCCCGAGCTGCCCAGCCTGATCGGCCTGGGCTTGATTCAGGTTGCCATCGCGGCGATATCGCTATACGCGACCTGGATCGAGCCTTTCAAGCTTCAACTGACCGAGACAGAGCTCACCTCTCCCAAGCTCAAGGCAGGCACGCCGGTGCGCCTGCTCCACATATCTGATATGCACGTTGAACGGTCGACCAGACGGGAGGAAGCGCTTCTCGCTACCGTTGAGGAGCTCAACCCCGACCTGATCGTGCTGACCGGTGACTATCTGAATCTGTCCTACGTCCGGGACTCTGAAGCCCAGCACGACGCCCGCGAGATCCTGCGCGAGCTATCCGAGCGAGCCTCCTGCCCCATCTACGCCATCACCGGGAGCCCGCCGGTTGACCTCCGCGGCGTCGTGCCAGAGGCCTTGGACGGCCTGGACGTCGACTGGCTGCTGAACGACGTGGTCGAGCTTTCCGTCCAAGATCAAGAGATCTGTCTCGTCGGGCTCACCTGTACCCGGGATCGAGATCGTGACGGTCCGCGCCTCCGGCGTCTCCTGGAGCGTGCCCCTGACCGAGGAACGTTCACATTGCTCCTCTACCATTCACCCGATTTGATGCCGGAGGCAGTTGAGCTGGGCGTGGATCTCTATCTCTGCGGCCACACGCACGGGGGGCAACTCCGCGTGCCGCTGATTGGCGCCCTGCTCACCAGCTCGGCCTTCGGGAAGCGGTACGAGATGGGGCGGTACGAGGAGAAGGGTACCACGCTCTACGTCAGTCGAGGGCTGGGCATGGAGGGGCTGGGGGCACCGAGGGCCCGCTTCCTCTCGCCGCCGGAGGTCATCTTGTGGACCCTGTCGGGGAACGTCGACCGGGCATGAGGTGCAGCGGGCTCGACGATGGGCGCGCCCACGCGACGTGTCACGATGAGGCAGCGACGCATCAATTGACGGCTTTGATCGCAGCGCTTCGCCTTCGCAGCCCTATTTGCAGCTGATTTCGCTAGACTGCGCCTGGATTGCAGGGGGCGCGCAACACGTACCTTCTGAAAGCGATAGATGGTCATTTGATAGCTTTTGGGAGGGCGTGCGTGGTATAATTTTTCGCAAATGACCGCCGGAGCCTCGAGCCAACCGGCGGTCTTGGTGTGTTATGAGACATGGAAGGGTGATGTAGAGCGAGTGGTGGGTCGAACTTCCCGGATCGCAGGTTTCTACAATAGGACGCTGTCGGGGCGGTTGGAGACCGTCGCGGAGTGGGCCGAGCTGACGGAGGATGAAGTCGCGGCCCTCGGCGGCGCCATGGGACTCGATCGCGAACGAGCCGGCGGCATGATCGAAAACGTGGTGGGACTGTATGCCCTGCCGCTTGGTATCGCCGTCAACTTCACGGTCAACGACCGGGACGTACTGGTCCCGATGGTCACTGAGGAACCTTCGGTGGTTGCCGGTGCCTCGTTCGCGGCCAAGCTGGCCCGGGCAGGGGGCGGCTTCAGGGCGACCACCACAGATCCGGAGATGATCGGCCAGATCCAGGTCCTCGACGTGGTCGATCCTCATGCAGCCCGCTTTGACATTTTGGCCGTCAAGGCCGACCTCCTGAAACTGGCAAACGAGACGGATCCAGTCCTGTTAGAGCTGGGCGGCGGCGCCCGGGATCTCGAGGTGCGGATCATCGAATCGCACGCCGCAGGGCCGATGCTCGTCGTCCATCTGGTCTTCGACTGCCGCGACGCCATGGGAGCCAATGTCGTCAACACGGCCTGCGAGGCGCTGGCGGGCGAGATCGAGCGCATCACCAGTGGGCGGGTGCTCCTCCGTATCCTGTCGAATCTGGCGGATCGGCGCCTGGCGCGGGCCCGGTGTACGGTCCCGGCGGAGGTGCTGGCCTTTGAGTCCTTCTCTGGCGACGAGGTGGCGCGCGGAATCGCCGATGCAGCAGCATTTGCTGCTATTGATCCGTATCGCGCCGCCACGCACAATAAGGGAATCATGAACGGTATCGACGCCGTGGTCCTCGCCACCGGAAATGATTGGCGCGCCGTCGAGGCCGGCGCACATGCTTACGCCGCCCGCTCGGGCCGCTATGCCAGCCTCAGCACTTGGAGCCGGGACGGTGGAGGCGATCTCGTCGGCACGCTAGAACTCCCGCTCGCCGTCGGTACGGTGGGGGGCGCCACCAAGGTGCATCCCACGGCGCAGGTTGCCCTGAGGATTCTGGGGGTGGACACAGCCTCCGAGCTGGCACAGATCATCGCGGCCGTGGGGCTGGCGCAGAACCTAGCGGCGCTGCGGGCACTGGCGACCGAGGGCATCCAGCGGGGACATATGCAGCTTCACGCACGGCAAGTGGCCATCGCCGCCGGAGCCGAAGGAGACGAGGTGGCTCGTGTCGCCGGCGAAATGATCGACAAAGGCCCTATTCGTCCCGACCGGGCCGAAGCCCTCCTGGACGACATGCGTGAGGCACAGATAGATGAGGGATGAAGGGTCCCCCAAAAGTGCCATTGCGGACGCGGTCGACTATGTGCTAAACTGGTGCAGGGGACGGGGATGGAGAACGGTGAGGCTGACCGCAGCCCCATTGGGAGCCCAGACGCTGCGTAGTCTTATGGGCTCATTACTGGATTGAACACGGAGAGTGAAGCTCCGATATGGTGAAGGATCTATACGCTGAGACGCTGAGACCAGACCGGGACGTGGGAATAGTCGGGTATGGGGCCTATGTGCCGCGCTACCGCCTTCCTGCCACAGAGGTTGCCCGCGTCTGGCTGGACGGCAAGGGCGGCACCCCGATCAAGGAGAAATCGGTCCCCGGCCCGGATGAGGACGTGGCGACCATGTCCTTGGAGGCCGCACGGAATGCCTTGGCCCGCGCCGGCCGCGTCGATGCTAAGGAGATTCGGGCCGTCTGGGTGGGAAGCGAATCCCATCCTTACGCCGTCAAGCCCACGTCGACCATCGTCGCAGAGGCCATCGGCGCGACGCCTTACACTCAGGCGGGCGACTGGGAATTCGCCTGTAAGGCAGGCACCGAGGCGATACAAGCGGCCATCGGCTTTGTCGGCTCGGGCATGGCGCGCTATGCCTTAGCCGTGGGATCGGACATCGCGCAGGCCCGGCCGTCAGACGCGCTGGAATACACGGCCGCCGCGGGGAGCGCTGCCTTTCTCATCGGGCCCGCCGATGACGCTCTTGCCGTACTTGAGGGCTCCATCTCTTACGCCACGGACATTCCGGACTTCTGGCGGAGGGCCTATCAGCGCTACCCCTCGCATGGAGGACGCTTCACCGGTCAGCCTGCGTATTTCACGCATATCGCCGGCGCCGTAGAGGCACTCTTCGACTCCCTGGACACCGAGGCAAGCGACTACGATCACATCGTCTTTCACCAGCCCAACGCGAAGTTCCCGTCGAAGATAGCCCGCCGTCTCGGTTTTGCCAAGGAACAGATCGCGGCTGGAATGTTGGTGAACGACATCGGCAATGCGTACGCGGGCTCCTCGCCGCTGGGCCTGACCGCGGTGCTGGACGTAGCCGAGCCGGGCAACCGCGTACTCATCGCCAGCTATGGATCGGGCGCCGGTTCCGACGCCCTCTCGCTTCACATCACCGACGCGATTGTCGAACGACGGGGCAAGGCACCGGCAACCCGCGACTACGTGGCGAGGCGCCGTGAAGTTGACTATGCCACCTACGTCCGCTACACTAAGAAGTTGGTCAAGTAGCACGTGCACGGGTCGCCCTACACAAGACAGTGTAGGGCGACTTTTCTGGCTGCCTTGGGTGACTATTGTGAATAGCGCAAAGGGTCTCGAGCGGATCTAAGTTATGAGAGACGTAGCCATTATCGGTATCGGACAGACGGAGGTGGGAGAGCACTGGGGTGTCAGCCTCCGGCACTTGGCGCTGGGCGCCGTCCAGGCCGCCATGGCCGACGCAGGGGTGATGAATGCCGACGCGCTCTACGTGGGGAACATGCTGTCCGGTGAGCTGGAGGGGCAGGAACACCTGGGAGCCCTGGTAGCCGATTTCGCCGGCCTACGGGGAATAGAGGCCTTCAAGATTGAGGCAGCGTGCGGGTCGGGGGCAGCAGCCCTTCGGATGGGATACATCGCCGTGGCTGGTGGGTTGGCGGACATTGTGGTGGTCGTTGGGGTGGAGAAGATGACGGACACCGTTGGTCCAGATACGACAGCCGCCCTGGCCTCCGCCGCTGACGCGGATCACGAGGCAGCCCACGGCGCATCCTTCGTCACGATCAACGCGCTGTTGATGCGTCGTTACATGCACGAGTATGGATACGATCATCAGGCGTTCGCACCCTTCGCCGTCAACGCCCATCGTAACGCCGTGCACAACCCGAACGCCATGTTCCGCTTCCCGGTAAGCGAGGAGAAGTTTGCGCGGGCACGCATGATTTCCGACCCGATCAACCTGCTCGACAGCTCCCCGATCTGCGACGGGGCAGCAGCGGTTGTCATTGCGCCAGCAAACCAGGGACAGAACCACTCGGTAGCTCCCGTGCGCGTGGCAGCGTCGGCGGTGGGCACGGATACCGTGGCAGTTCACGACCGACGGGATCCCCTGGTTCTTGAGGGAGCTGTGCTTTCGGCCCAGCGGGCCTACAATCAGGCGGGGGTTGGCCCCTCGGACCTGGACCTCTTTGAGCTGCACGACGCTTTCAGCATTATGGCGAGCCTGAGCCTCGAAGCTGCCGGATTCGCGAAGCGCGGCGAGGGCCTCCGATTAGCCCAGGAGGGCGGGATCGGTATTGAAGGTAGCATCCCGGTGACCACGATGGGAGGGCTGAAGGCACGAGGCCACCCGGTGGGAGCCACGGGCATCTATCAGATCGTTGAAGTGGTCCAACAGCTGCGCGGCCTGGCTGGGAAGAATCAGGTCCGTAACGCACGATTGGGCATGGCGCAGAACATTGGCGGCAGCGGCGCGACGGTGATCACCCACATTCTAGAGAGGGTCACTGACTAAGGCCGTCGAAGAGGATTTGCGATACAAGCGGGCATCCCACGTCGAGGGTGGAGAATCTTTCAGAGATCGGCCGAACTCGGGCTCCGTGACTAAGCAAGAGACGCCACGTCGACGTGCGAGACGCCGCACGAGATTGAAAGATAGGAGTGACCATGAATAGCATTCCAAAGAACTGGAGACTTCAGCAACAGCGGTATCGATTGGTTGGAGAAATCTGCGAGAAGTGCGGTGCGAAGATCTTCCCGCCGCGGGACGTATGCCCTGAGTGTGAGACGGTGGAACAAAGGGAGGTCGCGTTCAGCGGTAAGGGCGAGGTCTACTCCTACAGCACCGTTTACCATCCGCCACGGGGGTTTGAGGAATTCGCCCCCTACACGGTAGCGCTGGTTCGTCTCGAGGAAGGGCCATTGGTGACCGCCCAGCTCACGGACGTAGACAGTGATGAGATCGAGATAGGCATGCCTGTCGAGATGGTGACCCGGCGTATGCAGAGCAGCGGCGATGAGGGCGCTATCATTTACGGGTACAAGTTCCGGCCTGCCGTAGCGCCTGCAGTCGGGTAGCAGGTCGACGCACCTGTCGAACAGCCGAATAAGGCAGGGAATCGGTCCCGTTCGCCTCTCGCACTCGTCCAACGCGGGAAGTCGAGAAAGATCTCCGTGGGGGCGCCCTCGGGCGTCTCTGGCGACGGGACCGGATTGACACGAGGTCTCACTCCGCAGGTCCCATCCCGCGTCGCACTGAAGCTTCTGCTCGATATCCCCGCGTACCTTTCGCACCAGGGGCAACGACGTATAATCCAATTCACGCTGGATCGGCGCAGGCCGGTCTGGCTCTAACCATACTGGGGGTTGGCGGCGTCTTGTCGCGCGGGCGCTGCCCGCCAGCCCGGACGCGTCGCACGACAAGAAGCTTGAAGCAGTACAGGGCATTGCAGCCCGCTAGGGGGGATGGTGTTAAACCACATTCACTGGCTCGGTCACGACGCCTTCCGGGTCGACGGACCGAGGACCGTCTACTTCGATCCGTACGAGATTGGCGAGGGGCGTCCTGAGGCGGACTTGATCCTCATCTCACATGATCATTTCGACCACTGCTCGCCCGAGGACGTGGAAAGCATCCAGGGTGCGAGCACCGTCATCGTGACGATCAAGGCGGCGGCTGAGAAGCTCTCGGGAACCACCCGCATTGTCGAGCCGGGGGACGCGATCACGGTCCGCGGGATCGAGGTTGAGGCCGTTCCGGCTTACAACGTGAACAAGTTCCGCAGCCCGGGAGAGCCGTTCCATCCCCAAGACGCCGGGCACGTGGGTTTCGTCGTCACGATGGACGGTCAGCGAATCTACCACGCCGGCGATACCGACCACATTCCCGAGATGGGCGACCTGGAGGCGATCGACGTTGCTTTGCTGCCGGTAAGCGGGGTCTACGTTATGACCGCAGAGGAGGCCATTGAGGCAGCTCGAACGATTGAGCCGGACGTGGCGGTCCCCATGCACGTTGGCCGCGGCATTGGCTCCCCAGACGCTGCAGCGGCGTTCAAGGACGGGGCACCCGTCGACGTGGTAATCCTGGAGATGGAGTAGCCCTGAACGAGCCCCGTGCGCATGGTGAACGCGGTTTTGGTTTCCGACCGGGCGTGGTGCTCACCCAGGGCGCGGCTCGATAAGTCCCAAATCCTCTTCTTCGAACGGAATCGATACGCAGGAATGACATCCTCGACGCGCCCATCCTCCTCCCACGTCGCTCGTTCGGCGGCGCTCGTCGCGGCTCTTTTCGCCTTTGACAAGGTCCTCGCGCTGGGCCGCGATGTGGTCATCAGCCGCGCTTTCGGCGCCTCCGCCGAGCTTGACGCGTACTACGCTGCCTTTGAGTTGCCCGACGGGCTGTTCACCATTCTGGCCGGAAGCGCCATGGCGACGACCCTCATTCCCATCCTTGCAGCCCGCATCCGCCGTGACGAGCACGACGCAGCCTGGGAGCTCGTCTCTGCCGTGGTTAACCTGGCCCTACTGATCGTGGCGGTTGTGGGGTTCGTGGCGGCGCTATTCGCGCCGCAGGTAATTAGCGCCGTGGCCCCCGGCTTCGACCCCGAACAGGTGGCCTTAGGGGCGAAGCTGATGCGCTTAGTCTTGATCCAGACGCTGATCTTCACCGTCAGCGGCATTCTGGTCGGCGTGCTGCGGGCTTACCAGCACTTCTTCCTTCCGGCCCTGGCACCGGTCTGCTACACGTTGGGCCGAATCCTGGGCACCCTGTTCCTCGCCCCAAGGTGGGGAATCTTCGGCCTGGCTTGGGGAGGCGTAGGAGGCGCGATCGTCTACTTCCTGGTCCTGCTGCCGGGCCTGGTGCGCTTCGGTGCCCGGTGGTCCCCGGCCCTGACCCATCCGGACATGCGAGCCCTCCTGAAGCTGATCGGCCCGCGGATGATCGGACTAGGTGCCACGTACCTGAACTTCGTGCTCCCAACGTTCCTAGGATCTCGACTCTCCGAGGGGGCCATCTCCGCGTACGAGTACGGCTGGCGTCTGATGCAGTTCCCGCAGACGATTGTCGGGACCGCGCTGGGAATCACCGTTTTCCCTACCCTGGCCGCTCTAGCGAGCAGTGAAGACCGCGATGGACTTCGCCGAACCGCCTCGTGGGCCCTGCGACTGGTGCTTGCCCTGGCGGTCCCGGCCGGGATCGGCCTCTTGGTGTTGGGCCGTCCCCTGACGGTGCTTCTCTTCCAGCGGGGCGCCTTCGATGCCGCCACCACCGATCGGGTCTTCCTAGCCCTCCAGTTCTTCTCACTGGGGCTCATCTTCCACAGTGCGCTGGAGGTGACGAGCAGGCTGTTCTACGCCCAGAAGGATATGTGGACCCCGCTCTGGGCAGCCGTCGCCGGTTTGATTGTTAACGCCGGGCTAGGTTGGCTTCTGCTTCCCACGCTGGCCCAGGGCTCTGTGGCCCTTTCGAACTCGTTGGGCGTGGGGCTCCAGGTGACGCTGCTCCTGTACGTGGCCCGACGTCGGCTCAAGGGTTTTGAGGGGAGTGCGGTCGCCGCCTCGCTGGGACGGACCCTGGGCGCGTCGGCGCTTATGACAGCAGCCGTTCTTGGCCTTCGCGCGCTGGCGCCGTCGCTGAACCCTCGCATCCTGGGCGTCGCCGGCCTGGCTCTGGGCACCCTGGTGTACCTCGGAAGCGCCGTCCTATTGGGTAGTGAGGAGATTCGACAGCTGCCCCGACTCCTCCTGAACAAGGACGATGACGTGCGCACCACAACTCTGGAACCGCCAAGCAGGACCTAGACGAGGCGCAAACAATGGTCGCAGGATCCGGCGTCAGCTTCGTGGGAAACGGATTGATCGAACGACGCCCGGAGATTAGGTCGATCGAGGGTCCACGCAGACCCTCGGCCGCAAGGCTGAGCGCTTGAGCCTCCCTTGCCGGCCGTTCAAGACGCGTCTGGACGCTAGCCGAGGCTATCCAGCGCCTCGCGGGCCGGTTTCCACCCCTCGTGATGCCGAAGGGCCGTCCTGAAGTCGGACCGCGCACCGTCGACATCCCCAAGCGCCAGCCGGGCCCTGCCGCGCCAGTAGTAAGACTCCTCGAGGTTGCCGGCTGTCTTGAGCGTCGCATCGGCCAAGGTGATCACATCCTCGAAGCGGCCTGTCGCATAGTAGCTCTCATACGGGCCAAACTGGTACCAGAGCATACGGAAATGGAGCCCAAGTTGGCGGGACCGGTCGTAGGCCGCCGAGGCATCCTGGTGCCGGCCCAAAGCCGTGAGAGACGAACCCACATTGAACCAGGAGAAGGTCACCCAGTCGGAGCAGTCCGCATACGCCACGCAGTCCCCCGGCAGGGCTACCGCCTCGTTCCGGGCGACCTCCAGAGCGCGCTCATACATGGCCGCGTCTTCCAGGTCGGGCCCGATAATAGGAGCTAGGGCTTCCCACCTCTCTGGCGTGTAGACCACCACGTAGAGCCGGTTGAAGACCCGCCAGAGCTCATCGAGCTCGCGGTAGCCGATAGGGACATCGGGGCCGTGGAGCGAATCATAGGTGACGAACTGGCGCGCCTCGTCGTCATAGCCGATGAGGAGCCGGTAGTGCCCCAGCTGGTCACGCGCATCGCGCACATACCACGTCTCGACCATCACCGGGAACCCCGCCTGCAGCAGCGCCTTCAGCAAGTCAAGATCCCCGTTCACCCGGGTGATGCTCTCATAGCCCTGATCCCGCACGTAAGACTCGATCTCCCCCGGACTCACGTTCTTGTCGTCAGGATCTGGTTTGAGGACCGGCGCCAAATCGTACTGCGTCTGCTCGCATCCCCAGTACGAGAGCAGCATGCTGGCCGTCGCTGGACCACAGTTATTCCAACCTTGATGCTCGTGGCGTAGACCCGTCAATGCCACCGTGGTCGGTGGTGTGGGCGTGGGTGAGGGCTCCGGCGTGGGCGTCAGTGTCGGAGCCGGTGTCGGGGTGGAGACCGGGATGGTTGGCGAGCTGGTCAACGTCGAGGCTTCCGTGGCCGGCGGCGGGTTGGTCGGGGTGGATGACCGTGTCGGGGAGGAAGCTGGCACCAGCGTATCCACAGTGCCGCTGCCCTGGACCGCCACCGGTGTAGGCAGCTGGTCGGGATGGGTCCGATGCCGCAGCTTCTGGACCGGCTCCGGTAGGTAGTAGGCATAACGTCCCGGCAGCGCTCGGATCATCGTCACCAGGATCAGTGCGACGACGATCAAGGTGACGACCGCAAGCCCCAAAGCCGCCAAAGGAAAGGCATAGCGCGATTTCAGCATATGGGCGAGATTATAACAGGGAGCAGGACAGCAACAACCGAAGGGGGCACGGCCTCAGCTATTGCTGTGCCCCTCGAGCCAGTCTAGGCAACTTCGCGGGTTTCACCACGAACTGCCGGTAGGTGGACGGGCGTGAGGGACGTCGGCCCGTTTACTGGCTCGGTGGTATCGACGGGCGGCGGGGTAGAGGCCTGTGACACGGTGAGGTTTGTGGCGAGTTGGACCCGTAGACGCTGGACAAACGATAGCGGATGTGCTACACTTTGCAAATCTGACACTAGGCCTGCCCCAATCAACTCCGTGTGGCTTCCCTTCCGATTGGCGGCCGACTGCCTTTTACGGTCTGAGTCGGTCACGGGGCTCCGAAGCCGGCCCTGCGATCTGCCCGGTGTTTGCCTCCCACAACATGCACATCTTCCGAGTGAGGGACTCGATAGAAGGTCCGTCTTTGTGTTGCACCCCTGGTCCGTCGACCTTTCCCTGTCGCTGACGTGGCGTTTGCCACGCCAACTAAGGGTCCGTCCGGCGGCGCCGCTGTCAGATGAGGAGGACTCAGATGGACGAGAAACCGACCGTGCAGATGGACGCGTACCCCCAGGAGGATCCCGGCGGGACGGATGCCGATTCGCCTCCCACCATACCGATCGATGATATGTTCCAGGAACCAGCGTGGCCCCCTATGGACGAGCAGCGCCCGCCGGGCCCGCCGCCCTATCAGTCTCCGCCCGTTGGGACGCCCCCACCTCAGCCTCCTTCCGGGGGGGCTGGGGCAGCGGGGCACACCGTCATCATGCAACAGGAGACCGCGGCCCCTCTCCTCGCCTGGCTCGCCGTTGTGAAAGGACCGGGCGGACCCCGGGGCCAAGTCTTCACGTTGGATCGCGAGACCGTCATAGGCCGGAAGGCGGGGACGATTGTCCTTGGTGGTGACTCCTACGTCTCCGGGCAGCACGCCAAAGTGCGGCTGGAGCCGAGTGAGGAGGATGAAGAGACCGACACGTTCGTCCTGTACGACCTGGCCAGTGCGAACGGCACCTTCGCCGGCGACAGGGAGTCCTACCGCGATAACCAGATCTACCGCTACGAACTGGAAGATGGAGATTTCGTCCTCGTCGGTGAGACCACGCTGGTCTTCAAACAAGTGGAGCTGGACGAGGCGCCGTAGACCCCTGCTCACATTCCCAGGAGGCCGCACATGTTAGTCGAGCGCCGATTCCCCGTAAGCGCTTCCCTGGCAGCCCGGTGGATGCGTGCCGTGCTGAGCTTGCTCCTGCTGGCGGCCCCTCTCTGGGCCGTACCCTCCCGGGTGAACGCACAGGCCGGCGACATCACGGTGACGGTCGAGGAAGTGGACACCTCCGCTTCTCCCTCGCTCCGCATCCGCGTTAGTGTTCGCGACCAGTATGGGGTCCCCATCAAGGATCTCTCTGCGGAGCACTTTGAAATTGTCGAAGATGGGGCCGCCACGTCTCTGCCAAGTACGGTGGAGGCAGAGACAAATCCCGATGCCCAGGTGTCACTCGCCCTGGTGATTGACCTCTACAGGACACTCCAGGGGGAGCCCATTGAGGCCGCCCAGCAGGCTACGCGGGACCTGCTAACCGACCTTCTTGACGAACCCAATGATGAGGATCGAGCGGCGTTCGTGGGGGTCCGCCAGGGCGTGGGCACCGACCCGTCGGAGATCGACGAGGCATACGACGTACCCTTCACCAACGACCGCAATCAACTCTTGAACGTGATCAACTTCCTTCACGAGCGGATACAGACCACCGGACCAGGCACGCCGCTCTACGACGCCGTGATCAAGGCGATCCGTATGGCGGAGGCGACGGAGCCGGTCGCGCATCGCGCCGTGATCGTGATGACCGACGGCGAGGACCGGGGGAGCATCAGCACGGATGGGGACACGATACAGCGGGCCTCGAACGCGCGCACCCCTGTCTTCACGGTGGGCCTGAGCAACAGCGGGCTGGACGAGGCGTACCTAAAGCGGCTGGCAGAGAACTCGGGTGGAGCGTACCAGGCCGCCGAGACGCCGGACGATTTCGCCCCACTCTTCTCAAACGTCCTGTCGACGCTGCGGAAGCAGTACGTGCTCACGTACGACACGGGTTTGCCGCAGGACGGTCAACCTCACAGCCTGTTGGTCCGAGTGAAGACGCCGACCCAGCTCGAGGGTTTTCAGGAGTACCGGGTCACGATGCCGGGGGAGGTCGCCCCCGAGCCAGAGGAGGAAGAGGAACCCGCTCCCACGGCTGAGGCGGCCACGCCGGAGCCCGGAGCCGATACCGAATCGCCGCCAGCCGAGGAAGAGACAGACGAAGGGGGGTCTGCGGGCATCATGGATTGGATTCAGGATAACTTGCTTCTAGCTGGACTCGCAGTGGGTGCGCTGGCGCTGGTCTTCATCGCGCTGGTGATCGTCGCTGTCATTGTCATGCGAAAACGCCGGGCTCAGGCCGACCAGGGGTACGGCCCCCTGGAGCCGCCTTCCTATCCTGTGGAGGAGGACTACGCCTTCGATGTGACGCCCCTCGAGACCACGGATGACTCTGGCGGCGAGGGATTCGGTTTCGGCGAGCCGGAGTTCCCTCAGGCAACGATGATGGACGACGAGCCGGCCTTCGGCACGGTTCCGGCCCCCGATTACGGCGGTCCGGCCCCCGACTTCGGGGCGCCGCCGGCCCAGCCGGCGCCCTTCCCGCCACCCGGAGGACAGCCTCCTTTCCAAGCATCGACTGAGGACCGCACCCGCATCCTGCAGCGCAGCCCCAAGATGTCGACCGTGGCGATGCTCATCGATCGCAAGAACCCAGCGCAGCGCATGGACGTCGCCAAGCCCGTCGTGACCATCGGGCGGTCCCAAGACAGCGACCTACAGGTCGATCACAACACAGTCTCCCGCCAGCACGCCGTCATCAAGCTGGAGGATGGCGAGTTCCGGCTCTACGATATGGGCAGCACCAACGGGACTTTCGTGGGCGACGAGCGCATCCGTGAACCGGTCGTGCTCCAGGATGGCTCGGTGGTGAGGTTCGGCGAACGACCTTTCATCTTCAAGATCATCTCGCTTGAGACCTAGCGAAGGAGGGCGCACGGGCGGGCGGGACGGGAGATGTCCAGCCTGGGGTTGGCACCTCATCTTTGGGGCGCGCCGTGAGATTCCGTGTCGGCGCACGGTAGGGGCCCGGTGCCGCCCGGTAGAGTCCCTGAAATCCTTCGACATCGTGGCTGAGGTATCTGTTTGAGGAGAAGCCGCACCTCTGGCCGGAAGGGGAGAGGTATGACAGCAGATTTCACGATTACGATCAGGCTGCCCGATGGGCGGACTCAGAGCTACGACGTTCCTGACTCAGGTCTCTGCCTGGGCCGCGCGCAGGGGAATGACATCGTGCTGCAGGATCCAAAGGTCTCTGGACGTCACGCCCGACTCCAAGTGAGCGGCGGAGCCCTTGAACTCGTCGACATGGGGTCCTCGAACGGGACGTTCATCGCCGGTCGACGCATTCCTCCCCACAGGGCTCACAGACTCATCCCTGGCAGCACGGTCCGCTTAGGGGACACGGCGATCGGAGTGGAGCGAGGCGCCCCAGCCGTTCAACACAGCCGCACATCGCAGAGGGAGTACAGCGGGGCGGCGCCTTCTGCCCGACTGGCCCTGCAGACGCAGGTGGCGGGCCGTGTCGATGAGATCCCCATCCTCAAGCAGGAGCTCACCCTCGGTCGAGCGGGCGACAACGACGTTGTTCTGGACGATCCTAAGGTCTCCAGCCACCACGCCAAGCTCTTCTTCCGCGCGGACGGATTCGGGGTGATGGATCTTGGCTCGCTCAACGGGACGGTGTTGAATGGGGCGCCCCTGCCGAACCGACAGGGTGTCCCCTTCGGGATCGGTGATTGCATCCAGATCGGGGAGCACGTGTTCGCCGTCCGGGCCGTCACGGCCGAGGCGCCGGCCCCCGCGCCGATCAGTCCCAAAGTGCGATTGTCCCCCTCGGGCCCTGCCGGCGTCGTCATCCACCAGCCCGGGAAGCAGACGCGGCACGTCTTGGGCAAGCAGCAGGTGACCATCGGACGGTCGTCGAAGAGCGACATCGTGATCTCCTCTCCCACCGTATCGGGCGCCCATGCCCGAATCCAACGCGCGAACGGGTCGTACGCCATCGTCGATCTGGATAGTCGGAACGGCCTGGTCCACGAGGGTAAGCGGGTGTCGCGCAAGACCCTGAGGGAAGGCGACGTCATCTACCTCGGCCGGGACGTGGCCCTCGCGTTCCACGAGCACATCGGCTTCCAGCCCGCCGCCGCGCGCCCATCGCTGCCCCCCGCGCAGACGCTCCGTATCAGCTCGGACACGGTCACCATCGGGCGGGCACAGGACAACAATATGACCGTCGATCATCCCCAGGTCAGCCGGTACCACGCCCTAGTGGAGCGGCTGGGGATGCGGACGCGGGTGAAGGACCTGAAGAGCTCCAACGGCGTCTTCGTGAACGGGAAGCGGATTGACGAGGAAGCCTGGGTCAAGAAGGGTGACGAGATTCGCATTGGTCCTTACCGGCTGCGTGTGGGAGAGAACATCCTTGAGCAGATGACGGAAGAGGGCTTGAGGATCGACGCGCTGCGGCTGCAGAAGTGGGTCACCTCCGATCTCAACCTGCTCAAGGAGATTTCCCTTTCGATTCACCCTCAGGAATTCGTCGCTCTCGTAGGGCTGAGTGGTGCCGGGAAGTCGACTCTGATGGATGCTCTGAATGGCTTCCGCCCCGCCACCCACGGCGCGGTCTTCGTGAACGACGTCAACTTGTATGAGAAGTTTGACATGTTCAGGAACGATATGGGATACGTTCCTCAGCAGGATATCGTCCACACGCAATTGACCGTCTATCAGGCCCTGGCCTATGCGGCCGAGCTCCGCATGCCGGCGGACACGAGCGCTGGCGAGAGGCACCAACGCGTTCTTGAGGTCATGGAGGAACTGGACCTGAGCGAGCGGCGGGACGTTCCCATTCGCAAGCTCTCCGGAGGTCAGCTCAAGCGTGTCTCCATTGGCGTCGAGCTGCTGACAAAGCCGCGCCTATTTTTCCTGGACGAACCCACCAGCGGTCTGGACCCCGGGACCGAGTACAATATGATGCGCCTGATGCGGAAACTGGCCGATCAGGGGCGCACGATCGTGCTCATCACACACGCGACGAAGAACGTGATGATGTGCGACAAGGTGATCATCCTGGTGAGAGGCGGTCACCTGGCGTACTACGGGCCACCGGAACAGGCCCTGACCTATTTCGATCAGTTCCGCTCGGACCACGAGCGGCGCATTAAGGACATCGAGTTTGACGACATCTATACGATCCTGGAGGATGACGAGAGAGGCTCAAGCGAGGACTGGGCAGAGCGATACAAGCACTCGACCATCTATGCGGAGAACGTCGTCCGGAGGCTGAAGGAGCGGGAGCGACCGACCCCGGCTGCGGCGTCCCCCACCGGCGTCAGCGCGGCCGACATGAGAGGTAAGCCCGCCCGGGGGGTCTCGGCTTTGCGCCAATTCTCGATTCTTTCGCGCCGCAATCTGCGTATCATGGCCTCAGACAAGGCGACGCTGGGCCTCATGCTGGCACTGGCTCCCTTGCTCTCGTTTATGGAGACGTCTGGCAAGAGCCTCTTCGACCCCGTAAACGGCAAGCCCGGGGACATCATCACGATGCTCTTCTTGAACGGCCTGATCTCGTACCTGATCGGTGCCCTGACCAGTGTGCGAGAGATCGTCAAAGAGATCGATATCTACAAACGCGAGCGGGCGATCAACCTCAAGATCACACCCTATGTGATGTCGAAGATCTGGGTTGGGCTTGTGCTGGCCGTCTACACCGGCTTCGTCTTTGTGACGATTCGACTAGGTCTGATGACAGGCCTTTGGCCTGGGGGGCTGATTGGCAGCGAGGAGCTCGGTTGGACCCGGTATATCGCCTTCTTCATCACCTTCACCCTGAGCTCGCTCTCAGGCTATCTTATGGGGCTATTCATCTCCGCTGTCTCGCCCAATCAGAACATGGCGATCCTACTGGTCATTGTTGCCTTGGTGCCACAGTTCCTTTTCGCCGGCGGCATGATGCCCCTCGATTTGCTGGGAACCGGCGGGGAGATCATCAGCAGCGGCGTGTCCAACCGTTGGGGCTTCGAGGCCGGCGTGACGATCACGGGATTTGGCGCCCCCCTGATGGAAGATCCCTGCTGGGACAACCTACCCAAGACCGGTGAGGATGGGGAGATGGGTTGGAACGACTACCTCCAACTCACCGATGAGGAGAAGGCCGCGGCCGGCTGCACCTGTATGGGCGCCAACATCTTCACTGGCCCGTGCGGCAACTTTCCCGGGATTCTGAACGACGACTACTACACAGAGGAAGCCCGTCAAGCCTTGGCTCAGCCGGAGCCAGTGAGGCCGGCGCAACCGACCCCTTATCCGACGCTGACCCCCTATCCCACGCCGACCCCTTACCCGACGCCCACGCCCCTCCCTACGCCGGCGAACCCGGCCGATTTCGGAAGCTATATGGACGATATGCAGGCACAGGGTGATGCGTATCAGGAGCGCCGGGAGGAGCAGGGAGACACCTACCAAGACAGGCGCGAGGAGCAGGGTCAGGCATATCAGGATATGCGGGAGGAACAGGGAAACGAATTCGAAGCTGCCATGGAGGATTACTCCGACACCTTCGCCGACTGGCAGCAGAGCCGAGAGCAGGCGATAGGTGGAGCCGAGGGCCTGCTCAAGTCGATGTTCGAGACGTACGGCCAGACGTTCCGGGGGCACTACACAACCCGGTGGCTCAATATGTCGATTATCATCGCGGTCTCGATGGTTCTGATCATCATCTCGCAGAAGCGCAAGGACGCCGTCTAGCGCAGGGGCATGGGCTCCTCGGCGGTTGCTTCCGCCGAGGGCCAGCCTCCGGTTGGCGCTCCTAACGGCCAGGAGTGGGGAAGGGCACGAATCGATGATGAAGCGCTTGCTGCTCATCAACCCAGCACATATGGTGGACGGGGCGCGCCACGCCGGCCCAGCGCAGTTCCCCATACCGCCACTGAACCTCTGCTACTTGGCGGCCCTGACACCCTGCGACTGGGATGTCCGAATGATCGACGAGAACCTCCGCCTGGAGGATGGGACCGCCTGGCGGCCGGACCTGGTAGGCATCACGGCCCTCACGCCAAGCGCACCTCGAGCCTACAGACTCGCCGGTGAGTACCGAGGGCGGGGCACAACGGTGGTGTTGGGCGGCATCCACGCTTCGATGCTGCCGGACGAAGCAGCCCAGTATGCGGACGCGGTGGTGGTGGGGGAGGCGGAGTCCGTCTGGCCGCGCTTGGTCGCGGATTTCGAAGGCGGCCAACTCCGGGCGCGCTATGACGGCGAGCGAGTCCCGCTGGACGGACTGCCGATGCCCCGCCGCGATCTCTACCCTGGACGGTACTTCGTAGAGACAGTCATCACCTCCAAGGGGTGCACGAACGCGTGCGAGTTCTGCTCCGTCTGGCGTTTCTCCGACCGCCGCTATCGGGTGCGCCCCGTCGACGACGTCGTCGACGAGCTCGCTACGCTGCCCCCACGCAAGCTGGTCTTCGTCGCGGACGACAACCTGACCCTGAATCGACGTCACGTCTTGTCTCTCTGCCGCCGGATGGTGGAGCGGGGCGTCCGCCGGCGGTACGCTATCCAGGGCACCATCGGCCTGGGCGAGGACGAGGAGCTCTTGACCTGGCTGAAGCGGAGCGGTTGTTCGTTCATCTTTGTCGGCATTGAGTCGCTCAACGAGCGTCCGCCGGCCGAGGTTTCCAAGGCCGATCTGCGCCGGCTGGGACCGGACGGGTGCCGGCGGAGCATCGCCCGCATCCACCGGCACGGCATGGCCGTCTTCGGCAGCTTCATCCTGGGGCTCGACGGGGATCGCGCGTCCGCCCGGCGCATCCTTCCATTCACGCTGCGGAGTGAGATCGACTGCACGCTGGTGAACCTGCTGAGCCCGCTGCCCGGCACCCCGCTCTGGGATCGGATGCAGAGGCAAGGGAGACTGCTCTACACGGACTTTCCATCTGACTACGCTCTGTACGCGCAGGATAACGTCTGTTTCCGTCCCTTAGGGATGAGCGGGCGCGAGCTTCAGGAGACGGCGCGGGGCGTCATATCGAGCCTGACGAACCTGCCCACGGCTTTGCGGCGCGCTGCCTCGACCTGGCACCACACGCGGGACCCAATCACCACTTTGATCGCCTACAGCTGGAACCGGCGCACGGCCCGGGGCCTGCGCACCTATCCGCTGCGGGCGGTCGGGTGCAGCCCCAGCGGCATGTTGGAGGCCGAACCGGTACAGGCCTACGCAGGGAGTAAGCTCTACCCAGGGGGTTGATATGTGCCACCGAGGCGACGACCGACGATGGGGCCCTCTGGGCTGTCTTCTACTCTTGCTGCTGGCGGTGGCAAGCGGGTGTGGCCTCGTGGAGGCTGAACCTACCCAGACACCGACACCCCCACCACCAAGCGCCACGCCAACCGTTACGCCCAGCCCCGAGCCGTCGCCGACGACAGCCCCGACGGCCACACCGACCCCCACGCCGGAGCCGGAAGAGGCCGTCGTGGTGGCCAGCGCAACGGGCACCGGTCCATTCGCCATTGCGTCGCTGTCGGCCATTTCGCTGCAGGGGGGCCGGGAGTACGTCCTTCAGGTGACGTCGAGCGCCGGCCGGGTGGAGTTTTTTGGGAGCTACAGCGCCTCGGCCATGGGGGCCGGCGGCTCCCCCGGTGTCCAGGTCGATCTCCTGGACGGCGTGACACCCGCGACGTATCCAATCGTGCCGCCTGCGGCCAATCCGTCCGAGTGGGTGTACGGGGTCTCGGTCCAGAGTCGCGGAGACGGCGGCATCCAGGTGACCATCCTGGACGTGACAGGGGAGTGAGGCCGCCGTGAAGAGAACTCGGAACACAGGAGGATTGAGCAAGGGCATCCCCCGGCCCCGAGAGGTCGATCCGGAAGGAGACACGCACGTCCCTCGAAGCCAACGAGCAACCCATCCCAGCGCCCTTTGCGCCGGGACGGGTCTCTTGCCGAACCAGGAATCTACGACCCTTGTGCTAGACCGAGCCTGGCGAAGGGCCACGTAAGGGAGCTATCGAATGGATCTTAAAGGAAAGAAGCTGGGGCAGTACCAGATTATCGAGGAATTGGGCCGGGGCGGGATGGCCGTGGTGTACAAGGCCTATCAGCCGTCGTTGAACCGTTACGTGGCCATCAAGGTCCTGCCCCCACAGTTCGCGTTTGACGATGAGTTCGTGCAGCGCTTCCTCCGGGAGGCGCGGTCTGCTGCCGCCCTCCATCACCCGAACATCATGACGATCCACGACGTGAGCCACCAGGATGGCTACTACTTCATCGTCATGGAGTTCGTAGAGGGGAAGACGCTGGATCAGGTCGTAGCCGACAATGGACGACTGCCGCTGCCCCGGATCCAGCGCATCATCGCGCAGGTGGTCAATGCCCTGGAGCACGCCCATCAGCGAGGACTGATCCACCGCGACATCAAACCGACGAACATCATGGTCGACGAGGAGCGGAATGATCACGTCACGCTGATGGACTTCGGGTTGGTGCGGGCGGCGGAGGATAGCGGGCTGACCAAGACGGGGACCATCGTCGGCACGCCAGAGTATATGTCGCCGGAGCAGGCCGAGGGCGAGGACATCGATCACCGCACGGACATCTATTCGCTCGGCGTGGTCTTGTACAAGATGCTTACGGGCCGGGTACCCTTCAGTAAGTCGACGCCCCACGCGGTGCTGATCGCCCATATCACGCAGGAGCCGCCGTCGATCAGCAGCATCAGCCCGGGCCTGCCGGCGCCCATCGAAGCCGTGGTGCGGAAGGCACTGGCGAAGGATCGGGATAAGCGGTACGCGCGGGCGAACGAGCTGGCGCGGGATCTCGGCATAGCAGCCCGCGGCGAGATGCCGCCCGACCTGAAGAGAACCGCTGGCCCCCGGGTTCCCGGCCCCCGAGCGGCTGGGCCGCCTATGGCTGGCCCGCCAGCCGCCGGCCCGCCAGCGGTCGGCCCGCCGACGGGTGAACCGACGGTGGCAACGCAGAGACCTGTGGTGAAGCAGGGCATCAAGGGTTGGATGTGGGGACTCGGCGCCCTGGGCGTGGTGGTCCTACTGGGGATCTGCGGATTCGGTGCCTTCGCCCTAGGCCTGG
>Ga0207797_1000822_pt1 | contig 23246 bp, 27 predicted proteins | sample PRCRCaboRojoPR_6_FD_187275 | JGI IMG/M metagenome (GOLD analysis project Ga0207797, IMG submission 187275) | Marine sediment microbial community from Cabo Rojo, Puerto Rico - PR CR 10% Liquid 1 (SPAdes) | ecosystem: Environmental > Aquatic > Marine > Coastal > Sediment | place: Cabo Rojo, Puerto...
CCACGACCTCGGTCTCGTTCCGAATGAGGTAGATGACCGTCTGGGCGTTCGCTCCCGCCTCGTCGGCGAACGAGACGATGCCGTCGGACCGTTCGATACCGAGTTTCTCGATCAGGTTGGGGCCACCCAGGTGAACCGTCTCGCCGTCTCGCGGGTCGCTGCGCTCACGGGTCGCCTGTTCGGAGCCGATTCGCGGCTCCAAGTCGACGGTGGCCCTGACACCGAGGCCACGGAGGTTCTCGAAGTTCGAGACGCTCGCTCGCTGGACGCCACGTTCCTCGGCGGCGTTCCGGATGGCGCGAGCGATCATGTGCTCGGAGTCGCCCTCGACGCCCGCAGCGACCTCGAACGCCCGCTCGTCGTCCCAGTCACCCGCCGTCTCGACACCCACGACACCCTGCTCGCCCTTCGTGAGCGTCCCCGTCTTGTCGAACATCACCGTATCGAGGTTCCGGGCTTCCTCCATGGCGATGCGGTCCCGGATGAGCATCCCGTTCTGGGCCGCGGTGGAGGTGTTGATGGCGACGACGAGGGGAACGGCGAGCCCGAGGGCGTGTGGGCAGGCGATGACGAGGACAGTCACGACCCGTTCGAGGACGCCGATGTTGAACCCAACTGCGACGACCCACGCGACAGCCGTGATTGCTGCGACTCCCAAAGCAATATAGAACAGCCACCCCGCCGCGCGGTCGGCAAGCAATTGCGTACGGGATTTCGACTTCTGCGCTTCGTCGACGAGGCGCATGATGCCTGCGAGAGTCGTCTCGTCACCGGTCTTCGTGACGCGAACGCGGAGGCTCCCGTCCTGGTTGACCGTGCCCGCGACGACTTCCGAACCGGGGTCCTTGTCGACGGGACGGGATTCCCCCGTAATCATCGACTCGTCGACGGACGATTCGCCCTCGACGACTTCACCGTCTGCGGGAACCGATGCACCGGGCCGGACGAGCACGACGTCGTCCTCCGTGAGTTCGGAGACGGGGACTTCCTCAGTATCCCCACGTTCGGTGACGCGCTCGGCGGTATCGGGCATGAGCTTCGCCAGTTCGTCGAGCGCCCCCGACGCCTGCCGGACCGACCGCATCTCCATCCAGTGGCCCAGCAGCATGATGTCGATCAGCGTGACCAGTTCCCAGAAGAACGGCGTCGTCCCTTCGAGGAACAGACTCGCGATCGAGTAGACGAACGCGACCGTGATCGCCAGCGAGATGAGCATCATCATCCCCGGCTCGCGGTTCTGTAGTTCCGTACGGGCCATCGAGAGGAACGGCACCCCACCGTACGCGAAGATGATCACCGAGAGGACGGGTGTGATCCAGACACTGCCTGGGAACGTCGGCGCGGTGTAGCCGAAGACACCCTGGATGAACTCGCTGAAGAAGACGACCGGGATCGACAGGACGAGCGACACCCAGAACCGGCGACGGAACATCCCCTCGTGGCCCGTGTGGTCCGTATGTGCGCCGTGACCCTCGTGTGGCCCTTCTTCGTGAACGTGCGCACCGTGGTCGTGCTCTGCTTCTCCGTGGCGAGTGTGTTCGGTCTCGGCCTGGCGGTGCCCGTCCTCGGCTTCGTACTCGTGCTGTGCGTGTTCGTCCGTGTGTTCGGGTTCCGTGGTGGCCTCATCCGCCGCAGTGTGTGCTTCGTGCTCCGGGGTGTGGGAACGCTGCTCGGACGACGCATGGGCTGTTGCTCGCAGTTCCGCATCCGCTTCTAACCGGCAAATTCGACAACAGTAGACGGATCCTTCGGATCGATTCAGGGGTTGAGGCTCCACGGAGGGGTCTCCGTAACGCTCGTGGTCTGGCTGGTTACTCATGGCGTGGGTGTTGGTGCCGTCCCGCATTACGCTGTCCAGACCCTGATACTGCGCGGTGCCATCGAGAGGGTCGGAATCGAACGAGAACGGCGGGGCGTTCGTCGGTGTGCGTTCCGGTGTTTCTCAGGCGTGGGCGGTGTATCCAGCGTCCTCGACGGCCTGGACGAGTGCTGTGACGTCAGCATCGCCCTCGACACTCGCCCGTTCGGCTTCCCGATCGGCGGTCGCGTCGGTCACGCCACTCACCTCTCGAAGCGCTTCTTCGACGGTCTGTTCACAGTGGCCGCAGGACATCCCCTCGACGGTGATGGTCGTCGACATACGCGAACACGTACGCTCCCCTCTCTTATGCGAATTTTCCCTTCGAATGAGCGGGCAATATCCGATTCGAAGTTTGGAAACTAATCAGGTAGCGCCGAGATGCTTTAGTCACTCGTTGCCGTTGGTCCACTGTGCGCGATCTCGACGAAACCGACCTCGAAATCCTCCAGCTCCTGCTGTCGAACGCCCGTCGACCGTACAGTGACATCGCGGATGTCGTCGGTCTCTCGGCTCCGGCCGTGTCGGATCGGGTGGCGAGACTGCAGGAGATGGGGATCATCAACCGGTTCACGCTCGATGTCGACCGCTCGCAACTCCGGAAGGGGATTCCCGTGTTGCTGACGCTGGACGTCGTCTCGGACGGGCCGGGAGTCGCGTCGATCAGAGATGTCCTGCTCAACGAGGGGGCGGTCGAACACGTATTCACCACCGCTGAAGCCGATCTGGTCGTCTATGCCCGAGTGCCGGACAACGACGTTGCGAGCTGGCTCGACGACACGCTCGAAGAGGGAGCGATCGCAGATTTCGGAGTGACGCTCCTGGCCGGCGCTGATTGGTCGCCCGATCTGGGTGGGACGGAGTTCGCGCTCACCTGTGCCCAGTGCGGGAATACGGTCGATACCGAGGGCACAGCGACCCGGATCGACGGGGAGTTGTACCAGTTCTGTTGTCCATCGTGTGAATCCCGATTCGAGGAGAAATACGAGCAGCTTCAGCAAGGAGCTGATTGATCAGGGACGTCCGGTAGGCTGGTTTGGATCCGAAATTTCACAGCCCTATTCACCGAACACCCGAAAGGGCAAATCGATCGAACCAGAGGTCCGCATGGGTATCTGATGAGTCAGCGCCGAAGCCGAATTAACGTCCAGGGGATGAGTTGTGCGAACTGTTCGCAGACCATCGCCGACCCCGTCACGTCCCTAGACGGCGTCTCGGAGGCGAACATCGATTTCGCGACCGACGAGGGGAGTGTCGAGCACGATCCGGACGAGGTCACACTCGATCGCATCTTCGATGCCATCGAGGACGCGACGCTGGCGAAGATCAAGCAGAACATCGTGTGGGCGCTCGGCTACATCACGGCGATGATCCTACTGGCCTCACTCGGCCTGCTCCAGCCCGTGCTGGCGGCCGGTGCGATGGCGTTCTCCAGCGTGTCGGTACTCTCGAACAGCCTGCCGTTCCGCCGGTACACCCCGGACCACGACTACGAACTGCTCGGGGTCCTCCGTCGGTAGGGCGAACCGGACGTCGCGGTCGAACGTAGCGATCACAGTTCGAGTCCTCATGGTCCCGTTCCGAGATCAGTTGACGAGAAATCGACTGCAGCGTTCGATCGGCGGGCTAGCTCTGGGGATGTTACTGCTGCTCGTGTACCTCAATCTCGTCGGCATCGGGGAGGTTCGACGCGTGCTGTGGACCGTCCCGCCGAGGCGGATCGTCTCGTTACTGATCGTGGGTGGCGTTCCGCTGGTCTTCTGGGGGCTCGGACTCCACCTCGTCTTCGGTCTCCTCGGGGTCTCGACCCGACTCCAGAACTCCATCTTGCTGTACGCCGCCTCGGGGTTTCTGAACGCGATCACGCCGTTCGGACAGGCCGGCGGTGACCCGGTCACTGCGGTGCTGTTCAGGCGGGCGCTCGGGACCGACTTCGAGACGGGGCTGGCGGCGATCGGGAGCCTGAACGCGCTCAACCGGGTCGCGGCGGTCGTGCTGGGATCGCTCGGCGTGGGGTATCTCGGCTCTCGCGTCACGGTCGGTGGGGCACTCAGAAACGCAGCCGTGCTCGTCGCCGGCCTCTCGATCGTGGTCGCGCTCGGGCTGGTTGTGGGCTGGCGGTACAGACACCGACTCGTCAGCGTGCTCGCTTCGTTCCTCACGCCGCTCCTTCGGGGTGGTGCACGTCTCGTTCCCCGCGTCGCCCCGCCGACCCGCGAGGGGGTCGAACGACGGGGTTACCGCTTCGTCGGGGCGATCGACCGCCTCGCATCGGATCCACGTCGTCTCGCGGTCGTGTTTGCCCTGAGTGTCGCCGGCCAACTCGCTGTGGCGGACAGCCTCTGGATCGCGCTCTCAGCGCTCGGATTCGACGCCCCTCTCGCCATCGTCCTCCTGATCATCCCCATCGGGAAACTCGCTGGCATCGCTCCGACGCCAGGAGGGTTCGGAAGTTCGGAGGCCCTGTTGGCGGTACTGCTCATCTCGACGACTGGAGTCGCCGGACCGCTCGCCGGGGCGGCCGTGCTACTGTACCGAGCGAGCGCGTTCTGGGTACCGTCGCTCGTCGGTGGCCTGGTAACCGGATGGGTCGTCGTGGTGGGACGCGGAACGGACCCGGATCACCCGCGACGGCTCCCCGAGGAGGACGATGGAACGCTCGCGTCCCACAGGGACGAGTCGATCATTACGCCGGGACAGTCGACGGTTCCGCGGATCCTGATCGCGGTCTCCGTCTCACTAGCGATGCTGGTGACCGTCGTGCTCCACCGGAGCCACCTCGTCGTCGAGCCGAACAGTATCGTCGTTCACGCAGTCCGAGATACGGCACTCGTCGTCCTCAGCTTCGTCCTGACGTGGGCGCTCCTCCGTCGCCTCCCTCGCAGCTGGTTCGGCTGATATCCACCGACGGTACCTGGACGGACGTCCCGTCCACCGAAACACACACCGGGCAGACACGACCGAGCCGGCGATCTTCAGCGGGTTTACGACCGAGAAATCGACCAGCGAGTGTCGATTACGGCGTCGGCGTGGCGGCTTCGGATTCGAGCCGCTGTCTGAAGAACACGAGTTCCTTGTTCGTGTGGTCGTAGAGTCTGGCCTTCCCGTCGAGGACGGTCGTGAACAGCCACTTCAGGAAGCGCCCACGACGATTGCTGGGGAAGTCCATCCAGACGGCGTGTGACATCCGGGTCCCGTCGTCGGTCTCCTCGAGCCGAATCGTTCCTCCCTCGGGGATCCGAACGGTGACGAGCCCGCGAAGGAGGGGATAGTACGCCGTCCCCGCCCAGACCGCCACGTTCGGATTGTCGACGTAGAGGAATCGTCCGTGCAGGTCGGCGTACATCCCGGCGACCTCTTCCCGTTGCTGGAACGTCGCGCCCTCTCGTGGGCGATTATCGGGCGTGTGGAACTCGAGCCCGTAGTGTTCCTCGGGGTTCGACGCCGTCCAGTGGACGGGGTCGGTCACGTACTCCCAGATCTCCTCGGGCGGTGCGTCGATGACGATCTCCGCGTTGTCGGTGACGTACATGGGCTTTCCCTCCCTACTCTACCACAGGTCCTGTAGGATTTTCACGATATCTGCTTCGAATCGAAGGGGCTGACCGTCGAAATTCTTCTAATGTAATGTTTCTCCGCACTGAGACTGGCTTCGTATTTAACCGAACTACCGAGATGGAGCGTACTTTCGTCACACTGCTTCGATTCGAGGCGTCGGGTGCGTGTGGAGTCGGCTGTTCCGGAGGAGTACGGTCGAGAGCGCGTAGAACGCCGCCAGCGAGAGGTTGTACGCGGTGACGATGAGGAAGACGCGAACCTCGAGCGGAGCGACGAGGGCGACTGCACCGGTCACTCCCTAGATGAGAAGCGGGTTCGCCAGTGCGAACCGGTCGAGCATCGTTTGCATCGCCTGATCTCCTGCGGGCGGAACGCCATCGGCCGCCTGTATACCGAACGTGACCAACGCGAACGTACTGTGTAAGACCGTCCCGATGACGTAGGTGAGGACGCCGACGAACCACGCCGCCCGCGAGAGTAGCCAGCCCGCGGGCTGGATCGCCTGGTACACCTGCCAGAGGCCGAAGAGCCCGAGCGGGATCCCGAGAATGGCCAGGTAGTGTCCGAGGACGACCTGGGAAGACGGCTTCGACGCCAGAAACAGCGAGAGGTTCTCCAGCGAGAGCACCGAAAACGCGGTCGTAACGTTCGCGGCACCCTCCAGTGAGTACCCGGAGGCGAGATCGGCGATGACGCCGAGCGTATTTCCGACGACACCGAGGAGTCCGGCGAGCAGAATCCTGTTTCGATCGATGTACGAGATCACCGACCTGGTCGAGCTCTCCGCGTTGGTGATTTCAGTCATGGGATATTCCACCCGACTAAAGATACGGTCCGATGTTCTTTCTCGGTATCTAGTTCGATTCGAAAGAACAGATGTGGGGTATTCACAGGGAATAAAGTCGCACCGTTAGAGGAGTCACTACGACGTATCCTGACGAAACGGATAGAAACCGAGAGTGCTCGGATTGGGTCGATTCGAGAGGCGGTAGCCGAGGGTATCTCGTCGCTTTCGGCACCTCACCGAGCGAACGTGTTGTACAGCCACGCGAAGGCGTACACGAGGACGAAGCTGATCACGGCTGCTTCGACCATCCCCGCCACAGTTCCAACGACGGTCGGTTCGAAGAACAGGTGCCACTGTTCCATCGCCTCGACCGCACCCTCGTAGACGCCGATGGCTCCGAACACGCCGAGCAGGAGCATCACGACAGCTGAGACGACTACTGCGGCACCGGCGAGCGCCAGCGCGTCGAGGTGCATCACACTGGTGGACGATTCGATCTCGTACGCGTCCTGATTCGTTGTAGTCGTACTCATGACTGGAGATACGTGCTACTCGTTCAATCGAGTTTCCCTTACTATTCGAAAGGAGGCGCCATCTCGCCGCGGCCCCTCGAAACACGCTTGTCGGATACCGAAGCCACATCTCTGCCATACAGGACTCGTTCTGAAACGATCGCTGGGCAGCGTGGCGGGGGTGACTCGGTTTCGTACACTCCCGGATGAATAGCGTACCGGACCGACACACTGACGAGCGATGGATCGAGCGGGTAGTGCTTTTGAACCTTCGGGAGATTAACCCTCTATCCTCATTTTCATAAGAACAACTGGCAAAACAGAGGAATGAGATAGTCTAGATATGCAAGCCGCCCTCGTCGACGGGATCCTCGAGTCGTTGCGGATCGGTGTGGGGTTCCTCTGGACGGCTGCCTGGGCGATCATCATGGGCCTAGTAATCACGAGCCTCGTCCAGGTCTACGTCTCCAAAGAGCGAATGGCGAAGGTCCTCGGCGAGGAGAACCTGAGCGGCCTCACGAAGGCGACGGTGTTCGGCGCCGCGAGTAGTGGCTGCAGCTTCGGGGCCGTCGCCATCGGCAAAGGGCTGTTCAAGAAGGGAGCCCACGCGGTGAACGTCCTCGCGTTCATGTTCGCCTCGACGAACCTCATCGTCGAACTCGGCCTGATGATCCTGATCCTGCTGGGCTGGGAGTTTCTGGTTGCAGAACTTCTGGGTGGCGTCGTCCTCATCGCGGTCATGGCGCTGCTCGTCCATCTGACCCTCCCCGAGAACCTCTTCGATCAGGTTCGACAGGAACTGAACCAACGCGACCACGACCACGGCATCACCGAGGATCCGACCTGTGGAATGGAAGGCACAGACGAGTACTCGCTCGTGACCGACGGCGGCGAGACGTTGAAGTTCTGCTCGGCGGGTTGCATGGAGACGTACGAGCAGGAGGCCGCCAGTAGCGGCGGGTGGCGCGAGGAACTCCTGTCGCGGGGGGGCTGGTACAAGGTCGGAAATCAGTACCGCAAGGAGTGGTCGATGATCTGGAAGGACGTCGTCGCGGGCTTTCTGATCTCGGGGTTCGTCATCGTGTTCGTTCCCCAGTGGGTGTGGAACGCACTGTTCCTCCGGGGGGAGGGACTGCTGGTGAGCGCCGAGAACGCAGTCATGGGCGTGGCGATCGCGGTCATAAGCTTCGTCGGCAGTATGGGGAACGTCCCGTTCGCGGTCGCGCTGTGGGGCGGGGGGATCAGCTTCGCGGGCGTCATCGCGTTCGTCTACGCCGACCTGATCACGGTTCCCGTCCTCAACGTCTATCGCAAGTACTACGGCTGGAAGGTCATGCTGTACATCCTCGGCATCTTCTTCGTGACGATGGCCTTCACGGGCTTTCTCATGGAAGAACTGTTCGACGCTCTGGGCATCGTCCCGAACCTCGCCGGGGGACAGACGGCGTCCGAACGGACCTACTTCGAACTCAACTACACGTTCTACCTCAACGCGATCGCGTTCGCGCTCTCGGGGTTCCTCCTCTACGTCTACCGGCGGGGGTTGGGTGCCCCTGGCCGGTACCGTGATCCGGTCTGTGGGATGCGGACCGACGATAGCGGGCCGAGTCTCACTCACGACGACGAGAGGTACTACTTCTGTTCGAAGCGGTGCAGGCGGGTGTTCGAGAGCAGTCCCTCCGAGTTCGCACACCATCACCCCCGGGTTGCAGGGACGGGATCGTCACAGAGTCGTGAGCATCACTGACCGACCTGGTTCGACGTATGGAAGCAGAACCCCGATCAGAGTCTTGCGACACGTAATCAAAACTGCTACGGCGGCGGGGTTCGAACGAGAAGACATGATCACACGACAGGCCGGACCGAGGTGGGAGGGATGAACCGACGCCGAGCAGATACGTTCGTGGGGCTACTCGTCGCTGCCGTACTGGTCATCGGCGGTGTGCTCAGCTGGCAGGCGTACCAGCGACAGCAGGCCTTCGATCAGATGGGGTCGATGATGGGCACGTCGATGGGCGCGATCCACGGAACGAACCCCCTCTGGTACGTCCTCGGGACGGTACTCGTCGTGGCTGTCGTCGGTGGCGGGTATCTCGCGATCCGCGACGACCTCACCGGCACGGAGGCAGTCGACCAGCAACGGAGTGATGTATCGGATCGAATCGACAAAGGGAACACTGAGTCATCAAACGACGTAGTTCGATCGAACGATGCCATCGATCCAGAGTCTCGGCCACAGACTCGCGTGTTAGACCTCCTGCCGGAAGACGAACGCCGTATCCTCGAACCGGTTCTCTCCTCACCCGGTATCACGCAGATCGAACTCAGGGATCGATCGGACTTCTCGAAGAGCAAGGTGAGTCAGACGGTCAGTGCCTTAGAGAAGCGCGGCTTGCTGTACCGCGAGCGTCAGGGACGAACGTACCGGATCTATCCGAGTGACGACCTGCGACAGAGTCAGCGATAGCGTTTGCTAGTGCCCGTCGAACGGTTCTGTAGTTGGACGTCGGAGCTCCTTCCACGTGTAATCGCCACGTCGCCAACATGATTCCGGACTACAAAGCGGCGAGGCTCGGAGCGGACGAGCAGGAGGCCGGGGGGCAAGAGTCCCGTGACTCCGAACGGACGGCGAAGGTTAAGCCCGGATCGCTGGCGACTCTCCGGAGCCGTCTCGCTCGATAAGACATGATTCAGGCCGACCCCACTAGATCCGATTCAGGCCGACCTCACTCGCTGTCTCGAGGCTCGACTCGTGCATCGACACCTTTCGAAGCGGCTGGCTTCTGATTCGAAAGAACAAGTGCAATCAACTATACCATCGTAACTCCGCCTATGGGCGCGGATTCCCTCCATCCCGACCCGTTCGACGACAGTGGTAGTGATGGTTCTCACCACCGGCCGTTACCATCCCAGGTCGCGACAGTGACGACGGTCGGTGTGTACGCGCTCATCACAGGGGTCCTCCTCATGGGAGTGTCCCTTCTCACGAATCCGACCCCGGATCCGTCCTTTCCGTGGGCGACGCTGCCCGAGTCGCTCAGAATCGCCTACACCCAACCCCGGATCGAACACTGGCCTGTCACCTACACCATCGGCCTGTGGCTGGTGGTCTTCACGCTCCCGCTCGCGCTGTTGGACGCCTACCACCGATACGGGCCCCGACTCTCGCTTCGGCCGAGTACGTGGCTCGCAGTCTTGCCTGTGACGGTGATGCTCGCATTCACCACCTACTGCCGGTTCTCCTGGCCCAAACTCCAGCCGCCGACGTGGAACGCCCCCTCGTACACGCTCGTCTGCTGGGGCTACTGCTCGACATACGACCCGCGCTGGAGCAACCTGGCATACGCGGTGGCAGCCCTCGGCGTGTGTGCTACGCACCTCGCCTATCGAGAATCGTCGTACGCGAAACACGCGCTCGCGACGTTCGGAATCCTCGCATTCCCGCTCGGTCTACCTGTCCTCGTCGACGCCTACGGCCGACACAGAACGTAGGATGACCCCGCAAGGGCAAGCAGGACGGTGAACTCGACGGGCATCGCACGAGGACGTGCAATGTCCCTTGCAGAAACGGTCTCCAAGATCGACCACCTGAGCGACGAACAGCGCGAGTGCATAGAGATCTGTAACGAGGCAGCCGAGGTCTGCGAGTGGTGTGCCGACGAGTGCCTCGGTGACGAGGAGATGGAAGAATGTGCCCGGCTCTGCCGTGACGTCGCCGATATCGCCTCGCTGCACGCCCGATTCATGGCTCGCGATTCGAACTACAGCCCTCAGCTCGCCGAGGCCTGCGCTGGTGCCTGTGAAGAGTGTGCCGAGGAGTGCGAGCGCCACGACGCAGACCACTGCCAGGTCTGCGCCGAGGTCCTCCGGGAATGCGCCGAGAGCTGTCGGAACATGATGAGCGCCTGACGACCGTCCGAACAGCACTCGGATCGGCGATCGGTGCGATGCTGATTTTTCGTGACTGTAACCAGTGTGGTGCAGTCAGGAGGCACCGGAACCCCCAAGAACTGGCGACCGTTGGACGCGGTTAGAGTTCCGGAACCGCTGTAAACAGGAGGACGAACGCGTTCACGGTCAGCAGCGCCAGCACGACCCACTGAAAGATACGCTCGGGTATGTGGTCGAAGATGTAGACGCCGATCCAGGCACCGACGAACACCATCGGAATCGCGATGGCGGCCTCGATCATCAGCGGCGTCGTCACTGACCCCGTGTACGTGAGACTCCCCAGCCGGTACAGCATGAGCGTCCCGAAGAAGGCCGTGAACGTCGCCTTCATCTCCTCGTCGCTCCAGAAGCCGCTGGCGGACATGAACGCCCCGTAGACGATCATCGGCGGGCCGGGGACGGCGACGGCACCGCCGAAAATCCCCGCGAGCAGACCGGCCGTCGCGCCGACGACGTTCCCCGGCCGGTAGTCTCGGGCCTCGATCCAGTCGGTGACGACGTCGAGTTGCTGGGTCGCCCCGACGATGATGACCGCGAGCACGAGAACCGCGCCGATGGCGACGCGCATCTGGGCTTTGTTGAACTGGCTGAACACGTAGATTCCCAGCGGCATCCCGACGACCAGTCCTGCGACAGGAACGATCCACTTGCGCCAGTCGAACGCCTCGCGGACGCTCCACCACACGCGACCGTTGCTCACGACCGCGGTCGCCGTGAAGATGATGGAGGCGCTCGAGGGCGAGCGGAACAGCGGCATCAGCCCCATCGAGACCTGGGCGAAGCCGAACCCTGCGATGCCGTGAACCACCGAGGCGACCAGGATGACGACCGACGAGAGTGCGGTCGTCACCCAGTTACTCGTCATCGATACCGCCTCCGCGGTCGAGTCGAGGTACCCATCAGTTCGGCCCGTCCTACGGACGTCCCACGTAGGGTCGTTACCCCTGCACATGAAACGTTCCGCGCTCTCGGAGCCGGAACGGACCTTCGACCGCGCGACGGTTACGGCGGCGATTCGGGATCGATCGGTTGCCCGTCACCGGTCTTGTCCAGTCTCTGGAATTGCAAGCACAACTAATGAGCACCAGAGGGTCGCCCGTCCGCACACGTCACGATGAACGAGACCGAGTCTCCGACCGGAGCGTGGCGATCGCTCGAGGGCAGCGTCGTCGATCAGGAGACGGGCGATCCGGACCTCGTATTCGCCCACGTCAGTGACCTCCACGGCCAGTTGACGCCGCGCCACCAGGTCTACTACGACAACCCGACGTCGAGGCCGAACTTCGAATTCGGAGAGGCCGACCGCGTCATCGAGCGCGGTGGCGGGGTTCCACTGCTCGCGGCCAAACTCGAGGAACTCCGCGAGGACTACGAGGTCTGTACGTTGATGAGCGGCGACACGTTCCACGGCTCGGCCGTGACGACCTACACCGACGGGCGAGCGATGCTCGACCCCATCAACGAGCACGTCGCGCCCGACGTCTACGTCCCCGGGAACTGGGACTACTCGAACGAGGCCGCCGAGGACGGCAACTTCGTTGAGTTAATGGACGCCCTCGACGCCCCGGTCCTCGCGAACAACCTCTACGACCGGGAGACGGGCGACCGGCTGTACGACGCGTACCGGATGCTCGACATCGGCGGACTCGCGGTCGGCGTCGTCGGCATGACGAACGTATACGTCGACCGGATGGCACCCGCGTTCTACGAGGGGAAGTACCGCTTCGGCAAGCATCCCTCGCTCCTCGAGGAGTCCGCGCTGGCCGCCCGCGAGGACGGCGCGGACGTCGTGGTCGCCGTCACCGAGATCGGCCTGCCGTGGATGGTGCAGGCCGCGAAGGACTGTACGAGCGTGGACGTGATGTTCAGTGCCCACACTCACGAGTACACCTACGACCCCATCGTAGTCGAGGAGACCGACACCGTGGTCGTCGAGTCGGGGATGGGCGAGGCGCTCGGCCGCATCGATCTCCGCGTTCGCGATGGCGAGGTGCAGTTCCGGCACCACCTCTACTGTCTGACCGAGGACGGCGAGCACACGCCGGAACCGGACGCCGATGCACGGGAGACTGTCGAGGCCGTTCGCGAGCCGTTCTTTGCGGACGACCCCGGGGTCGAGCGGGGAGCCGGAACGCTCGACCACCCGCTGGACACGGTCGTCGGGCGGACGGAAACACCGCTCTACCGGCAGTCGTTCCTCGAGAGCGCGTGGAACACGCTGTTCAACGACGCGTTGCGCGCTCACTTCGAGACCGACCTTGCCGTCTCGCATGGCTTCCGGTATGGAACTGCTATTCCGCCCGGGGAGATCACGCTCGGCGAACTCTACACGTTCTTCCCGATGGCGACGCCCGTCGCTCGCGGCGTCGCGTACGGCCAGCAACTCACGAGCCACATGGAGGCGTTCCTCGAGGACAACTTCAGCCCCTACCCCTACGACCAGGAGGACGGCCGTGTCCGGAACTTCTCCTCGAACGTCGAGGTGACCGTCGACCCGACCGCCAAGCGCGGCCGTCGCCTCGTCGAGATGCGCATCGACGGCGAACCCGTCGACCCGGAAGAGACGTACTCGGCGGCGACGTTCCGCCGGCCCGGGGACCCGGAACGCGATCTCGGCAACTGCGGCTTCCCGTTCCAGGACGTCGAGGTCGACGACGGAACGATACCGGTCGACGTGATCGTCGAGTACCTCGAAGAGCACTCACCAGTCGACTACGAAGTGATGGGACTAGTCGAGACCGCGGACGACGGCGGCCGAGCCCAGAACACGCCTGCCGACGGGCCGTATCCGTTCATCCAACCGGGCGTGGACTATCGGGGCGGAGGGGCCTACTGCGAGACGTCCATGATCCCCAGTGGGAACGCTTTCCCCGAAGAAGGGCGTAATCGAACGCGCTAGATAGCGACGGTATAAGCGACAGATCCAACGAACGGCGACCAGACACCACACAGGCACATTACGATGGTCAAGAACATCACTGCGGAACGACTCGCGGACAAGATCGACGCCGACGAACAGTTCACGCTCATCGACGTGCGCCCCGAGGACAGCTACGAGGCCTGGCACGTGCGCGACGCGGAGAACGTCCCCTACGATCCCGACGAGGGGTTGAGCGAGGGCGACTTGGACGAGGTGAACGCGATCGTCGACGGTCGGCCCGTCGTCGCCATCTGCGGCAAGGGCCTGACGTCGACGCCGTTCGCGTTCGAACTGGACGAGCACGGCTACGACGACGTCTCGGTCGTGACGGGCGGGATGGAAGAGTGGAGTAAACTCTACGAGGTCGTCCCTATCGAGACCTCCAGCGACGACCTCGTCGTTCGGCAGGTCCAGCGCCGAGCGAAGGGCTGCCTCGGCTACGTCGTCGGCTCGAAGCATGCAGAGAAGGCGGTTGTGGTCGACGCGACCAGACAGATCGACCAGTTCAAAGTCGCTGCGCAGGACGCCGGGCTCTCGATCGCACGCGTGCTCGACACGCACGTCCACGCCGACCACATCTCCGGGAGTCCGACACTCGCCGGCGAGGTCGGCGCCCCCTACCATCTCGGTGAAACAGCCAGCGAGCGCGGTGTCGAGTACGAATACGAACCGCTATCAGACGGAGAAGTCATCGAAGTCGGTGACATCGAGATCGAGGTGCTCCACACGCCAGGTCACACCTCCGAGATGATGAACTACCTCGTCGCCGGCGAACTCCTGTTGACGGGCGACACGCTGTTCGTCGACTCCGTCGGACGAACGGAACTCCAGTTCGGCGAGGACGACGCCGCGCGTGGAGCGGAACTGCTGTACGACTCGCTCCACGAGACGATCCTCGACCTTCCCGACGACACGACGATCCTCCCGGGCCACCTCACCGTCACGAGCGACGGTCGCTACGAGAACGGGTCGCCGGGCGAACCTCTCGAGGCCCGGCTCGGCGACCTGCGCGAGGAACTCGACCTCCTCGGACTCGACCGCGAAGCGTTCGTCGAGCGGCTGACCGAGAACGCCCCGGAGAAGCCCCCGAACTACGAGACGGTCATCGCCATCAACACCGGCAAAGAGACCGTCGACGACGAGGGCGAGGCGACGGAACTCGAACTCGGTCCGAACAACTGTGCAGCCTAGCAGAGGGCGGGCGCTCTCTCGACGGAGGCTCCTCCAGCTGACGGGGGCGACCACGCTCGGGGCGCTCGCCGGCTGTACCGGCCAGCTACCGGGGACCGACGACGGCGGCGATCGAGAGGTCACGCCGCGCTCGACGGTCACGGACCAGCCCGATACGTCCGTCAGCCTCACTGCGTCTCCCGGGACGATCCGACCGGCCGATAGCACGTCGACCACGAACTGGCTATACGAGGATCAGTTCCCGGGCCCGGAGCTACGCGTCCAGGAGGGGGACGTGCTCGGTATCGAGGTGAGTAACGAGCTTCCGGACGACACCACGATCCACTGGCACGGGGTACCGGTCCCGAACCCGGTCGACGGCGTGCCGGGACTGACCCAGGACCCGATCGGTCCCGGCGAGACGTTCACGTACACGTTTCGCGCCGAACCCGCCGGGACGTACTTCTATCACAGTCACGTGGGCCTGCAACTCGACCGTGGCCTGCTCGGTCCACTGGTCGTCGAAGAGTCCGACCCTCACGTCGAGTACGACCGCGAGTACGTCGTCGTGCTCGACGATTACCTCCCCGGAGAACCGCGTCTCCCGTCGGGCGGCGGCGGTGGGATGGGCGGCGGCGGTGGGATGGGCGGCGGCGGTGGAATGGGTGGCGGCGGCATGATGGGTGACGTTCGGCCGCCGTACGAGGGGCTCCTCGTCAACGGTCGGTTATCCGAGGATCCGCCGACGTTCGGCGTCTCGGAGGGTGAGCGAGTTCGCTTCCGGTTCGTCAACGCCGCCAGCGCGACAGTCTTCGGTGTACGGATCGCCGGCCACGAGATGACGATGACCCACGCTGATGGACGGCCCGTCGAACCCATCGACGTCGACTCGTTCGTCTTCGGTGCGGGCGAGCGCTACGACGCCGTCGTCGAAGCGACGAATCCGGGTTCGTGGTTCGTTCAAGCCGACGCACTCGACGGAAACGAACCACCCGCTAGCGCGGTGATCGAGTACGATTCCACCGGCGAAGAGGGTACCCCGAAGCGACCCTCGTCGTCCACCGATCGCTTGCGGTACGGGGACCTGCGGGCGATATCCTCGCTCGACGGGGTGAGCGGGCGTCCCGACCGGACGTTCGACCTGACGCTCTCGCGCGGCGGCGGGTCGTCCTACACGTGGACGATCGATGGACAGGCGTATCCCGACGCCGACCCGCTCCGGATCCGACCTGGCGAGCACGTCCGGGTCCGGATGACCAACCGGAGCCCGGTCGTCCACCCGATGCACCTCCACGGACACTTCTTCCAGGTCGGCGACGCCGTCAAAGACACCGTCATGGTCCCGGGGCACATGGGTCAGGTGACGCTGGACTTCCACGCCGACAACCCCGGTCGCTGGTTGTTCCACTGCCACAACCTGTATCACCTCGATGCGGGTATGGCCCGCGTCGTGAAGTACGTCGAGTGACGCGTCGGAGACCCGGTTCGGGAGGGTTCACGCCGTCGTTCGTGTGTGGGCGAGACGTACGGCGAGCGTGCCCCTCTCCGAAGGGCTAACGTTCGTCGATCGCCCGGGGACGAGCCCGTATCCGAAGACGGATCTGATCAGTGTTCGTCGTCCGGCGGCCAGTCGCGGGCGTCGGCCTCGATGAGCCCCCCCAACCACCGCCGGCGATCCGCAGACTCCTCGAGGGACCGGGCGAACGCGTCCTCGGAGATCGTTGGAACGTCCGCTTCGCGGAGGACCTCGAGTTCGGGAGGCTGCGGAGTACCGTCGGCGACGTGGACGAACGACGACCCGAGCGTCTCGAGGTAGTTTCCGATACTCGCGCGGGCGTTCTCGAGGACCGCCGCACTCGGGCGGTCGTCCTCCTGGACGCCGAAGCACAGGAGCGTCAACGCCTCGTCAAGCGCGACGATGCTGAGCACGGCCGCGTACTCGCGCTGGTCGGTGTAGAAGTAGTGGAGGATCGGGTACGCATGGTGATTCGTCGTGAGTTCGTTGATCTCGGTCGTAAACGTGTTGAGTGGGAGTTCGAGTCCGTCGAAATCCTCGCCGTTCCAGGCGGTTCGGACGATCGTCTCGCCGCGCTGGCCGAGCCCGCTGACGTTGCTGGCGAACGACCGCTTCTGCGTGACGGCGCCGAGGACCGAGATGACGTAGCTCACGACCAGCGTGACGAGGAGCATCCCACTGGCCGTCGTGAGACCCGTCGCGATCTGCCAGACTCCGTCGTTGGGCGTGAAGTCACCGTTGCCCATCGTAAACAGCGTGTACCCGACGAAGTAGAACCGCTCGACCCAGGAGATCGGCCCGGCGTCGCGGGTGTCAAAGATGGCGTTCTCCGCCCCGGCGAAGACGAGCGTCCACCCGCCCCAGAGGGACCCGATCCAGGTGAGCAGACCGAGCGAGAGTATCACCGGCCCGGCGAGGATGAGAACACGCGGGTACCGTTTCCCGACGCGCCGAATCGCCCCCCACGTCGACGCCATCAGTCGGCGCGTCAGCGGGCCCGCCCCACCTTCGACCCAGAGTGTGGTCCAGAGGAGATCGACGACCGCGACGACGAGGATGACAACACCGAGGACCAGTAGTCCAGGGTTCACTGGGACCTCTCGGGCGTCGAGGGACGGCTCTCCCATCGGACGGAGTCTGCGTTACCCGAAGCGATACCCTGCCCGGCGGGGCGCACTTCACGTAACCACACTGCTCCCGCCCGCGTCGTCGCCGCGAGAGTGGTCCTCTGCGACATCGTACCTGGCCCGTTAGGCTCACTCTTTAGATGCGTGATGCTTGCACCTTCGTCCCAGCACGGAGATACCCGGTGTTCAGTGATGCGTTTCGATCGCCCGGTCCGACGGGTACAGGGGGACAGTTCCAGCAGAACCACGGTCGCGTGAACCCGCTTGTCGTCGCCCACGAGCAGGAGCGTGGGCGAGGGCACAGCCTACCGAATTCCCTAGCGATGAACGGTCTCTCTCGAGAGAAACAGTTAGAACGCTCTATACACGTTCTCGAACGTTCTCCTGCGCGAATTCACGTCCACATCGATAACTCCTGAGGGGGTCTACGGGTAACCGAGGAGAAGGACAATGACCACTAATATCGGCCGCTGGCTGCTCGTGGTGCTCGCGATCGTCGGCCTCGCGTTCACCGCAAGCGTGGTCAGCGCACACGGCGACACCCCGACCGGTGACGACGCGCCCCCGTACAATGGGACTGCCGACGACTGGGCGGCCTGGATTGAGGCGCACATGACCGATCACATGGGCCCTGGTAGCGTCGAGTGGATGGAATCGCACATGGGTGTGACCGTCGACGAGATGGCCCGGGACATGGCTGACGGCGACTACGACGACCACGGGAGGTACGGACAGGGCCACTGCTGACGGCCCACCCATCCACGATCAGCCGGCATGAACGCCACGTAACTACCAACACCCACATCGATCATGAACCAGATCAACGACACTCTCGGTCGAATCGCTCGTCGAACCACGATACTCGCCGTCCCCCTGCTCGCGGTCGCGAGCGGTACCGCAGCTGCCCACGGGAGCGGGAGTTACAGTGGCGGGATGATGGGCGGTGGCGGCTGGGGGCTCTTCGGCGGAACGATGGGTCTCTGGGGACTCCTCTGGATGGGCCTCCTGCTCGCCATCCCCATCTACCTCGTTTACGCGCTCGTCACGCGCGGATCGACTGGACCGGAAAACCGGTCGCTCTCGGTTCTCCGTGAGCGCTACGCTCGCGGCGAACTCTCCGACGAGGAATTCGAGCAGCGTCGAACACGGCTCGAACGAGTTGGGTGAGGCAAGGATTCGATCGAGCCGTCTCCAGACGGTCGGGGCCACAGGTCCCACTGACGCCAACGAAGCACTGGAAGCGTGAACCACACGGTTAAATCACTGGAAACAGTAGAAAGAGTAGTGTATAATATGGGATATACCATACAAACGACAGTAGCCGGTGACTTCGACGAAACCGTCGAGACGACGATCGCTGCGCTTGAAGACGAGGGATTCGGCGTCCTCTGTGACATCGACGTCCGGGCGACGTTCGAGAAGAAGCTCGGAGAGGAGTTCCGGCAGTACCGGATCCTCGGCGCGTGCAATCCGGGACTGGCACACGAGGGGCTGAACGAGGAGATCGAACTCGGGGCGCTCCTCCCCTGTAACGTCATCGTCTACGAAACCGACGACGGAGAGGTCGTCGTGAGTGCGGTCGACCCGCGACAGCTCGTCGGCATCGCCGACAACGAGGCGCTCGACTCGATCTCGAACGAGGTCCACGACAGATTCGAGCGTGTCCTCGCCAGTGTCGCTGAAGACCTCGAATCCACGTCGGGGGCCTGAGGGACGATGTCGTCTTCAAACCAACTCGACACGACGACCGTCATCCTCCTCATCCTCGTGGCGATCATCGTGCTGCCCCTGCTCACGATGGGGATGGGATTCGGCGGGATGATGGGATACGGCGGAATGATGGGATACGGAACGACCAGTGGCTGGTGGCCACTCGTCGGAATGCTCGTCCAGCTGGTCTTCCTCCTCGTTCTCCTCGGTGGGGGATACCTGGTCTTCCGCCGCGTAACGGAATCGCAGTCGTCGCAGAATCCCGCGATGGATGAGTTACGAATGGCGTACGCCCGAGGTGATCTCACCGATGAAGAGTTCGAGGCGCGTCGGGAGAAGCTCGAACGCTCCGAGTGAATCGATCACGACCGTTGGTATCTGTCGATAGAACCACCGACCGTGCAAATACGAAGAGACCGGAGAACGGACCGCAGAATCGACGCCGTACCGATCATCGAGACGGGAGTCGACGTGTCGTTTCTGGTGGCTCGTCGGTGGTCTCATCACCCGGAAGCGCTTCGTTCGAAGTGTAAAGCGTGCTCTCAACCCCAGTGTACCGTGAAGTGCAGCGATCTCGCCAGCGGTGGCTCTGGGCGCTTCTCGGCGGAATCGCGCTACTCATGCTTGCGTTCGGGTCCGTCTCGTGGCCCGGCCTCGTCGTCGTCGGCGCAGTCGCCGGGGTCCTCTACAGCCTTGGCCTCGAGACCGAGGTCAGAGCCGACGGGATCTACCTCAGGACGTGGCCGATTTACCGGTCGTTCCGTCGGATCTCGTGGGCGGAGATCGGCCGATATGGGCCGAGATCGTACAGGCCACTTCGCGAGTTCGGCGAGTGAGGGATCCGCTGGGTCCCCGGAAAGCTCGCATACGACGTCAGTGGGGATCAGGGCGTCTGGATCGGGCGGACCAACGGGCGCTCCATCCTCGTCGGGTCACAGCGCGTCGAGGAGTTCCTCATAGCGATCGACGAGGTCTACGAGCGCCAAGTGGACGGTGGGAGCTTCTCGACGGATCTTCGTGCATCGAGAGCGCCGGTCTCAACTCCCGGCGGCCGCAACTGTTGTTCTCGCTGACATCCTCTCGGTTAGTGGTGACCCCGCGGTGACGCCCGAAGAGTTATTTCAACCCCTCCTCGATTCACGGAGTCGGTCGGGTGTCCTCTCGAGTGACGACTCGACAGATTCAACCGGAATTCGGGGTCTCCGAGCGCTCCGGGAGGGGGGTTGCTCAGATGCCGAACTCGCCGACCGTGTCGATGTCTCTCGGCAAACGGTCTACCGGGCCCTCGATCCGTGCCGCGAGGCGGGCCTGGTACGAGCGGTCGAAGCGGGGTCTGCACTCACATGCTCTGGCCGAGCGGTCCTCCGGGCTTACGACGGGATTCCGGGCTTACGACGGGATCTGTGAGGGGATCGAGCGAACGGCCCTCGTCCAGCTCGCACGCCCCGCCCACAAACGGTAGATCCTCGACGCTCTCGGCGAGGCTCCCGTCCGAAAGGCAGTGCTCGCAACAACGGCCCGGCAGACGGACGGCTCATCACGGACCACCGTCCGCCGAATAATCGATACCTCTGTCGACGATGGCGTTCACTCGCGGATGGCCGGATCAGTTCTCCACCGTCTGGTGCAGCGGTTCGCGGGATGACGACCGAGCGTATCTCGGTTCACATCCGTCATCTTCATGTCCGCTGGAGGGGCGCAACGGCAGAGCGATGCGTCGACACGGGGGAGCTGGTTCCGGCGTGCGGCTAAACATCGAGGCTCCGTGTCTCGGAGAGCACGCGCGTCGAACACGGTCGGGGGTCCCGTTGTCGGCGCTCCGACACGGGTCAGTGGTTCCGCTTGTACTCGCTCACCAGCGCCTGCATCGACTCCCTCGCGTCGCCGAAAAGCATGTACGTGTTGTCGTTCGCGAACAGCGGGTTGGGGATCCCGGCGTATCCGGGACTCAAGCTCCGCTTGTTGACGACGACCGTCTCCGCCTCCCAGACGTGCAGCACGGGCATCCCGGCGATCGGGCTCGACTCGTCGGTCAACGCCGACGGGTTCACCACGTCGTTGGCCCCCGTCACGATCACGACGTCGGTCCCCGGGAACGTCGGGTTGACCTCCTCCAGTTCCTTCATTTGCTCGTACGGCACGTTGGCCTCGGCCAGGAGCACGTTCATGTGCCCCGGCATCCGCCCGGCGACCGGGTGGATCCCGAACACGACCTCCACACCGTCGGCCACCAGGAGTTCGGCCAGTTCGGCGACGGCGTGCTGTGCCTGTCCGACGGCCATGCCGTATCCGGGGACGATGACGACCCGGCGAGCCGTGTCGAGCAGCATCTCGACCTCCTCCGGCGAGGTGGACATGACGTGCCCTTCGTAGATATCCACCTCCTCTCCTCCGGGGGCGGACTCCTCGAACCCGCCGAAGAGGACGTCGGCGAGCGACCGGTTCATCGACCGGCACATGATGGTCGTGAGGATGAACCCGGAGGCGCCGACCAGCGTCCCGGCGATGATCAGGGCGCTGTTGTCCAGCACGAAGCCGGTCGTGGCGGCCGCCAGCCCGGAGAGGGAGTTCAACAGCGCGATGACCACGGGCATGTCAGCGCCGCCGATGGGGACGACCAGCAACACGCCGAGGACCGACGCGGCGAAGACCAGGAGCCAGTACACCGGGACCCAGTCGGCCGTCGGGACGGCCCCGAAGGATCCCGGCTGGACGACGAGGTAGCCCCCGGCCAGGACGGCCACCAGCAGGACGACCAGTTTCACGCCCTGCTCGCCCGAATAGCGGATGGATCCCTCGAGCAGGCCGTGGAGCTTCCCGGCGGCCACGAGGCTCCCCCAGAACGTCACGGCACCGATAATTCCAGCGAGCGCTGCGGCGGCCGTCACGTCGTACGGAACGATCGCGGTGCTCCCGACCGAGCCGAACCGGTCGACGAGTTCGGCTCCGGCGACGAGGGCGGAGGCGCCGCCGCCGAACCCGTTGAACAGCCCCACGAGCTGTGGCATCTCCGTCGTCTCGACGCGCACCGCCAGCCAGGTACCGATCGCCGCGCCGACGAGGAGCGCGGCCAGCAGGACCAGCGGCGAGAGGATATCGAACCAGAGCACCGTGATGCCGACGGCGAGGACCATCCCCGCGGCCGAGACGAGGTTCCCCCGGGCCGCCGTTCGGGGATGTGTCATCCCCCGCAGGCCGAGGACGAACAGGGTCGCCGCGACGAGGTACGCGAACGAGAGGACCGAATCGGGGAGGCCGCCCAGCACGCCGGCCACGTCAGTCCCCCCGTCTCCGGCCGAAGTTCCGGAGCATGAAGTGGCTCACCAGGTACCCCCCGACGACGTTGGCCGTGGCCATGACCACCGCGAGGAAGCCGAGTACCGTCGCGAGCGTCGACGATCCGGACCCCGCCGCCAGGACGGCGCCGATGAGCGTGATCCCCGAGATGGCGTTGGTCCCGGAGATCAGCGGCGTGTGGAGGGTGGCGGGGATCTTCGTGATGACCTCGTAGCCGACGAACCCGGCCAGCACGAACAGCGTCAGGTTCTCGACGAACGTCATGGGGACCGCCTCCCGGGATCAGGCTTCATCCGACTCGACCTCCTCGTGTCGCTCGTGACCGTCGTGCTCCTCGTCCTCGCGAGGCCACCGTCTCGTCCCGTCGTGTGTGAGTAGCGTCGCATCCACGATGTCGTCCCCGGTATCGATGGCGAGTTCCCCGTCGTCGAGCAGGTTCCGCAGGAAGTCGGTCGCGTTGTTGGCGAACAGCTGGCTCGCCGTGTGGCTGACCGTGCTCGGCAGGTTCGTCGGGCCGACCACCGTGACGCCGGCGTGCTCGACCGTCTCCCCGGGCCGGGTCGGTTCGCAGTTTCCACCACCGTCGGCGGCGAGGTCCACCACGACCGATCCCGCGTCCATCCCCGCGATCATCCCTCCGGTCACGAGTTCGGGTGCCGGTCGACCGGGGACGGCGGCCGAGGTGATCAGGACGTCGGCGTCCCCGACGACCCGCGTCATCATCTCCCGCTGTCTCCGGTAGAACGACTCGTCCTGTTCCCTGGCGTACCCCTCCTCGGTGGCGACGTCCTCGGTCTCGAGGCCCAGTTCGACGAACTCGGCGCCCAGGCTCTCGACTTC
>Ga0207797_1000823_pt1 | contig 23241 bp, 25 predicted proteins | sample PRCRCaboRojoPR_6_FD_187275 | JGI IMG/M metagenome (GOLD analysis project Ga0207797, IMG submission 187275) | Marine sediment microbial community from Cabo Rojo, Puerto Rico - PR CR 10% Liquid 1 (SPAdes) | ecosystem: Environmental > Aquatic > Marine > Coastal > Sediment | place: Cabo Rojo, Puerto...
GAGGGCCGGAGTCCCGACGGAACCGGGCTCTACCGCCGGGAGACGGTTCCCGTGCGCCTCCGTGGTGCCGCGGGCGGCGACACCGGGGAGGACGCCGGCGGAGGACGCTGTCTCCGGGCCTGGGCCTACCTCTACAACCGGGATGCGTCGGACCTGGAGGAGGTCGAGGGCGGCGACTGGATGCGGCGGTGAGACGGTGGGGTGGCCTCACTCCTCCAGCTCGGCGTAGACCGTACCGTCCTCCACGAACACCTCGTAGGTGTCCACGCCGCACGGCGCGATGGGATCCAGCGACTCACCGGTGGTGATGTCGAAGGCAGCGTAGTGCCAGGGGCAGGTGATCGTCGTGCCGAGCAGCGTCCCCTCGCCGAGGGGACCGCCCTCGTGCGTGCACATGTTGTCGATGGCCCAGTACTCGCCGTCGGCGCGGAAGACGGCGAAGTCACGGTCGGCGGCCCGGACCGTGATGCCCTCTCCCTCCGGCACCTCGTCGGTGCCGCAGAGCTCCACGGTCCGGGCGGCGTCGGTGTCGCTCACGGTCCCTCCGGCGGCTCGGTCAGCGCTCGTCGGCCGGGAGACCTCGATCGCCCCGACCGGTCCCTAACAGAAGGGCGGGCCCCGGCCGCGGGCAACGCCGACGGCGAGGGGAAGCGGTCCCGACGCGGCCGGTCAGCGCTGGCCCGGATCGTCCCCCGTGTCGCCGTCGTCTCCCGGCTCCCGCGGCCGGACGGTCACGGTGCGCTCCTCGCCGCGTCGGAGGACGCGCACCTGCACGTCGCCCTCCGATCCCCGGACCGCACGGGCGGCGTCGCCCGGGTCCGAGACGTCCTCGCCGCCCACGGAGAGCAGCACGTCGCCGGCCTGCAGACCGGCGCTGTCGGCGGGCGATCCCTCGCGGACCGAGGCCACGAGTACCCCGCTCCGGTCACCGAGGCCGAAGTACTCGGACAGCTGCGGCGTGAGCGACTGCAGGCGAACGCCCAGGCGCGGCCGGTCGCCGGCGAACATGGGCCCGAACCGGAACCGGTGGACGGAGGCGGAGTCGCCCGCCTCGTCCCACTCCCACTCGAGCTCGTCCAGCCGCTCGTCCAGGTGCTCCATGCGACCCCGGGCGTGCTTCCACTCCTCCCGGGCCCGCTCCATGCGCTCGCGGAGGCGTGCCCGGGCCTCCGGCGGCAGCTCTCCCCGGACCTCCGGGCCCGGTCCGCGGAAGAAGGCGGCGGGGCCCCGCCGCTCGCGGAGCGTCACCGACAGGGCCGTGCGGCTCCCGTCACGGTAGACGCCGGCCTCGACCCGCCGGCCGGGCGGCGTCTCACGCACCAGTCGTCCGAGCTCCGCCGCGCTGTACACCGGCTCGCCGCGCCACTCCACGACCACGTCCCCGGGACGGAATCCGGAGCTGTCGGCGGGGCTGCCGTCCACGACCTTCCTCAACAGGGCGCCGCGCTGCTCCGGCAGATCCAGTCGCTCGACGTCCTCCGTGGTCACGTCCTCCAGCACGACGCCGAGGTAGCTCTGCTGCGGGGCCGGAGGGGTCGGGGCCGAGAGCTCCGGACGGTGAGACGGCGAGGGCGGGGCAGGCGGCGCTGCCTGCGCCGCGGGGTCCGGCAGCGGGGGTGCCTCCGGCGGAGCCTGCTGACGGGCGTCCGCCGTGTCGGAGGCGCCGACGGCCAGGAGGAAGGCCGCGGAGAGGGAGAGAACGGGACGGATCGTCGCCTGGTTGGTCATGGTCGTCTGCGGTGTCTCACGTTGGTGGTTCCGGGCGGGAGGACCGCGCCGGTCTCCGCGCCCTGTGCTCGTCCTGTGGGACAGCCGCGCCGGGCCCACCGTTGCCCGCGGTCGGGACGGAGACGTCGCCGGGAGCGGAAGAGGCGGAATGTACAGGGGCACCGGGGGGCCGCATCTTCGATATCGACCCGACACCCTGACGCGCGACTCGAGACACGGGGAGGACGCATGCCCGAGCCGGAGGCCGGCCCCGGGGACACAGAGGCGAGCTGGTCGGCCGCCCTTCCGGGCGCCGCGACCGACTCCGATGCCGCCGGGTGGCCCTACGCCGTGGTGCTGCTGGGCGCCTTCGCTGCTCTCCTGGCCGGCGTGCGCCCGGTGCTCACGCCGCCGGTGCTCTACCTGCTCGTGCTCTACCTCGGATGGCCTCTCCGCGGCTCCACGCTGGTGCGGCGCATCCTCGCGGCCTCCTCGGTGCTCGCGGCCGTGTGGGTCGTCCACGTCACCGGCCTGCTCCTGGCTCCCTTCATCCTGGCCCTCATCGCTGCCTATATCGTGGACCCGGTGGTGGACTGGCTCCACTCCCGGGGGCTCCCGCGGTCCCTGGCCATCGGCCTGATGGCGCTGCCGCTGCTGGGCATCCTGGCGCTCATCGCCCTCGTTCTCGTCCCGGCGGTGGCGGAGCAGGTCTCGCAGCTGATCGCAAACGTCCCCGGGTACGTGGCCGTGGTGGAATCGTGGGTTCGCGACCTGCGGGAATGGGTGCTGGGGCTGCAGATCGCCGGCATCAACGAGAGGACGATCCCGGCGCTGCGGGAGATCGACGCTCAGGTCGTGATGAAGTACCTGCAGGAGTGGCGCAGCCAGCTGGCGGTGGGCAGCCGGGAGATGGTGCTGGGGCTGGGCCGGGGAATCGGAACCGGCCTGACGGTCGTCGGCTATCTCATCCTGACTCCGCTGCTCACCTACTACCTGCTTCGCGACTGGCCGCGGATCCGTCGACGTCTGAAGGCGCTCGTGCCCGGCGATCGCCGACGGGAGGTGGTGGGCTTCGCCCAGCAGTACGATTCGCTCCTGAGCCGGTACCTCCGGGGACAGCTCCTGCTGGCGGCCGTCGTGGGCACCATCGTGGGAGTGGGCTTCTGGATCCTGGACTTCCCGTACGCCCTGCTGGTGGGCATCGTGGCGGGGGTCTTCAACGTCGTGCCCTACCTGGGCTTCGCCGTCGGGGCGGCCACCGCCGTGCTGATCGCCCTCTTCACCGGGCCGATTCTGGCGGGGCTGCTCAAGGTGGCGGTGGTGTTCGGGGCCCAGCAGGTGGTGGAAGGGGTGCTCGGCCCCTACATCGTGGGCGAGTCCGTGGGCCTCCATCCCGTGTGGGTCATCCTCGCCCTGGCGCTGTTCAGCTTCTTCTTCGGATTCGTCGGGCTGCTGATCGCCGTCCCGCTGGCGGTGCTCATCAAGCTGGGCATCGAGCAGGCCATGAAACGGAGGGACGTCGGCGCGACGAGCTGAGTCGCGCGGTCTCCGCCGTGGGCATCAGGCGTCCCGGGCCAGCCGGACCCCGGTGAACTGCCAGCTCTCGTCGGCGTGGAAGAAGTTGCGGTAGGTGGGGCGGATGTGGGTCCGGGAGGTGGCGCAGGAGCCGCCGCGGAGCACGAACTGATCGCACATGAACTTGCCGTTGTACTCGCCCAGGGCGCCGTCCAGGGGCTCGAATCCCGGGTACGGCTCGTACTGGCTGCGGGTCCATTCCCAGACGTCGCCGAACATCTGGAGGAGTCCGCTCTCGGCGTCCCCCGCGTGCTCCGAGGCGGCGGGCGCGGGATGCAGGAGGCCGCTCTCCACGAAGTTGCCCTCCACCGGGGCCGACCCCGCCGCCAGCTCCCACTCCTCCTCCGTCGGGAGTCGTGCGTCCGCCCACCGGGCGAAGGCGTCGGCCTCGTAGTAGCTGAGGTGGCTCACCGGCTCCGACTCCTCCACGGGGCGAAGCCCGGACAGGGTGTGCGCGACCCAGGTACCGTCGCGCTCCTCCCAGTAGAAGGGCTCGGTCCACCCGCGCTCCTGGACTTCCGCCCACCCGTCGGAGAGCCACAGCTCCGGTCTCCCGTAGCCGTCGTCCCGCATGAACTCCAGGTATTCGCCGCAGGTCACCGGCCGACTGGCGATCTCGAACGGGTGAACGTAGACCTCGTGACGGGGCCGCTCGTTGTCGTAGGAGAAGCCCGATCCGTCGTGGCCGATCTCCCGGACGCCCTCCCCGAAGTCGATCCACTCCATCTCGGGCACGGGCGCGGGATCCGGCCGAACGTCCTGGTACGCCGGCCGCAGGGGGTTCACCGAGAAGACGTGCTTGATGTCCGTGAGGAGCAGCTCCTGGTGCTGCTGCTCGTGGTGGATGCCGAGGGTGGTCCGTGAGCGGATCTCCTCCGGGTCGCCGGCGCCCCCGTCCTCCGCCAGGAGCCGCTCCATGGCGCTGTCCACGTGACGGCGGTACTCGAGCACCCGGTCCACGGTGGGGCGGGATATGTAGCCCCGCCGGTCGCGGCAGTGTCGCTCACCGGCCTGGACGTAGTAGGAGTTGAAGAGATAGCCGTACGTGTCGTCGATGGGCTCGTAGCCCGGGAGGAACGGCTCCAGGAGGAACGTCTCGAAGAACCAGCTCACGTGGGCCAGGTGCCACTTGGTGGGACTGACGTTCTCCCGGGACTGGACGACCATGTCCTCCGTCTTCAGGGGGTCGCAGAGGCGTTCCGTGAACCGACGGGTGCGCCGGTAGCGGCCGAGGAGGTCGGCGGCGTCCCTCGCCCCTCGACGATCGGCGGAAGCGTCCCCCGGCGCGGGGCGTGTTCCGACGGTGTCGCTCTCCGCGAGGTGCTCCGTGCCCATGTCCCCCTCCTCCTCTGGCTGGGTGCGGTTCGGTGGCTGACACTCGACGTGGCGTCGCGTCGCCCCCCCTCAACAGCCCACGGTAAGCGGGCGTTCCCCGGAGGCAAAGGCGTCTCCCGGGCCGGTTCGCCTTCCCGGACCGTTCGCGTACGTTTCCCCCGCCGCCGGAAGACGCTCCGGCGGGCACGAGCGCACGAGCACCAAACGGGAGGAGAGCCGTGGCCGAACCGGTCGAGCTGAACGAGGCACAGGTGGCGAAGCTCATCGAATGGTGGGAAGAGAAGGGCGTCCCCACGGAATGCGAGCTCTGCGGGGAAGTGGGCTGGGAGGCCAGCGTCTTCGGCGTGGAGATTCCGGCCGTGGACGAGGAGGAGGTCGTCGAGGGGCCTGCCGTTCCGCTGGTGGCGGCGGCGTGCAACAACTGCGCGAACGTGCGATTCTTCGTGGAGAGGATGATCGAGCTCTTCTGAATCTGGAGACGCCGGGCGACGGCCGACCCGGAAGGGGGGCGCACACGGCCCGCTGCCCCGGGATAGGCCGTTCGGGGATCAAATCAACGGAACGAGGGTTCGGACATGCCGGTGCAGGAGCGCTTCGAGGACGAGACGGTGGAGCTCGACGGAGGGGAGTTCGTGGGCTGCACCTTCGAGGGATGCGAGCTCGTCTACCGGGGCGGGGAGCTGCCGCGAAGGGTCGAGGAGAACACCTTTCGCGACTGCCGCTGGCGATTCGAGGACGCCGCGGGACGCACGGTGCGCTTCATGTCCGCCCTGTACCGGGGGCTCGGCGACCACGGCGAGGCGCTGGTGGAGCGGACGTTCGACCACATTCGGGGGGAGCAGCCCCGTTGAACGGCTGCCCTGAGCGGCGTAGCGTGCAACTCGAACGGCGGGAGGAACGCGGAATGTGCGGAATGGTCGGAGGAGAGAGATGAACGGAGCATCGAACCCGCCGGTCGGAGGAACGCTCGCGCTCCTGGGGGGCGCGGCCCTGGTCCTGTCGACGGCCGGCTTCGGCGGACCGAATTCCGCCTCCGGGCCGGACGGGGCGGCGGTCTGCGAGGCCGCGCCCCACCGCGTCGACCTGGAGTCCACCGGCAACGCGCCCGGGGCCTCGGGATGGATGGACCTCCGCTTCGGAAACGCCCCCCACGGGGTCGCCGTCACCGAGGACGGGAGCTACCGCTACGAGATCTCCGTCCACGTGACCTCGGTCCCCAGGAATCGCGGGGAATCCACTCTCGTGGCCTGGGCTGCCACTCCGAACCTGGACCGGCACCTCAACCTCGGCGCCGTCGGGGACGACGGGGTCGTGGAGGGAGAGGTGTCGTGGAACAAGTTCCTGGTCTTCGTCACGGCGGAGTCCTCCGCGAGCGTGGAGACGTGGCAGGGGCCGGTCCTCATGAAGGCCACTTCTCCCAGCGGAAACATGCACACCATGGCCGGGCACGGGATCTTCCAGCAGCACGGCATCGGCTGCTGATTCTGTGACGGAGCTTTCCTCTCCCGGGCGTGCCCTGCCGGGGATCCTGCTCGGACTGAGTCTGACCCTCGCCGCCCTGGCGCCGCCCCCGGCCGGGGCACAGGAGGGCGCGGACGGGGCGTCGGCGGCCCCCGACTCCACGCCGGGGATGATGGCGGAACCCCGGGGAGGTCGGAGCCCGGCGTGGCGTATGCCGCCGATGCCCGCCGGGATGCCCATGCTGCCGCCGCTGAAGGGCATGACTCCCGACCTGGGCAGCTTCCTGCCGTCGGCGGACGACCCGGAGTCCCTGCCGGACGCCCGCTACCGCGAGGTCCGCCGCCTCTCCGACGGGGACACCCTGTCCCTGGAGGCGATGAAGGTGCGGCGGACCATCGAGGGTCGGACCTTCACCATGTACGGCTTCAACGGGCAGTATCCGGGTCCCCTGGTGGAGGCGCCCGAGGACGGAACCATCGTGGTGGAGTTCACCAACGAGCTGGACATGCCGTCCACCGTCCACTGGCACGGAGTCCGACTGGACAACCGGTTCGACGGCGTGCCGGACGTGACCCAGGAGCCGGTGGCGCCGGGCGAGAGCTTCACATACCACGTCCACCTTCCCGATCCCGGCATCTACTGGTACCATCCTCACGTCCGGTCCGACATCCAGCAGGACCTGGGCCTGTACGGCAACCTGAACGTCCGGCCGCCGGAGCAGGGCTACTACAACCCGGTGAACCGGGAGGAAGTCCTCATCCTGGACGACATCCTCCTGGACGGGAAGGGGCTCTTCCCCTATGGCCGCGAGCGGGCCCTGAACGCGCTCATGGGTCGCTTCGGCAACGTCTTCCTGGTGAACGGCGAGCCGGGCTACGAGCTGACCGTGGATCGGGGCGAGGTCGTCCGCTTCTTCCTCACCAACGTGTCGGCGACCCGCACCTTCAACCTCCACCTGGGCGGGGCGCGGATGAAGGTGGTGGGGGCGGACATCGGGAAGTTCGAGCGGGAGGAGTGGACGAAGAGCCTGGTGATCGCCCCCGCCCAGCGATACATCGTGGAGGCGCGGTTCCCGGACGCCGGCACGTACGCCTTCACCAACCGGGTGCAGGCCATCGACCACTTCGCGGGCGAGTTCTACCGCCAGGTGGACACCCTGGGAACCGTGAGCGTCCGGGATCGGGCCGCGGAGGAGGATCACTCGGAGGAGTTCGAGACCCTGCGGAGCAACGAGGACGTATCCGACGGCATCGCTCCGTACCGGGAGCACTTCGACGACCCCGTGGACCACCGGCTGGAGCTCACGGTGCGGCAGGACGGCCTCCCGCAGGCCATGGTGGCCGTGATGCAGATGGACACGCTCTTCCGGCCGCCGGTGGAGTGGAACGACGTCATGCCGATGATGAACTACCTCTCCACCGGCCGGAACGTGACCTGGATCCTGCGTGAGCCTGAGACCGGCCGGGAAAACATGGAGATCGACTGGACCTTCCGTCAGGGAGAGGTCTCGAAGATCCAGATTCACAACGCCCGGCGGTCGCTCCATCCGATGCAGCACCCCATCCACCTGCACGGACAGCGCTTCCTGGTGCTCTCCAGGGACGGCGAACGAAACGGGAACCTGGTGTGGAAGGACACCGTGCTCATTCCGGTGGGGAGCACCGTCACGCTGCTCCTGGACCCCTCCAACCCCGGGGACTGGCTGCTGCACTGCCACATCTCGGAGCACCTGGAGGCGGGCATGAAGACGGTGTTCACGGTGGAGCCGTCGCCGGGGGACTCGATGCGCCACTGAAGAAGCGGCGGGGCGGTCGGCCTCCGGCGGTCGGTGGCCGCGCATGCGCCTTCAACGTGCCTTATATGAACCGTGTCAACTGTAAGGGGACGAGAGAGATGACGACCACATCGGAGATCCGTTCTGGACGGAGCCTGTGGCGGCGAGCATGCGTCAGCGTCGGCGTCTCACTGGCCCTCGTGGCGGGGGGAGCGGCCGCGGCGTCGGCCCAGGGCCACGGCGATCAGGCCCACGAGCCCCGCGGCAGCGACAACATCGAGGTGCTCTCCCACGTCCCCCTGGGCCCCCGCCTCAGCGTCTCGGACATCGAGCTGGAGCAGGAGGTCGATCGCCCCTTCGCCTACGTGGGCCGGATGCAGTACGGTGAGCGCGGCCCGAAGGGCACGGACATCATCAGCCTGGCCGATCCCGAGAACGCCCGTGTCATCTACCGGTGGCGGATCGAGAATCAGGAGCTCCACCAGCCCACCGGCGGAATGGACGTGAAGTACTTCAAGTGGAAGGACCGCTACTACGTGGTCCAGTCACTCCAGTTCGGCCAGGGAGGCCCGGACACGGACCTGGGGGCCGTGATCCTGGACGTGACCTCGCTCCCGGACACCTCCGGCGTGGAGGAGGCGGCCCGGGTGCGGGCACCGGAGTACCCCGGCGGCTTCCACAACATCTTCGTGTACAAGCACTCCAACGGCCGGGTCTACCTGTTCGCGACCCTGAACGGCCCGTACGCCCACGTCTACGACCTGGGCACGGCGGTGGAGGAGGGGCCGGAGGAGGCTCTGGCCGCCCGGGTTCCGCTGCCCCGGGACCAGTCGGGCGGCTACAGCGGCTATCACGACTTCTACGTGGGCTACCATCCGGCGACCGGTACCGATCGCTTCTACGGCGGCGGCACCGGCGGGTACTACGTCTACGACGTCACGGGGGTGCCCACGCCCGAGGAGCGGGAGGCGCGACCGGACACGGCGGCCCCGACCGAGGACTTCGAGCTCCTCACCTCGCTCACGGGCATCTCCGGGGTCCGCTGGGGGCACACCTTCACGCCCGGCCCCCGCGGACGCTACGCCGTGGGAGAGACGGAGTACCAGTACGCTCCGCTCCGGATCTTCGACCTGAAGCCGGGGCTCGACGGCGAGGTGGAGACCATCAGCTCGCCCATCGCGGCCTGGACCGCCGACTGGCGCCACCTGCCTCACAACCACGAGGTGCGGTGGCCCCTGGTCTTCGTCTCCCACTACCTGGACGGGCTGCAGATCTTCACCATGGCGGACCCCGAGAATCCCAAGACGGTGGGATGGTACGACACCTACCTCGGACCGCCGAACACGGACCGATACAGCCAGTTCAACGGTGCCTTCGGCGTGGACGTGAGGAACGAGGACGGCCTCATCGTGATCAGCGACATGACGACGGGTTTCTGGGCCTTCCGGATGGAGGGCTTCCAGGGCTGGTCCGGCGCGGAGCACGGCGTGCCCGACGTCTCCAGCGCGCAGCACTGGGAGGGAGTCCCCGGCGGCGGCTGAGGCATCGGGCCTCCGGGCCCTCGTTCGGCCCGGAGGCGCCGACAATACGCAATTGACAGTATCAGGGGGGAGGCTTACCCTACCTCACGTTTCGGTGAATTTTTCGTACGGACAGGCTTCCGAGGGCGTGACGAGCGGAGCGGGGCGTGCGGGATGGGAGGATCCGTCTCCGTCGCCGTCGTGATCCGATCGTCCCGGGGGCGGACCGGACAGCGGAGGAGCGGCTGGTCATGAGCACCACGGGCACCGTCGATTTCTTCGACGACAAGAAGGGGTTCGGCTTCATCACCCCCGACGACGAGGGGGATGACTGCTTCGTCCACCACTCCGACATCACCGGCGACGGCTACAAGAGCCTGAACGCCGGAGATCGGGTGGAGTTCGACGTCGTCTCCAGCGACAAGGGTCCGCGGGCGGAAAACGTCGTGAAGCTCTGACGCCCTCCCCGGGGGCGGTCCCGCGCTCCCGGGGAAGGGCGTCCCTCAGGAGCCGGGGCCGGTCTCCGGACGGTCCGCCAGGAAGTTCGCGGCCCGCTCCTCTGCCCAGAAGCGGATCCCGCCCCCGCGGTCCGACGCCAGGAATCCGACGTGCCCGCCGCGCTGGCACAGGTGCGGCCGCAGGCTGGGGTTCGACCGGAGAGCATCGGCCGGAACCGAATCCGCCGGCACGAAGGGATCGTCCTTCGCGTGGATCACCGCCGTGTCCACGTCGATTCCCGACAGGTAGCGGGCCGAGCTCGAGAGCCGGTAGTACTCCTCTGCGTCACGAAACCCGTGCACGGGCGCGGTGACGGCGTCGTCGAAGGCGCGGAGCGTGTCGGCCCTCTCGGCCCGCTCCAGGTCGTAGGCGTCCGGCATCCGGCGGGCCTTCTTCCGCAGGGACCTCTTCAGCGACCGGAGGAGGGACCGGGCGTAGATCCGTCCGGGACCGCGCTCCAGGTGATCGGCCGACGCGCCCAGGTCGAAGGGCACGGAGACGGCCGCAGCCGCCGCCAGGCCCGTCTCGGACGCGTTCCGCTCACCCAGGTATTTCAGCAGGACGTTGCCCCCGAGGGAGAACCCGAGGGCGGCCACCGGGACGCCGTCCCGCGACCGCTCCCGCACCCGGCGGATCAGGTATGCCAGGTCGTCGGTCTCGCCGGAGTGGTAGAGGCGGCGCCGCCGATTGGGCACCCCGCTCCTGCCGCGGAAGTTCAGGGCCAGCGGCCGCATCCCCCGCCGGAGGAGCTGGCGGCAGGCCTCCACCACGTAGCCGCTCCGTGAGCATCCCTCGAGCCCGTGGAGCACGATGACCACGGCCCCGGTCGGGTCCGGGCCGTGGGGCCACGGGGGATGGTCCAGGTCCAGGAAGTCGCCGTCGGGGGTCTCGATGCGGACCCGCCGGTAGGGCAGCCCGCGGCCGGAGCGGAGGAGGCGCGCACCCAGGGTCTGGGCGTGCGCCCCCCGGAGCCAGGGGTGGGGCCGGAAGGTAGGGACGGTCCCGCTGCGGGGTCGGGCGCTCGGGGCGCTCAGGCGCTCTCGCGCCAGTAGTCGCGCAGGGCGTCGCCGTGCTCGGACTGGCGAAGCTTGTCGAACGCCCGGTTCCTGATCTGCCGGATGCGCTCGCGCGTCACGCCGAGCAGCTCGCCGATCTGCTCGAGCGTCCTCTCCTCGCCGTCGTCCAGCCCGTAGTACAGCATGAGGATCTTCCGCTCGCGCTCGGTCAGGTACCGGTCGAACATGCGCTCCAGGAACTCCCGCCGGGCCTGGGCTTCCACGTCGCCCTCGATCTCCGACTCGTCGCTGCCGGCGAAGCGCTCGCCGAAGGAGGCGCTGTCCCGGTCCGAGTCGTCCAGGGGAGCGTCGAGGCTGAGCTCGGCGGAGGCCACGCGTCGGAGGGTTCGGATCGTCTCCACCGACTCGTCCATCTCCTCCGCCAGTTCACGGTCGGTGGGGGAGCGACCGAGCTCCTGGGTGAGCCGCGTCTTGGTCCGGGAGAGCTTCACCAGGTTGGAGTTCTGATTCAGCGGAATCCGGACGGAGCGCGTCTCCTCGGCCAGGGCCTGGAGCACGGTCTGGCGGATCCACCACACCGCGTAGGAGATGAACTTCACGCCCTTGTCGGGATCGAACTTCTTGACCGCCTTCAGCAGGCCCTTGTTCCCGATGCACACGAGCTCCGCCAGGCTGAGGCCCCGCCCCTGGTACTTCTTCACGTAGGAGATGACGAAGCGGAGATTGGCCGTCACCAGGCGCTCGGCGGCCTGTCGATCACCCTCCCGGGCGCGGCGGGCGATGCGCTGCTCCTCTTCCCGGTCTTCGATCAGGGGGTACTTCTCGACGTCCTGGAGATACTGGTCGAACGAACCCAGCTCACTGGAGTCGAAGTACGATCCCATGGCGCTCTCGGGTTGAGGATCGGCGGCTCAGATCGGCTGCGGGGATGTCGATTTCCTATACCGGCGTATCGAACTCCAGATCCGCGTCCGACCGCTACACCACCGTACTATCGACGCGATTGTACAGGGCGATTTCGACGTTGTTCCCGGCCGCCGGATGCGGCCCGGGAGCGGTCGACCTGCGTGGGGTTCCGTTGACAAGTATGCGGGTATTCCCTTACCGGTAGCATCCACGTGTCGTCCGGATGCAGCCGGACCGACGCGGCGATAGCAGAGAGAAGGACTCACGCGGAGGGGACGGGAATGGCCACCGGAGTCGTGGATTTCTTCGACGAGCGAAAGGGCTTCGGCTTCATCCAGCCGGACGACCAGGAAGAGGACTGCTTCGTCCACTACTCGGACATCGTCGGAGAGGGCTTCAAGTCGCTCAACGAGGGCGACAAGGTCGAATTCGACATCGTGGAGAGCGAAAAGGGCCCCCGGGCCGAGAACGTGACCAAGGTCGGGTCCTGATCCCGCGGGCGTCCCGGGCGGATCACGTCCGCTCCGGGGCGTCCGCGGCGATCTCGCTCCGGGGGAGATAGTCCCCGGCCAGCTCGCGAAAGCGGGCGACCTGCTCCCGCGCCCAGTCTTCCGGGCGGTCCAGCTCCCGGGCCAGGATACGGGCGGTGCGGGGAGCGGCCTCGGCGGCCGCCCGGGCGTCGAGGAACAGGGACGGGGTGCGCCGGGCCAGCACGTCCTCCACGGTGCGTGCCAGCTCGTGGCGCGCCGCCCAGGCCACCTGTGCCGCCCTGAACGGCAGCCTGGGGTGCAGAGCCTCCCCCATGCGCGGCTCCCCCTCGGCCAGCGAGCGAACCTGGCGGGCGTCGGCGCCGTACACCGACCAGGGCGATCCCCCCGGCCCGTCGCCGTCGGCCCCGTGCAGGGCGAGCTCACGGGTCACGGACTCCCTCTCCGGCAGGGCCGCCACCTCCGCGGCGCGGTCGATCGTGTCCTCCCCCATCTCCCGGTACGTCGTCCACTTGCCGCCGACGACCGAGATCAGCCCGGTGTCGGAGACCACGATCCGATGGTCCCGCGACAGCTCGGCGGTCTCGCCCACGTCGTCGCCGTCGCCGGCGGTGGCCAGCGGCCGGATCCCGGCGAAGACGCTCCGGACGTCCCCGGCGGAGGGAGGGTCCCGGAGGTAGCGCTGGAGATGTTCGAGCAGGTAGCTCACCTCCCGGGGCTCGGGCCGGGGACGCTCCGGGACGCTGTCGACGGGCACGTCGGTGGTGCCCACCAGTACGCGGTGGTGCCAGGGAATGGCGAAGATCACGCGGCCGTCCCGGGTCCGGGGCACCATGAGCGCGGTGCCCCCGCCCAGCACCTCCCGGTCGAACACCAGGTGGGTGCCGCGGCTGGGCCGGACCAGGGACGTCGCGTCGGGATCCTCGAGCCTCCGGATGCTGTCCGCGTACGGGCCCGTGGCGTTGATCACGGACCGGGCCTGCAGCCGCATCTCGGCGCCGGACTCCCGGTCGCGTGCCACGACCCCGGTGACCCGTCGACCGTCGGCGACACCCTCCGTCTCGTGCAGGAGGTCCTCCACCTCGACGTAGTTGAGGGGCACGCCGCCGGCGTCCAGCAGCGAGCGTATGAGGGTGACGACCAGCCGGGCGTCGTCGAACTGGCCGTCGTGGTAGAGGACGCCGCCGCGCAGCCCGCCGCGCTCGAGGTTCGGAACCCGGCCGGCGGCGGAGGCGGCGGACAGGAGGCTGGAGGACTCCAGGTTGTGGGGACCGGACAGCAGGTCGTACAGCTTGAGCCCCGCTCCGTAGAACGTACGCTCCCACCATCGGTACGCGGGGACCAGGAACGGGCGGCTGTGCACGACGTGCGGTGCGTTACGGAGCAGGCGGCTCCTCTCGCGGAGCGCCTCGAAGACCAGCCCCATGCGTCCCTGCTGCAGGTAGCGGACGCCGCCGTGGACGAGCTTCGTGCTCCGGGAGGAGGTGCCCTGGCCGAAGTCTCCCTGCTCCAGGAGGAGCGTGTCGTAGCCCCGCGTGGCGGCCTCGAGCGCCGCACCGGCGCCGGTCGACCCCCCGCCGATCACCAGGACGTCCCACGGGCGGTCGCGGCCGCGGACGTCGGACAGGAGGGACTCCCGGCCGGTCGCCCCACCCGGATCGCCCGCCGGCACCGGCTCGCCGCCGTCGGCGCTCATCTTCGTGCCCTCCCGTCGCCTCGCGCGGGAGGAGGCGGCCGGCGCTCAGTCCCCACGGAAGGCCGCCGCCATCAGGTCCGCCAGCTCGGCCACGCAGCGCTCTCCGATCGCCGGGTCGAAGCCGCGGGCGTCACCCAGTATCCCGCTCTCGGTGACGCTCCGGAAGCCGTGCCGCGCCAGGCTCGTGCAGCAGTCACGGCAGACCTCCACCAGCGTCTCCGCGCGCAGGCTGATGGTGCCCGGAAAGTCCATGTGGTGCTCCGAGCAGCCCACCCGGATGGTCGGCCCCGCGAGGGCGTTCCCGAGCCGCTCCTCCACCTCCGGCCAGGTCATCCGGTCCAGGCGGAGCCCGGACAGGGGCTCGTCCTCGCTCACCGGGCGCGGGCCACGAGTCCGTTGTGCGCCTTGATGTAGCCGCAGCGCAGGACCTCGAAGCCGTTCTCGAAGGCGTAGAGTCCCAGCTGCCGGGCGTCCATGAGCTCCCGGTAGCCGTAGTTCATGATCTCGCTCATGGCCAGGTAGAAGAGACGGGAGCGGACCTGGCGCCGCGGGGTGGTGAGCACCGCGTAGCCGCCGGGCTTCAGGAAGCGTCGGTGCCAGTCGAACACCATGGGCTTGTACTCGTCCGGGAAGTGCTCCAGGAGGCCGACGCTGAGGACGATGTCGAAGCGCGGCCCCGTCTCCAGGTCGCGGATGTCGGAGACGACATAGTCGATCTCCATCTCTCCCCGCCGGTGCACCGTCTCGCCGCCCGTGGCCGGGTCGGTGCCGAGGAAGGGATACCGCCGCGGAAAGTCGCCGAACCGGTCGGTCCTGCAGAACTCGTCGTAGTCGACCAGCACGGCGCGGCCACCGGGGTACATGGCCAGCAGCTGCATGGCCTCGTAGCCCTCGGCGGCGCCCAGGAAGAGGATCTCCGGGCGATCCACGTCCAGGTCTCGGAAGAGGGCTCGCTTGCCGCGTGGATCCCACACGGCGTCCTCCACCCGGTGCACGTGGTTCCAGATGGAGATCCGGGTGAGCCGTCGGGCGGCCTCCCACGCACCGGGGAGGTCCAGGGAGGCGATCCGACGCACGAGCTCGCCGGCCCGCTGCCGGCGCTCGCGCGGCACGTCGGTCGAGAACAGGTCGTGGAAGGCCCGGTTGAACCGCTCCCACTGGACCGGCACCGGCATCTCCCGTCCGTGTTCCTCCTCCCACCGCTCCCGGTGACGGGACATCCGGGTCACACGGTAGGGCTCGCCCAGGTCGCGCCACGAGAGGCGCGACCAGTCGGTGTCCGAGAGGTCCTCGAAGACGTCCGGCGGCGTCCGCCGCAGGTCGACGCGGTAGCGGGGGCGGAGGAAGGAGTCGCCCGGCGCGCCCACGTCGTCGGTGCCGGCGGGGCCGGCCCGGCCGTCGGCGTCGGCGGCTGGTTGGATCACGGCGCTCCTCCTGGCCCGCGGATCACGATCGGGCGGTCACGGACAGCGGGTGTCGCGGCGGTGGGTGAGATCGCGAATCACGGCTCGCTTGAAGCCCTCCTCGCCGGCCTCCGACATCAGCCGGCTGCGGTAGTCGGCGATCCCGAGGCTCTCGAGCCGCATCCGAATCACCTGGAACAGCCGCGGCCACCGGTCCCCCGGAGCCTGAACGTGGTGAAGCCCGCCGCTGTACGCCAGCAGCATCCGTCCGTCCGGGATCTCTCGAATCAGATCCGCGATTCCTCCCCGGATGGTCATCGGCTCCCCGTGCCGGTCGAGGCCGTCGCGACGCTTCATCCGTCCCTCCGGCAGGATCACCGCCAGCCGGCCGGGCTCGCGGGCACGGGCCACGAAGCGCTCCCACGTGTGGTCGCGCTCCCTCGTGACGGGCTCCACCTCCGCCGCCACACGGCTGAAGAACCGTCCCACCAGCGGGCGGGTCGCGGTCTTCTGGGCCACGGGCACGACGGCGCGGCTCGCCACGGACCACAGGAAGCGATTCGGCACGCCGCCGACGAAGAGGGGCTCGTACAGGCTCGTGTGGTTCAGGATGACCACGAGCCGGAGGTCCGCCCAGGGGTCGCGGGGGACCTCGCCGATCCACCGCATGTCGTGGTGGAAGAGCAGGCGGCTCGCGGCCTTGACGCCCCGGAGCATGAGGTAGACGAGAAGGGGGCGCATGGAACTACGCCGCGGCTCGGGTCGCCGGGAGGGAACAGCCCGCGTCGGTGCTGGAGGGCGGTGGTGTCATGGGCACCGGTGGCCCGGAGGTGAGCACGCTCCCGTTCTCGCACTGTCTCTCGATGACCCCGGCGCGCGTCCACCCGGGCGGCCTGGCCGGCTTACTATACCCGGCTCACGCATCGATGCGTTCCGACACTGGCCCCTCGCCTCCCGGGGCGTTCCCTTTGGGGGTCCGAACCCCCGGCCACGAGCCGTCCCGCTGACGACGTCCGCCATGAGCACTGTCGACACCCCCGCCTTCGAGCCTTTCGACTCCGATCTGGTGACGGCTCGCTTCCTCCGGCGCCCGAACCGGTTCGTCGTCCACGCGGCCCTGGAGGACGGCGAGGAAGTGCGGGCCCACCTGCCGAACCCCGGGCGCATGGAGGAGATCCTGGCCGCCGGTCGCATCCTGGCGCTGGAGCCGGCGCGGCGGGCGGACCGGAAGACCGACTGGTCGGCGATCCTGGCGCGGACTCCCGACGCCGCGGGCTGGGTGTCGCTGGTCACCACGCTCCCCAACCGCCTCGTCGGCGAGGCCCTGTCGGCGCGGGGACTGGACGAGCTGGCGGACTGGCAGCTCGAGCGATCGGAGCCCACCCTGGGCGGCTCGCGACTCGACTTCCTCCTCTCCCGGGACGATCGCCGCATGGCGCTCGAGGTGAAGAGCGTGAGCCTGGAGCGAGAGGGGATGGGCCTCTTCCCGGACGCGGTGACCGATCGCGGGAGGCGGCATCTTCGCGAGCTCGCGGAGATCGCGGGCCGCGACGGATGGGAGGCGGCGGTCCTCTTCGTCGCACAGCGGGACGACGTGAGGGCGGTGACCGCGGCCCCCGACATCGACCCGGCCTTCGCGGGGGCGCTGGACGAGGCCCGGGAGGCCGGGGTCCGGATCCTGGCGCGCCGCTGCCGGGTGACGCGGCGGGGGGTGGCCCTGGGTCCCGCGCTGCCGACACCGCTCCCGGAGGAGGCTCCCCCGCCCGAGGGGTCGTCGGAGCCGGACGGAGCGCCGGAGGGGGCACGGCCGTCGTGACGGCCGCCGAAGCGACGATGAGGGCGCTCCGGCTGGTGGAGCCCGGCCGCCCGGTGGAGGAGCAGCTGGTCGAGCGCCCGGAACCCGGCCCGGGCGAGGTCCTGGTCCGGGTCGGCGCGGCGGGCATCTGCCGCTCCGACGCCCACTACCGGGCCGGCACCGCGCCGGCGGGTCCGCTCCCCCTCACCCTGGGGCACGAGGTGGCCGGAACCGTGGTGGAGACCGGCCCCGGGACGCGCCGTCCCGGCGAGGGCGAGCGCGTCTGTCTTCACTACCTGGACACGTGCGGCACGTGTCCGGCCTGTGCCTCGGGCCGGGAACAGTTCTGCGACGAGGCCACGATGCTCGGAAAGAGCCGCCCCGGCGGATGGGCCGAGTACGTCCGGGTCCCGGCCCGGAACGCGGTCCCGATTCCGGAGAGCACCTCGTTCGCCCACGCCGCCGTGATGATGTGCTCCACGGCCACCTCGTACCACGCCCTGCGGCGGGCGCGACTCGAGGCGGGCGACCGGGTGGCGGTGTTCGGTGCCGGCGGGCTCGGGCTCTCGGCCGTGCAGCTCGCCCGGGCCGGCGGTGCCCTGGAGGTCCTCGCCGTCGACGTCCGTGAACCCCCGCTGGAGATCGCCCGGCAGCTGGGCGCCAGGCCGGTGCAGGGCGGAGAGGACGCCGCCGCCCGGATCCGCGCGGCCACCGGCGGCCGGGGCGTGGACGTCGCCGTCGAGGTCGCGGGGCGCCGGACCACGGTCCGCGCCGCGCTGGAAGCCCTGGCCCCGATGGGGCGCGTGGCGGTGGCGGGGATCTTCGCCGGCGGCGTGGACGTTCGGCCGTACGCGGAGCTCATCGGACGCGAGGCCGAGCTGATCGGCGTGTCGGACCATCTTCTCTCCGAGATCCCCGACCTCCTGGAATGGGAGGAGCACGGGGTGCTTCGGATGGATCCGGTGGTTCGGCGGACGGTACCGCTGGAGGCGGACGCGGTGAACGGCGCCCTGGACCGACTCGAGGAGCTGGAGGCCGAGGGGCGCGCGGTGATCGTGCCGTGAGCCGCATCGGCCGTCCGCCGTTCCCGTGGAGAGGCCCTCCACGGTCGGCGGTCGCGGCAGAGAACGTACGACTCACACCTCACGGGAGAGACGGTAGGATGGAACGGAGAGCTGAGAGCGCGGAGCGCGGAGAAGAGGGACGGACCGGAAGCCAGGGGACGGGGTCCATCGCGATCCTGGGCGGCGGCAACCTGGGCCAGGCCCTGGCGCGAGGCTGGCTCGCGGCGGACCTGCTTGAGCCGGAGGAGCTGACCGTGACCCGGCGGCGGACCGAACTCCTGGGGAAGCTCGCCGACCGCGGCTGCCGGGTGACGGACGACAACGCGTCGGCGGTCCGGACGTCCCGGGTGGTCGTGCTGGCCGTACAGCCGCAGCAGGTGGTGCCCCTCCTGGACGAGATCGCCCCCGCGCTCGATCCCGACCGTCATCTCCTCGTCTCCTGCATCTCCGACGTCAGCGTGGCGGACCTCCATGAGCGGCTCGACGTGACCGTTCCCACGGTTCGCGCCATGCCGAACACGGCCGTGGAGATCCGCGAGTCCATGACCTGCCTGTCCACGGCCGAGGGACGGGACGTCGAGGACGAGGAGGCGCTCCGGGCGGCGCGCGAGCTCTTCGGGGCCGTGGGCCGGACGCTGGTGATCCCGGAGGACCTCATGGTGAGCGCCACGGCCCTGGTGGCGTGCGGCGTGGCCTTCTTCCTGCGCGCGATCCGCGCCGCCTCCCAGGGCGGCATCGAGATCGGGTTCCACCCCGACGAGGCGGTCCTCATGGCGGCCCAGACGGCCCGGGGGGCCGCGTCCCTGCTCCTGCGAGAGGGGAGCCACCCGGAGGACGAGGTGGACCGCGTCACCACGCCCCGGGGATGCACCATCGCCGGCCTGAACGAGATGGAGCACCAGGGCTTCAGCTCGGCTCTCATCAAGGGCATCGTCACGTCCGCCGCCAAGGCCGAGGGCCTGTTCGAGAGCGAGGAGGCCTGAGGGCTCGCCGCGGCCGGAGCCGACGGGCGGGGATCAGAAGGCTCCGCCGCCCCCGCCGCCGAAGCCACCACCGGAGAAGCCGCCGCCTCCGCTGAACGAGGAGCTCCCGCTGGACCGGGGACGGGAGCTCATGGCGGTGCTCGCGTGGGTCGAGAGCCGTCCCAGGTCCGCGGCGAGGACGCCGGCGTGGAAGCCCGACGGCGAGTCCCCCCGGTACCAGTCCGGCGGGCTCCGGTACATCTCCTCGAACGCCCGGGCCCATTTCTTCTCCACCCCGAGGGCCATGGCGTGCGGGAGCATGGCTTCGAACATCTCGGGACCGGTGATCATCCGCCGGAAGCGGTCTTCCTCGACGCGCTCCAGGAACTCCTCGAAGCCCAGCACCTGCCCGTAGATCTTCGCCCCGGCCCGGGTCCGGGCCGGCATGTACCAGCCGAAGCCCGCCACCACCAGTCCCGTGCCCAGGGCGGCCACCGTGGCGGGGAAGGGGGGGATCGACAGCGCATCCACGCCCAGGCCCAGGGCCAGGAGGACGGCGGCGGCGATGATCGCCCCGGCCAGGTACCTCCGCCGTACCTGGTCCGGTCGTCGGCTGTACAGCTTCCGGTCCATCAGCTCGGCGAAGATTCCGTCCCGGATGTCGGAGAGACGCTGGTAGAAGTCGTTCTCCAGATCCGACAGCTCCACGGACTCCCTTCCTCCCTCGAAGAGCCCCCTCAGCGTCTCACGCTCGTGGTCCCGGAGGTCCGACCACTCGGAGGGGGGACGCTCCCGGTGGAGCACGTACTCCCGCTCGGAGGAGAGGCCCAGCAGCTTCGACTCCTCCCGGGCCTCGATGCTCAGGTAGCCGCGTACGGCCAGATCGACCATCGTCGCCGTGATGTCGCGCAGGTCCGGGTGGTCGTCGACCACGACTCCCACCTCGGCCGGCGTCAGGCCCTCCGGGGGCTCGTAGCGCGGGGCGATCGAGCCCGTGGCCGGGTCCTTCCCGTGCTCCCGCCAGGTCCAGAACATGAAGCCCGCCGCCAGCAGGGGGAGGAAGAGGATCCCGTTGTCGCCGAGGAACCGGGCCAGGCGCTCGCCGAAGCCGGGCCGGCGGACGAGCCCGGCGTCCCACGCGACGGCGGCGGTGAGTCCCTCCCCGTACTCCAGCCGCTGGTTCGCCCGGATCCGGAGCCGGTTGGCGTCACGCTCCACCCGGGCGTCGGAGGCCCGGGAACCGAAGGGGCCGGTGTAGGCCCGGACGCGGACCTCCGAGGCGCCGTCGGGGAGGACGATGGTGGCCGAGGCCGAATCGATGGGCACCGCCCACTCGGTGCCCGTCACGTTCCAGTACAGCTCCTCGTAGTCCTCCTGGAACCGTATGGCGCGATCCACGCCGTAGCGCAGGGAGACCGTTCGCGTGGCGTCGGTGGCGTCGGGCACCCAGACTCTGACCCGGAGATATCCGTCGTCGCGGTCCGTCTCGTAGCGGAGGGAGTTCCCGTCGCCGTCGGTCACGGAGCGCACGTCCACGTCGAGCTCGAAGTCGAACCCCGCCGGGGTGCGGTACTCCACGGGTATCTCGCGGTAGATGCCGTTGTAGGATCCCCGGAAGGTGGGCCTCAGGACCTCGTTCACCTCCACGCCGCCGTCGGCCCGGACCTGGATCTCCGACCGGAAGGACTGCAGGTGCCACGAGCGCCCCTGCGCCGCGGCGGACGCGGGTAGGGCCAGGGCCGCGGCGAGGATCAGCAGGCAGGAGAGGGCCCGGGGGCCGCGCGACCGGTACCTCACGCTCACGGGCCCGAGGGGGCCGGCTCGGGACCCTCGTCCGATCCCGTGTCGAAATCGACCTCGGGGACGGCCCGCACGTCCTCGTCCTCCACCTCGAAGAACTCCCTCTCGTGGAAGCCGAAGGCGTTCGCGATCACGTTGGTGGGAAACTGCTGCACCCGCGTGTTGTAGTCGCGGACCACCGCGTTGTAGTACCGCCGGGCGTCCTGGATCGCGCTCTCGATCCGGTTCAGGCTCTCCTGCAGGCGCGTGAAGCTCTCCACGGCGCGAAGCTCAGGGTAGTCCTCGGCCAGGGCGAACAGCTGCCGGAGGGCCTTCGTGAGGCCGGTCTCGGCACGGGCCTGCTCCGCCGGGCCCTCGGCGTCCACCGCCCGGTTCCGGGCCTGGACCACCGACTCGAACGTCTCCTGCTCATGATCGGCATAGCCCTGGACGGTCTCCACGAGATTCGGAATCAGGTCGTGGCGACGCCGGAGCTGAACGTCGATGTCGGCCCACGCGTTTTCGGAGCGTACGCGCAGGCGTACCAGGCTGTTGTAGGCCACGACGACGCCGACCACGAGCAGGCCGAGTACGGCGAGAAAAATCCACATGCAGGTCCTCCGAACGGAATGAGCGTGTAGATTGAAACTACCGTGACTCCCGTCCCGTAGGGAAGTACGGAGGGCGAGGCAGGAACGACCAGCACATCGGGAGGATGTCATGACGGCGTTGCTGAAGACCGTGATCGGGCTCACCCTGGGGCTGCTTCTGGTGCCCGTGCTCCTGGTGGTGGGGGCTCCGCTCCTCGCCGTGCTGGGGGTGCTGGCCGTACCGGCCGTTCTCGTGGTGGCCCTGGTGGGGGCCCCGGTGCTGGCGGTGGTGGTCGCCGTGAGCCTCGTGGTGGCGGTGGTCGGCACGGTGGTGGGCGCGGTGTTCTCGGCGCTGGCCCTCGCCGTGAAGGTGGCGCTGGTGCTGGTCGTGCCGATCCTGATCCTCGTGGCGCTGGCGTCCTTCGCCGCGTACGCCTGACCCCGACGTGGTCGCTCCGGGGGCCGATCGCGGCGGTCGTACGTGGACCCGGCTGGGGGTCCCGGTAAAGAGAGACGTTCGGGCCGTCGACACTGTCGGGTGAGAGGCGAGCCGGGGGAGGGTAGGCTCCCCGGACGCCACGACCGTTGACCCCGACGAGGATTCCGATGAGTGGCCCGAAGCTGAACTTCGTCGCCAGCTACCCGAAGAGCGGGAACACATGGGTCCGTATGCTCATCGGGACCTATCTGTACAATGCCGAGGGCAAGTTCACCCGGACCAAGACCTCGGACACCAACACCACCCCCTTCCACAACGTCTCGCCGGTCCCGCTCGACCGGCTCGGGTTCGAGCAGCAGATGCAGCTGCGCCCGGCAGCCATGCTGCAGCTGGCACGTCCCCCCAGGGCGACGCTCGTGAAGAGTCACGATGCGGCGGTGATTTTCAAGGGAATGGCCCAGTTCGCACCGCAGTTCACCGACAGGGTCATCTGCGTCGTGCGGGACCCCAAGGACGTGGCACCCAGCCTGGCGGATCACATCGGAGTCTCCATCGAGGAGGCCGTGGAGAAGATGGACGAGCAGGGCTTCCGCCTGAAGGGGGACAACAACCTGGCCCACTTCACGAGCTCCTGGTCCATCAACGTCAAGTCCTGGCTCGAGTACGACCAGGCTCCCACCCATTTCGTGCGCTACCGGGACCTGCACGCAGACACCGAAGGTGAGCTGACCGCCATCCTGGAGTTTCTCGGGTTCGAGGACATCGACCCGGAGGCGGTCCGCCGGTCCGTCGAGGAGAACCGGTTCGAGAACGTTCGAAAGGAGGAGGAGGAGTCGGGCTTCTCGGAGCAATCGGACAGCCAGGATCGCTTCTTCCGGAAGGGGAAGACGGGCTCCTGGCGCGAGGACGTCCCCGAGCATCTCGCTCGCCGAATCGAGATCGACCACGGGGCGATGATGAGGGAGCTCGGGTACGATCTCGCCCTCGTCGACGAGCCCGCTCCCTTCGCTGCGGACGACGCGCCGCCCCCGGACGCAGACGTCGGCTCCGGGGCCGACGACTCCGTCGACGAGCCGGCAGAGACCGCCGGTCCCGCCGGCCGGGAGAGCGGGGTCAACGAGGTCGGGGTGGCCGTCGGCTGAACCGAGTTCTTCCCCGGCTCGCACCTACCACTCGAGACGCCAATCCACGGGACACACATCATGATGGAAACCAGGCTGCGATTCATCGCAT
>Ga0207797_1000824_pt1 | contig 23238 bp, 19 predicted proteins | sample PRCRCaboRojoPR_6_FD_187275 | JGI IMG/M metagenome (GOLD analysis project Ga0207797, IMG submission 187275) | Marine sediment microbial community from Cabo Rojo, Puerto Rico - PR CR 10% Liquid 1 (SPAdes) | ecosystem: Environmental > Aquatic > Marine > Coastal > Sediment | place: Cabo Rojo, Puerto...
CGACCTGCACCTGATCCGTCTGGAAGACGGGACGGACGTCGACGAGGTGAACGGCTGGATGAACTGGGCCGCCACCGACCAGTTCGTCTCCGACGGGGACGAGCCCACGACCTTCCTGGGCGGGGTCTCGGACATCCGGACCGCGGACCTGCCCAGGACCGGGTACCTCCACGCGACCCTGAAACCGGGCGACTACGCCTGGGTTGCGGAGGTGCCCGACCCCGCCTCGAAGGGTCTGCTGGCCGAGTTCAGCGTCCCGCGCGAGCGCGGTCTGGGGGGCCAGTGAAGCCGTCCGTTTCCGACCGATCGACCACCGTCCCACGGAGCGCGTCCGTCCGGCAGAACCGGTCTCGAACTATCGCAGGTACGTCCGGGAACGTGGACGTTCGGCACCGAAGCGGAGGTCGGTATCGTCACGGCCGTTCGTAGAGTGCCCCGGGACCTGTCGGACGCCGCCCGGGACCACTGGATCGGTCTCCTCGACACTACCCCTATTCCGCCCGTACGAACGTGTCGGTTGCAGACGTGAGGCGGTACGTGCGCCCCGAACGCAGCAGAACCGTCCTGACAACCGGGTAGTCTACCCGGATCCGTAGGTTCGTCAGCCGACTGTCGGGAAACCGTGCTACGTTCGTCCGATCTAGAGGGTTTAGGCCCCCTGCGAGCGACGGGGGTGCATGGACGCCGACCCGCTCTCCGTCCTCGCCGAGTGTGACACCAGCCTCGTCTCGGACGCGATGGACGAACACGGCCTCGACGGCGTAGTAACCGGTATCCCGCCCGCCGCACCCGGCCACCGTGCGGTCGGCCGCGCCCGCCCGCTCCGGTTCGAGCGCGCCCGTGGCGAGGGGACGACGAACTTCCCGCTCGCCATGCTCGGGGCGCTCGCGGCCGGCGAGGTGCTCGTTATCCGCGGGGTGAGCGCCGACGTCTCCTGCTGGGGCGGACAGGCCTCGAAACTCGCCGCGAACGCCGGCGTCGAGGGGGTCGTGATCGACGGCGGCTACCGCGACGTGGCCGAGGTCCGGGCGGGGGCGTTCCCGGTGTTCGGCCGGCAGCCGACACCCCGGTCGGGTCAGCGCCGGGTCCGTGTGGCTTCGACCGACGAGGCCGTCACCGTCGACGGCGTCAGCGTCGCGCCGGGCGACGCCGTGGTCGCCGACGCGACCGGCGTCGTGGTCGTCCCCGCCGAGCACGAGGCGCGGGTCGCCCGGACCGCCGCCGACCTCCGCGAGTCCGAATCGGACCTCGCCGAGCGGGTCGCCGCCGGCGAAGGTCTGGAGTCGATCCGCGAGGACCACGAGCAGTTCTGAGCCCAAAGGGAGGAGACGGCCGGTGCCGAACCGTTAAACCGGCCGGCGTCGTCGCCCGTCCATGTCGACCCACGAGTTCGAGAACCTCGACTGGGAGTTCGACGAGGGATCCGGGATCGGCCGCATCACCCTCGACCGACCGGACGCGCTGAACGCCCTCTCCACGCCGCTCTGCGAGGAGGTCGTCGAGGCGTTCGAGGCGTTCGCGGAACTGGACGACGAGGCCGACGGCGTCGCGGTCAGAGCGGTCGTCGTGAGCGGGGCCGGCCGGGCGTTCTCCGCCGGCGCCGACGTGAACGAGTTCGCCGAGGGTCGGACGGTCCCCTTCGATGTCTACGAGGCCGCGAGCGGCTTCGAGGCCCCGGTCGTCGCGAAGATCGACGGCTACTGTCTCGGCGGCGGGCTCGTCATCGCGCTGGACTGTGACTTCCGGTTCGCGAGCGACCGTAGCGAGTTCGGCCTCCCCGAGGTGGGTCTCGGTATCCTCGCCAGCGGCGGCGGCATCCGAAAGCTCGCCGCGGCGGTCGGCCCCGACCGCGCCCGCGAACTCGCGGTGACCGGCGAGCGGTTCTCCGCCGAGCGGGCCGGGGCGGACGGCCTCCTCACCGGCCGGTGTCCGGCCGACGAACTCGACGACCGCGTCGAGTCGTTCGTCGGGACCGTCGCGGCACAGCCGCCGCTCGCGGTGCGGGCCACGCTCGACCTCGCGGCGTTCGGCCAGGCCGACGACGGTGCCCGGCTCTACGAGCGCCGGCTCGACCGCCGGCTCCGGCGCTCCGCGGACCACGAGGCCGCGGTCGACGCGTTCCTCGACGACGAGGCCGGGGAGCCGTCGTTCGAAGGCCGGTGACTCGGTCCGGGGCCCGCGACCGCGTCCGTGATCCGACGTCCTCGTCCGGTCACCCGACGTCCCCGTCCGGTCACCCGACGCCCCCGTCCGGTCACCCGACGCCCCCGTCCGGTCACCCGAGATCGAACGCCGCCCAGAGCGGGTAGTGATCCGAGATCCGCCAGGAGAGCGACGTCCGGCTCAGTTCCCGTCGGGGGAGCGCGACCTCCTCGAAGTCGAAGTAGCCGCCCTCGCGGTAGTCGAGCGAGAGCGCCGGCCGGTCGCCGTCGGCGGTGAACCAGGCGATCTGGTCGTAGAACTTGTCCAGGTGGGGCTCCTCGGGGTCGCTCCAGAGCGTCCGCGGGACCCGGTGGAGGTCGTCGGGCACGGTCAGGCCGGTCGAGGTGAACGCCTCGTAGCGCTCGTCGCCCCGCCGGTCGATGTTGAAGTCGCCGAGCGCGATCAGGTTGTGGTCCCACGCGTTCACGTCCCGGGCCCAGTCGTCGAGCCACTCCGCGATGGCCCTGAGCTCCGGGGTGCGCTCGGCCGCCGAGTCGCCCCAGAGGACGTGCAGCGTGACGAGGATGAACGTCTCGCCGCCGCACCGGAACGCCACCGCGTAGGGCGTCCGGGCGAACTGTCGCCGGAGGGCGTCCTCGCCGATCGCGTCGGACTCCCCCGCGGGGACGACCAGTTCGCCCGCCAGCCCGGACATCCGGACGGTCCGCCGGTCGAAGAGAAAGCCCAGTCGCTCGTCGTTCCCCGGGTCGCCGCGGGTGACGTCCGAGAGCACCAGCCCCCAGTCGTCCCCGAGGGCCTTCATCGTGTGCCGGAGCGCCTTCAGGTCGCCGCGGACCTCCTGCAGGGCGACGACGTCGAACCGCCGAACGATCTCGGCGATGGTCAGCACCGACTGGAGGTCACGCTTCGGGCTGTCACCCGATTCGGACCGCCACTTCTCGGTGAGCCCGCCGAAGTGCCGCAGGTTCCAGGTCCCGATCAGGAGGCTCCGGTCGAGCACGCGCGGCGGCAGGGCGTCGTCGAGCGCCGACTCCAGCAGCCGGAGGTCCTCGCGGACGGGTTCGGGCGGCGTGTCGGTGATCCGGGGCACGTCAGTCACCCCCTCTCTCGTGGCTCATCGCCGGATCCGCTCCTCGACCCTGGTCCGCCAGTCGCCCACGGTCACCTCCCCGACGCCCGATATCCCCAGGAGCTGCTCGTCGCTCGCCGCGTCGAGGTCGCCGACCGAGACGATCCCCCGTTCGCGGAGGTCGTTCGCGTTCTCGAGCGTGACCCCCTCCAGGCTGGTCACCGGCTGGTCCTGGGGTTCGGCCGTCTCGCTCAGCCTGTTGAGCTGGGTCAGGAGCGTCTCGTTGGTCCGGTCGAGCTCGTCGAACCGACCGACGAGGTCCTCCTCGACGTCCGCCCGGATCGAGTCGGTGAGCTCGGCTCTGAGATCCTCGCGAACGCTCTCGCGTATCTCGTCGATGGGGATCTGTGGTCCACCGTCCTCCTCCAGGTCGTCGAGGATGCGCTGACGGAGTCGATCCGCGAACCCCTGGGTCACCCTGACGTCGAGGACGCTCCCCTCGTCCTCGAACTGTCTGACGTCGACGGAGTCGTTCGAGGAGGTGAACTCGATCGTCCCCCCGTGCTCGGTGAGTCCCTGTAGCTCCCGCAGGACGCCCCCGAGGTCGATCTCCCCCTCCAGGGCCTCGAGGACGCGCTCGCCGAGCTCCTCGGTGAAGCCCTCCGTCACCCTGACGTCGAGGACGCTCCCCTCGTCCTCGAACTGCTCGACGGCGACGGAGTCGTTCGAGGAGGCGAACTCGATCGACCCGCCGTGGTCGGCGAGCCCCTGTAGTTCGCGGAGCACACCCTCGAGGTCGACCTCGCCGCCATCGACGGCGGCGGCGAAGTCGAGCCGGTCGCCCGCGTCGTTCGGGGCGATGGTGACGGAGCCGTCGGAGGAGTGCAGCGTCACCTGGCGGTCCTCGTCGCCGTCGACCACCGTCTCGTCGCCCTCGACGGCCATCGAGCGGAGCGCGTTGGCCCGGAAGCCGATCCGGTTCCCGTCGGTCGAGAGGACGACCGAGGGGTCCGCGGCGTGGAGCCTGACCCGTCCCCTCGCGTCGCCGCCGATCGTCCCGCCGCCCTCGACGACGACCGACCGGAGCGCGTCGCTGTCGAGGACGATCGCGTTGCCGTCCGTCCCGACGGTGACCGCGTCGTCGTCCGATCGGACGACGATGGCCCCGTCGGCGTCCGGTTCGACCCCGCCGACCGACGCGACAGCCCCCTCGACCTGGCCCACCTCGACGTCGTGGGGGTTGTCGCGGTCGGTGGCGTGGGTGACCGCCGTCGCGTAGACGAGGTCGTTCGAGTAGACCAGCGGTCGGGGGACGTCCCCGACGGCGAGATCCCCGCTCTCGTTCCTGGAGACGGTCGCGAGGACGAGCGCGGTCGCCCCGGCCGGCCGGTCGAACCCTTCGGCCGCCATCCGCCGGCCCGACTCGTCGGGGTCCGCCTCCGGGCCCGGCAGGGACACCTCCGGGACGGGTTTGGGGGGGATCGGGTCCCCGTCGTCGTCCGTCTCGACGGGTTCGGCCTCGAGGACGAACGTCTCGACGACCCGGCCGTACTCGCCGCCGTCCCCGTCGGCGTGCTCGTTGCCCGGTGCCGGGACGCGCTCGGTCGAGCAGTGGTCGTACCGGAGCGTCAGCGCGATCCCGTCGGCGTCCACCTCGTCGGGGGGGAACGGGTCGTCGACGCCCGGTCGGCGGACCGTGACCGGGCCGGTCCCCTCGGGGACGACGACGGTCCGACCGGCCGCGTCGAGCGCGACCCCCGGCGTGACGGTCGCGCGGACCGTCCCCTCGCCCTCCTCGACGCCGGTCACGTCGAGTCCGACCACGACACCGGCACCGAGGACGCCCCGCGAGAGCGCCGCGATGCGCCGGCGGGCGTAGTCCTGCTCGGCAGTCATGTCGCGGGCGGTCATCAGCTTCCCGTGGAAGTAGCGGTTCCGCTCTAACTGTGTCGGCACGCCGGTCTCTGCGTCCGTCGTGTCGTTGCTCATCTGGGTCTCCGTCGTGAGTGTGTCATGGTGTGTCGTGGGTCGTGGATCATGCGAGTCGGCTCCCCTCGTCGAGTCGGCCGTGGAGGGTCGTCTGTCCCGCCGGTTCGCGCTCCTCGAGGACCGCGTCGGTCCCGAGGGCGGAGCGTTCGACCCGGAACGCCGGGTCCGTCAGCGCCGCGTTGACGCCGAGGTAGGTGTGGTCGCCGAGCCGGACCCGATCGCGCAGGTGGACGACCTCGCCGGCGGTGTGGGCGGGCGTCGACCCGGCGACCAGCCGGTCGACCGCCCGCTCGTCCTCGGCGTCGAGCGCCGCCCGGAGGAGCACCAGGAAGCGACCCGGACCGCCGAGCAGCCGATCGAACGGGGCCCGGGCGTCGGGCTCCTCGACGACGTCGAGGTCCGGGTACTCGAGCAGCGAGAGGTAGTGCTCGGGGGGCGTCCCGTCATCGCCGGTCCCTCCACCCTCGGCGAGGCCGTCACCCCGAGTCGCCCCGGGGGTCGCGTCGCCGGTCCCGTCCGGGCCACCGATCCGTGCGGTCGCGGCGTGGCCGACGTAGACGTCCACGAGTTCGAGCAGTCCCGCGGGCGTCCCGCGGCGCCGGTGGAGGTCGTGCGCCCGGCCGATCAGGTCGCGCGTGGCCGCCTCCGGCCACGCGGCCTCGGCGTCGACGCCGACCCACTCGGCGAGCCAGGCGAGCCCCTCGGCCGGGGCACCGGCGGGGTCGAAGTAGCGGCCGCTCCCGTCGAGCGACGCCTCGACCCCCTCGAAGACCGTCTCGAAGGCCGCGAGGAACCGGCGGAGGAACGCCGCCGAGCGGTCGTCCTCGCGGTAGACCCCCGGCAGGTACTCGAGGTAGGAGTCGCGGTCGAAGTACGCCCGGAGCGTCCGGAGCGCCGGCGAGGCCGACGGCTCGCCGACCAGCTCCACGCGGACGTGGAGGTACCGGCCGACCGCCCCCGCGAGGAGCGCGTCGCCGGCGCCGGGTGGCGCGAGTTCGGTCCACGCCGGCGCACGCTCGGCGGCCGACTCGACCCACGCCGCGGCCTCCGTCGGCCCGACCGGGCGCTCGGGGCTCGAGACGACGGCGGCGACCGCGACCGGTGACAGCACCTCGAGGTCGGTGAGCGTCCGGACGCCCGCCGCGCGGAGGCGATCGGCGCGGGTCGGACCGATCCCGTCGATCGACTCCAGCGGCTCGGCCCCGACGACGGCGTCGGTCGCCCGGTAGCGGACCCGGACCGCCGTCGCGGGCCCGGAGAGCTCTCCGTCGAGCGACAGGCGGTGCCACTCGGTACCGGGTTCGCCCGTGTCGAACCGACGGAGGAGTCGCCCCTCGTGGGCGCCGGACGCCGGGTGCGGCCGGGTGAGACGTGCCGCCTCCAGCCGGCGGAGGTCGCCGTCGACGGTGACGCCGTAGCGGTCCGCGGAGCCGTCGCCCGGTCCGGGTGGTGCCAGCGCCGTCCACCCGACGTCGATCCCCGGGACGGCCTCGAACCGGTCCGCCTCCGGGCGGTACCGGGCGAGCGTCCGGCCGCCCGTCGGGTCGGTCCCGCCGACGAGCAGCGCGCCGCTCCCCCCCGCGACCAGACAGTCCGGCGCCGGGAGCCCGACGGCGGGGAGCGGGGTCACGGCCGAGCCGTCCGGGGCGAACCGCTCGAGGCTCGCCGACCCGTCGGCGACGAGCAGGACCGCGAGGACGCCGTTCGGCGCGACGGCGAGGTCGCGGGCGCCGACGAGTCCCTCGCGGACGACGGCGACGGTCCCGTCGGCCCCGACGCGGCCGACCGTCCCGTCCGTCCCGTCGCCCCGGTCGAGGAGGAAGACGCGCTCGCCGTCCGTCGCGAGCGCGACCGGATCGACCGCCGCACCGGCCGCGACCCACCGGTGCTGGTAGGCGTGGACCGAGACGGCGTGGAGGGCACCCGTGGCGTCGGCGACGAACAGGGTGTCGGCGGTGACACACAGCGCCCGCGGGTCCGTCAGGACGGTCTCGGGCGTCGCATCGACCCCCGGTTCGTCGAAGCAGGGCACCCGCCATAGCGTCCCCGCGTCGGGGACGTGCCGGTAGAGCCCCGGTCGACCGGACCCGCGGTCGCGGCCGAGCGCGTAGAGCTCGCCGAGCGGCGTTGTCCCGACGTCGACCGCCTCGACCGGCGACGGGAGCGACGCGACGGGTTCGGCGGCGACGTACGTGGGTGTCGGGTCGCGGGCCAGACGGGCCGCGCCGGTCGCGTCCACCTCGACGTTGACGCGCTCCCACGAGCGCCACCCCTCGCCCGAGGCGGTCCCGACGAACGGGGTGGTCACGCCGACCACCTCCCCTCGTCGGCCCGGACGGTCACCCGGTGGTCGCCGGGGTCGAACAGCGCCGCCTCCGGGATCGCCACTGCGCCCTCGGCGCCGGCCGTCGCCGGGGTCCGTGCGGCCGTCCGGTCGGCGCGCACGGTCACGTCGAGGACCCGCTCGACGCCGGCGACGTCGACGAGCGCGTCGTAGAGCTCGGAGACGTAGAGCGGGCGGCCGAACGGCCAGCCGTCGCCGTCGAACCCCGAGAGCGGGTCGAGGAACCCGTCGACCGCCTCGCCGGCGGCCCGCTCGACGTCGGCACTCGCGTGGCCCGGCGCGGCCCGTACCTCGGCGTCGACGCGGACGGGCACGTACGTCGGCGGATCGACGCGGACCCGATCGGTCACGAGGCGGTGGCGGTCGACGTGGTCCCGGACGGCGGCGAGGAACCCCTCGCTCGGCGCCGGGCGACCCGACCCGTCGGTGTCGGGGACGACCACGACGTGGATCGTCGGATCGGGCGGGTCCGACGTCCCCGTCTCGACCCACGCGGTCGTCCGGCCGACGCGCACGCCGGGCGTCTCCGCCGCGACGCTCCCGTAGTCGGCGAGCGTGACACACCGGTAGGGTCGCCGGCGGTCCTCGCGGGCACGCCGGAGCGCCGCCGGGATCGACTCGGCGTCCCGGCCGCCCTCCGGGGCCGCGAGCGGGTCGATCTCCCGACCCGCGAGCGCGTCACGGACCGCGTCGGGGAGCGGAACCCCGTCCCCGTCCGGCGCCACCGCGGGCACCGCCGCCACTCGCCACCGGGCGCCCGGGCCGACGTTCCCGGCCGTCCCGCCGCCGACCGTGTACCGCTCGGCGACGACGGCCGATCCGGCCGGCGGGACCGCCCCGCGGCGGCCGTCGCCGAACGCGACCGTGCCCGCCGCCGCGTCGCGGACGTAGTGGGTGTCGTCCGGGCCCGAGGCGTCGAAGTCCGGGACCTCCGTCCAGGGCGTCCGCTCCCCGCCCGGGCCTTCGAGGACGATCTCGGCGTCGAGCACCGGTTCGTCACCGAACGCGAAGGCCTGTCCGGGCCGAGCGGTGGTCGTCGGCTCCCCGTCGCCGCCGACGGAGGGTCTCGTCGTCTCCTCCTCCCCGGCGACGGGTTCGAGCGTCGTCGGTCCCCGGATCTCCCGGTGGGCCGCGTCCAGGACGTTCGTCGTCACCCGGTCGAGTCGGGGGGCCACCTCGTAGCCCGGGGTCTCGAGCCGGCAGCGAAGCGGGATCACCCCCGGCGGGCCGTCGAGGACCGGCGCCGTCCCGGCGCCCGCGAGGTCCCAGTCCGCCCCCGGGGGGGCGAGCCCGACCGTTCCCGACCGGTAGAGCGACCGGGTCCCGTCGTCGAGGACCTCGAGCGGCCGCCAGGTCGCGTCGTCCCACCAGGCTCCGTGGTCGGTGCAGTACTCCCAGACGAGCACGACCGACGGCTCGAACCGGTCCGGTTCCTCGCCGTGGGTCGCGGGCGCCGGCAGGTCGGCATCGTGGCGCTCGAGGGTGAGGTCGAGCGGCACGCGCCCGTCCGGGCCGTCGAACGGGTCGGCGTCGAACCCGACGTAGAGGGCGCTCCCGGCCGCGGCTCGTTCGCCGAACGCCGGGTAGTGCAGCCCCTCCGTCGCGTTCGCCGTCGTGTGGTCCGTCCGCCCGCGGGCGTGCTCGACGACCACCCGGACGACCGAGGCGGCGGTGAGCACCGAGGGCCGGGTCGCGGTGAACGTCCGCTCGGTCGTCCCGATCTCGGCGAGGAGCCGCGTGCCGGCGGGGAGCCGGCGGCCGGCGGCGGGGCCCGGATCGACGAGCCGGGCCCGGACGGTCGCCGGGACGGGGTCCCGCGGGGTGACGCCGACCAGCGCGAGGTACTTCCGGACGTGTCGGTCGGTCACCCGGTCGAGCCGGTAGCCGTACGACTCGGCCACCCACGCGAGGGCCTCCAGGACCGTGATCCCGGGGTCGTGGGCGTTGTGGTCCGTCCACTCGTCGGTGTGGACGGGGATCCGCTCGACGGCGGCGGCCACCAGCTCGTCGAACGTCCGGTCGTCCAGCTCCGGGACCTCGAGGCTCATCGGTCACCACCGATTCCGGTCGTCGGTCCGCCTGCCGTCGCTCCCACTGCCGTCGCGTCGGCCTCGTGTCTCCCGCCGGTGACGAGCACGTCCTCGGCGACCCGTGGTGGGGTGTCGCCCTCGCGGACGGTCACGGTCGCGTCGGTCCCCTCGTATCGGATCGCGAGCGCGGCGACGTGGTCGACGCCCTCGACGTCCTCCAGTCGGGCGAATACCTCGCCGGGGCCGGGGAGGTCGCCGAACGCCCACCCCTCGCCGGCCGGGCCGCCCGTCAGCGGGTGGAGGAAGGCGTCGAGCGCCCCGATCACCGCCGCCTCGAGGTCGGCGACGGTGCGGCTCCCGTCACCGGCGACCCGGGTCTCGACGCTCGCGGCCACGTAGCTCGGGCCGCGGACGACCAGCCGGTCGGTCGCGACGGTCGTCGCCGGGAGCGTCGCCCGGACGGCGTCGCCGACCGCCTCGCGGAGGGTGGCCGAGGGGAGCGGCCGCGCCTCCGTCCCCTCCGGGACGAGCAGGAGCGTCACCCACCCGGGTCGCGGTTCGCCGGCCACGTCAATCCCCGGGAGACAGCGCACCCTCGCGAGCCGGCGCGAGGCGCCGCTCGCCACCCGCTCGACGTCGGCGGCCGTCACCGCCCGCCCCCGGTCCCGGAGCTCCCGCGGCGCCCGGTCGAGGACCGTCGCCGTGGGCTCGGCGTCGCTGCCGCCGTCGGCGGCCACGGGGTTGGACACCCCGTCGACGAACGCGAGCGAGGACTTCAGCTCCTCGACCGCTCCGGGGGGGACGTTCCCCCCCTCGCCGCCCCCGGTCGTGTACGTCGCGCGGATGCCGTTCCGGGCCCGTGGCGGGACGCGTCCCCGCGTCCCGTCGCCGAACCGGAGCTCGCCCGTCACCCCGTCGAGGACGTAGTGGCGGTCCGCCGGCCCCGACGCGAGGAGGTCGGGGACGCGGGTCCACTCGACCCGCACCGCCCGGACGGCCCCCTCCGCGTCGCGTTCCACGGTAACCTCGTCGGGCCGCTCGGTGAGCAGCGCCTCGCGCGCCGCCTCCGAGAGCGACCCCGCCTCGTCGACGGTGACAGTCGCGTCGAGCACCGGCGCCGAGCGGAGACCGAACCGCTGGTCGGCGGCGCCGGTGCTCGACCCGACGCGCTCGTCGGTCACGCGGGCGAGGTCGGCCGCCCACGCCGCGTTCCGGTGGAGGCCGCGGATCGTCGGCGGCGCCCGGGTCGGCACGCCCGACGGCGGCTCCGTGGGGAGCGTCGGGTCGCAGGGGTCGGGCCCGTCGCCGGCCCCGCTCTCACCGCCGTTCTCCACATCGGCGTCGGCGTCGGCGACCTCCGACGGGAGCTCCCCCGGGTCGATCGGGAGGCCGACGGACTCGACGGCCGCCCGGGTGCCGCGGAGCCGTGCGAGCGGGGCGGAGAGATCGACCGGGAACGGCCCCCGATCCCTCGGCGGAGCGCCCTCGACGGGTTCGACGTCGAGGTCGACGGGCGTCCGGTCCCGGCGCTCGGTGACGAGGTCGCCGCCGGGTGTCAGCACCGCGACGGTGTCCGGATCGACGTTGTTCAGCACCGGCGCCCGGTAGGTGAACCGGACGTCGGCCGCCGGGTCGCCGGGCGGCTCCGCGCCCGTCTCGACGACGAGGCGGTCGCCGGCCGCGACGACCGTGTCCGGCGGGAACGTCCGCGTCTGGTCGGCCGGCTGGCGGTACTCGAAGTCCAGCCGGTAGCCCGTCAGGTCCACCGGCCGGTCGCCGGCGTTCCGGAGGACGACCCGTTCGTTCGGCGCGTCGATCCCCACGATCCGGATCGGGAGCGCGGTCGGGTCGGGCGACACTACCTCCGCGGGGACGAACGCGTCGCCGGAGACGCGCGCCCTGATCCAGTGGCGCTCGACACCGAACCGCCGGTGGGCGACCGTCGGCGTCGGGAAGACCAGCGAGACGATCCCCGTCCGGAGGAGTCCCTCGGTGCCGTCCTCGGCCGTCAGTCGGTGCCACGCCCCGCCGGTCGGGTCGTCGCTGTACTCCCAGCGCACCCCGGGGTGGAACCCGTCGGGGACGGCCCGGTCGGCGGCGTCGACGAACAGGGTGATCGGGCCGTCCGAGAGCGGCCGGTCGAAGCCGAGGTAGATCGTCCCGGTCCGGTCGGGCGCGGCGAGGAACGGCCGGACGACATCGTCGCGGTCCAGCCGCGGTCCGACGTCGGTCACGGCGAGGCTGTTCTCCGACAGCCGGTGGGTGGGCGCGTCGTTCGGCGGGTCGCCTGCGTACCGGACGAGCACGGACGCGAACGCCGGCGGCTCGCCGTCCCGGTTCTCTTTCACCTCCGGGGGCTCGTCTCCGGTCAGTTCGTACTCGACGTCGACGTACGAGCCGCCGACGAGTCGGGCCCGGACCCACCGTGCGGTCTCGCCGGCCACCGACGTCTCCGCGAGGTCGTCGGGGACGGTGAACCCGACGGGCCCGGCCGTCGTGAGCGCGCCCGTCCCGTCGTCGACGCCGAGACGCGCCCACCGGTCGCCCTCCCAGTACTCCCAGGAGAGCCGCGGTGGCGAGCCCGAGACCTCGGTCGCCTCGTCGGGTCGGTCGAAGACGAGTTCGACCGACGCGCCGGGCTTCGCGAACGCCTCCGCGTCCGCGACGTAGAACGCGTCGAGGCGCTGGGGGGTGTCGCCGAACGGCTTCACCGGGAGTGTCCCGTCCGATCCGGCTCCCTCCTCGTCCGTTCCCTCGTTCCCGTTCGCGTCCCCGCGTTCCGACCCCTCGTCGGCGTCGCCGTCCGCGTCGTCCCCTCCTCCTTCCGGGTCGACGCCCGCCAGCGGGACGTCGTTGGCGAGCAGCAGGTCCGGCGCCCTCTCGGTCGGTCCGGGACCGACCCCGACGCCCGAGATCGCGACGTCGAATAGGCCGAGCGGGCCGAGCCCCTCCGGCACGCGGGCGCGAACCCACAGGCTCTCCTGGCCGCCGACGGTCGTCGGCGCGGGCGCTCCGGGGAGCGCGAACGTCAGCGTCGTCGTCCCGTCGGGCGGTGCGATCGGATCGACCTCGGCGGGCCTGAGCTCCAGCGGGTGCCAGCCCACCTCGACGGATCCGTCCTCGCGGGTGGCCTCGCCGTGGTACTCCCAGCGGAGCGCGGACTCGAGGACGTGACCCGGCGTCGGCCCTCGCACGGCGATCCTGATGGCTCCGCCCGCCGCCACCGCCAGCAGTTCCTCGTCGCCGAGGTAGAGCGCGTGGCGCTGCTCGTTCGGCCCCTCGAACAGCGTGGCGGTCGCGCCGCCGTCGACGACGGCCCGGTGATCGACCACGCGGTCGGTCCGGGGGTCGACGGCGTAGACCCTGTCGAGGACCGCCGAGGTCGCCTCGAAGGCGCTCCCCGCGACGGTCTCGAACGTCCGCTCGCTCCCGTCCGTGCCGGTCGCGACCGCGGCCGTCCCCTCGGGGACGCCGACGGTCTCGACGCCGTCGGCGACGGCCACCAGGAGCGGCAGGCGGGCGGCGGTCGGCGGCTGCCGGTCGAACCCGAGTCGGTCGTAGAACGCGACCCGGTGTTTCGCCGGGACGCGGTCCAGCCGCTCGGTCACCCCGCCGGCCAGTTCGCCGAACAGCGCGACCAGCGCGTCGCCGGCGTCGGCGCTCCCCGGGACCCACTCGCCGCCGGTGTAGGCCGCGGCGAGGTCGCCGGTCACCGACCGGAGCTCCTCGACGGTGCGCCCGTCGACGGTCGGCGGGTCGGCGCTCACGGCGACTCACCCAGGTAGAACGGGTAGACGAGGTTCCCCGGCGCGTTCGTCGCCCGGACGCGGTAGCCGATCTCGACGAGCAGCCGCCCCTCGGCGAGGTCGGCGGTCGAGACGCTCACGTCGTCGACGACGACGCGGGGCTCCCACCGGGCGAGCGCCTCGCGGACGCTCGTCTCCACGCGGGTCAGCGTCGTCGCGTCGACGACGGCGAACGCGTAGTCGTGGATGCCACAGCCGAACTCCGGGCGCATCACCCGCTCGCCCTTCGCCGTCCCGAGGAGTATCCGGATGGCCTGCTCGACGTCCTCGGTCCCCGTCGCCGTCCGGAGGCGGCCGTCCTCGTCGGTGGCGACCGGGAAACCCACGCCGGTCCCGAGGAACCCGCGGTCGTCGGTCATGGCCCGATCAGCACGGTCGGGCATCCCCCGACGATGGCGTTCGGCGGCCCGGACTCGATGATGGTGTCGCCCATCAGGGCGGCGGGCAGCCCCTCGATCAGGACGCTGCTGCTCCCCGGCCCTGCGACCCCGCCGACGTGCGGGATCGAGGCGGGCGGCGGCGTCGTCAGCGGACAGGTGTGGAGGTCGCCGAGCGCCCGCCAGGCGGGGAGCCCCCCGACGAGGACGGTGCTACTTCCGGGTCCGGTCAGCGGCGGTCCGTGGGCGGTCGGGTCGGTGGTTCGTGCTGCAGGTGGCATGATGTATCAGTTGATCTTTACGAGCGAACCCTTGAGGGTGAGGACGCCGCCGGCCTCGACGGTGAGGTTGCCGTCGGCGGCGAGTTCGAGCATCGGTGCCTCCAGTTTGAGCGTCGCGCCGGCGCCGAGCGTGACGGTGCCCGTCCCCTCGGCGGTGAGGACGGTCTCGCCGGCGCTGTCGGTGATGGTCACCGTCTCGGAGCCGCTGGCGTCGTCGAGACGGATCTCGTGGCCGCCGGCGCTCCGGATCGTGACGTTCCCCTCGCGGTCGTCGTCGTCGAGCGTGATCTCGTGGCCGGCCCGCGAGCGGATCGTCCGGACGTCGTTGTCGCCGTCGTTCTCGGCCGGCGGGCGGTCCTCGCCGTTCCAGAGCGAGCCGAGGACGTACGGGTGGTGGACGTCGCCGTTCTCGAACGCGACGAGCACCTCGTCGCCGACCTCCGGCAGGAAGTACGCCCCCATCCCCGAGCCGGCCATCGGGGTCGCGATGCGGGCCCAGTCGCTGGTGTCCTCGGCGTCGCGCCACGGGAACTCGAGTCTCACCCGCCCGAGCCCGTCCGGGTCCTCGTTGTCGGTGACGATGCCGACGGCGACGCCGCGCATCCCGGCGACGGCGGCGTCCGGGTCCGCGGCCTCCCCGTCCCCGAACCCGAATCCGTGACTCACGCCGTCGCCTCCGTGGCCTCGAACGACGTCCGGTAGCCGCTCCGTGCGTCGACGCGGTGGGTCACCGACCGGACGTAGTAGGTCGGCCCGTCCCCGCCGCCGATACCGCCGACGCCGCCGATCGCGACGGGTTCGCCGGGGACGAGTCCGGGGAGGCCGGTCGCCTCGCCGCTGGCCCGGGTCGTCCCGCGGGCGAGCCGTTCGAGCTCCGCCTCGGCGATCCGCTCGGCCTCCTCGGGGGAGTCGACCGGGCGCCGGAGCACCCGGCGGGCGTCGCCGTCGGTCTCGCGCTCGGCAGTGCCGACGATCTCCCGCTTGGCCTTCGGGTCCCAGTGTCGGACCTCCACCTCGGCGACGTCGTCGGCGTCGCTCCGCTCGGCCGTGAACGAGCGGAGCCGGTCGCCGTAGCGCAGCGAGAGGGCGGGATCGGCGTCCTCGCGGGGGGCCCGGAAGTAGAACGTCCCGAGGTGGCCGAAGCACTCGAACCCGTTCCGGGCGGCGAGCCCCTGCAGGAACCGGTAGTCGTTCTGCCCGTTCTGGACGATCCGTCGGCGGATGACGCCGGTCTCCTCGACGACGGTCGCGTCGAAGTCGTAGCCGCCCGCGACGTCCGCGGCAACCTCGCTGTCGGTCCGCTCGGTCCAGGACTCGGACGCGGAGTCGCGGGTCATCGCGTAGAGCGGGCCGTAGCCGTTCACCTCCAGCCCCGGCGGGCCGTCGGCCGGGAACGCGGCGCGGGTACCCGTGACCCGACCGACGAACACCCGTTCGGGCTCCCCGTCGTAGCCGAGGTCGACCGTCGCCTCGGCCCCGAGTTCGAACCGCTCGATGTCGAGGTCGGTGAACCGGCCGGTGGCGTGATCGAACCGACCGGCGAGCCCGACGGTGAATCGCGACGCGGCGTCGAGCGACGTCTCCACGGAGAGCGAGGTCACCCGCCCGGAGGTCTCGACGAGGGTCTCGTCACCGACCACGACCGTGAACCTGGGCACGTGGACCGCTCCGGTCGACGTCGCGTTCATTCCTCACCCCGTGGCGGGATGACCAGTTCGGTGCCTACCTGGAGCGACCGGGGATCCTCGACCCCGTTGGCGTCCGCGATGGTCCGCCACTCGGTCGGGTCGCCGTACTCCTCGCCGGAGATGGCCCAGAGCGTGTCCCCGCGCTCGACGATCCGGGTCCGTCGCTGTTCGGCCGGCGCGGACTCCTCGGCCGGCCGGACCCGCTCGGGGACGACGCGGGTGAACTGGACCTCGACGCGGGCCCGGAGCGGGGTGCCGTCACGCGCGAACAGCGTGAACCGCCGGTTCGTCGAGACGAGGACGCCCGTGAAGTCGAGGCTCCCCCACGAGACCCGACAGAGCGGCGGCGCGCCGCCCTCCTCGTCGGTGCGGAGGAGCCGGTCGAACCGGTCTACGTACTCCCGGCGGACGTCCCCGCCCGCCTCGTAGGTGTCGAAGACGAGCTCCATCCCGAGCGTGTCGGGGTCGCCGCCGACGAACTGCGTCGTCGGGTCCGTCCGTCCGGGCCGGGGCGCGGTGTCGTAGCGTGTCCGGCTCTCCACGCGGTACTCCGTCGGGTAGAACGAGACGGCGAGCCGCTGGGGCGGGTCGAGCGGCTCGCCGGTCGGGTCGAGGACCTCGACGAGCGCCTTCTCGGGCCCGGTCGCCCGCTCGGCCGTCGCCATCAGAGCCCCCTCCGCTCGCGGTCGATACGCCAGCGTCGCTCGATCTCGCGGTAGACGTGGTCGATCGCCGCGTCCGTGTCGGGGAACGACGCGAACGGCGAGGCGGGAGCCGCCGCCGTGTCGGGCCTGTCGGTCGCCGGACCCGTCGCGGTCTCGCTGGGAGCTTCGACTGCCGACTCGGCCCCGTCCCGGGACGCACCGAGGGCGACCGAATCGGTTCGTCGTCGTTCCGCCGTCCGGGTCGCCTGTCGAGTCCCGCTATCCCGGGCACCCGCGTCCCGGTACGTCAGCGTCACCGGGTCGTTCCCGTCGTCGGACGCCGGTCCCGACCTCCCGACGTCCCCACCGATCGGTCCCGGTCGACCGTCGACCTCCCCCGGACCGCTCGGTCCTCCGGGGAGGATCAGGGCGGGTCGCTCGACCGCACCCGGTGCAGTGGCGTCGTCGGCTGCGGTCCCCCAGTTCGGTCCGGAGCGTCCTCCAGGTGAGTCGGGCGTCCCTCGGGCGGGGGACCCGCTCGCCGAGGCCGAGCCGTCGACCCGGGGTTGTTCGACGGTGCCGGCCCGGGGTTCGGGGCCGAGGCGGGCGAGCACCGTCGGCGTCGGTCCCGTGGAGAGCCTCGGACGGAACCCCGACGCGGACCGCCCGGTCCCCGTTCGGCGTCGGATCTCCTCCGGAGTGCCCGCGCGCGGAAGCCACGGGCGAGCGATACCGACGGGCGCGGTACCGGTGCCGGGGTCCGCTCGGTCCACGGCTCCCACCGCCGTCCGGGGCTCGCGACCCACCCGTCGGTTCTCCGTGGATCCGGCCGCCGCGTCGGTCCCCTCGGCTCTCTCGATCCCACCGTCGTCCGGCCGTTTCCGGCGGGCGACCGAACGGAGCGTCCGGTCCACGGGCGTCGGCTGGATCGATCCGGTGCGATCGGTCGGTTCGCCTCCGGTCCGGCCCGGGAACATCGACGGGTCGACCAGGACCGGGTGCCAGGCGAGCACCTCGCGGAGGTCCGCCGCGTGCCGCGGGGTCGTATCGCTGTCCGGGGTTCTGGAGCGGGGGTCCCCCGTGGTTCCGGAGCCGTCCCGTCGCGGTCGCGTCACGCGGTTCCCTCCATTCGAGTCCCGGAGGAGCCGGTAGACGGTCGTGGTCTCCGGGGTCAGGTCCGTCGAGGGGGTCCTCTCCGTCTCGAGCCGTTCGGTCGTGATCGGCTCTGTCGTGTGGACCTCGCGCTCTCGGACGAGCCACGGCAGCGAGAGGAACGACAGCTTGGGCGGCGGTCCGCCGGTAGCCGGTCGCCAGGAACCGAGAACACCCACGAACGGACGGAGCAGTCCCGGGGTCGGAGTCATCACGGATCGGTCGTCGAGCATCCCCGTCCAGCCGCCTCCGGCGACCGGCCGGAGAGCGGACGGCTCGACCGGGGGCTCGCGCGCCGGTTCGTCGCCCGGTGATCGGGGCGTCATTGCATCCACGACGGGAGGTTCTCGGCCAGCCACCAGCCGACCGTCTGTGTGTACTCGGGCTTCGACTCGTCGACGAGGCCGAGGCCCCGGCGGCCCTCCGTGATCATCCTGTCCCAGCCCATGAGCGACATCGACCCGAGCCCGCTCAGGGAGTAGTCCCCGTGCTGTCCCTCCGGTCGCCTGATCCCCTGGAGCTCGTCCATCCACCCGCTGAACCCCGTCTCGTTCGCCGCCCACCCGGAGAACTCGTCCAGGGCCGTCCCGGCCCCGTAGCCGGCGAGGCCGGCGCCGATGACGGCACCGGCGCTGCCCAGCCCCGCGCCGAGACTCCCCCAGGCACCGCCGGTCCCGAGCGCGCCGGACCCGAGCGCGGTCGCACCCATCCCCGAGGATCCGCCCGCGGCGAGGCCCGGGAAGATCGATCCGAGGACACCCATCCCGCCGCTGTACGCGCTCGCTCCACCCATGGCGACGTCGGCCGCCGAGGACGCCGGGTCGAGCATCTGTGCGACGCCGGACGCGAGGCCGAGTGCGCCGAGCCCTCCGCCCAGACCCGTACTGCCGACACCGATATCGTTGACCAGCGAGAGGACGCCGGCTCCCGTCCCGCCGTAGCTGTAGAGGTCCTGCCACCACTCCGTCTCCGCCCGGGCGACCGCCGGGACCGCGTACGGCTGGAGGACGGGGGTCGATCCGAGGACGACGTCGAACGCGGCCCGGGTCGCCGCCACCTCGGCCCGATCGTCGGGGTCGCTCACGCCGGGCAGGGGCTCTCGATCGCCGGCCCCCTGCACGACGTGTGCCAGTTCGTGGGCGAGCAGCAGTCGGCCGTCGATCCGGTCGGGGTCGAACCCCTCGCCGAACACCACGTCCGACCCGACGGTGTAGGCCGCGGCGTCGAGTGACTCCGCGGAGCGTGCGGCCGCCGGCCCGTCGTGGACGCGGACGCCGGTGAAGTCGTGGCCGAAGCGCGTCGCCATCTCGCGGCGCGTTCGGGGGGGGAGCGGCCGTCCGGCCTCGTTCGCCAGCAGGTCGGCGACCCGTCCGACCGCCCGGTCGTCCCCTGCGACCTCTTCCCGGCCTCGGTCGGCGAGCGTGCGCTCGAGCCCCCGGTTGCCGAGCCGGTCGCGGAGCCGGTCGATCGGCCGATCCTGACCGCCGGATCGATCGGTCGCAGTCGTGGCGTCGCATGAACGTGCTCGTGCGTCGCTCCGGCGGTCGCTCGTTCGGGGTCGGTCACGCTGTGGTCTGGTGGTGGTCTCTGACATGGTTACAGCAGGTCGCGGTACACCCCGAAGTCCTCGGGGGTGCTGAGGCGGCCGTTCTTCTGGAGTTCGCGCCGGACGGCCCGGACGGCGTGGCCCATCCCCACGCCGTCGGCGCCGGGGTCGTCGGCCGCCAGGAACGCCGCCGCGCGGGCGACGTTCTCGATGTTGCCGCCGGTGAGTTCGAAGCCGGCGAGGTAGTCGACGTCGAGGTCGACGACGGGGGTCGCCTCGGGGAAGACGAGCCGCCAGATGGCCGCGCGGGCCTCGCGGTCCGGGCGGGGGAAGTCGACGCCGACGGTGATCCGGCGGAGGAACGCCTCGTCGACGTTCCCCTTCAGGTTCGTCGTCAGCACGACCGGACCGTCGTGGGCCTCGATCCGCTGGAGGAGGTAGTTCACCTCCACGTTCGCGTATCGGTCGTGGGCGTCGGAGACGGCCGACCGCTTGCCGAACAGCGCGTCCGCCTCGTCGAACAGGAGGACGGCGTCGGTGTCGGCGGCGGCGTCGAACACCCGGCCGAGGTTCTTCTCGGTCTCGCCGACGTACTTGTCGACGACCGTCGAGAGGTCCACGCGGTAGAGTTCGAGTCCGGCGTCGTTCGCGATCACCTCGGCGGCCATCGTCTTCCCGGTCCCGGAGGGGCCGGCGAACAGCGCCGTCAGGCCGGTGCCGGCGGCGAACCGCTCGGCGAAGCCCCAGTCGTCGTAGACGGTGCCCCGGTGTCGGAGGTGGGCGGCGGCCTCCCGGAGGTGGGCCGTCGTGTCCCCGGGGAGGACGATGTCGTCCCAGTCGTACCGGGGGACGACGCGCTCGGCCAGCCGGCCGAGCGTGTCGCCGCTCTGTGCGCGGGCGCCGGCGTAGACGTGTTCGGCCGCGAGCGGCTCGCCGGCCGACCGCGCGAGCCGTCTGGCGGTACCCATCGCGTCGTCGACGGCGCCCGGCGCGAGCCGGAACGTCGAGGCGAGCGCCGTGGGGTCGGCGTCCTCGGGGAGCTCCAGCCCCGACCAGTACGCCCGGCGCGCGTCGAAGGGGGGCCGCGGGAACGAGACCGACACCGCCGCGTGGCCCCTCACGGCCGCGAACGTCCTCGCCGGGAGCGGATCGTCGACCGAGAGGAACACCGGCCCCGGCAGGTCGTCGAGCGCGGCGAGCAGTTCCCGGAGCCGTTCGGTACCGGTCGAGTCGGCGTCCCCCCCGCTGTCGGGGCCGCGCAGGTGGACGACGGCGTCCCGGAGGACCGCCTCCAGGCGCACGATCGGGAGCCGTTCGGCGATGCTCCGCGAGAGGTCGACCGTCAGTAGCGGCCGGTCGAGGGCGGCACAGACCGCCTCGACGGCGGGGGCGCGGCCGGTCCCGTACGGCCCGTCGAGGACCGCGAGCGGCTGTCCGGCGTCCGACCGGTCGGCCCGGCGGACGCCGTCGATCAGTCGCTCCACCGCCGCCACCCGGTTCTCGGGAAGGGGCAGGTCCTCGACGGTGGTCGCCGGCCGGTCGACGTCGAGCCACCGGGCGACCCCCGCGGGGAGCGCGTCCCCGCCGAGCAGGTGGTCGACGACGCGGTCCGGGACGGCGATCGGCCTGTCGGCGAACGGGGCCTCGGGGTCGCCACCGAGGCGGACGAGCCCCCACTCGACGAGCGGCGCGTCGGGACCGAACGGTCCGCGGCGGGCCGCGAGGTCCCCGCCCGCGAGGGCGCCGGCGAGCCCGACGGTCGGGCGCGTCCGGGTCGGGTCGTCGTTGAGGTGGGCGTAGACGCGGCCGTACCGCCGTTCGACGCCGGGAGCGAGCCCGATGACGAGCGCGTCGAGCGCCCGGCGGTCGAGTCCGAGCCGGTCGGCCAGGGCCGCGAGCCGCAGATCTCGGCCCGCGGCGAGCGTCCGGGTCGTCCGCGAACGGAGGGCTCGGGTCGCGCGCTCGACGGCGACCGACCGGGTGTCCGTGCGGATCCCGTCGGTCCGTGCCGTCCGGCCCGCTCGACCGGCCGCCCTCGGGGCGTCGGTGCCGACCGCGTGCCCCTCCCCGTCCGCGGTCTGCCCGTTGGCGAGGTGGCGGGCGACCTCCTCCCGGGAGACGTAGAGGCCGGCGAGCGCGTCGGGTTCGCCCGCGTCCTCGGTCCAGCGCCGGTCGAGGTGGGCGGCCAGCAGGACGTCGAGCCGGGCGAGTTCGGCCGCCAGGTGGTCCGCGTCGGAGGCGAACGGCCCCGACTCCCCGACGCGTGCGGCGCTCACGGCGACTCCACCTCCATCGCCGATAGCCCCTCGTGGACGAGTTCGAGCGACTCGATGGCGACGGCGCCGCGGCTCGCCGAGAGCTCGGGACCGGTCCACCGGACCGGGTAGGCCCGGAGGAACTGGTAGCCACTGACCTCGCGGCCGGTCCCGTCGAGGACCACCACGCGACCGTCGCGGCGCTCGACGGTCCCGGGCGCGGTCCCGCGCATCCAGGAGAGGAAGGCCCCGGAGTCAGAGACCCCCCGTTCGAGGACCAGCGGCGGCGATTCGGTCCGTGTGGGGAGGTGGTGTGGGTGGTCGTTGACCCCGCCCTCGAGGTAGCGCTCGGGCTCCATCCGGACCTCGAGGCCGCTCACGGACGCGAACCCGGCGACGAGCAGGCCGTCGAACTCGACGGCGAACCGGTATCCGAGGTAGGGGTCGGTCCGGTCGGCGGCCATCAGCGGCGCTCCGCGTCGGCGTTCAGCCGGTCGTTGATGTCGCTGATGGCCTCACACCAGCGGCGGCGCTCCCAGTGGGGCATGGCGAGCACGTCGTCGTGGGCCCAGCCGAAGTGGTAGGCGACGAACGCCACCTCCTCGTAGAGCCGCTCGACGGGGTAGCCCGACATCCGCCTCAGCCCTCCGGCCGGTCCCGGCGTCCCGGGTTTCCCGGGTCGGTCCCCCCGTCTGTTCCCATCGGAGCCTCGCCCTCGAACGGGTCGAGGACCGAGGGCTCGTCCTCGGGCGTCGCCACCGAGGTCGGTTCGCCGGTCGGGTCGCCCCCGAGGTGGACCTCGAAGGTCTCGCCGCAGTCCGGACAGGTGGCGTCGACGGCGTCGACCCCGCGACCGTTGATCCGCTCGTAGAGCGACTGGAGATAGGCGAGATCGGCCACGTAGAGGCCCTCGATGGTATGTGGGGTGACCTCCTCGACGCCGCCGAGGGCCGTGACGACCCGCGAGAGGAGGATCACGCTCAGGTAGGAGGGGTTCGCCTTCACCCGGGGGTCGCGCAGGGGGGTGATCTCGTCGGCGGCGGTGGCGAGGCGCATCGTCCCCTCGCGGTGTCGGTCGCCGGCCTCGTCGACGTAGCCCCGGGGGAGGGTGAACTCGAACTCCGTCTGGAGGAGGCCGGCGTCCCCGTGGGCGGGATCGCTCATGCGGCCCGCTCCATGCCCTCGTGGACGAGTTCGATCGACTCGATGGCGACGGCGTCGCCGGTCGCGTCGAGGTCGGGCGCGTCGTACTGGCGGATCCAGACGTCGCGGAACTGGTAGCGCGGGCCGGGGTTGCCCTCCTCGTCGAGGACGATTATCGCGGCGCTGCGCCGGGCCTCGTCGACCTTCCCCTGCTCGACGAGCGTCCACCAGTCGTAGAGTTCGGTCGACTCGGTGACGCCCTTGCTGAGCGTGATGTTCCCGTAGCTGTTCAGTCCCTTGAGCTTCCGGACGGTCGGGGGCTCGTTCCCCTCGCGGTACTCGACGACGCCCGCGGAGGCCTCGGGGATGCTCGCCTCGCTGAAGGCGGCCTCGGCGATACCGTCGACCTCGAGCAGGAACCGGTGGTTTCGGAACGGGCCGTGTCTGTCTGGCATGGTGGATGGTGTGTGGTGTGGGTGTTCAGGCGGCGGTGCCGGTCGACTGGCTGATGCGGACGATCACGAACTCGGCCGGCTTCACCGGCGCGACGCCCACCTCGGCGATGAGGCGGCCGTTGTCGATGTCGTCCTGGGTCATCGTCGTGCGGTCGCAGGTGACGTAGAACGCCTCCTCGGGGGTGGTGCCCATCAGGGCGCCGTCGCGCCAGGCGGTCGTCAGGAAGTTCGACAGCGACTGGCGGACCCGCGCCCAGAGCCGCTCGTCGTTGTTCTCGAAGACGGCCCACTGGGTG
>Ga0207797_1000825_pt1 | contig 23225 bp, 19 predicted proteins | sample PRCRCaboRojoPR_6_FD_187275 | JGI IMG/M metagenome (GOLD analysis project Ga0207797, IMG submission 187275) | Marine sediment microbial community from Cabo Rojo, Puerto Rico - PR CR 10% Liquid 1 (SPAdes) | ecosystem: Environmental > Aquatic > Marine > Coastal > Sediment | place: Cabo Rojo, Puerto...
CGTGTGGCTGCAACAAGACGGGACGGTGCGGCAGCCGCTCCTCGATGGGCGTCTCGTTCCCAAGTTTGAGATCGAGCGCGAGGAGCGGCGTCAGCGAGTGCGCGGCACCGATAGCCTGCGGCGTGAGTCGTTTCGGTTTCTCGAACTGCGCCCTGGCCTGTCGTACGAGGACGGCCCGCTGCGGGCGACGGGCAGCGTGGAGTACCGGACGGAGGATGGCGTCGACGCGGGGGCGTTTCTGGACGCCTCGCGCACCTGGACGGCCCAGACGGAGATGTCCTACGATCCGCAGGCGCCGTACCGGGCGTCGGTTCAGGGCGGGGTTCGGAGCCGGGAGGTCAGTGATGTTTTCCGGCGCAGCGAGCGGCGGCGAGACACGGAGTCCGTCATCCTGCGCCTCGAAGGGCAGGCTCGACCCTGGGACCGGGCGATCGACGCGCGGCTCTTCTACGACGCGGCCACCGAGCGGACGCCCATTCAGCGAGAGGTATATGTCCAGACGACCCCCAGTCGCGGCCAATTCGTCTGGCGCGACGAGAACGACGACGGCATCCAGCAACTCGACGAGTTCGTTCCCGAGACGACGCCGAATGAGGGGACCTACGTGCAGCGGTTCGTCCCCTCGGACACACTCGAATCGGTGGTCGACCTGCAAGCCCGGACCCGCCTTACGTTGCGGCCGCGGCGCCTGTGGCCCGACGGCGACGTGTGGTGGAAAGCCTGGCTGCGACGCCTCACGACCGAAACGCGGGTGGAGGTGCAGGAGCAGAGCCGGACGGACCGTCCGTCGGAAATTTATCGCCTACACCTGAATCGCTTTCGACGGCCTGGACAAACGATCGACGGCTCCCTGCGACTCGAACAGCGCCTTGAGGTGTTTCGGACGCGGCGGGACTACGGACTCGACGCGTCGTGGCGCCAAGTGCGAGGCCTTACCGAGCGGGCCGCGGGGGCCGAACGTCAGTTCCTCAATCGGTGGACGGTAGAGGGGCAGGTGCGTCCCGCGTCGACCTGGGGACTCCGGGTGGCGGGGACCGCCGAGCGGGATCGGGTGCAGAGCGAGGCGTTCGACGAGGCCCGCAGCTTCGACATCCGGACGCTGCGCGTTCGCCCCAGCGTGTCGTACCAGCCGGGACGCACCCTCGACGTCACGCTGTCCGGTGTGTACGCACAAAAGCGAGATCGTGCGAAGGGACGACAGGCCGACCTCCTCAAATTCCCGGTCGAGCTGACGTGGCGCCGGGCCGGGCGGCTCCGCCTCACCGCCAACGCCGAGCTGGCACAGGTCGATCTGAGCGGAGCAGCCATCGGCCTCGCCCAGTTTGAGTTGACCGATGGGCGAGGACCTGGCACGTCGTTCCTTTGGGGCCTTCAGGGCCGGTATGCACTGACGGACAACCTCCGCGCCACCCTCAACTACGACGGTCGCGCCCCGGCGACCGCGGATCCGATCCACACCGTGCGGGTGCAGGTCAGTGCGTCCTTTTGAACTGAACCGCGCCGGACTACTCCTCGACAGTTTCTAGCTCTGGCTCCGCGAACTCGTCGTACTCCTCGCGCTGAATGTTAATACCCGCGTCCTGGAGCTTCGCCTCCAGATCCTCGTAGCCGCGGTCGAGATGGTAGACGCGGAGCACGTCGGTGCGACCGTCGGCGATCATTCCCGCCATCACCAGCGACACGCTCGCCCGCAGGTCCGTGCTCATGACTTTGGCGCCGTTCAGGGGCGCGCCGCCGTGGACGATGGCTGTATTGCCGTCCACGTCGATCTCCATCCCAAGCCGTTGCAGCTCCGGCACGTGCTTGAAGCGGTCGTCGTAAATCGTGTCGGTCACCGTGGCCGTGCCGTCCGTAGCGCCGAGGAGGACCGTCCACTGGGCCTGGAGGTCGGTGGCGAAGCCGGGGAAGGGGGCCGTCTCGATTGACACCGGGCGCAGCTCGTCGGGCCGCATGACGGTCACCGTGTCGTCGCCATACGACACGTCGACGCCCGTTTCGGTCAGCTTCTCTTTGAAGACTGGGCCGAGATGCTCGTGATTTCCGTTGTGGATCTCGACCGGCGTGCCAGGCTCGCTCGCCGTCGCAGCCATGAGGATGAACGTGCCCAGCTCAATGCGATCCGGCGTGTTTCGGAAGGTGCCGGTGTTGAGGTAGTCGACGCCCTGAATCTCAAGGGTGCGGGTGCCGAGGCCGTCAATCTGGGCGCCCATCTCCTGGAGGGCGCGGCCAAACGCCACCACGTCGGGCTCCGTGGCGGCGTTCTCGATCTTGGAGCTCCCCCGGGCCGTCACGGCGGCGAGCAGGAGGTTGATCGTCGCCCCCACGCTTACTGGCTCAAGTCGGAACGTGCCGCCTTCGAGGCCGCCGTTCGGCGTGGAGGCGTGCACGTACCCCTCGTCCAATTCGATGTCGGCCCCGAAGGCCTTCATGCCTTTAATGTGGAGGTCGACCGGCCGCGGGCCCCACGCGCAGCCGCCAGGGAGCGACACCTTCGCCTTGCCGCAACGACCGAGAAGCGCGCCGAGCATGTAGAAGGACGCCCGCATTTTTTTGACCATCTCGTAGGGTGCCACCGGCGTCTCGATCGTCCTGGCGTCGACTGACAAGGTGTGGGCGTCGGGGTCGAACGTGACCGAAGGACCGCCGTAACGGATCACCTTCGAGAAGGTGCGCACGTCCCGTAGGTCCGGCACGTTGGTGATGGTCGACGGCCCTTCGGCCAGGAGGGTGGCGGCCATGAGCGGCAAGGCGGTGTTCTTGGAGCCGCTCACTGTAAGCGGACCATCGAGCGGCGAGTCGCCGTGAACGACGAGTTTGTCCATAGGGGAAAGCTGCTGGTAGCGGGGTGAAAAGAAGGGCCGCGGGCCCGAGGCGAAATGCGCTGGAGGATGAATGCAGCCCTGCGAGGTTTTGTTCGTGTATGGCCGCCAATATTCGGTGCAGGCCAGCGGCACGGACCGAATCAGCGGCCCCGGCTTCGCGTTAAGAGAGGAGCGACGCGTGATTATCATCCGCGCTCCCCGAGGCTTAAACCCCCTCAAAAAGTACGCCTCGCGAATCCGGATCCGTGCGAGGGCAGAGGGGGGGCACGGAAGACCCGTCCGTAGAAAATAATTAGTTGGCAGTTCGGAACTCCATGGATCGTGTATACCTCGATCATGCCGCCACGACTCCGCTGGACCCGGAGGTCCTCGAGGTGATGAAGCCGTACCTGCTGGAGCAGTACGGAAACGCCTCATCGGTGCACCAGCTGGGACGAGAGGCCCGCGTGGCGATGGAAGAGGCGCGAGAACGAGTGGCCGCGTGCCTCGGGGCACAATCGAGTGAGATTGTCTTTACGAGCGGTGGGACCGAGTCAGACAATCTGGCCCTGAAGGGCGTCTTGCGGGAAGCCTCGTCCAACGGGACGCCCGCGGGCCTCATCACGTCGGCCGCCGAGCACGAAGCCGTCCTGCGCCCCGCGGAGCGCTTGGCCGAGCAGGGACACCCCATCGAGATCCTTCCGCCCGACGACTACGGTGCCGTGTCGCCCGAGCAGGTGGAGGCGGCGATCGACGACCGGACGGCACTCGTGTCGCTGATGCACACGAACAACGAGATCGGGGTGCAGACCGACATTCCGGCGGTGGCGGAGGTCTGTAACACCCACGACGTGCTGCTGCACTGCGATGCCGTGCAGGCGGCGGGGCTGCAGCGACTCGACGTGGACGATCTCGGGGTCGATTTGCTGTCGATCTCGGGCCACAAGTTCTATGGCCCGAAGGGCATCGGCGTGTTGTACGTCCGCAACGGCGTGGACCTCGGGCCGCTGGTGGAAGGTGGCTCGCAGGAGCGGGAGCGTCGGGGCGGCACCGAGAACGTGCCCGGTGCCATCGGACTCGCCGAAGCTCTCGAACGGGCCGTCGAGGATGCTGAGGAACGAATGAGTCGGCTCTCTCAGTTGCAGCAGCGCCTCGTCGACGGCCTTGAAGATGCCGTGCCGGGGCCCTACGTCCTCAACACGCCCATTGACGACGCCCCGGTCGCCCCGCACGTGGTGAACGTCGCGTTCCCGCCGGAGGAGGAGCCGCTGGACGGCGAGATGCTGATCCTGAACCTTGACATGCAAGGCGTTCTCGTCTCCGCCGGCTCCGCCTGCACGAGCGGCGCGTTGGAGCCGAGCCACGTCCTCTCCGCCATCGGGCTCGAGCGTCCCACCGCTTCCGCCGCCGTGCGCTTCTCACTTGGCGCACAAACGACGGTGGACGACATCGACTACGCCCTCGACACGCTGCGGTCGACACTGGATCGCATGCGCTGATTCGTTCTTCGCCTTCCCTCAGCCCGGTTTTGATACAGGCGTCCCGGCGGGATGCCTCTACTCCCACACCTCTCTCACACCTCGATAGATCGAATGGACGCCGCGCTTCTCGTCTTTGCTAAGGTGCCCCGCCCGGGCCGCGTCAAGACGCGCCTGACGCCCGTCCTGAGTCCCGCCGAGGCGGCGCGTCTCTACACCGCGTTCCTGCGAGATACGATTCGTCAGGTGCGCCAACTCGATGTGGACGTTCGGCTGTACCTCGCACCCCCACTGCCAGAGGGCGGCGTTGATGCCTTGCCGACCGACGTTCGGCTCTACGAGCAGCGGGGCGATGGACTGAGCGAACGGATGCATCGGGCCGTTCGTGAGACCCTCGACGATGGGTATGACCAAGTCGTGCTGCTGGGAAGCGACCACCCGACGCTGCCGTCCTCTTTTCTGTGGGAGGCGTTCCGGGCGCTCGAGAAATCCGAGTCGATCTGTCTGGGGCCGACCGAGGACGGCGGGTTTTACCTACTGGGGATGAGTACCATCTATCCGGAGCTCTTTGCGGACATGACCTACAGCCATTCCGAAGTCTTCGACGACACACTTGCACGGGCGGGCCGCACCGATGCAGACATTTCCGTGCTTCCACCGTGGTACGACGTAGATCGGCCGGCGGATCTCAGACGGATGCTCTCCGATCTGGACGAAGGGGCCGCCGAGGCGCCAAACACGCGGCGAATCGCGGATCAGTTAGAACTCCGGGACCGTCTGTTGAGCCGTTCACCCAAGACAGACTGATCCGATCCGACTTGGAACCGCTTCCAAGTCCTCGTATGTTATAGCATGCTGTTCCACAGTTCACTTCTTGCACAACGCCCTCGATCGCTATGACCAGTCAGCACCACGCCTCCTCCTACGCCGGCGACGGTGCCGGTGATGCCGATCTCGGCGAATTCAAAACCCTCGAACAGTTCATCATTGAGCGGCAGGATTCCTTTCCGCACTCGACCGGCGCGTTCTCGCGCCTCCTGCGCGACATCGGCCTCGCGGCCAAAATCGTGAACCGCGACATGCGCCGCGCCGGCCTCATCGACGTGTACGGAAGCACTGGCCAGCGCAACGTGCAGGGCGAGGTGCAGCAGAAGATGGACGCGCTCGCGCACCGCGAGTTCGTGCAGGCGCTGCGTCGGGGGGGCGAGTGTTGCCTCATCGGCTCCGAGGAGCACGCGGAGGCCATTCCACTGAGTAGCATCTCGGAGGAAGGGGACGGAGAGTACATCGTGCTGCTGGATCCGCTCGACGGCTCTTCGAACATCGACGTGAATGTGTCGGTGGGCACCATCTTCAGCATCTACCGGCTGCCGGACGGTTACGACAAGCGCGAGCCGGACCCGGAGGCCGCCCTCCAGCCGGGCACCCAGCAGGTGGCGGCGGGCTACGTCGTGTACGGCTCCTCGACCATGCTCGTCTATACCACCGGCAACGGCGTGAATGGCTTCACGCTGGATCCATCGATCGGGGAATTCCTCCTCTCACACCCCGACATCCAGACCCCCTCACGCGGGCGCCTTTTCTCGATCAACAGCGGCTACTACCACTCCTTCGAGCCGGGCCTTCGGGAGTATCTCGACTGGCTCCAGCAGCAGGATCCAGAGACCAACCGGCCCGCCAAGACCCGCTACATCGGTTCCTTCGTCTCGGACTTCCACCGCAATCTGCTCAAGGGCGGCATCTACATGTATCCTGCTACGGAGGGGAGTCCGGAAGGCAAATTGCGTCTCATGTACGAGGCGAACCCGATGGGCTTTATCGCCGAGCAGGCCGGGGGCGCCGCGTCGGACGGGCACCGGCGCATCCTGGAGAAGGAGCCGGACAAGCTTCACCAGCGCACGCCGCTGTTCATTGGGAGCGAGGAGATGGTGCGCCGGGCGGAGGCCTTCCTGCAGGGCGAACCGGAGCGGATTGAAGCGTAGAGGCGAGAGGTGGAGAAAGGACGTGTGCGCGAAGAGAGTGGTACAGGGATGTGCGCTGCAAACCTAGATCAGGACGCCACACGCATCACGTTTCACGCCTCACGTGTCATTCTTCCGCTCATTCTTCCGCCTCGATCCGCGCGAAGCCGGTGTAGGGGTGGAGGACCTCGGGCAGTTCGATTGTGCCGTCGGGCTGCTGGTTGTTTTCTAGCAGGGCCGCCACGATTCGGGGGAACGCGAGTCCGCTGCCGTTGAGGGTGTGGACGAGCTCGGGCTTGGCCTCTGGCTCGGGGCGAAAGCGGATCTGCGTGCGGCGGGCCTGGAAGGCTTCGAAGTTGGAGACGGAGGACACCTCTAGCCAGCGCTCCTGCGCCGCGCTCCAGACTTCCAGGTCGTAGACTTTCGCCTGCGTGAAGCCCATGTCGCCGGTGCACATGAGGAGGCGGCGGTAGGGGAGGTCGAGCGCGTCGAGGGCGCTTTCCGCATCTTCCAGCAGTTCGTCGAGGGCGCGATAGCTCTCGTCGGGGTGGACAATCCGCACGAGCTCCACCTTGTCGAACTGGTGCAGGCGGTTGAGGCCACGCACGTCGGAGCCGTAGCTCCCGGCCTCGCGCCGCCAGCAGGGGGAGTAGGTGCAGTAGTGGAGGGGCAGGGCGTCGGCGGAGAGGATTTCGTCACGGTGGAAGTTGGTGACGGGGACTTCGGCGGTGGGGATGGGGTAGAAGTCGTCGCGCGGGATTTCGTACATCAGGTCGTCCTTGTCCGGCAGCTGGCCGGTGCCCTCCGCGCTCTCCGGGTTGACGAAGAGCGGTGTCTGCATCTCGGTGTAGCCCCGCTCGCGGGCGCGGTCGAGGAAGAAGTTGAGGAGGGCGCGTTGCAGTCGCGCGCCCTTGCCGAGGTAGAACGGGAAGCCGCTCCCCGTCACCTTTGCTCCTCGCTCCAGATCCACGAGAGTATGCCGTTTGGCCAGCTCCCAGTGCGGCGCCGGGTCAAAGTCAAACGACGGTTTCTGGCCGAACGTCTCCTCCACCTCGTTGTCGTCCTCGTCTGCCCCCACGGGCACGCTGGGATGGGGAATGTTCGGAAGCTTTAGGACGAGATCCTCCTGTCGCTCCTCCGCCGCCTGCACCTCGTCTTTCAGGCGCTTGATTTTCTCCTTCATCTGGCTCGTCTTCTCGATAATCTCCTGCGCCTCCTTGTCCTTGCCCTCGCGTTTGAGCGCCCCAATCTGCTGCGAAAGGTCGTTCTGTCGAGACTGCGTTTCCTGGAGCTCCGTGATGGCGGCCCGGCGCGTCTCGTCGACCTCCAGGAGATCATCCACGAGGTCGGGCGAGTCGATGCCTTTGGCCCGGAGCGCTTCTTTGACGCGGCGGGGATTGGTGCGAACGGTGTCGAGATCGAGCATATGAAGAGGGTTCGTCGTCTCGTGTGTGGGTGATCAACGAAGCGCCCTACGCCGAGGAGAAGCCCTGTAGGGACGCCTGCACGTCGCGGAGGCCGTCTTCGAGCGAGCGCGGGTCGTAATCGAGGTCGGCCTTTGCCTTGTCGATCACGAAGCCGGTGCGTGGCGGGCGGTCCACGTCGTCCTCAAAGAAGTCGCTGGAGACCGGTTCGAGGAGGGACGCGTCGAGTCCGAACACCTCCGCCACCGTGCAGGCCAGCTCGTAAATCGACACGAGGTCGGGCCCCGAGAGGTGGTAGATGCCCGTCTTTTCCTGGTGCAGGAGGCGTTCGATGCCGGCCGCGAGGTCGTCGACGTGGGTCGGCGTGCGGTACTGGTCGTCGACGATGTGGAGCGTCTCGCCCTTCGACAGCTCGTCGACAATCCAGAGGACGATGTTCGAGCGGCTCAAGTCCCGCGCCGTGCCGTAGAGCAACACGGTGCGCACGATGGCCCAGTTGGAGCGCCCGGCTTCCCGGACGGCGTTCTCGCCCGCGAGCTTGGTGCGGCCGTAGTAGTTTACAGGGTCGGGCCGCGCCTCCTCGTCGTACGGGCCGCGCTTGCCGTTGAAGACGAAGTCGGAGGAGACCTGCACTAGGCGGGCGCCGTGCGTCCGGCAGTGCTTGGCGAGTCGCTTGACGGCCCGGGCGTTCACGGCCCACGCCTCGTTGCGATTTTCGTCACACTCCGCCACGTCGGACATCGCGGCGCAGTTGACGACCACGCTGGGCGTAAAGTCCTCGAAGATCTGGGTCACGTCGTCCGGCTCGGTGACGTCGAGCGGGGTGTATCCGCAGGACGCGCCCTCAAACCGCGGCGCATCGTCCCGGGCCGTCGCCAGCACATCGTATTCCCGGTCCTGACTTAGACGCTGGACCAGCGCCTGGCCGAGCAGGCCGTTGGCCCCTGTAATGAGGACGCGATTGAACAGCATGGCCGTGAAGCGTTCGCCTCTGGTCAGCGAAATCGAAGATAATAGCGGAGGCCGACGTTGCCGTCGACCCGTACGTGTCTATTGGGTAAGAACCGGAGGGTGGGCGTCACATGCAAGAAGACCTCGAACCGTTCGGCGTAAAAATTGAGTCCAACTTCGGTGCTCAGACCGAGGCGGAGGCGGGGAGAGCGAGACAGGCGCTCGGCCCCGATCAGCGCACCGGGACCGGCGTAGAAGTGCAGGGGAGAGGTGGGGAGGGCCCGCTCCCAGAGCCGATGGAAATGTCCCAGGACAAAGTCATCGGCGTCCGTGCTGAGCACCCCGTCGTAGGCAATCGAGTCGGGCCGGTACCACTTGATCGCAAGCCCGCCCGGTCGCCCAATCTGAACGCCCATTCCCGCGGACCCAGGGTGTCGCTGCGCGGCGGTGGGAGGGGGCAGAAGAAGGGTCGACAGAACCAAGAGTGCGGCAAAGAGAGACAGGGGCACTACCGGCGGGCGGGCCCACGACATCGGTCCAATCCGTTCACTCCGCGAGGTCCGTCGAGTGCTGCAGCGCCGACAGCATGTCCTCCTTGAGGCTCGACGCTTCGTCGAGATCTTTCCGCCCAGCCAGCACGAGGCGGATATCCCGGCGCTTGGCCGCGGCCTCGTACCGCTCGTGCTCTCGTTCCGTCTGCGGCTCCACGTCCGGCACTGGCACGGTCGAGCCTTCTTCATTTAGCGCCACATAGGTGTAGAAGGCACGGTTGCACTTCCGTCTCGTCTCCGCGCGCGGGTTCTCGGCCCACACGTTGAGCTCTACCTCCATCGAGGTACGGAAGGCGCGGTTGACGTGGCTCTCAATGACCACGACTTCGCCTTCTTCGATCGCGGACTGGAACTCCACGTTGTCCACGGCGGCGGTGACGCAGACCCGGTTGGCGTGCCGCTGGGCTGAGATGGCTGCACACTTGTCCATCAGATGCAGCAGGCGTCCGCCCATCATGTTGCCCAGGCTATTGGTGTCGTTGGGCAACACGATCTCGGTCATCTTGCAGCGGGAATTCGAGACGGGTTTAGCAGACGGCATGGGAGGTGACGGTGGAAGGGGGGGGAGGTTTGGGTTGAAAGTTAGAGATTAAAAATGATAAAATAGAGGGGCAATAATTCTATATAGAAGCAGTAGCTAAGGGTAGGGTGTATCGTTCAATTCGAAATAAAGAAATGAGGGAATGAATCAATGGAGAAATGCCCCCTCAGGTCTTCTGCTTTTTCTTCTTGGCGGCGGGGAAGAGGATGTTATTGAGGATGAGCCGGTAGCCGGGGGAGTTGGGGTGGAGCTTGAGTTCGGTCGGCGGGTCGCCCACGAAGTGTTGATAGTCCTCGGGATCGTGCCCGGCGTAGAAGGTAAAAGTGCCCTGGCCCAATTTGCCGTGAACGTATCGCACCTGCGGACGGTCGGGGGCCTCGCCGAGCACGACGACATCCTCCTTCAGCACACTCTCACTGTACGCCGTGGTCTGGCCGAGAAAGCCTTTCACCGTGGCCACGTGGTTCTGCGTCAGCATCGTGGGCACCGGGTCCCACTTCGCGCTGAACTCGAACAGCGTGAAGTAGTCCAGGGCCGGATCCCGAATCTTAGACGGGGGCGGGCCCACGTCGATGTTCGAGTGGGAGTACTCGCGGGCGTTCAGGTTGGGGGTGAAGTTGCGGAAGGCGAGCGTGTTGCTGAAGTCGAGTTGCTGGAGCGCGTTCGGGTCCACCGGGTCACCGTCGTACGCCTTCGGCACAATGTCCGTCTTCTGGGCGGCCAGGGCAATGTCAAACGTTTCGGTGCCGGAGCACATCGAGAACAGAAAGCCGCCGCCCGAAACGTACTGTTTGATGCGCTTCGCCACGGCCAGCTTCAGTTGACTCACCTTGCGGAAGCCGAATCTCCGCGCGGCCTCCTCCGCTCGTTTCTGCTTCTGGATGTACCACGGCTCGTTGCGATAGCGGATGAATTTGCCGAACTGGCCGGTGAAGTCCTCGTGGTGGAGATGGAGCCAGTCGTAGGAGGAGAGCTCCCCGTTCAGCACCTCTTCGTCGTAGATGACGTCGTGGGGCACCTCGGCGTACTCCAGCGCCAGGCGGACGGCGTCGTCCCACGGCACGGCCCCCTCGGGGGCGTAGACGGCAATCTCCGGGGCTTTTTCGAGTGGCACCACGGATTTGTTGCTGCCGTCCGACTCGACCTTGGAGATGATTTTGGACGCCTGACCGCCGCTGACACGCGTGTACGACACCCCCCGCACTTGAAGTTCATTCTGCACCGCCTCGGTCGCGTTCGTGAGGAACGACCCGCCGCGGTAATTCAGCAGCCAGTCGACCGTTTGACCCTCCTGGAGCGTCGCGTAGACCGCGCCGTATGCCTTGAGGTGGTCGCTCTGCTGCTCATCCATCGGAATTAGCAGGTCCTGCGCCGCGGCGAGCGGGGCCGTCGTGGCCACGAGAACGAAGAGCGCGAGGGTCGTGAGGAGACCGTTTCGAAAGCGCATTGTAGCTACCGTCCGACGTGATGAGATCTTGCGAGAAACTCGATAGGGAGCACTATCCCTGCGTCTGCTGGAGGACCCGGAGCCGCCCGCGCACCTCTCCGGCGAGGAGGGACTTGGGGTACTCCGACAGGAGTCGGTTGTAGGCCGACATCGCTTCGGCGGGGCGTCCGCTTGATTCCAGGAGTTTGCCGGCGCGGAAGAGACTCCGGTCGGCGAAGGGGCTCCGGGGGTGGCGCTCCGGCACGGCCCGGAAGGCTTCGATCGCCGCGGCAGTGTCCCGGCGCGCCAGGTGGATTTTCCCGCTCTGAAACCGGGCATTGTCGGCGAGCGGGTGGCGCGGGTGACTCAGCAAAAGCGAGTCCAATTGCGTCAGCGCCTTCCCATACACCCGCTGCCGATTATAGAGGCGGGCCCGCGCGAATGTTTGTAGGGCAGTATTGAGCGAGTCGGGCCCGCGGTTCCCCTGGAGGAGCGACGTAAGCTCGATCGCGTCGTTGGCCACGTCCGCGGCGGGATTCTTACTGGTGGCCTCGGCGCGGGCCAGGGCTGCGTCGAACTCGCCCTGGTAGAAGTGAAGGAGGGCCAGTTCGTACCGGGCGCGGTCGGCGAGGTCGCTCCCCTGAGCACTACTGGCCAGCCGCGAGAAGAGGAGGCGGGCGCGTTCGAGGTTGTCGCGGAAGAGCGCAATGCGGGCGAGGTGGTACTGGGCCTGCTCGGCCGCCGTGGTCTGCGGATGGTTGGAGGATAGCTGGTTGAAGGTGTTCTCGGCCTCGTCGAGGGCGTAGTAGGCGTCGAGTTGAAGCGTGCCGAGCTGGAGGAGCCCCTGCGGGTACTCCGGGTGGCTCGGATACGATTGCAGAAACGTTTCGTAGGCGGTCCGGGCCTGGTCGTAGCGGGCCGAGTCCTGCGCCGCCGAGGTCGTGTCCGTCTCCAACTCAGCCCACTTTCGGTAAAAGTCGCCGAGGGCCTTCTGCACGTTTGGGGCAACCTTGGCGTCGGGATACCGCTCCAGTACGACCTCGGCGGCCTGGGTGGCCACGTCGTACTGTTGGGCGTCCGCCGCCTTCTGAGCAAACGTGTAGAGCACCGTGCCCTCCTTCTCCTGAAGCCGGTCGATGGCCCGGTACACGTCATACGCCGCGGCGTAGTCATTCTGCTCCATGTGGAGCCAGGCCAAGAGCTGCCGGTACGCCAGGTTCAGCGGCGACTCGCGGACGGTTTCTTGCAGCACCTCGATGCTGGCCGCGATGCCCTGGTCCTGTTCCACGAAGGTTTCGAGCCGATTCCGGACGTAGTTGACCCGCTGCGGAGAGTTGTCCAGAAGCCGGACGTACTCTTGCATCGCTCTCTCGAACTGCCCGTCGAGGCCGTACAGGTACGCCAGCTCGGTGCGGAACGCACCGGCGCGATCAAGCGCCTCACGCCCCGCCTTCAGCACGTCGATGGCCTTCCGGAAATGGCGGAGGTCGATGAGCGTCTCGTAGACCGTGCGGTAAGTCCCCGCCTCCTGGGGCGCGAGTCGAATCGCGCGGTCCCACGTCTCGTTCGCCGTTTGGATGGTTCCGTTCAGGTATTGCAGTCGGCCCTTCTCTGTCAGGTAAGGCACCGTAGGAGATCCGCCCATGCGGTCCTCCAGAAGACGAAGGGCATCGTCGTAGCGCTTGACGCTCTCGTACGTGTCCTTCAGCTTCCGGTAGAAGGCCGTGTTCTGGGGCGCCTCGTCGTACAGGTCTTCGAGCAGCGCGATGGCCTTCTCGGTCTCGCCGGCCCGCTCAAGGGTGTTGGCCCGCTGGAAGCGGCGGATCTGGGTGCTGTCGGATTGCTGCGCGTGGACCGGCGCCGCGGTGATGCCGAGTACGAGGCAGAGCCCCAGAAGGAAGAAACCTGGGGACGAGCGGCGGATGAGTCTTGTCCAGGGACGGGGGGCGAGGCGCGCCGGAAACCGGGGGGAAACAGAAGCCACTCGTACGAAATCCAGGTCTCGAAGCAAAGTGGTCAGTGATCAGTAGTGGTACGGCGTGTGCGAGCGGAACGGTTCCCCGACCCTCCGCCGCGAGTCTGCCTCGCCGCCGGGGCTATGAACGCGCGCCAGACCCTGCTTTCGACCCGACTGCGTCTCATGAATCAACGATCCCACAACGGACGGCCCGACGAAGCACCGCGGGGCCTCGCCATCTTGGGGGCCACCGGCTCGGTGGGCACGCAGACCCTCGAGGTCGTCCGGATGTTTCCGGATCGGTTCGACGTGAAGGCCTTAGCGTGCGGACACAACGTTGAGCTGCTCGCCGAGCAGGTGCGCGAGTTCCAGCCCGACTGTGTAGCCGTGGGGGTGCCCGAGCGGGTGCAGGCCCTCGAACAGGCGCTGTCGGGGGGGGGCTCCGACGTTCGCATCGCCGTGGGCACGGAGGGGTTGTGCGAAGTCGGCACGCGCCCGGACGTGGACGTGGTGATGGGGGCGGTCGTGGGATTTTCCGGGTTTCGGCCCGTGCTGCGGGCGCTGGAGGCGGGAAAGCGGGTGGCACTCGCCAATAAAGAGACGCTCGTCGTCGGGGGGGCGCTGGTGAACGACGCGTTGCAGGAGAGTGACGGGGAGTTGCTGCCGGTCGACAGCGAGCACTCGGCGATCTTTCAGTGCCTGGTGGGCGAGTCGGAGCGAACGGTGGAGGAGGTCGTGCTCACCGCGTCTGGCGGGCCCTTCCGGAAACGGGCGGCCGGGACGTTCGACCAGATCACGGTAAATGAGGCACTCGACCACCCGAACTGGTCGATGGGGGCGAAGATCACCATCGATTCGGCGACGATGATGAACAAGGGGCTCGAGGTGATCGAGGCAAAGTGGCTGTTCGATCTAACCCTCGATCAGATCCAGGTCCTGGTCCATCCGCAGTCGATCGTGCACTCGATGGTCTCGTTTGCCGACGGGGCGGTAAAGGCGCAGCTCGGCGTGCCGGACATGAAGGTGCCCATTCAGTACGCCCTAAGCTTCCCGGCGCGGTGGCCGGCGTCTCACGAGCGGCTCGATTGGGCGGAGCTCTCCCAGCTCGATTTTGAGCGCCCCGACACCGACAAGTTCCCCTGCCTGCGGCTCGCGTACGAGGCCCTCGATGCAGCGGGCACGGCCCCGGCCCTCCTCAACGCAGCGAACGAGGTCGCGGTGGAGCGCTTCCTCGATGAACAAATCGGCTTCCCCGACATCCCCCGCGCCGTCGACCGCACGCTCGAACAGATCCCCGTCACGTCGGAGCCATCCTTAGACGACCTCGTGGCCGCGGACCGGGAAGCACGCCGGTTCGTCGAGGAACTCGCCTTGCCGGCATCAAATTGAATCATAGATCCTCGCGCCGACGCGTCTTCCCACCTCCGTCGGACGTCTGTATCGGTCGTTTGGTTACTTCCTCCCCCACATGGAGCTTTTGATCAGCATTCTCTCGTCCACGCTGTGGTTTCTCGTGGCGCTCACCATCTTGGTGTTCATCCACGAGCTCGGCCACTTCCTCACGGCCAAGTACTTTGGCATGCGGGTGGAGCGATTCTCAATCGGGTTTCCCCCGACGATTTTTGGTCGGAAATACGGGGACACCGAGTACGCCGTGGGGGCCACGCCCTTGGGCGGCTACGTCAAAATCACGGGCATGATCGACGAGAGCCTCGACACCGATCACGTGGAAAGGGACCCCGATCCCTGGGAATTTCGCGCCAAGCCGGTCTGGCAGCGCATTATCGTCATCAGCGCCGGGGTCGTCTTCAACGCCATCCTGGCGATCTTCGTCTTTGGCGGCATCAGCTGGAGCCAGGGCGAGACGTACATTCCCGCCGAGAACGTGAAGCAGGTCTACGTGCAGGAAGGCTCGGTGGCGTACGACCTGGGGCTTCGCACCGGTGACCGCATCGTAGAGCTGAACGGCGAGCCGCTGGAGCGCTTCGATCAGTTGAATCCGTCGTCGCTGGTTGCGGCCGATTCGCTGACGCTGACGGTGGTGCGGGGCGGGGAGCGGGAGCGGTTGGTCGGGCCGGCCAACATTATTACGCGCCTCAGCCGCGCCCAAAATAACAACCAGGGATTTGGTCTCGGCTATTTTCCACCCCTCATCGGGGGCGTCCTGAAGGGGAGCCCGGCGGACTCCGCAGGCCTCCAGACCGGCGACCGCATCCTCCGGGTTCGCGACGATTCGATCCGCTTCTTCATGGAGATGAGCACCTTCGTGCAGGAGGCGGAGGGGGAACCGATCACGGTGCGATGGTTCCGGTCCGACTCGCTGGCGGGGGCCCGGTCGGACCTCGGGACGGCCACGCTCGTGAGGGAGACCGACGAGGGGCGCATTTACACCGCCGACATTCCGGCAGACTACAATGAGGAGCGCCAGCGGTACCTCATCGGGGTCCGGGGCCCTGAGGGCAGCCCGGTCACCCGCAAGGTTCTCTCCGAAGAGTTCGGGATCCAACAGACCTCGTTTGGTCCAATGGAGGCCTTAAAGGCGGGCTTCACGGAGACCTGGACTACCGGCAAGACCATCGTCGTCACGCTCAAGCGCGTCATCACGGGGCGAGACAGCCTCACCGAGACGCTGGGCGGGCCCGTTATGATTGCGAAGGTGACGAGCGAAGCCGCGTCCGCGGGCTCGATCCCGTACTGGCGGCTCATCGCGGCCCTCTCGATCACGCTTGCCATCATGAACATCCTGCCCATCCCGGCGCTGGATGGGGGGCAGCTGCTGTTTCTCCTCTACGAAGCTGTCACGCGCCGCCGCCCTTCCGTGCGAGTCCGGCTCGTGGCCCAGCAGGTCGGAATGATTCTGCTCATCGGATTCATGGCCTTCCTCATCTTCAACGACATTCTCCGGCTGTAGCGAGTCGGCCCGGGGGGCAAGGGCTTGTGATGAGCGAATGCGGGACCCGACGGTGAAGGCTGAGAGGTCTAGTGAATCCCCCATCAATCCGCTCAGATGACGGGGAGAGATTGGCACAAAATGTGCACAGAAGCCCGTTGACCTTCGAGGTTACCCCTCGTAGGTTACAATCCTGTTGCAGGTCTCGGTCGCAGGGGGAGGAGTCCTCCCCGTCTTACGGTTTTTGGTCGGAGGCACGCAGTCCTATGGAATCGACCCGACACACGACGGACACGACGACGCGGAGAGAGATCTCCGACGCCGAAGACGACCGCCGCCAGCGAGCCCTTGCGGAGCGCGGCGAGCTGCCCTCGCATGTCGCCTGCATCATGGACGGAAACGGTCGGTGGGCCCAGCAGCGGGGAGAGGCTCGCGTCATGGGGCACCACGAAGGTGTCAGCTCCGTCCGGGAGATCACGGAGGCGTGCGCGGAGCTCGGCATCGAATACCTCACGCTTTACACCTTCAGCACGGAAAATTGGGAGCGTCCCGACTCGGAAGTCGACGCCTTGATGGAGCTCCTCGTTCGCACCGTGCAGAAGGAACGGGCCACCCTCATGGACAATGAGGTGCAGCTCCGAACCATTGGCGACCTCTCTGAGCTTCCGGATCCGTGTCAGGAGGCCCTCGCGCAGACGAAAGAAGACACGGCGGACAACGACCACATGACCCTCACGCTCGCCCTCTCCTACAGCGGCCGCTGGGAAATCCTGCAGGCCGCCCGCGACCTCGCCACCAAGGTCCAGGAGGGAGAGCTCGCTCCGGAGGACATTGATGCGTCCCGGTTCGAAACGCAGCTCGACACCGCGGACATGCCCGATCCAGACCTCCTCGTGCGAACGGGCGGGGAGTACCGGCTCTCCAATTTTCTCCTCTGGCAGAGCGCCTACACCGAGCTGTACATCACCGAGGAGTACTGGCCGGACTTTCGGCGGGAGGAGCTCTACGGAGCCCTCCGCAGCTACCAGGAGCGCGATCGTCGGTTTGGGCGCGTCGAGAGTAACAGCACCGAGGGGAACCCCAACGGAACGTGAAAGGGACCGATGGTTTGATGGGCGATCGTTCTTGCATGCGGTTCGCCGGTGTATTCGCGCCCGTTGCCGGGCAAAATAATTCCCGGGGAAAGCCCGTTAAGAGACGGGAGAGAGCGATGTGTCCCTGAAACCGCCCGAGACGAGTCCAGTTTGACCGGGCTGCTCCCCACTAGCGTGGTCCTCAAACGAGTACCTGATCGGTATGCGTCTACGGTTGCCTGCCCTGTTTCTTGCCCTTCTGCTTGGAGGCACGTTGTCGGTGTCCGCGCAGACCCCCACCCAGGCGCCGCAATCGAGCGCCGCGACGGCGACCCCCCGCCCGACCTATACGATTCAGGAGATTCAGGTGAAGGGCGTGAAGAACGAGCGGACCCGCCAGTTCGTCGTCCAGTCGAGTGGGCTCACGGAAGGGCAGCAGATTACCCTCCCCGCCGGCGACGCCGTGGCCCAGGCCATCCGCTCCATCTACGATCTTCGGCTGTTTTCCGACGTGGCCATCTACCGGGCCAATCAGTCGGGAAACAACATCACCCTCGTCATTAGCGTTACCCCGGAACCGACGCTTGGGACCTACGAATTGACAGGCATTGACGGAGGCGACCGGGAAGACCTGAAGAAGAAGATGCCTCTTTTGAAGGGCAGTTCAGTCCGCCCCTCCGACGTAGAGCGGTCCAAGCAGATCATCAAAAACTTCTACGAGAAGGAGGGCTTTCTTCGGACCGAGGTCGAGGTGAAGCGCACCGAAGCGCAGGGAAACCGCGTCAACCTCACCTTTAACGTCAATCGAAACAAGAAAATTGAAGTCGAGCGCATCCGCTTCTTCGGAAACAAGCAGTTTGACGACGGGGACCTTCGAGGCGCCATGGAGGAGACGCGCGAGAACCGGTGGTGGCGCATCTGGAAGGGCGAAAAGTTTAAGCGGGATGCCTACGAGAAGGACCTTGACCGGGTCATCGATCACTACCGCGAGCACGGCTATTACGACGCTCAGGTGGTCAAGGACTCCGTCTACTATATGGGAGACGAGGGGCTGGGCATTGACGTGCACGTGCGGGAGGGCAACCGCTACTACGTGAGCGACATCACGTGGGAGGGGAATTCCATCTATCCGGACCGGATCCTGTCCCAACAGCTTGGCCTTTCAGAGGGGGAGGTGTACAACGGGAAGGCCCTCGACGAAAACCTCTACGGCAGTGGGCGCCAGAGCGGGGTCTTGGGGCTGTACATGGACCGGGGATACATGCGGGCGGACGTCCAGCCCACCGTTCGGGTGGTGGGGGAGGACTCGCTTGACATCACCATGGACGTACGGGAGGGCGACGTGTACACCTTCGGTGACATCGACATCACGGGCAACACGAAGACGAAAGACTACGTTATTCGCCGAGAGCTCTACACGGTGCCGGGGGAGCGGTTTAGTCGGAGCGCGATCCAAGAATCCATCCGCCGCCTCAGCCAGCTGAAATACTTCAGCAAGCAATCCCTCTCGGGCGGCCCCGACATCAGCGTCAATGAAGAGGAGCAGCAGGCCAGCCTCACGTACAGCGTGAAGGAAACGGGGAGCGACCAGCTTCAGCTCTCGGGCACGTTCGGACAGTTTGGCCTCGTCCTGCAGCTCGGCTTCCAGTTCAATAATTTCTCCGCCCAGAATCTCTTCGACGCCAGCGCATGGCGGCCCCTTCCCTCCGGCGACGGGCAGAAGCTCAGCCTGAATGTGCGGACCAACGGCACCTACTACCAGAACTACTCCATCTCCTTCACCGAACCCTGGTTTGGGGGGAATCCCACTCCGGTGGGCGGATCGGTGTCGTACTCGAAATACACCCGGTCGATCTTCGGGCGTCGGACGCGCTCAAGCGGCCTCGAGGGCGCGAAGTTTGAGAACTTCAACGCGAACTTCTTCGTCCGGCAGCGGCTCGACTGGCCCGACGACAAGTTCATGACTGGGACGCGGGTGGGATACCGGCTCTACAACAACCGAGGCAACGACCCAAGCACACCGGGGCCTGATCCCCTGTTCTCCACGGTGCCGTTTGGCACGAACCAGTCCATTACCCTCCGGCAGTCCCTGAGCCGCAACTCGCTTGACAATCCGACCTTTCCTCGCAGCGGGTCGCAAGTGTCGCTCTCGGTGGAGGTGGCGCCGCCGATTGGAGACCTCGTGCAATACCACAAGTGGCGCTTCAAATCCAACTGGAACGTGCCCATCGGCGAAAACTTCTCGATCGGTGTGGGGACGGACTTTGGATACATCGGGTCCATCACGGGCGAGTCGGTCCAGTTCGAGACCTTCGAGGTTGGAGGCACCCCGTTTGACTATCAGGGCGGCACCTTTGGCACGGATCCGGTCTTCATGCGCGGCTATCCCCGCGGCGTGATTGGGCCCCTCATTCGCGACCGGCGGGACCAGTTGCAGCCGCAGGGCGGCCAGGTGCTGAACAAGTACACGTCCGAGTTTCGCTGGAAGGCAGTGGAGTCGCAGCAGTTGCAGGCGCGCCCCTACCTCTTCTTGGATGCCGCCAACGCCTGGAGCAGTCTCAACACGTACAGCCCCGCCGACCTCTACCGATCGGCCGGGGTGGGGGTGAAGCTCTTCCTCCCCATCGTGGGCATGATCGAGTTCAACTACGGGTATAACTTTGACGAGTACATCCCGATTGAGGGGGGGAGTGGCGACCCGAGCTGGACGTTCCAGTTTTCCTTAGGGCAAGGATTTGGTGGGGGCGGACGTTAAGACAAACCACCGCGCCACGCTCCGGGTCAAGATTGACGGATGGACGACATGAGGATTCCGACGTCTGGGGAGATCTTTCGCGGCTCAGGATGGGGAGAAGTGTCTCCAGGAAAGGGGATACTCTTGACGATGGCGGCCGCGCTGCTCGTCTGGGGACACGCCCACCAGGCCCGCGCGCAGCAGAAGATTGGCTACGTCGACACGCAGTCGATTTTGGAAAAGCTTCCCGAGTACTCCTCCGTTCAGCAGGAGCTGGACGAGTTGGAAGACAAGTGGCGCGCCGAGATTGAGAACCAGAAGCAGAAGGTGCAGACGCTTCGAGACGAGTACCAGGCCTCGGAGCTGCTTTACACCGAGGAGGAGCGCAAACAGAAGCGGAAGGCCATTCAGGAGGCGCAGCGGGAGGTCGAGCAGCTCCGGCAGCGCTACTTTGGGCCGGAGGGGCGGCTCTACTCCCGCCAGAGGAAGCTCATGCGTCCCATTCAACAGCGCATTCTTAGCGCCACGGAGGAGGTGGCCACGGAGGAAGGGTACGACTACGTGTTTGACAAGAGTGAGAAGGTCCTCTTCCTGTATGCGCGGGACGAGCACAACCTCAACGAGTTGGTCCTCCGTCGACTCGGCATTACGCCCGAAGACCAGACCCAGGGACGCTGATTTTCCCGATGCTCCGATTGCAGGTTCTTTCCTTCGACATTCGTTCGCACACGACACGCTTTCTTAGAACAGGTTCTATGGCCATGTCAAACCGAGTACTGACCATTCTTTCGCTCTTTCTCTTCGCTGCCGCGATGACGGCGGGACCGGCGCAGGCCCAGCGGATCGGATATGTCGATCAGCAGGCCATCCTGGCGAGCATGCCGGGCATGCAAGACGTCCGGCAGAAGATGCAGAAGGAAATGAAGCAGCAGCAGCGCCAGCTTCAGCAGAAGCGCCAGGCGTTTCAAAAGAAGGTCCAGCAGTTTCAGCAGCAGCAGTCCCTGCTCGACGATTCGGCGCGGGCGGAGCGCCAGCGTGAGCTTCAGCAGCAGCAGCGCGAGCTCCAGCAGTCCACCCGTCAGCGCCAGCGGGAGATGCAGCAGCAGCGACGCAAGATGATGCAGCCGCTGCTGAAGAAGCTGCAGGGGGCGATTGACAAGGTCGCTGCGCAGCAGGAGCTTGAGGCCGTGATGCGCCAGCAGGTCCTTCTGTACGACGACCAGACGAGCGACGGCGTCGTGAACATCTCACGGGCGGTGGCCGAGGAGCTTGGCATCTCATTGACCCAGACACCCGGAGAGCCGTCGCCCACCGTCAATCAGGGCCAGAACACGCCTCCGCCCGGCGGAGGAGGGGGCGGCCAGTAGCGTTGTCAGTCGAACGCCGAGGGCTCCGATCGCTCGACACAGGGGGACACGCCGTCGCCCTGCGTAGCGAGACGGAGCTCTCCGTCTCCGCGGCCTTCTTTCTTTTCGTTCCTCCATTCCCATGGGCGACGACGCTTCCCCGCCGGACGTTGCGGACGTGCCGCGCGTGACGACGAACACCGTCCAGGAAATGAAGGAGGCGGGCGTGCCGATCGCCGTCCTTACGGCGTACGACTACACCTCGGCCCGCCTTTATGATCGCGCCGGTGTGGACGTGTTGCTCGTCGGCGATTCGGCCTCCAACGTGATGGCGGGCAACGAGACGACCCTCCCGATGACCCTCGATCAGATGATCTACCACGCCCAGTGCGTGGTACGGGGCATCGACCGGTCACTCGTGGTGGTGGACCTGCCGTTTGGCTCCTATCAGGGCGATTCGAAGGAGGCCCTCCAGTCGGCCATCCGCGTGATGAAGGAGACCGGTGCCCACGCGGTGAAGCTGGAGGGCGGCACGTCGTCGGTGGCCCAGAGTGTGGAGCGGATGGTGACGGCGGGCATTCCCGTGATGGGCCACCTCGGCCTTACGCCGCAGAGCATCTACAACTTTGGCACCTATCAGGTGCGGGCCCGCGAAGAGGCGGAGGCCGAGCAGCTCCGGGAGGACGCAAAACGGCTGGAGGACGCGGGGTGCTTTGCCCTCGTCCTCGAAAAAATCCCCGCCGATCTGGCCGCGGAGGTGACCGAGGCCCTCTCGATTCCCACGATCGGCATCGGTGCGGGCAACCAGACGGACGGGCAGGTGCTCGTGTCGCACGATGCCCTCGGCCTCTCCACCGACTTCAACCCGCGGTTCGTCCGTCGGTACGCCCGGCTCGACGAGACCATTACCGACGCCATCGGCGAGTACGTGTCGGACGTGCGGAACCGGTCGTTTCCCGACGAGGACGAGAGCTACTGACCCCGACTCCGCGCCATCGCCGTCCATTTTTCGCTCCCTTCTGCGGTAGGGACGACCCGCCGGTCGTCCCTTTTCCATTGCGATTCAGACTCCACGTCTCCGATGAGCACATCCACGCCGGACGACCGGCCCCGCATTCTCTTGTGCAACGACGACGGCATCCACGCCCCTGGCATCCAATCCCTGGCCTCCGCGCTTGACGGGCTGGGCGAGTTGTGCGTGGTGGCTCCCACGACCGAGCAGAGCGCCGTGGGACACGCCATTACGGTCCGGGACCCTGTGCGCGCCCACAAGGAGGAGTTTCGGGTGCCGTCGGGCCCCATTCCGGCGTGGGGGGTGACCGGCACGCCCGCCGACAGCGTGAAGCTGGCGTGCCACGAGCTGCTCGACGCGCCCCCTGATCTGGTGGTGAGTGGCATCAACCAGGGACCGAACACGGCCGTCAACGTCCTCTATTCAGGCACCGTGAGTGCGGCCACCGAGGCCTCGATTCTCGGCCTCGACGCCGTCGCCATCTCGTACTGCGACTGGTCCGAGCCCGAGTTCGAGGCGGCAGGGCGGTGGTCGCGTCGCATCGTGGAGTGGACGCTGGACCGCGGGCTGCCGCGCGGCGTGCTGCTCAACGTCAATGTGCCCGACCTCCCGGCGGACGAAATTGAGGGTGTGGCCCTCACGCGACAGGCGCGCTCGCGCTGGGAGGAGGGGTTTGAGCGGCGCACCGATCCCGCCGACCGCCCGTACTACTGGCTCGCCGGCACCTTCGTCAACCTCGACGACGGGCAGGAGACGGACCTCTCGGCCATCGAACGGGGCTACGTGTCGGTCACCCCCATCCAACACGACATGACGGCGTACGATGCGTTCGATTCTCTCGAGGGCTGGGACTGGGACCAGTCTTTCGAAGAGAACGAATCCGGGGAGGATGCGGGGTCGGGGCCGGAATGAGGGCCGGGGTTCCGGGCTGACGGGCGGGAGGAAGCGGCGCGGGAGGGAGGACCCGGCCCTCAGTGTGCACCGCACCGACACGATTTACAGACCACTCTCCAGACCCCTTTCTCCAGACTCATGGCAACGCATCAGGACCGCATCGAACTCTCGACGTCTGGGCACCGG
>Ga0207797_1000826_pt1 | contig 23210 bp, 14 predicted proteins | sample PRCRCaboRojoPR_6_FD_187275 | JGI IMG/M metagenome (GOLD analysis project Ga0207797, IMG submission 187275) | Marine sediment microbial community from Cabo Rojo, Puerto Rico - PR CR 10% Liquid 1 (SPAdes) | ecosystem: Environmental > Aquatic > Marine > Coastal > Sediment | place: Cabo Rojo, Puerto...
CCAGGATCCACGATCCGTAGGTCGAGAGCTGGTGCAGATCCGCAAACCGCTCGGCGTAGTTGGCGTAGCGGCGCGGCATTCCGCGCGAGCCGAGCACCAGCTGCGGAAAGAAGGTCAGGTTGAACCCGACGAACACCAGTCCGGCCGCGATTTTGCCGAGCGTCTCGTTGTACATGCGGCCGGTAATCTTGGGCCACCAGTAGTGCATGCCGCCGAGCAGGGCCACGACCGAGCCGCCCATCATCACGTAGTGGAAGTGGCTCACCACGTAGTAGGTGTCGTGCAGGTGCACGTCTACGGCCAGCACGCCGACCATGATGCCCGTGAAGCCGCCAATCGTGAAGAGAAAGAGGAAGCTCAGGGCATAGAGCATCGGAGTCTGCAGCCAGATGGAGCCTTTGTATAAAGTGGCCACCCAGTTAAAGACCTTGATGCCGGAAGGGATGCCAATGAGGTACGTGATCAGCGAGAAGACGATTGAGGAGATCGCCGACTGTCCACTCACGAACATGTGGTGGCCCCACACCAGGAAGCCAAGCATGGCGATGGCCACCGACGAAAGTGCGATGGCCCGGTAGCCGAAGATGCGCGAGCGGGAGAACGTGGCAATCAGCTCCGACAGGATGCCGAACGCCGGCAGGATCATGATGTAGACCGCCGGGTGGCTGTAGAACCAGAAGAAGTGCTGGAAGAGCACCGGATCCCCCCCGAGGGATGGATCAAAGATCCCGATCTGGAGTGTCTGCTCGAGGATGAGAAGCACCATCGTGATGCCGATGACGGGGGTCGCCAGCACCTGCACGATGCTCGTTGCGTAGATGCCCCAGATGAAAAGCGGGAGCCGGTTCCACGTCATGCCGGGCGCACGCATCTTATGGACCGTCACGATGAAGTTGAGCCCCGTAAAGATGGACGCGAAGCCCGCCACGAAGATGGCCGCGGTCATCCAGAGCACGCCGCCCCCGGTGGTGGAGGAGTAGGGTGTGTAGAAGGTCCAGCCGGTGTCGACGCCGCCGGTGAGCAGCGCCGTGATCGTCAGGACGGCCCCCGCCATGTAGACGTACCACGAGGCGAGGTTGAGTTTGGGGAAGGCCACGTCCTTCGCCCCGATTTGTATGGGCAAGACGAAGTTGCCCAGAATGGCCGGGATCGACGGCACCAGGAACAGGAAGACCATCAGGATGCCGTGCATCGTGAACACCTGGTTGTAGGTGTCATTGCCCATGATGGTCTCGCCCGGGGCACTCAACTCCAGCCGCATGAAGATGGCCAGGACGCCCGCCACGAGAAAGACGACGGCGAGCGAGATGCAGTAGAGAATCCCGATCCGCTTGTGATCCTTCGTCGTCAACCACGACCAGATTCCCGTCTCGTGATTGAGGTAGTTGGTGTCCTCGTCGTGGTGCTCTTCGTGTTCGACCGGTGCGTCCTGTGTGGTCGTGCTCATGGCGTCTCAATCTGTGTGTGACGAGCGTGCACGGCTGCGGGGCTTCCAGCGAGCGGCCGGAAGCCCCGCGGAATCTTATTCTTCGGGGGGCGTCTTGTCACTCTGCTGTTTGATGAACTCAACGAGCCCGGCAACCTCTCTCTCCGAGAGATTGGAGTACGACGGCATGACGTTCTGGTAGCCCTGAACGATCTGATCGCCGGACTGCAGGATGGAACTCCGGAGGTAGTTCTCATCCACTGTGACCGTGGACCCGTCCGCCATCTGGTGTCCCGTCTTGCCGTAGAGCCCCTGCCAGGTGGGCCCCACCATGTCGGATCCATCCAGGCTGTGGCAGCCCTGGCACCCCTGCTGGGTGTAGAGCTGCTCTCCCAACTGAGGGAGCGGGAGATCGTCGGGCATCTTGGAGTCTTGGAGCCACTGATCGAATTCCTCCTGAGAGACGACCTTCACGGTCGCGTCCATCTCCGAATGATCGCGTCCGCAGTACTCGGTACAAAACAGGTCGTAGGTGCCCTCCTCCGTCGCCTCAAACCAGACGGAGGTATAGCGGTTTGGCAGCACGTCCTGTTTCACCCGGAAGGCCGGTACAAAGAAGCTGTGGAGGACCGTACTGCTGGTCATGGTGGTTTTCACCGGCTCATTGGCCGGAACGACCAGCGAGTCCGACGTGACCCCGTTGGGGTACTCGAAGGTCCAGCTCCACTGCCGCGCCTGCACGCGGATGTCGTACGCATCGGGGGGAATGGTCTTCTGCTTCACGAACGACTTGAAGCCCCAGTTGAAGACGAGGAGGACGAGAATCGTGGGGATCACGATCCACGAGATCTCCAGCACCTTGCTCTCCTGCACGGGCGCGGGGCGCTCGGCGGGATCTTGGCGGCGATACCGGTACATGAACCACAACATCGCCCCCACGACGCCGATCAGCAGAATCGTGCTGACGACAGTCACAAAGTTGAAGAGGCTGTCGACCTCCGGCGCCATTGTGGACGCCGCTTCAGGAAGCCAAAAATCACCCATGTCGTACTTGTTCGTTAATGGGCATGAAGTACTGCACCCTCCCGCCGGCGGATCTTCGCGATCCGTCCCCGTCCGTTCTCGAACGTCTGCGCGGCATTGGTCGTCGCAGACGCCGCCTACTGCGACTGCTGCTGTTGCCGTCGCTGATCCTCTTCCGTCGCCATGAGGTCCATAGCCCGGTCAATCGGAATACGGTAGACACCCTCCTCCTCATCGACCACCCCATACTGCTGGAGTTGCTGGGTCATCTCCATCTCGGCCTGGCGAATTTGCTGGTATTGCTGCTGGTCGGCGGCCTCCGAGGCTGTGGTCTGCGTGACCTGCCCGAACCAGCCGAAGATGATAGCGATGGCCACCAGGATCACGAGAATGATCGAGCCGGAGATTCCCATGATCTGGCTCGCCGCCACACCCTCATACGCCACACCGCGCTCCTTCTCCTTCTCAAACTGAGCCTCGAAGTCGAAGGTGTCGGTGGTCGCTTCGCGCCGGGCGGCACGAGCGAGCTCCGTCACGGGCTCCTCCTCACTCGCAGGCACAGGGGCCTTGTGCTCGGCCTCGTCCTCCGTGGTCGCGATAAAGCTCTCGACGGGGCTTTTTCGCTCGCCCTCTCCTGTTTCGGCAAGGACGCGCCAAAAGAACGTCTGGCCGTCGGTCGGCAACTGATTGCCCACCGTCACCGCCGTCTCGACGCCGACGTCCGCGTCGACGACGAGGTCCTGGAAGCGAGCCGTAGCGGCCACCTGCAGGCGGTACGTCTCGGCGTCCTCCACGGACGTCCAGACGAACGTCACCTCGCTCCCGTCCACCGACATCGCATCGGTGGGCGTAAGGAGGGACGGAGCCGGAGACTCTTCGGAAGCCATGTCGCGAGCGGAACGGGTTATCAACCGGAAAAAGTGAACGAGCAAGGCCAGGCGGAGGGTCGCAATCCCGGGTGAAAATCACCGGAAAAGAGCCCTCCACACCCGGGGTATGGAGTAAGAATCAGGCCGCTACATGTTCTCAAACCGGAGCGAATCGCCGAGGTACGGATGGTTCTGCGGGACGAGCGGATGTCGACTGAGACGGTACATCAGTGCCCCTGCGAAGATCCCCGTCAATCCCAACCAGCACGTAAAGTCGAGCCAGTGAAAGCCGCCGCTGTCCCGGAGTACCGGGAGCACTACCCAGTGCATGTCCACCCAGTGCATCCCGAGGAGCCAGATGGACATGACGGACATCACGACGGTGCTGCGCTTCGTCACCTGCGGAAGCAGGATGAGGAACGGCACCAGAAAGTGAAAGAGCACCAGGAAGGCGCTATGCCAGCCCCATCCGCCCATGAGGCGGTGTTGGAACCACACTGTCTCTTCCGGAATGCCGCCGTACCAGTACAGCATGTACTGGCTGAACGCGATGTACGCCCAGAAGACAACGAAGCCGAAGAGGTACTTTCCGAGGTCGTGGTAGTGCTCCGCTGTGACGACATTCCGCAACATTCCGCCGGTGCGCTGGAGCAGCAGGGTGAGCAGCGAGATTGTGGCGACTCCTCCCAGGGCGCCCCCGGCAAAGAAATAGACACCGAAGATGGTGGAGAACCAGTGCGGATCGGTCGACATGAGGATGTCGTAGCTTGCAAAGGCCGTGGTCACGGCCAGTAGCGGCAGCCCCCAGGCGCTCGTATTCCTGAGCTTCTGCTGGATCTCCGGGTCCGGATCCACGTCCTGCCGCAGCGAGAACGTGTACAGGCGGTACGAGATGAGCGTCCACACCGCAAAGTAGAACAGCATCCGCACGCTCCAGAACGGCATGTTCAGGTAGGCGCGCTTCCCCGCCAGTATCTCATCGTACTGGGGGCTGCTCGGGTCGTAGAGCTCCTCGTGAGTCCAGTGGTACAGGTCGTGCATTCCGAACAGCATGGGCAGCCCCAGCACCAGGAGCAGCGGAAAGGCCCACACCAGCGCCTCGTTGATGCGATTCACGACGACGCTCCAAGCGGCCCGCGTGAGGTGGTTGAAGATGAGGAAGAAGAGTCCTCCAAGGGCCGTGGTCAGGAGAAACGACCATCCGGCGAGGTAGGCGAAGAAAAAGTCGTCGGGGCTCTGCGACAGGCCCAGGACACTAATCGTCATCAGCGCGATGCCGAGGGCAAACGGCACGAGCCAGGCACGCCGGTCGCCCACGTACCGGTAGGCCCGCTTCGCGGTGTCGGTCGTCGACTGGATCGGATCGACGATCCACGCTAGAATGGAACTTCGGTTGACGGAGTCGGCCATGGCGTCGAGAAGTCAGTTCGGAGCCGCGAGGGTCCGGAGGGGGTGGAGGGCGTGGGAGTAGAGGGAGGAGGGGAAGGTTATTCCGCCCCTGTCTGCGGAGCAGCATCACCGCTGCCTTCTACACCTAGTCGTGCCTGCACGTCCGCCGGCAGGTCGTCGGGGGAGGCGTTCTGGCTGCGCTGCAGGGCCCGGATGTACGCGACGATCGCCCAGCGGTCCATCACCGGCACTTTCTGCCCGTAGGCCGGCATGTTGCGCACACCGTTCGCGATCACGTCGTAGAGGTAGCCGTCCGGCGCGTTGCGGAGGCGGTCGATGTGGTAGCTCGACGCGGGGGTGTACCCGTAGTCGCCGCGCATGATGATGCCGTTCCCCGCCCCCGTCTTGCCGTGGCAGACCGAGCAGTGAATGTCGTAGCGGTCCTGCCCCCGCTCCAGCACCTCCCGGGTCACCGCAATTGGAATTTCCGACACGTAGTCTCCCGCTTCCGTACGGCCCTGGTAGAGCGACGAGCTGTCGCGGAGCTCCCCGCGCGGCACGGTCCCCGGCACCGGCGCCCGCATGGCCGCGTCGTCCGCGAAGAACGGATTCTCCTCCTGCGGGCCAAACTTCGGCTGAAAGTCCATGTCCAGGTTCATGTGAAAGGGCGGATTGTCGGACTGCGTCCCCCGGCACCCCGCCAGCAGCAGGGCCACGAGCATCAACCCGGTGACGAATGAGCGTCGCATCGGTCGTACAAGCGAATCTGAAAAAAGCGGATAGAAGGACGGGGGCATAGCCTCACGCGTCGGCGGGGCCGTCGTCCTTCACGAGCTCAATGTGACGGGCCCCGAGGCGCTGCAGAAAGGCGGCGGTGTTCTCCACATCAAACTGATCGTCGCTGGCCGCCACGTGCAGGAAGAATCGGTCGTCGGACGCCCCCTTGAAGCGCTCGGAGTAAAACAGCGGGTTGTACGGGCGCGGGAGCCCATTCAGGAGAAGCATGCCGGCCACCGCCCCGAACGCCGCGAACAGTACGGTAAGCTCAAACATGATGGGCACCGAGGGCTCCACCGCGAAGAACGGCTTCCCGCTGATGTTGAGCGGGTAGTCCACGGCAGCCGTCCACCACTGCAGGAGGTACGCCGCCGCGAAGCCGGTGACGCCGCCCCCGAACGTGAAGAAGCCCACGCCCACGGCATTGCCCAACCCCATCGCCTCGTCCATGCCGTGAATCGGGAACGGACTGTGGGTGTCGAAATGATCGTAGCCCTCCTTCCGCACCGCCTCGGCGGCGTGGAGCAGCGCGCCGGGATCCGGAAATTCCGCCAGCAGGCCGTAGACCTGATCGGCGTCGCTCTCAAAGATTCCCAGCCGGGCCTTAAGGTCTTGGGTTAGCGTGGGCATGGCATCGCGCAGTGCGCTGTTGAAATCAGTGAGCAGTGTTTCCTAGGTGGAGGTTTCTTCTTCGCCCGCCCCATCACCTCGGTACGCCTCCGCAAGGGCCGGCTCGGCGGGCTTGATGTAGGGCTCGCCGTCGCCCTCCACGTGCCCATTGCCCTCGTGCTCGTGGAAGTGCGGGTCGGCCTGCGGCATGATGCCCTTCACCTCGGCCATCGCCACCATGGGCACGAACCGGAGGAAGAGCAGGAACAGCGTGAGAAAGAGGCCGAAGGACCCGACGAGCGTCCCAATGTCGATCCACGTGGCCGTGAAGTAGCCCCACGAACTCGGCAGGAAGTCGCGGTGGAGCGACGTGATCGTAATCACGAACCGCTCGAACCACATTCCGATGTTCACGAAGATCGAGAGCACGAACATGACCGGGATCGAGCGGCGCAGCTTCTTGAACCAGAAGAGCTGTGGCGTAATCAGATTGCAGGTCATCATGATCCAGTACGCCCAGGCGTAGGGCCCAAAGGCCCGGTTAATGAAGGCGTACTGCTCGTACTGCACGCCGGAGTACCAGGCCATGAAGAACTCTGTGATGTAGGCAAAGCCCACGATCGTCCCCGTTACCAGGATGATGATGTTCATCTTCTCCAGGTGATCGATCGTGATCACGTTCTTGAGCCCGTAAATCTCGCGCGTGATCACCATGAGGGTCACCACCATGGCAAAGCCGGAGAAGATGGCCCCGGCCACGAAATAGGGCGGGAAGATGGTGGTGTGCCAGCCCGGCAGGACCGAGACGGCAAAGTCAAAGGACACCACCGAGTGGACCGACAGGACCAGCGGCGTGGCGAGACCGGCGAGCAGCAAGTATGCCTTCTCGTAGTTCCGCCAGTGGCGGTTCGAGCCCGTCCAGCCGAGCGCGAAGAAGGCGAGGATGCGCTGGCGCCAGAAGTTCTTGGCGCGGTCCCGCAGCGTGGCGAGGTCCGGCACGAGGCCGACGTACCAGAAGATGAGCGAGACGAGGAAGTAGCTCGACACCGCGAACACGTCCCACAGCAGCGGGCTCTTGAACTGCGGCCACATCGCCATCTGGTTCGGAATCGGGAGCGTCCAGTAGATGGCCCAGACGCGCCCGACGTGGAAGGTGGGCCAGATGAGGGCACAGATCACGGCGAAGAGCGTCATCGCCTCCGCCGCCCGGTTAATGGCCGTTCGCCAGTGCTGGCGGAACAGGTACAGAATGGCGGAAATCAGCGTCCCGGCGTGCCCAATTCCGACCCAGAACACAAAGTTGACGATGGGCCAGCCCCAGCCGACCGGCTGGTTGTTGCCCCACACACCGATCCCATTCCACACCACGTACGCGAACAGAGCCAGGAGCAGGAGTGTCCCGGAGAAGGCCACGGCGAAGGCGGCGTACCACGCCATCGGCGCCTTTTTCTCCGCGTGCCGCGACACCATTTCCGTGATGTCGTGGAACGACAGGTCACCCTTGACGAGGCGCTCCCGATCCGGCTCGCCGTCGCCCGTAGGGGGCGGCTCAGACGGGTCCGCGGGAAGTTGTTTCTCAGAGGTCTCCACGAATCTCTCGGGGATCGATTCTACGAGTTAAGAATGCCTAACAAAACTAAGAGCATTCCTCGCACGCTCACTTCGTTGTCGCTCCAAACTCGATTTGGAGCCCAACCGATGAATGGGGAAGTCTCCTCATGCGGATGGATAGGCTCTGAATCAAGTTCAGAGCGACAAATGTGCTTGTTTTGTTAGAGGGCTTAAACAGGAGCATAGCGAAGCCTACGCACTCGCGGATACTTCCTCTTCGTCCGACGCGAGGGCGTCTTCCAGTCGGGGGTTCGTGTTGCGCACCCGGCCCAGATAGGAGAGGCGCGGCTTCGTGTTGAGGTAGGAGAGCAGTTCGTACCGGCGCGGATTCTCTTTCTCCTTCACCACGTCGCTCTCGGGGTTGTTGAGGTCCCCGAACGTGATGGCGTCGGTGGGACAGGCCTCCTGGCACGCCGTCTCCACTTCGTTCGGGCGAAGGTCGCGCTCCTCGTTGTCGGCCTGCCGCTGGGACTTGCGGACGCGCTGGATGCACCACGTGCACTTCTCCATCACGCCCCGGGTACGCACCGTCACGTCCGGATTCTGCGCCATCTGCACCTCCGTCGGCAGCGTCTCGGTCCAGTCGTAGAAGTTGAAGCGGCGGACCTTGTAGGGGCAGTTGTTCTGGCAGTAGCGCGTGCCGATGCAGCGGTTGTAGACCATCTGGTTCGTGCCGTCCGGCGAGTGAACCGTGGCCGCCACCGGGCAGACGGACTCGCAGGGGGCGTTCTCGCAATGCTGGCACATGACCGTCTGCATGAGCATCTCGGGGTTGTCGTCCCCTTCCTCTTCGCTCACATAGTAGCGATCGTTGCGAATCCAGTACATGTGGCGCCCCTTGCTTACCTCGTCCTTCCCCACCACCTGCACGTTGTTTTCGCTCGTACACGCCACGATGCAGGCGTTGCACCCCATGCAGGTGTTGAGGTCGATCGTCATGCCCCACTGGTTGTTGAAGTAGGGATTGGCCTTGTAGGCCTCCTCGTCGCTCGGGTGGTTCTCCTGCCAGACCATGGGGTACTCCTGCTGTGCCTCCACCGGGCGAGACTCTTCCCCCCCGCCGTGCTGTCCGGCCCCGTCACCGCCGTGGGCGGCCTGCTCCGGCATGCTCTCGGCGCCATGGGCGTCGGTTCCCGGGCCCGCCTCCAGTCCCTGCCCGGACACGTCTTGGGGGGCTCCGTCGCCGCTGTGCCCCCCTCCACCGTGGCCGTCTCCGCCATGACCATCGCCGCCGTGGCCGAGGTCGGGCACGGGCGGCTGTGAGTCGTTGACGAAGTACGGGTCTTCCTTGAACTCGTCGAGCGTGGCCCAACGCACGATGGGACGCCCCTGCATGGTGCCCTCCTCCTGCGTGGTGGCGATCAGGTAGTCGCTCCCGACCTTGCGGACCTCGGCGCCGGTGGCGACACGGCCGCCGGTCGGACGCATCGGCGCCACGTTGGCGCCCACCACATCCACGCCGTTGCCCGACGCGTCGACGCCGCCCGCCACGGGCGCGCCGTTGTAGATGTTGGTCTCGTCGCTGGTGTCCCAGAACGGCGTGCTCTCCGATTCGCGGGTGGAGGCGATTGTGCGGCCGTAGCCCGTCGTCACGCCGATGGAGCCGTCCGGGTAGCCCGGCTGGATCCACACCGGAAGCTCCACAGTCTGCCCGTCGAGCGTCAGCTCCACGCGGTCGGCGTAAAAGCTGCCCTCGCGGCGGTCGACCGTCACGCCGAGCCCCTCGGCCGTCGCCTGACTCATGACGGCCACGTTGTCCCAGACGATCTTCGTGATCGGGTCCGGCAGCTCCTGCATCCAGGGGTTGTTCGAGAAGCGCCCCGACAGCAACGTCGGATCGGGGCGGACGACGACTTCGAGCTCGTCCTCGGCGGGCGGCGCGTCGACGGACGGCACGCTGGCCGGGCCGACCGACGCGACGTCGTAGCGCGTGTCTTCCAGATAGCCGTCGTGGAGCACCTGGCGCCACTGCTCGCGGAAGGGCTCGGAGAGTTGATCCCGCCATTGCTCGCGGACGAGGTCGTAATCACTGGCGTCCACGCCCGTCGCTGCAAGGTTGAGCACCTCGATCAGCGAGTGGGCGTCGTCGTAGAGCGGACGGATGAGCGGCTGGATGACTGAGAGGGTGCCGTCGTAAGCGCGCCCGTCGCCCCACTGCTCCAGGTAGTGCGTGCGCGGCACGTGCCAGCGGGCGGCCTGCGCGGTCTCATTGCGGAGGCGGCCCAGGTGCACGGTGTCCTGCACGTTGGCCAAGGCCTCCTCGAAGTTGAGGTCGGACGGCGCATCGTAGACCGGATTCACGCCCAGCATGAACAGTGTGTCGACATCCCCCGCCTGCATCGAATCCGAAAGCTCGGCCAGCGCCTCGTCCTGCGGCTGAATGTCGGATTCGCCGGTGTCGAAGAACGTCACCGTCGTCCCGATGCCGCCGAGCTGCTGATTGATCGCCATGGCGAGGGCGTGCACCTCGGGCGGCTGTGATTCGCCCACCAGCACAACGCCGTTCTCGCCCGCCTCCTGCAGGTCGCGCACGATCTCGCGGACGTAAATTTGCTCCTTCTGGCTCCACGAGGCGTCCGGGGCCTCCCCCACGCCCAGTTCCGCGGCGAGGGCGGCGGCAAAGGCGGGGATGCGCCCGGCGCGCAGGGGGAGCCGATGATCGGAGGTTCCACCCGTGGTGGAATACCGGCTCTCGATCGTGTAGAGGCGACTCATCGTGTCCTCCACGTCTTCCAGGCGCCGTCCCTCCGCAAAGGTCTTCGCGTTGTAAAGGAAGTCGGGCGCGCGGCCGTCGAGGAAGTTGGCGTCGAGGCTGACGACGACCTCCGCCTCGTCGAGCTCGTACCGCGGCCGGAGCGGGCGCCCGAACGCCTGCTGCATGCCGAGTCGGCGGGCGTCGGTGCCCTCCGGCGAATACGAGATCCACTGCAGATTCGAGAAGCGGTCTTCCATGCGCTGCCGCATGGCCTGCACGGTGGGGGAGGACGTTTCTTCCACCAGTACCGCCACCTGCCGCTGCGCGGCTTCGTTGCCGAGCTGGCGGCAGAACGAGACGAAGTCGCTCCACGAGGCCGTGCTCCCGTTCTGTCGGACGGATCGGGAGCGGTCGGGATCGTACAGATTGAGCACCGACGCCTGCTCGTACGGGCTCGTGCCCCTCTGCCCCATCGGGTGGTCCCCGTTCCCCTCAATCTTAGTGGGCCGCCCCTCATTGCTCTTGGCCACCACCGGACGCAGGACGCCGCGGAAGGGCATGGCCGTGGCGTAGTGATCCGCAATGCCGGGCATCACCGTCTCCGGCTTCCGGGCGTACGGGAGAATTTTCTCCTCCGGTCGCCGGCACCCCGCCAAGCCCGCCATCGCCATGGCCGCCCCCATGAGTTGGAGGAACTGGCGACGCGACGCCCCGCTCGGCGGCTCACTGTCGCCCGGCGCAAACTCCATGAGGTCGTTGCCGTCGTCCGCGGCGTCGTCCTCCGCCTCGGACCAGTGGCGCCAAAACGTGGGCCCCGAGTCGTCGCGGTCGTCCGACTCCGGATCGATGACGTCAAGCTCGATCATACTTCGCTGTGGCGTTGCGGGTTGAGGGTCCGGCGTTGAGCGTTGTGCGTTAAGTGTTGTGCGGTGCAGAATCCTCGCTAGAGAACACTGAACACAAAACGCTCAACCCTAAACAACTAATAGTGGCAGGCCGAGCAGTTGGTGGGCGGTTGGATGCCCTGCTCCTTGATGCGGTCTAGATTGCGCTCAATGAAGTTGGCCGGCTGGGTGTAGCCCATCGTCGTAATCTGGTCGTTGGGCCGCAGGTACTTCTCCGGCTGCCGGTGGCAGTCCAGACACCATCCCATCGAGAGCGGCTCCGCCTGATACACGCCCTCCGCCCCCATCTTGTCGATGCGCCCGTGACAGGTTTCGCACCCCACGCCCTTGTTCACGTGGGCCGCGTGGCTAAAGTGCGCGTAGTCCGGCAGGTGGTGCACCTTCGTCCACTCGATGGGCTCGTTCTGGGCCCAGCTCTCGCGCACCGCTTGCAGCGTGGGAGCGTCCGTCCGAACCTGGCTGTGGCACGTCATGCACGTTTCGGTGGCGGGGACGTTGGCGTGCTTCGAACTTTCCACGTTGGTGTGGCAGTACTGGCAGTCCATTCCCAGCTTGTCGACGTGCGTCTGGTGGCTGTAGGGCACGGGCTGCTCGGGCTGGTAGCCCACGACCTTAAACTCCGGCGAGAAGTAGTACCAGACCAGAAAGACCAAAAGGACGCCCCCGAGGAGCGAGGCCCCGAGTGAAAGAAGGGGCAGGCTGTTGGCCTTCTTCGGAAAGAGCTGCGGCATACTGACGTACCGTTCAACAGAAAGCAGTGGGGGATTTCACCCTCAATTTTTGAGGACGATTCCCCATCGCGAGGCCCTCCCTCCAGATTCAGTTTCGGCACAGGATGAACATACGACAGAGCGACCGGCTTGCCAAGACCCCGGGGATCTTTCCGTCAAATCCCACGCGATTTACGCCAAACCTTAACGTCTGCATTGTGAGGATGTTAGACGTCGGGAGTGTTTCGTTTTTCCGTTCTGACGGCCCCGAATCGTGAGGAATCTCGAACGTCTCCGGATATGTCCGGCGCCCCGCTGCTCAACGGCTTCTCCCCGAGCGAATTGTCGTTCTCTCGACGTGGATCCATGAATGGTGGGGCGAGGGCGACTGATTCGAGCGACGACTTGTGGGTCGGGTCCTCAGAGTGTCGGCGCGCGGACGGCCCGGCACCGATGCCTCCTCTCATCGTAAAAGACGCTCATCGTAGCGCGTCGACCCGGAGGACCGCGCGGCTTGACACCACATCAAAAACCGTGCGGTTTCTCCGAGCCGTGGTGGGTTCTCCCTCTCTTTCCTCAATCCTCCGTTCGCATGGCTTCGCCTCCGCCCCTCTCCGGCCTCCACCACGTCTCCGCCCTCACCGCTCAGGCGTCGGAAAACGTTCAGTTCTACACGCAGGTGATGGGCCTGCGCCTCGTCCTGAAAACCGTAAACCAGGACGATCCATCGTCCTACCACCTGTTCTACGGCGACGAGACGGGCAGTCCGGGGACGGATCTGACATTCTTCGACGTGCCTCATGCCCGCGACGAGCGCCCCGGCTCCGGCCTCATCACGGGCACCTCCCTGCGGGTTCGGGGGACGGAGGCGCTCGACGACTGGGCCCGGCGACTCGATGAGCACGACGTGCGCCGCACGCCCCTCCACGACCGGGCCGGCCGTCGTGCCCTCACGCTGTACGACGACGAGGGCCAGTGCCTCCACCTCGTGGACGACTCGGACGACGTGGATCGGGTGCCGGAGACGCGTCCTTGGACGGACGGACCGGTGCCCCCCGCAATGGCAATTTGGGGTTTGGGCCCGGTGGAGACGACAGTGGCGGACCTCGGGCCTACACGCCGGGTACTCACGGAGGTCTTCGGCTTCACCGAGGCGCGTCCGTACGAGGTCGAACGGCTCGACGCCGAACCGTCGGACGCCGACCAGCCGATTCCGTCTCTCGAGAACGCCCCGGAGGCCACGGTCTTCGAGACCGGACCCGGGGGCGTGGCCGCCGAGCTGCACGTCGTGGAGCGCCCCAACGATCCGCGCGGCTGGCTCGGAATTGGTGGCGTGCACCACCTCGCCCTTCGGACGAAAAACAGCGACACGATCCGGGCGTGGCGCGAGCATATCGCCGACGCGGGCCTCGAACCGACGTCCGTCATTGACCGGCACTACTTCGAGTCGGTGTACACCCGCGAGCCGGGCGGCATCCTTATAGAGATTGCGACGGACACGGGGACGCCGTTCCCTGTCGAGGAAGCCGCTGCGGGCAAGGTCTCGCTGCCGCCGGGCCTGGAGCCGAAGCGGGAATCCATCGAGGAGGCGCTGACGCCGATTGGCCCCGTCGCCTCGACGGGTGCCTCCTCCGACACCGACTAGGACGCCCCCGCAGCAGTGGAGCCCAGACAGCCCGCGTGACCTAAGTAGACACGCAAAAGAACCTTAAAAATGAGTCATTCCGAGCGGAGCGCTCTGAGCGCCAGCGAGGAAGTACCCTCGGGGTGCGAGGCGGAGTCGAGGAATCTTTTTGACCGTTGGCGGAAGCCATTTTTCGTCCCACAGTTCTCCAAATTAGGCGTTCTTGCCAGGTTTAGAGAGATTCCCAGAGGATGACCCTCGAATAAACGTATTTCTGCGTGTCCACTTAAAAGTCGTAGGTGGCGCCCACGAAGAACACGCGCCCTGGCTCCGGAATGGGCGTGCCGAAGTACGGGTCCTTTGCGTTCAGGTGGTTGACGTAGTTGACGTCGGTGACGTTGGTCACACCCCCTTCCAGAGAGACGCCGCGCCCCACCTCGAGCCCACCCTTGAGATCCAGGGTAACATAGCCGTCGGTCGGCGTCTCGCCCAGCACCATCGCCACACGGTTCTGCTCAGCGGCGGCGCTCACCGTGCTTTCAAGGTAGAACCGTCCCTCGGGCGGCTCCCAGCGCAGTCCCAGGTCGCCCCGCAGCGGGGCCACGCCCAGCGCCGGCTGGTTGGTCTCCAGGTTTTTCCCCCAGAGGTAACTGGCAGTCGCGCTGGCCGTGAGCGAGCGAAGGACCGCGACCGACGCTGACGTCTCGCCGCCGTAGAAGGTCGCCGTGCCGTTGGTGTAGCGGAACGGGCCGTCCGCGAAGATCGGGAGTGGCAGCATCGGCTCCACGTCGGGCGCATCTTCGAGCGTGATGTAGTTGGAAAGCCGCCGCGCAAAGCCGCTCACCTTGAACGAGACGCGATCGTAGCGTGCCTGCACCTCCAGGTCCGCCTGCCAGGAGCGCTCCGGCTCCAGGCGCGGGTTACCAATGAACTCGGCACTCGTCTGTGCCTTGTTCGCGGGGAAGCGATCAGCGAAGCGCTCCAGCGCGCTCGCAGTCCGCACGGCCGTCCCGCCGCCCACCGAGAGCGACCACGCCTCCGAGAGCGGGGCCGTGATCATCAGCGCGCCGCTTACGTTGAGCTCCTGCTGGTCGAGCGCGTCCGGGTCGAGCGATCCATCGCCCGGCTCGGCGATGTCTAGGTAGACGTCGGTAACCTGCTCTTCATCAGCCCCGGCCCAGACAGCGTCGGCACGGGCCGTGGCGGTGGCCTCGATGGGGCCAAACAGGCGGGTAGCCTGTGCGAAGACGCCCGCGTCGGCGATGGTGACGCCCGGCCAGATTTGATCGCTCTCGTAGAACGGGGGTACCGTGGGCTCTCCGTTCATGACAACCTGAAAGGGCCGCTCGGCGTCACGGTAGGCACGGTAGCCATCGGCGCCCACCGTGAGGCGAAGGTCCGGCGCAGGGACCAGCTCCGTTGCCACGCGCCCCCCGAACGTTGTGATGTCGGAGGCCACCGACACGCGCAGGGGCGGGCCGGGGAAATCATCGGAGGCGTAGGTGACCTTGCCCTCGTTGTTCATCGTGTGGAGGGTCTGGTAGCCGTACGCCTTTGCCTCCACCGAGCGCACGAGGCCCTGCCCCGAAGCGTATTCATAGCCGAAGCGCCCGCGCCCGCTCTTGAAGAACTCCGCGTTGAGCAGGCGGCCCGGATAATCCACGTCGTCCTGCTGCTGGTAGCCGCCGCCAGCGGTCAGGCGCTGGTTGTCGCCGAGCTTGTAACCGACTTTCGCGCGGAGCTCGCGATTCAGAAGGTCCGCCGGCACCCTCGTCCCGTCTCCGGCTTGGTAAGCATCGCCCTGCCGGTAGGCCCCGTCGATGCGGTAGGCAAAGGCACCGGTTCGTCCATTGGCCGCGCCGGTGATGTCGTACGAGTCAAAGTTGGTGTCGTATCCGCTCTGCACCTGCCCACTCAGTACTTCGCCGCGCGGGACGCGGAAGAGGCCGTTCGTTTCGACACGGATGGCGCTGAGCTGGCCGCCCCCCCAGGCGAGTGCGTAGGGGCCCTTGGACACCTCGATGCTTTGCATGGTCGAAGGGCCGGTATGACTCAGCGGCGAGTCCATGCGCGCCGGGCCGGCCGGGAAGGTGCGCACGCCATCCACGTAGACGCCGACCTGCGTTTCGCGCAGACCGCGCACGACCGGATCGAGGCCGATGGGACCGCGCCGCACCGCACTGGTGCCCGGAATCTTGCGCATCAACTCGCCCGCATCCCGCGGGTTGGCTTCTCGAATCTGGGCCTTCTGGATTTGCTCGGCGGCTTCGCGTGCCCCGCGGCGGGCGGTGACCTCAACGGCTTCGAGACCGACGGTGCGCGGCGAAAGCTGAAAGCGTATACGCACCGAGCCGGCGGCGGACACCTCAACCTCGCGAGACCGCGGCGCGTAGCCCACGAACCGGGCCTGAACTGTATACGTGCCGGGGGTGAGAGATTCCAGGGCAAAGCGTCCCTGCGGCCCGGTGCTCGTGCCGCGCGGGCTTCCGTCATCGGCGCCGTCGACGATCACGTTGACGCCGGGCAAGGACCGGCCCGTCTCCGCGTCGGTCACGCGGCCGGTGAGGGTGCCGGTCGACTGGGCCTCGGCGGTAAGGACAGTGAAAAAAAGGGTGAGAAGGGAGACGAGAGAAAAAACGACGTAGCGATCCATAGGAGAGTCCTCCAACGTTTGTCCACTGCGCGGACGACCGTATCCGCGCGGAAATCCGAACGACAGAAACCGGAGGCGCCCGAACGGTCAGCTCAGACGCACGAGGGGTGTCGTTCGGGGAGGACGAAAGATGTCGTCGCCGAGCCGCTGGGGCGCGAGGACCGGGTAGAGATGTGAGAACTCGGTCTCGGCCACGCGTGGCGACGGCGCGTCGGGGCCCTCAGAGGACTGCCACTTCGGAACGACGGGCGCGAGGGCCTCGGCTCCGTCCCGGTCGCACGTTGTCAGGACGACGCCGTCCGACTCGGCGGGCTCGGAGTGCGCGCAGGTGCAGGGCGCCTCCGGGTCGCGCGGGCAAACGCCATTCGCACAGCGCTGACACACGTGCTCGGCGTGGGCCGGGCGCAGCTGCTGCACGAGGAGCCGAACGGGCCCACTCTGCAACAGCATCGTCCCGGCAAGCACGAGCGCCAGGAGCCGGGCCCACCGGGATGGATCGAATGGAAGAGACCCCGACCGCATGACACTTAGGACTTGGGAAACATTCAACATGTCCTATGCTGAACGGGATCTACAGATCGAATGACAGCGTCAAAACCCCGTTAAGGCAGGAGATTTCGCGTCTTCGAGGTCATTTTTCCTCCGAGAGGCGCTCTGAAACATCTCCCCCCGCACTGCCACAAAGCATTTGTGCTGTCCTCCGAACCATCCGTTCCGCGTTATGGATCGCCGAACGTTCCTCCACCATTGCGCCTGGGCGTCCCTCACCCCCGTTGCGCTCTCTGCGTGTGGCCCAGGCCAGTCGACCCCCTCCGCTTCTCCCACGACGTCCGACACCCTCTGGGTCCACACGCAGCCGCAACAGGAGGCCCCGCCACTCGACAAGTCTCTCGACGAGTGGCGGTCGATTCTTTCAGAGGACGCGTTCCACATCCTCTTTGAGGAAGGCACCGAGCCGCGCGGATCCAGCCCCCTGCTCAATGAGAAGCGGAAAGGCACGTACATCTGCGCCGCCTGCCACCTCCCCCTCTTCCCCTCGACGACCAAGTACGAGAGCGGCACGGGCTGGCCCAGCTTTTGGGCGCCGCTGGAGGGACAGCTCGACACGAAGAAAGACATGAAGCTCGGCTACCCGCGGACCGAGTACCACTGTCGGCGCTGCGGGGGGCACCAGGGCCACGTGTTTGAGGATGGGCCCGAGCCGACCGGCCTCCGCTACTGCAACAACGGCCTCGCCCTCGCCTTCGTCTCGGCCGAGGAACCACTTCCCTCCCTGCGCACCTGACGACGGGAGTGTGGAGGTTCGTTATCGCTTATCTCTCGATTAGAGGGAGTGGGGAATCGCAGAGCGTGGTAATGGAGGCGTAGGGGCGAAGCACTTTTCCCCCAGACCCCCAGGCTTCCTCGCTTGCCCCGTACAGATCCAAACCGTTCTGAACAGGGTAGGCAGAACCCTTCCTCACACTTCTTCACGCGTTGTTCGTCAAATTCGTCACCATCCGGGCACGAGACCGACCCCGATAAATCCGCCCTTTTCCGGGCGCTGGAAGGGATACGCATAGAAGACTTCGACCACCGCGGCCCCAAAGAGGTTCATGCGGGCACTGATGCCCGTGCTCACCACGGGCACACGCTCGGCCGTGTCCGTCGCCCACTCCCAGACCGGCGGATCGTCGGCCGTCCAGGCCACACCGCCGTCGACGAACGCGGACAACTCGGTGGGCAAGTAGGGGAAGTTAATGAGGCCGTACTGCTCGGTGCCGAGCAGCGGCACCCGCACCTCGAAGCCGGCGGTTGCGACCCGCGTGCCAATGAGGCGGTCGAGCGGGGGACAGCCCCCATCCGAATCGTCAACCTCGGCGAAGCATTCCTCCGCGTCGAAGGAGTAAAAGCTGTAGCCCCGCACGTAGCTGGGCTGGAACGAATACCCGAGGTACTCCTCTGCGAACAGGTCCTCGTCGTCTGCCCCGTAGTTGCCAATGTGGAGCAGGCGACCCGCAACGGTGACCTGGCCCACCCGCAGGTATCGGCGCAGGTCCCCGAGGACCGTCCCGTACTGGGTGCTGCCGAGCGTCCCGCCGACCTGCAGTCGGTAGCGCCCCCCCTGCACCGGCGACGTGAACCCGAAGTTCGAAAAGTCTACGACGTACGCGGCAGCGCTCTGCGAGAGGTAGAGCGGATCCCGCGTATTGAGGTCCCGCTCGGCCACCCGGACGCTTCCATTCGGCTGCAGGAAAAGGCTCCGCTCGTCGAGGTCAAAGCCGTAGCGCGTCAGGCTCGTCTGGATCTCGAAACGGCGCGTGGGGCGAAGGGGATAGATCCCGACCAGGCTGAACTGGCTTTCAAAGATGCGCTGCTGGATTTCCTGGTACAGAACGGACGGCTGTCCCGTGACGGGGTCAATCACCCGACCCACGCTCCCAAAGATGGACCGGTAGGGAATGTGCGAGAGCTGGGCGCCGTAGTTGAAGCGCCGGGCTCGGTTGATGTAGGTGGCCTGCCCGCCCAGGTCTTCGAACGTGCCGTTGGCGAGGGCCGAGAGCGTAAGGTTGTGCTCCCCGAGCATGTCGCTGAAGTAGAAGCCCACGCTCCCGCCGAGCTGTGTGCCAAACCCGCCGCCGACCGCCACGCCCACGGTGGGCGGGGCGATGGCGTCGAGCCGCAGGCGGGGACGATAGGACCGCACGTCGCCGTAGTCCCCAGGGGGCAACCCGGCTGTGGGCGACCGGAGCGACTGTTCAACCACACCGCCCCCCGTCCACGGGGGCAGGATGCCCGCTCGGGCAACGAGGTCCTCGTCGGTCTCCGTCGTGTCCGATCCGGCAGTCGGGGCCGGCACAAGCCCCACCTCCGTCTCCGGCGGTTCCACACCACCATTCTCGATGCGAGTCGCCAGCGTCTCAGGCGACAGGGCGGCAATCGAGTACTCGCTGTTTGAGAACACAGAGAACAACATGCGCCCGCTGCGAGCGGCCACAGAGAGGGCTGGCGAGAGACTCGTAAAGCCGCTGACCCCGGTCTGGAGCGTGGTCAAGCGGGCGGTGCGACCGGACGCCAGGTCTAGGTGGTAGACGTCCTTAAACCCGTCATGGTCACTGATGAAGTAGAGTCCCTCCCCATCCGGGGTGAACTGTGGATTGTGCTGCAGGCCGCGTCCGAAAGGCCGGCGGACCTCAATGTCGCCGGTCTCCACGTCGATGAGGGCCAGGCGCGGCTCTCCAAACTGGAGGGTCGAAAAATTCGTCCCGTCCGGGCCCCGGTCCGTCACGAAGGCAAGGCGCTCCCCGTCGGGCGACCACGTCGGCTGCAGGTCGCCGTAGCGGTCGTTGGTGAGCTGCCGCGCCGTGCCCGACGACACGTCGACGAGGTAGAGGTCGCTAATGCCCCCATCCAGGCCCGAGAGCGCAATCGTCTCCCCGTCCGGCGACCACGCCGGTTGCGACATGGCCGTGACGCCCTGCACCTCGAACCGGCGCTCGATGCGACCCGTCTGCACGTTCCAGATGGCGAGTTCGTTGTCCCCCTCCGCGAACGCCACGAACGCAAACCGACGACCATCGGGCGACCACGTACCCGCCGAGTTGAGGAACCGAATCGCGTCGAAGTGAGGGTCCCGGTTCGAGGAGCCGAGCCGCTCCACGATTTCCCCGGTCTGCGCATCGGCCACGTAGAGGTCGAACGAGAAGATGCTCCGCGTAGACAGGAACGCCACGTACTGCCCGTCGGGGCTCACGGCCGGCGCTACGCTGATGTCCCCACTCCCCGCCTCGGGCGAGAGCACGATTTGCCCGGCCTCGCTCGCCGGCGTGCGCCCCTCCACCAGCGGCCCGTAGCTGGCGCGGACGGTCTGCTGCCAGTTTGCCGAGAGGGAGTCGGTCGACATGCCGGTCACGGTCTGAATCCCCTCCTCCACGCTGGACCGACCCGCAATCTGGTACAGGCTGGTCACCGCCCCGTCGCCGTAGGTGCCCCCGACGTAAGCCATGTACGCCTGCCCGTACCGGTACGGAAAATAGCGCCCCCGCGACAAGTCGCGGATCGAGGGCAGGTCGTCCCGCACGAGCGCGTCGCGCATCCACATGGCCGTGTGCGGGTCGTTCGCCCCGAGCGACAGGTACTCGGCCATCCCTTCAATCAGCCACAGCGGAAGGCGCTGCAACCGGATGCCCCGGTCGGTCGAGAGGGCCAGGTCGTACTGGAAGGAGTGGACGAGTTCGTGCCCCAGAACGTGGTCGGTTTCGCTGTAGAGCCCTGTAAACGGCATCACGACTCGTTGCTTGAGTCCCTCGGTCAAGCCTCCCACGCCCTGCCCGATGATGCCCCCGACGACGTTGGTCTGCTGGAAGTCGGCGTCGTTGGCGTAGAAGATGAGGGGCCGGCGTGCCGTTAGCTCGTGTGAGAAAACTGTGCTGTGGCGGGCGTGCCAGCGGTCGGCCATGCGGGCGGCGTCCCGTGCGGCGGTCGTGGCCTCCTCGTAGAAATAGAGGTCGAAGTGGTTGGTGGGTAGAATGTCGAATCGGAATCGGTCGTACTGTACCTTGTTGCGCCCAAAGTACTGCCCAGAGGCACTTTGTGGAATGAACAGGACGGACAGGAGCAGAAACGTGAGAGAGAGACGGACGGAAGACCACATGAGAATCGGAAGACGAGTTGGAGCACTGACGCACGGAGCGGAGGCGCAGCGGAAACGGGACGTGCCCTGCTCGATGAGAGTTCGCTCTAGAGAGGGAACGCGGATTCTTACTGACCCCATCATTAGAAGATAGGACCGCTCTCTCCAGTCCGCCATCCGTACACTTCCCAGCCGCGTGTCCGACCGAAGCGGAGAGGCAGGTAGGGGGTTTTCCCACCGGAGATTCCTCTTCACGCCTGCGCGCCTGTAGAGTCGGATTCGCAGCACTCCACCCAAATGGCAGCCCGCTGCCGGAGCTTCGGCGTGCCCTCGATGCCCAGTTTGTCCTTGATGCGAGACTGGTAGGAGTACACCGTTTTCGGGCTGAGATGAAGCTGCTCGGCGATCGTGGAGGTCTTCAAACCCTCACCCAGTCGTTTAAACACCTGTAGCTCCCGATCACTCAGCGATTCGAGGGGCGACTTTGCGAGGGCATTGTGTCCATGTACGTTTTCAATGAGCTTCTCCTTGATCTCCGTGCTTACGTAGATCCGACCATCGAGCACGTGCCGGACGGCGTCCACGAGGACCTCGGTCGCCCGCTGCTTCATGACGTACCCCTGCGCACCTGCACGGAGAGCGCGCAGGGCGTAGAGCGTCTCATCGTGCATCGACACGACCAGAAGGGGTATCTCCGGCCAACGGGTTTTCACGTCCTTGATGAGCTCTAACCCACTTCCCTCCTCCAGCGACAGGTCGACGAGCACGAGATCGGGCTCTGCCTCGGGAAGTTTCTCAAGGGCAGCCGCGGGCGTGCGCGCTCCGCCACAGACGCCCAGGTCCATCTCTGCGGTGAGGAGGGACGCCAGTCCACGACGCACAACCGGATGATCCTCGACGAGAAACACCTGATCGGCCATGGGCTCGTCCCGCTCGCTCAATTCTGAAGGATGTGCGATTTCGTGACGTCGAGGAGTGCCCGGGGCGTCCGGAAAACCTCCGTTGAAGGGAGAGGCCTCGCTCTGGAAAACCACCGCTGCACCCCGTTTCGGCACGATGGATGTCAGGTAAAAAGTAAGCGAAAGTGAAGCTTTCGTCAACAGCTACACAGACAAATTAGACCTGGAATCCGGGGTGCGGGTAGGGATTTCCCCCACCCTACGTTACAAAATTTTCGTACTGCGGGCCCAGAACGTCTCCGGTACGTTCGTAGTCCGCCTCGTGCATAGTTTATTTTCCATCGAAGAAAGTGTTTTCTGTCGCTTGCCGTACCAATGTCTACAGCATCCCTCCTTTCGTCCCCAACCGCATCCGTCTCCATGCGCCGCATCCTCGCCGTGGTCTGTCGCAGCGTAGAGAGTGCCCTTGCGGTCCTGTGCCGCCGGCGTTACGACGCAGAGGTGACGGTAAAACGCCTCGACCGGACCGCGTCAGATCAGCCCCTCCGACTCCGACTGGAGTGTGCCGATCAAATAGAGATGGACACTCAAATTCGTGTGAGTCACGTTGGTGGGAACGTGTACGACGTCCGATGCTCAGTCCCGGATGGGTCGTCTCGTCGGTGTACCTACAGCGTGCCGGGGAGCGGCACCACACTTTCTCCTGCCCCCGAATTGGGCCGCACCCTGGGGACGTTCCTCTTGGATGAACTGGAGCGACAGATTGGGAGTCGCCACCTCCGCGGACAATGATCTCGCTGCCCCCAATCAGCAGCTCCGTGACCACCACTCCCGACTCGTCTCTGCACTAGCAACGGAGAGATGTGCCTGCATGCAGGCGTTACGGAGCTGGAACATCGGGCCCCAGCCTGTCGCTCAGTGACACTTCTGAGCAGAGAGGACCGTTGGTGGTAGCGCCATTGAGGGGCCAGTAAGACTCCACAGTTGCTTTGATAACAACGTCGTACCGACAGCCATCGTGTGCCCATCTGGCCGCACGGATCACGGGCTCCACACGAGCGAAGCACTGTGAGCGATAGCGAGGGCCGAGTGGAACGAGGTTATGCTGCTTGCGACACGAGTAGTCACCGGGCTGCGCTGTGACCGAAGGGAACGAGAGCTCTTGGGGTGCCAGTGAAGAAGTCAATCAAACGGAGCGATGAAGACGAGGGAAGACTCCGGACTGAGAAACTTCAGGAATCTGCCAGAACAAGTGTGCAAGTCCACTTAGGAACTATCTCAAAAGACCCCAGCGAGTCATTCCGGACTCGATCCGGCGCTGGGAGCGGCGCGACCGAGTGCTCTTGGAGTGAATCTCCCAGATGCGAGCAGCGCCACTTTCGGGGAGATCCTGATCCCGAAAGCGTTC
>Ga0207797_1000827_pt1 | contig 23208 bp, 22 predicted proteins | sample PRCRCaboRojoPR_6_FD_187275 | JGI IMG/M metagenome (GOLD analysis project Ga0207797, IMG submission 187275) | Marine sediment microbial community from Cabo Rojo, Puerto Rico - PR CR 10% Liquid 1 (SPAdes) | ecosystem: Environmental > Aquatic > Marine > Coastal > Sediment | place: Cabo Rojo, Puerto...
CATCTCGACCCGCCGGCCGCCAGCATCGTCGTCACCTCGTTCCTGATCGGCGCCCTCGCACTGGCCGGCGTGCTCCCGTCCGCAGTCTGGGTACCGACGCCGTAGCCCGGCGGTCGACCACCCTGCACACTCCCTGGAACCCTGGGGTTCCGGAACCGTCGCGGCTATCAACGCCCCCGACCAACCGCCGCACATGACCGTCAGGCACGACAACCTCACCGTCACGTGGCTGGGCTACGCGACGGTCCGCCTGGAGACCGAGTCCGGGTTCGTCGCCTACCTCGACCCGGGCCGGTACGGCGTGCTCACCGGCGAGTGGACCCCCCCGGGCGACGAGCCGGTCGACCACCCCGCGCCGGTCGACTACCACGCCCGCGACGGCGACCTGGTCTGCGTGACCCACGACCACCACTACGACCCGGACGGGATCCGTCGAGTCGCGAAGCCGGACGCGACGGTCGTGGCGTACGAGGCCGTCGACGCCGACAACGTCGACCGGGACGTCGAGCCCGTCGAGGCCCTCCCGTACGACGTGCTCCGCGTCGACGACGAGGCGCACCTGACCGCGAGCCGCCCCGGGGACGAGTCGACGGGTGGCGGGGACGGGCAGGGGCTCGCCGTCACGGTCCACGGCGGCTCGTTCGACCCCGCCGCGGCCGACGGGACGACGGGGAGCGACGGAACCGGCGACGGCGAGGGCGGCGTGGCGGACGTCTGGACGCTCCCGGCGTACAACGAGCCCGACGGGCCCCGCGCGGGACCGGACGGCTCCGTCAGCCACCCGCAGGGGTTCGGCTGTGCGTACCTGCTCTCGCTGGACGGCACCTCGGTGTTCTGGCCCGGCGACTCGGACGCCCTCCCCGGGTTCGAGCTGCTGGAGCCGTCGCTGTTCCTCGCCAACATCGCGGGGACGGTCGTGATGGACCGCCACGAGGCGGCCGACCTCGCGGAGGCGATGGACCCCGACCTGGTCGTGCCGGTCCACTACAACACGATCGACATCCTCCGGACGGACTCCGGGGCGTTCGCGACGGACGTCGCCCGCCGATCGATCCCGGTCGCCCTGGACGAGCGGTGAGTCGGCGCGGCCGACGCACCGGCTACGGCGTCCTGACCGACGACGATCTCCCGGCCGCCGCGCCCGACGGGGGCCGGGCAGTCGGCGGCCCGACGACCGCGCCGGACGGATCCGGCCCGCACGACGCTGCCGTGGGGACCGGCGGGTCCGCGGCGCCCAGCGACTCCCCCGGACCCGGCAGTCCCACGGTGCCCGACGCCGTGGACCGGCCGGACAGCCGGACGCCGGGCTCGCGGTCGGCCGGTCCTGCACGGGGCGGGCCGCCGGACGGCCGCGCCCGGGCGACCGCTGCGCTCTCGCGGGCCACCGGCGACGGCCTCCCGTACTACCGGTTCGGCCGAGGGGACCGCCCGCTGGTCGTCCTGCCGGGCGCGAACGACGCGTTCGCGGGCGAGACCGACCTCCAGACCGGGGGCCTCCTCGCCCGGGAACTCTACGGCCGGTTCGCCGCCGACTTCGACGTCTGGGTAGTGAGCCGTCCGCGAGGGCTCGCCGGCGGGACGACCACGCGGGGGATGGCCGCGGACGTCGCGCGACTCCTCCGGCACCTCGGCCCCGATCCGGTCGACGTCCTCGGTATCTCGATGGGTGGGCTGGTCGCCACGCACCTCGCCGCCGACTACCCGTCGCTCGTCGACCGGCTCGTCCTCGGGGCGACGGCCGCACGGCTCGGTGAGGACGGCCGGCGAACCGTCGAGCGGTGGCGCGAACACGCCGCCAACGGCGACTGGCGGGCGCTGGCGGTCGACACCGTCGACGAGACGTACGGACGGCCCCGGAGCTGGCTCTACCCCCCCGGCCTCCTCGGGCTCCCTCGGGCGGTCCTGCGACCCCCCAACCTGACCGACCCGCTGGTGTCGTTCCGGGCGACCCTCGACCACGACGGCACGGCGGCGCTCGGGGCGGTCGACGCCCCGACGCTCGTCGTCGGCGGGGCCGACGACCGGCTGTTCCCGCCGGCGCTCCAGCGCGAGGCGGCGTCGCTGGCCGGCGGTCGGGCCGAAGTCGTCGAGGGGACGGGCCACGGAGTGTTCGAGGAGCGGAAGGGCGCCTTCGACCGGACGGTCGCGTCGTTCCTGCGAGAGTGAGGACGCCCCCGACGACGGGCATATGTACCCGGCAGCCCTCTGGTCCCCGAGACCATGCCACTGGACGTCGATCCGCCCGACCCGCCGGAGCTCTCGCCGGTCGACCCCGACCAGTACGACGACACCGAGGTCGTCGCGACGGACGACTACCGGCGCGCGGAGCTCGCCGACTTCCTCGACGCCGGCGCCTGGGACGAGGCGTTCGAGCGCTGGGCAGCCACCGCCGACCTCACGGTCGAGGAGTGGGGGATCGTCCTCGACCTGGGGCTGATCGACCGGTTCGACTTCTTCTGGGACGACTTCGCCGACCGCGTCGGCTACCACGCCCCGGGCCTGCCGGAGGACTGGCGGGAGCGCGAGATACACCCGGACCTGGAGTCGTGGGGCCAGGTGTCGGGGATCAACGCCGGGCTGACGGAGCTGGGACAGGTCGTCTCCGAGGTGCTCAAAGAGGAGTACGTCGACTGGGAGGCGGAGTTCGAGGCCCCCGACGACCTCCCCGACTTCGAGTGAACCGACGGAACCTCCTCCGGGCGAGCGGACTCGCCGACGTCGTCGGACTCGCCGGGTGTCTGGGCCCGGGTCCAGGCGGTCGCTGCCGGGCCGGTCCGACCCGACGGCGGCCACGCGGTCCACCACCCGGCCGAGACCCCGTACGTGGACGGGGTGCTCGGCGTCGGCGACGGCCCGGCGTTCGCGGCCCGCTACGTCCCGCGACTCCCGGAGCGCCAGCCGCTCACGGCCGCCGCACTGGACGACGGTCTCGGCCCGCTCGAACCGTCCGACTTCGAGGACGGCTTCGTCCTCCTCGTCGAGGCGCGGGCGCCGCTGGCCGAGCGCGTGCGACTCGGTCCGACGGTCCGGTTCGATCCCGAGTGGAGGGGGCTGGGCCGCCTGCGCGTCCCGATCGTCGTCGAGGACGCGACCGACGTCGACCCCGCCCTGCTCGACGACGCCGATCGGGTCGTCCGTACGCTCCTCGCCCGCTATCGCGCGCGGCGACTGCCGCGCTCCGTGACCGTCTCGCTCCACGACGCGGCCACCGGCGGCCGCCTCGACGCGATCGAGGCGAGACGGACCACCTGACGCGGAGCCGAACCGCCCCTACAGCTCGAAGAGGAGCGTGACGACGTCGAGGAAGTCGAGCTTGCCGCTCCCGTCGAAGTCGAGGAGGTCGGCCCCGGTCGGGTTGTCCCGGTTGATCTCGCCGAAGTCGGCGAACAGCAGGGCGATGACGTCGAGGAAGTCGAACGCCCCGCTGCCGTCGACGTCCTCGAGCTGCGGGTCGCCGTCCGCGTTCGTCGGCGGGTTGCGGCTCCCCGTTCCCGGGACGCCGCTCGGGAAGGGGTTCTCCGTCGTGCCGAGATCGAACACTGCGACGTCACTGCCGTTGTCGACGACGACGCCGTAGACGTACGCGCCGTTCTCGTCCGGGAGGCCGAACGCACCGGTGCTCGCGTTGAAGACGACCTGTCGGGTCTCCCCGCCGGCGAGCCCGTCGAGCTGCCGGGTCGCGAACGTCTCGTCGGCGGCGAGCACCCCGTCGCGATCCCGGTCGACGCGGAACTCGGCGTCGGCGCCGGTCGTCGACGCCCCGGTGTTGGTCACGTCGGCCGTCGCGTTCAGGCGCTCGCCGAACGCCAGCCGCGCCGGCCCCTGGAGGTTCGACACCTCGACGACCGGGGAGTCGATCGTCGTCAGCGTCGCCGTCGACTCGTCGACCGGCGCGGTCGTCGGGTTGACCGCGATCCGGACGTCGGTCGTCGCGGCCGTGGCGGGGTTGACGACGTCGCGGTACTGGACGACCAGCGCGTCGTCGCGCTCGAGGAGGACCGTTCCGTCGAAGTCGAGGGTCAACGCGTCGCCCGAGACCGAGACGGTCGTCAGGCTCCCCGTGACGTCGGTCCCGTCGACGGTGACGGCGAAGACGTCGCCGAACGCGACGTTCGAGACGTCCGCCGGCGTCGACCCGACGCCGTAGTCGACGACCAGGCGGTCGAACAGTTCCCCGCCGGTGTCGTTCCCGACCCGGACCGTCACCGTGTGGACGGCGTCGCGGCCGGCCGTCGCCGGCACCCCCACGACTGTCGACGTCGAGGCCCCGGTCACGTCCGCGCTCCGGATCACGACGTCGTCCCGCGACGGGCTCGCGACGGTGACGCCGGCGATCGCGCCCACCGGGACGGTCTCGACGACGAGCCGGGTCGCGTCCGCGTCGCTCGCCGCGTCGACGCGGAGGCCGTCGATCGTGACCTGTCCCTTGAGGTCGCCGCCGAAGTCGAACGTCCGGTTCACCGGGACCAGGACCCGGTCGGACTCGACGGTGGCGTTCCGGACGTCGAGCCGGCCGTTCGTGTCGGCGTAGGTCGCCTCGAGGCTCGTCGACCCCGCGTCGAAGGTGACCCCGGCCGACCGGTTCGTGCGGACTGTCAGCGTCGAGCCGGCGGCGATCGAGCCGTTCAGCGCGGGCGTCTCGACGACGAGCGGGTCGAGCGGAACCGCGCTGGACCCGGCCTCGATGGCCACACCGCCACCCGAAGCCGTCGGCGTCTTGACCGCGAGCGTGAACGTCCGGTTCGTCGGCGACTGACCGTCCGGCGAGACGCTGACGGTCACGTTCCCGTCGGTGGTCTGGCCGACGTCGACGGCGAGGTCCTGCAGCGAGAAGTTGTCCTGTGCGGCGGCGTCGAGCCCGCCGTAGTCGAACGTCAGGGTCTGCCCGTCGGCGAGGGTCGCGCCGGAGGTCGTTCCCCTGGTGCCGTCGCTGACGACGATCGACCCGGGCGAGGAGCCGGCCGCGTCGAACGTCACGTCCCCGCTCAGTTCGACCCTGACCGATCCGGACGTGCCGAACTCGTCGACCGTCGACTCGTCGATCAGGAACGGGCCGGCCGGTCCGCCCGCGTTCGCGAGGTCCTGTCCGGCGGCACCGCCGAGCACCTCGAGCCGGGCGAACGGCGAGATCGCCGCCCCGGTGCCCGCGAACCCGACCGCGCCGACGACCGTCGCCGCGACGACCAGCCCGGCGATCAGTACGACTCGCCCGCTCTTCCCCCGCTCGCTCGCGTCGCCGTCCCTCACCGTCCCCCGCCGCGTCGACCGGCTTCCTCTACGTAACATGAGAGGTACTACTCAGGCAGACGATAAAAACTTCTCTGAGACTGAAGATCACCCCGGAAGTAGCTTCGTTTCACCGTGGACGCACCACACCGTCGGCTGGTGGATCGGTCACTGGTCGCCCTGCGACCGCGGTTCGAGCGGGTCCCCCGTGTCACCCGGGTTCCAGCGCGGTCCCGCCACGTCGTTCGGAACGGCTCCCCGCGTCGACACGTCGACGGCAGTTCGAGGTCGCTGGCCGCCGGACGCCGTCCAGCAAGACCTATGTCGGACGGGGAAGACCGTCCCGACCGTGCGCCGTCCACGTCACGTCGGTCCCAGACTGGTCCTCCTCGTCGGGATCGCCTTCGGACTGTCGGGCCTCTCGTCGCTCGTCGCGGGGAGCGGGACGATGCTCGCGGTGAACTTCGACGTCTACGCCACCGCCGGGCGGGCGCTCCTGGCCGGCGAGCCGCTCTACACCACGCATCCGCCCGACCACCCCAACTACTTCTACCTCTACCCGCCGATCGTCGCGGTCGTGTTCGTCCCGTACGCGCTGCTGGGCGGCGGCCCGGTCGCGTTCGCGGTCCACACGGCCGTGCAGGCGATCGCCGCCCTGGGGCTGGCCGCGCTGACGGTCCGGTTCGTCGGACGACGGGGCGTCGATGTCGGCTGGCTCGACCGCGTGCTCGTGGCCGGCTTCCTGCTCGTCGGCATCCACAGCGTCTACTCGGTCTACTACGGCAACGTCAACGTCCTCCTGGCCGCGCTGATCGGCGTCGGCTTCGTCGCGATCGAGCGCGACCGCCAGGGCTGGGCCGGCGCGGCGTTCGGGCTCGCGGCACTGATCAAGGCGTTCCCGGCGGCGCTGGGTATCTGGTTCCTCCGGCGTCGGGCGTGGCGAGCCGTCGGAGCCGCCGTCGCGGTCGGTGCGGGCGGGCTGCTGGTGGGACTGGCGCTCGGTCCCGAGACGACCGTCGCGTACGTCACCGACGCGCTGCTCCCGCGGTTCGGCTCCTCGGCGGTCAACGGCGAGGTCTCGAGCCCGTACGCCCCGTACGTCACCGCCCGGAAGCCGTTCCTCGCGCTGGGGGCAGACCGGACCGTCGCCGCGGTGGGCGCGGTCGCCGTCGTCGCCCCGGTCGTGGCGTACTGCTACCGGGACTGTTCGACCCCTGTCGCCCGGCTCCGGGCGGCGTTCGCGACCGTCGCGGGCGTGCTGCTCGTCTTCCCCTCGTACTTCGTCTACGTCGTGCTCGTCGCCTTCCCGCTCGTCGGCCTCGCGTACCTCGAGACCGGCCGGGCCAGGTGGCTCGTCCTCGCGGGGGCGATGGTGGCGAACTTCTCGTACGCGCTCGGCTCCGTCCGCGCGGCCGTCCAGTCGGCACCCCTCCCGCCGGGCGTCGAGTCGACGGTACTGTCGGCCGCCGGCGCGCTCCTGAGCGTCGCCTCCCTGCCCGGCTACGGGATCGCGATCGTCCTGGCCGGCTGCGTGCTGGGGACGCGAGCGAACCTGGTCGCCGAGTCGACGACGGGCGGGTGACCTCGCGGGCGTCTCGATACCCCGTCTCCGGGAGCCGGAGGGCGGCACCTGGGACCGCTCGCGCAGGGGGAGCCGGATCCCAAACTGTCCGTACGCGTACCTGTCGAGCGGTGAGTCGCAGCGTCGATTTATTGGACGGTCGGGTGGATCTACGTCCGACACCGAACGGGGGCGATCGGGGGTTGCTTTCGGGGGTCTCGTGGAGGCCTGCGCCGGGAGTCGCGACCGTCGCTCGCCGTTCGACAACCGAACGCGATCCACTACCGACCCATGCACGTCACAGGCCTGCTCGCGGACGACGAGGCGGTGAGCCCGGTGATCGGCGTCATCCTGATGGTAGCGATCACGGTGATCCTCGCGGCCGTCGTAGGCGCGTTCGCGCTGGGGCTCGGCGGCCAGCAGGACAGCGTCCCGCAGGCGAGCTGGACCGTGAGCACCCCGACGGACAGGAAGGCGACGATCGTCCACAACGGCGGCGACGCCGTCGCGGACGAGAACCTGGTCGTGAAGGTCGGGTCGACGAGCGCGTACGAGGCCGGTGGGAGTCCTGACGGCGACAACGACGGAATTCTGGACGCGTACGACAACTCCGGATCGGACGACTGGACCTCCACACCCATCTCCGGCGGCGACCAGTTGACGCTGATGGCGGCCTCCGACCAAACCGGCCAGGTCGTCCGCGTGATCTACCGGAGTCCGCAGTCGGCCGAGACGGCGACGCTGAAGCGTCACACCTGGGAGGCGTAGGCGACCGGTCCCCACCCGCGGAGGGCTGGCGAGCCGCGGGTGGGCTGTCCTACGGACCGCCGGCGACGTCGTCGGTCCTGCCCGCGTCACCCACTCCCGCCGACCGTCCGTTCGGACCCTCCGTCGCCTCCGACCGCCCCGTTCGAATCGGATCGCGTCCCGGCTCCGCTCGACCGTTCGTGTCGGTAGCCGACGTCCTGCCCCGTCAGGAGCCCGGTGTCGGTACCCTCGTGCGAGGATCGCCGGCACCCGAGCGACGGACGCGCCGGCCGACCGGACCACAATCACTCGTTGCGCCGACGTGTTGAACCCCCTGAACGTAACCAAAGCACACATTAGTTATGGCCGATGGGACCCCACAGGCGAACAGAATGTCGACGATCCGAACGGACCGAAGTATCTTCGACGTGGTGGGGATGAGCATCGTGGCCGGGGCGTTCGCCGCGATCGGGCTGGTCGCGGTCACCTTCCTCCTCGGGGGACCGGGGACGGGCCCGTTCCCGATGGACGTGCTGGTGAAGGCGTTCACGAACAACGGCGTGCTCGTCGGGATGAACATCCTGCTCGTGGCGCTGGTCTTCCAGCTCTACGGGAAGGTGTCCGAGATGTCCGCGACGCTGGACCGGTACGACCGGACCGGCGTGAGCACCGACGGCGGCGAGCGACAGTCCTGAGTCCGACGCGCCGTTCGCACACGACGCCCACCGCGCCCGGTCGATCCGGCCCCCGCTCCGCGCGACGCTGGTCACCCCGCCAGGCTCCTCCAGCCCCGGCCCCGGCGGGTGCGTCGACCAGAAGACACACCTGGTCGCTCTTCGTAGGCGTCGTCGCGTCCGTGTTGCCCTTCTCGGGGGCGCCCGGCGGGCGTTCCGCCCGTCACGCGGCGCGCCCGGGTCGCTCCGGGAGCCGACAGCCACGGGACCCTACGGTCGTCGCGTTCGTCCGGCTCGCTCGAGCGGTAGTCAACGCACCGGAGCTCCGTAGCCCGATCTCGCTCACGTGCCGGACGCGTCGTCCCGGTGCCAGTCGACCACGTCGGCGAGGAACGCCCGGATCCGGTCGGCGGTCTCCTCCCAGCTGGGGTGGCGTCGATACGTCTCGACGGCCGACAGGCCCATCTCCGCCAGGCGCTCCCGGTCGCGACAGAGCGGCGAGAGCACGTCCGTGATCGCGCTGGCGTCGCCCGGCTCGACGAGCCGGCCGTTCTCCCGGTTCCGGACGACCTCGCCGGCCCCGCCGCGGGTCGACGCGATCGCGGGGAGACCGAACCCCATCGCCTCGACGTAGACGATGCCGAACCCCTCGTACTCCGAGGGGCCGGCGAGGACGTGGTGGGTGGCGAGCGCGTCGGCTAGTTCCTCGTCGTCGAGGCGGCCCGCGAGCCGGACGCGGCGGCCGACCCCCAGCGCGTCGATCCGGTCGCGGACCCGGTCGACGTAGTCCGGATCGGTCCCGAGGTCGCCGACGACCGTCAGCTCCCAGTCGCCGTCGACCCGCGCCAGCCCTTCGACGAGCGTCCCCAGACGCTTCCGGGGCGTGACGTTGCCGACGAAGAGGACCCGGAACGGCCCCTCGCGTGCGCGCTGCCGGACCCGGTCGGCCGACGGCGGGTCGCCGAACCGGTCGCCGCCGGGATACGCGACCAGTGCCGGCGTCCCGTCGATCCACTCGACGTCCGATTCGTCCCCGTCACCGATCCGGGCGTCGGTGTCGTCCCCGGTACCCCTCCCGGGTCCGTCGACCGGCCCCGCCGAAGCACTGCGGTCCCCGAGGTCCGACGTCCGGCCCCCGGGCCGCGTTCGGGCCTCGCGTCGCGTCAATCCACCGCGGTTCTCGGTACCGCCGTCGGCGTCGGTGTCGACGCCGCCGTCGCCGGAGACGGCAGTGCCGGTGCTCCCGGCGGTGCTCGTCGCGCCGGTCCGGCCGAGGCGCTCGAGCCACCGCTCGCCCACCCGTCGCCCCTCGGTCAGCGCGGCGACCGACGAGCGCGTCGTTCGGCTCGTACAGACGTGGGCGTCGACCGAGCGGAGGAACTCGCGTTCGAGCGCCTCGACTGCGCGGTTCCGCCAGGGGGCGCGCGGCTCGGCAGACGAGAGGTGGTGGACCAGCGAGACGATCGGGCAGTCGACGTCGAGCCGGCGGTTCGTCAGCGCGAGCGACGGGTGACAGAGCTCGTCCTCGACGAGGACGTCCAGGTCCGCCCCGGCGAGGCGCTGGACGTGCCGGGGATCGACGTTGTCGACGAGCCGGGCCGGGTACGGTCGCTCGGGGAGCGAGACCGTGACGACCTCGTCCCCCCGGGCCTCCAGCCGGTCGGCCAGCTCGCGGTCGTAGAGGTACCCGCCCGAGCGTCGATCGAGGGGACCGTAGACGACGACGCCGACGCGCACGCTACACCTCCGTCTCGTAGCTCGCCCAGGCCTCCTCGTCCTCCCAGAGCCGGACCTCGACGCCCGTCGGGTTCGACGGGTCGGCGGCGTCGAGGAACGACTCGCAGAAGATCCGGGCGAAGTGCTCGACGCTGGGGTTCAGCCCCTCGAAGGCCGGAGCGTCGTTCAGGAGCTCGTCGCGGTAGTCGTCGACGACGGCGTCCATTCCGGCTTTCACGGCGTCGATATCGACGAGGTAGCCGAACTCGTCGAGTTCGGGGCCCCGCAGCTCCACCTCTGCGGTGAACCGGTGGGAGTGGACCTTCCCCTCGGGTCCCGGATCAGGCACCGTGAGGTAGTGCTGTGCGATGAACGATCGCCTGACGGTCACCGCGTACATGGAACCTTCGTCGGGGCCCGTCGACAAGAGGGTTGTTGTGGACGCCACCCTCGAAGCCCGTTCGGTGTACAACGAAACCATCCGCCTCGCCGAGCAAGGCGTGGACTGGGACGCGATTCCCGACCGCGTGGCTTTCCTCCGCGTACACGAGCCAGCGGTGTCCGATGTGCGGGCATACGGAGCGTGTGAACCGTCACAAGAAACGGTTCAACTGTCGGTCGTGTTCTCACCAGGACCACGGCGACCGTGGTGCAGGCGTCGACGTCGCCGTGAAAGTTCGGACGTCCGGCACGGATCCGTCGTTCCGACGGTCGGACCGACCCGAGCGGTACCGTTCGAGGAGAGCCCACGACCGAGCTGAGGATCGTCTCGTTACCACTCCACAGGCGACCTCGACGCCGAACGCGAACCATATTTCGAATAATATAATTTGTATTATTCCGTCCCGGATCGTCCGGGCTGACCGCCGCGTGGGCCGGGGCCTCGCCTCGGCCGACGACTGCTCGGATCTGGACTGGTGAACGCCGCGTATCGGTCAGGGACCGCCGTGCCGAGGCACGATACGCCGCCGAAACCCCGCGCCCACGGCTCGCTCGACGAACGTTCCCGGTCGGGAGCGACCCCCCGACCGTACCGCCGGTTCGTGAGGAGGGCCGGTCGGGACGTACGGAACGGCTCGAGGGGCGCTCGAACGGGTCCTCGGTGGAACGTTCCCGATCGTGCCGGCGCTCCGTTCGGTCGTCTCCCGACGGGATCGGCGTTCGGTCCCGCTCCCGTCGGAACCGCCCCACCTCGCTACCCGGACCGCAGACGACGAGAATCCAGTTTATTACGTTCGAGAGTTCGGCGATCCGGCCGGTTGCAGGTGTCCGTGGACGAGGACGAGCGCTGCCCGCGGGGCGGGTGATCCGGCGGATACCAACAGACCTATGAGTCGGTGGGGAGTCGGGACCGGACAACTCCCACACATGGAAGGCGACGACCCGACGGGACTCTCCGAGCAGTTCCGCCTCCTCGCACACGCGTACCGGCGCCACACCATCGAGATCCTGGCGGAACACACGACGCTCTCCCTCGCCGATCTCGCCGAACTGGTCGCCGAACGGGAGGCCGACGCCGGCCTGGTGGACATCCCGGCCGAACGGGTCCGCGACCTCTACCTCGAACTCTACCACGTCCACGTCCCGAAACTCGTCGACGCGCACGTCCTCCAGTACGACCAGGAGAGCGACGTCGTGTCCCTGCTCGACGACGGCCGCGTCTCCCTCCTCGGGAACGGATACGCCCCGACGACTGGACCCGTCGGGGGAACGGACGCCGAGGGCGGTGTCACGGTCCACCTCCCCCCCGAGACGGCGGAGCTGGTCGAGCGCGCAGTCGAGGTCGACGACGGGCTCGACCCCTCGATGTCGTACGACGAGGTCGTCTACCGCGTGCTCGCCGAACGGTACGGGTGAAGGACGACGTCCACTGGTGGGTCGTCGTCGAGGATCCACAGGAGGACCTCCGGTTCCAGCGACAGTGACGGGGCCTCCGGCGGGTCCGGCGGGCCGGGGCCTGCCCGCGACGTCTGATCCGTCGGCCCGTGACGACCCCGACCCGTCTGCGGGACGAGGAGGGACCCGACGTCGCTCCGTCGGGGAGAGCCACCGCGGACACCGGACGGAGATCGCCGGCGACCCGTCGTCCGGCGCTGACTGTTCGGACTCGACCGAACAGCCGTCACGTGGCTCGTTCGGGACCGTACGGGCATGGTGTGGCCGTGGTCACCGATCGAGCTCCTGTACGGGTTCGTCGTCCGGGCGATCCTCGTCGTCACGACCGCGATCGACCCCGTGATCGGGTCGACGGAGGCACACCGGTTCCGTACTCGGCCGTGATCGGCCCCCGGCCGCGCCTCCGCCGAGGTGGACGGCACGACAGTCCGTCTCTCGTTACGTAGTTACTGCCGTAAATATCGGATTAACTCAACGTCCGGCGGGAGCGACCGCGAGCACGCCGACCGGATCCGCGCCGGTCCGCAGACGGGTGTGCTAACGACCGATTAGCCGCGGATCGTAGCAACCCCCTAAACGCGCCTCGGACGAACGGCGATCGGAACCGGTCGTCGCCGGAGCGTCGAACCGGCCCGACGGTCGAACCGGACACCGGCGTCGACGACGACAGAACCACCTGGACTCGAGCGTCGTCCCCGGTCGACCCCGTCGTCGGGAAGCCGTCGGGGACACTCGTCGAGGGATGCCGACGGACGTCCCGACCACGAGAGACGGGCGTCGACCGATCGTCGATCGAAGTGTACGGCACCCCGTTCGGCGGGAGCCACGGGCGTTTTCGTGTATAAATACCTGTATTCCAGAGCGGATACGGACATCGATCGTATGCACGATGAACCGACATCGTCGTGTACGTTCCACATCCGATTCGGGTTCGTGTTCCGATTCGGAACAAAAGGCGGCCGGAAAGGAACGGTTCTGTTCGACGGTGGAGGATCGGAGCACCGGGGAAGCGGGCCCGTTCGTTCGCGGCGATGGCAAGGGGAACGTGCGACGGTTCGCCGATCAGTGCGTTTCGTGGGGATTATCGTAGTTCTGCAGCGGTACAGGCTGCTTGGCGTGGGCGCTGTCGTTCGAACTCGTGCGACTGAACCTACGAAATTCTACGATAATCCCGATCACTCCGCGGGAATCCGGCGGCCGACGATCCAATCACTTGTGTTCGAACGTCCGGTTTCAGCGGGAGGTTCGATGCCGTTCGATCGCGCCCTCGGGTCGTCGAGGCCGGTCGATGGGGCCGACGCTGTTCGACCCGGGCTACGCTGGCAGCAACCCTCGTTCGGTACCCGATCCGGACTCGATCACGGGCGGAGACACCGCGAGAGGAGTTCCGATCGCTAACGTTCGAAACCGGGGCGACAGTTCGCGAGCGGAACGGCGAGGCGAACTGGATCCGGACTGGATGCGAACCCGTCGCCACGTGCCGTCAGTTCGACGTCGGGAACGGAGGGCGAGTCCTCGACGGCCCACTCATAGGGTCGGTTGTAATTCGTTTCCGGTGTTCGACGGGACGATCGTCGAATCACCGGTACACAGTTACAACCGACCCTATCACGGGATGGTGGCCTCGACCAGGACCAGCGTGTCCTCGGTGTTGGGGTTCTCGTAGGTAACGCGGATCTCGGTCCCCGGCGTGAGGAGAGCGGGCGAGGGTGTACTCGTGACCCGCACCTCCTCGCCGGCAGTCAGCTCCAGCGGTTTGGCGTCGAAGTGGAGGTCCGGCGACGACGACACCCGCGTCCCGTCGACGTAGACGTGGAAGTAGAGCCAGTCGACGGCGTCGCCGCTCTCGTGGGTGATCACGACGGACTCGTTTGCCCCGTCGTCGTCCGTGGACGAACTGAACCCCCCGACCGACCCCTGATCGAACGTCACCTCGAACGCCGCGTTCGGCGGGTCGGAGAGGCTCTCGCCGCCGATCCCCGCGAAGGAGCCGAACGCGACGGCCGCGAGGATCACCGCGACCCCGATCATCAGTACGACCCCGACGGTCGAAGAGTCCCCCCGGCGATCGGCGCCGAATCGTCCCGCAGACATTGCTACCGTGACTTCGCCGCGTCCTTGTAAAGTGCTCCGGAGGGACTCGGAAGGTGAGTCGACCCCGAACGGGCTCGCGCGCCGCCTACGCGGCGAGGTAGCCGCCGAGCAGCAGGAGGACGACCGCGGCGCCGGCGGCGCCGACGAAGAACGGCCGACCGTGGGCGGCGGCCGTCCGGACCCGGCGTCGGTCGAGTTCGCCCCGGAAGCGGGAGACGCCGACCTCCGAGAGGGCCGCGAGGACCAGCCAGAGGACGACCATGGCGATCACCAGGTAGCCGCGCGTGCTCGCCGTCAGACCGGCGACGCCGTAGACGGTCGCCGCCATGTGACCGCCGGTCAGCAGCGTGACCAGCGCGCCGAGACGCGAGACGGTGACGAAGGTCCCCGCCAGCGACTCGGCCGGGTCGACGCCGATGTTCGAGTCGGCGGCGAGCGGGACGACACCCCAGGCCATGAACGCCGCGCCGCCGGCCCAGAGCCCGGCGAACAGGAGGTGGATCGCGTACGAGACCTGCGTTCCCGTTCCGACGGCCGCCTGCAGTGGGAGCATGTGTCCGGCGGTCGGCCGGGCCGTTGATAACTGCGGGTGGTTCCGGTCGACGGCGGGAGGTTCGGGTGTCGGCCGGAAGTGGGTACGGTCGACGGTCGACGGACGCCGGGACCGTGCGGCCGCGGGAGGCGGGTGCGGACGGCGGATTTATTCCCGTTCCCGAGAACGTTGTCCGCGTGACCACCGTCGACCACGCCACCGTCCAGTACAGCGCCGCGCCGGCGCTCACCGTCTACGGCGTCGAGTTCCAGGTCAACGTCACCCACCTCCCGCTCGTCGACGGCGACTGGCACCTCCTCCCGCTCCACACCTACTTCCACCGGGACCACACCGACGACAAACTGGCGCTCCAGCACCGCAACACCGGCGAGGGCACCCACGCCGTCGCCGCCTCGTACATGAACGACCCGGACCTCGGCGACACCGAGCGCGGCGAGGCGACCGAACAGTCCACGGGGCGGTGGCTCCGCCGGACGCTCGGACTGACGTACCACGACGACGCCGCGGCCGTCGCGTTCGACGGGTCGGGCGACGGCGACTACCTGGGCAGGGCGACGGACGTCCCGGAGACGGAGCTGCTGCACGTCGACGTGATGTCCGAGCTCCAGTACGAGGGCGACCGACCGGCGTTCGGGGGCTGCGATCGCCACGCCAACCGGCTGATCCTCGACTGGGTGCACACCGACGAGGGCCGGCTGCGACCGATCGACGCGCTCGACGTCGACGATCGGGGTGACGACGGCGAGTTCGCCCGGATCGGCCGGGCCGAGGACGGCGCGGGGCGGTTCTGGCACTACTGTTACGCCGAGCTCTGACCGACCGGTGCCGCGAGCGTATCGGGGCAGCCGGCGTCTACCGGACGGCCCCGATCGACCCTCCCCGAATCGCCACCGATCGACGTCCACCGAACGGGTGCGGAGCGAGCGACTGGACGACGGAACGGCGAGCGAGACCGGCGGGGCACCCCGACGTAGGGTGATTCCACGGACGTCCGGCCAGAGTTAAGTCCGGCCGTCCCGTCTCGACCGACCATGTTCGACGCCGACGAGCTCGAGCGGATCCGCTCGGCCAAGGCGGACTGGGAATCGGAGGCGGTCGAGCCGACGGTCGCGCGGTTCGGGGAGCGCGAGGAGACGTTCACCACCGACACCGGCGGGCAGGAGGTCGACCGGCTCTACACGCCGGCCGACGTCGCGGACCACGACTACCTCGAGGACGCCGGCTTCCCCGGCCAGGAGCCGTACACGCGGGGCGTCTACTCGACGATGTACCGCGGTCGGCTCTGGACGATGCGCCAGTACGCCGGCTTCGGGACGGCCGCCGAGACGAACGATCGCTTCCAGTACCTGATCGAGAACGGCTCCTCGGGGCTCTCGCTCGCGTTCGACCTCCCGACGCAGATGGGCTACGACTCCGACGCCGAGATGGCCGCGGGCGAGGTGGGCAAGTCCGGCGTCGCGATCGACACGCTGCGCGACATGGAGACGGTGTTCGACGGCATCCCGCTCGACGAGGTGTCGACGAGCATGACGATCAACGCCCCCGCGGCGGTCCTGCTGGCGATGTACATCGCGGTCGGCGACCGCCAGGGCGTCGACCGCGAGGCGCTCCGCGGGACGATCCAGAACGACGTGCTCAAGGAGTACGTCGCGCGCAACCTCTACATCTACCCGCCGGCGGAGTCGATGCGGCTGGTGACCGACGTCTTCGAGTTCTGCGCCGAGGAGACGCCGAAGTTCAACACCATCTCCATCTCGGGGTACCACATCAGGGAGGCCGGCAGCACCGCCGCACAGGAGCTGGCGTTCACCCTCGGGAACGGGATCGAGTACGTCCGGGCGGCCGTCGACGCCGGGCTCGACGTCGACTCGTTCGCCCCGCAGCTCTCCTTCTTTTTCAACGCGCACAACAACGTCTTCGAGGAGGTGGCGAAGTTCCGCGCGGCCCGGCGGATGTGGGCCGACATCGTCGACGAGCGGTTCGGCGCCGAGAACCCGAAATCGAAGCAGCTGAAGTTCCACACCCAGACCGGCGGGTCGACGCTGACCGCCCAGCAGGTCGAGAACAACGTCGTCCGTGTCGCCTACCAGGCGCTGGCCGCGGTGCTCGGCGGGACGCAGTCGCTCCACACCAACGGGAAAGACGAGGCGCTGTCGCTCCCGACCGAGAAGTCCGTCCGGACGGCGCTGCGGACCCAGCAGATCCTCGCCCACGAGTCCGGCGCGGCCGACACGATCGACCCCCTGGCCGGCTCGTACTACGTCGAGTCGCTGACCGACGAGCTGGAGGCGGAGGCCTACGGGATCCTCGAGGAGGTCGAGCGCCGCGGCGGGATGCTCGACGCGATCCGGAGCCAGTGGGTCCAGGGGCAGATCCAGGACACGGCCTTCGAGCGACAGCGCGAGATCGAGGACGGCGAACGGGTGATCGTCGGCGTCAACGACTACCGCGTCGAGGAGGACGACGAGCCGGGGATGGAGCTCGAGGAGGTCTCGGAGGAGGACGAGCGCCGGCAGGTCGAGCGACTGACCGCCGTCCGCGAGGAGCGCGACGACGAGGCCGTCGACGCGGCCCTCGCGGCGCTCCGGGACGCCGCCGCGGGGGACGCGAACGTGCTCCCGCCGATCGTCGACGCGGTGAAGGCGTACGCGACGGTGGGCGAGATCTCCGACGTGCTCCGCGACGAGTTCGGCGAGTATTCGGCGGTCTGATCGATCCCGGACGGGCCGACGGGGGCCTCGTCCTCGTCCCCGGATGGTCCGAACGACCCGGCCGCCGCCGGTCGGGTCGGATCAGCCCTCGACGGACGCAGACACCTCGGCCGTGTCCTCGTACTTGTCGCGGAACTCCTGGATGAGCTGCCCCATCTTCGCGTACCACTCGTTCAGGGTCCGCTGCATGTCGTCGCTGATCTCGTCGACCGCCGCCGGCGAGTAGACGTGGTAGTAGCCCCCGTGGTCGTAGTTCACCTGCTCCTTCCGGACGAGCCCGGTCTGGAGGAGCCGCTGGATCGACCGGTAGGCGGTCGACCGCTCCCGGTCAACCTCGTCGGCCACCTCGTCGACGGTCAACGGCTCTGCCGACTCGACGAGCGCCCGGAACGTCTCCCGGTCGAGCTCCTTGAGACCGTGAAGACACTCCAGGAGCCCCTCGCACTCCATGTCCTGGCGGAGGTACTCCCGCATCGACGTTGGCATGTGAGTCATTACTCGCCCCGGTTATAAAACGGTTGTGCGCTCCTGTGACAACTGTGCCACCGACGCTCACTGTCCGGCGTCCGGGGGTGGGCACCGAACGCGATCGGGGCAGCGGACGGGCCGCCGATCGGCCGGTCGGGCGGGGGAACGATTCGGGAGGCGGGAGGCCGCGAGTCGACCCTCCGATCCGCGTGCTCGACCGCGAACGCGTCGCTCCCGGGAACCTACAGGTCGATCCGGAGTGGAGCCGGCAGCTCACCGCTCGGCTCGCCCGGTCCGCGCGAGGGGGGCGTCCCGGATTCGATATAAACCGGGAGTTGGCGTGCGACGATCGTTCCGTCGACCGGCGGTCGATCCTCGGGGGCGAACTGGTCGACCCGCCAGCACCGACTCCCGGTAGCGGTCGAACCCACGGCGACGAACCGGGGTTGTGTTGTACGACATTCACAACACAGTCGGTCGGATCGGTTCGCTCGGCCGTCGACGTACTCCCGGGGTCCGTCGCGCAGGCGGATCCAGTGCCGGGGCGGCGGTCGGAGTTCTCGTCGGGGAGGTCGAGGAGAGGTCGAGGAGAGGTCGAGGAGAGGTTCGTCCCCGTGGGACTCGCTGTCGAGCGAGCGCCCTCGGGTCGCGCCCGGGGACTGGCGTCGCAGGGAGCGACGTCGCGAGAACGGGGGACCAGTGCCGTCGTGACGGCCGGCGGGGACCCCGTGTCGGGCGGGGCGCGGTCGGACCGTCGGACGGGCGTCAGTCCGCGTTCGAGCGGACGGTCGGACCCTCGGTACGGCGGAGCTCACGCACGCTGGAGTAGACGACCGCGCCGGAGACCAGCAGCGCCGAGCCGATGATCAGCAGGAAACTGACCGTGTTGAGCTGCTCGATGCCGTAGGCGTTCCCGACCTGCCGGGCTGCGACCGCGACGGCCCCACCCAGCAGCATCAGGCCGAAGTAGATCTTGATCCCCTCCTCGTCGACGAGGCTGGTCGCGGCGGAGCCGAGCCGGGCACCGAGCGCGGACCCCGCGAGCAGCGGTGCCACGATCGAGAGGTCGACGCCGCCCGACTGGGCGTAGAGGAAGCTCCCGATCCCGCCCGAGAACATGATCTCGAAGAGGTCAGTTCCGACGGCGATCGGGACCGGGACCCCGATGAGGTAGAACAGTGCGGGCATGCGGATGAAGCCGCCACCGACGCCGAGGAACCCCGACAGCAGGCCGGTGGCGAACGCGACGGCCAGGATCAGCCACAGGGAGACCTGGACGCCCCCGCGCAGCTCCAGCATCGGCCAGACGCGGTAGCTCTGGATCTTCTTCGCGAGCTCCGGGATCTCTTCGGCCGCGTCGTCGAGGTCGGCGTCCTCGTCGACGTCGTGCGAGATGCCGCCGTCGCCGTCACTGCCCTTCAGTGACTCGTAGGTCACGAACGCCCCGATCCCGCCGAGGAGCAGGACGTAGGTGACGGAGATGATGTTCCCCGCCAGGCCCAGCTCCTCCAAGAACAGCACCATCTCCTTGCCGACCTCGATCCCGATGGTGGTGCCGACGATCATCGAGATGCCGAGCTTGTAGTCCACCTGCCCCAGGTCGCGGTGTTTGAGGGTGGCGATCACCGACGTCCCGAAGACGAACGCCAGCCCCGACCCGACGGCGACCCTGGTCGGGTAGCCCATCACCAGCAGGGCGGGGGTGACGAGGAACGAGCCACCCATCCCGAAGAAGCCGAACAGGATGCCGATGAGCAGCCCGAAGCCGACGAACAGGCCCAGCGTGACGACGCTGACCCCCAGTAGTTCCATCGCCATCTACTTTCCACCCAGTGCGCGCTGGACGTGCGGTCCGAGCAGACGGGTGAGCCCGCCGTAGCCGACGTACAGCAGGAGCGCCTCGAGGAGGACGACGCCGACCAGTACCGCGGCCTGCGCGGTCCCGCCGAGCGTCTCGATGCCGAACATCACCGGATCACCGTCCGAACTGCGGAGGTGGTCTTGTTCGATCTTGGGTTCATTCTGCTCGTCTCCATACCACCGATATCCGGTCACCGCCTATAACGGTTTTGGAGATAGTGCACAATACTGTATTCCCGCTCGCAACCGGTAACGTACCGATACCCATGCGTAAGTTACGGGAATATACGGGCCGTCTGGGGGCGTCGCGGGCCGTGGAGAACGCGGGCCGGCGTCCGCCTCGCGCGCGCCATCCGGAACGACCGACGACGGCGCCGGTCCGGTCTGGAGGTTCGGTCGACGGGTCGGGTCTCCGACGGCGGGGCGGTCGGTAGCGGAGGAACGCGGATCGACGCGGGGAGGGTGCTGGCGGACGAGGTGAGCAGCGAGAACCGACGCAGAGTCGAGCGGGCCGCGGCTGTGGTCGGGAGCGGTCGAACGCGGAGGCGAGGGGCGGCGGCAGCGGACCGTCGAGTCGACGGCGCCGTCGATCAGGTCACTCGAGCTTCCCCGACAGGACCTTCGCCGCGGTCAACACGGGGTCCCAGACCGGCGAGAACGGCGGCGCGTACGAGAGGTCGAGGTACTCGACCTCCTCGACGGTCATCCCCGCGTGGAGGGCGGTCGCGACGGTGTCGATCCGCTTGGCGACCCCTTCCCGGCCGACCATGGTCCCCCCGAGGACGCGTCGGGTCCCGCGGTCGGCCACGAGGGTGACGGTCAGTTCGTCGCCGCCGGGGTAGTAGTGGGCCCGAGACGGGGCCTGGATCGTCACCGACGCGGGCTCGAACCCCGCCTCGCGCGCGCTCGCCTCGTCCACGAGCCCGGTTCTGGCCGCCTCGAGACCGAACGCCTTCACGACCGCGGTCCCGGCCGTCTCGCCCACCGGCGTGGGAGTGCCCCCGACGGTCGCGCCGATCGCGCGGCCGGCGCGGTTGGCCGACAGCGCCAGCGGGACGTGATCCGGCCGGCCGGTGACGACGTTCCGTAGCTCCGCGACGTCGCCGGCCGCGTAGACGCCCGGCTCGCTGGTCCGGCCGTAGTGATCGGTCGCGACGGCGCCGGTGTCGCCGAGGTCGATGCCGGCCCGCTCCGCGAGTTCGACGTTCGGCTCGACGCCGACGCCGACGATCACGGCGTCGACGGGGACCGTCTCGTCGCCGGCGACCACCCCCTCGACGCGGCCGCCGTCCGCGTCCCCGCCGCTCCGGAACGACTCGACGGCCGTGTCGAGGTGGAGGCGGACGCCCTCGGCCCGGAGCTCCTCCTCGACGCGCTCGGCGACGGCCTCGCCGAAGGGGTTCAGGACGTGCGACAGCATCTCGAAGAGGTGGACCTCGAGGCCGCGCGCACGGAGCGCCTCGGCGACCTCGATGCCGACGTAGCCGCCCCCGACGATCGCGACGGCCTCGAGGGGGGACTCCTCGTCCGGGCCCTCGATACCGAGGTAGCTGGCGATCTCGGCGGCGGCGTCCATCCCGTGGAGCGTGAACACCCCGTCGAGGGCCATCCCCTCGAACGGCGGTTCGACGGCCCTGGCACCCGTCGAGAGCAACAGCCGGTCGTACGACTGGTCGAACTGGCGGTCGGCGTCGCGGTCGGACACCGTCACGACGGAACGCTCCGGATCGACGTCGACCACCTCGTGGCGCGTCCGCAGGTCGATCCCCCGCTCCTCGCGGAACCTCTCCGGGGGGACCGCGACGAGGTCCTCCAGCGACTCCACCTCGCCTTTCAGGTAGTACGGGAGCCCGCATGCCCCGTAGGACACCCAGTCCCCGCGCTCGAAGACGATCACGTCGAGGTCGGGGTCCTCCCGTCGGGCTTTGCTCGCGGCGCTCATGCCGGCGGCGTCGCCGCCGACTACGACGAACGTGCGACTCATAGCGGGGGCTACGCCGCGGACGGGTTAAAGAATTGCTCGAATTCTACAAGATCGGGAACGATCGGCGGCGCGGTCGGGGGTCGGGGGTCGTTCGATCGGTCGGTGGTGGAACGGGACGGTGACGGGACTGCCGGAGCCGGTCGGGCCGGGTCGCCCGATCGAGCCGTCGGGCGGCGTCAGTCGGCCGTGGTGGCCGCGACGTCGTCTTCGTCGTCGCTCCGGACGGAGCGCCAGTAGCCCTGGAGGTACGCGCCGACGAACATGCCGGCGAGTGCCCAGAGGATCGGGTAGTTGCCGACGCCCAGGCTCGCGTAGGCGGCGCCCGGGCAGATACCGGAGAGGCCCCACCCGACGCCGAAGATCGTCCCGCCGACGAGGACGTTGCGGTCGTACGTCTTCAGCCGCTTCGCGTACGCGCGGCCGGTGAGAGGTGCCCGCCGGCCGGTGTCGGCCAGCAGCGCGAAGGCGATCCCCGTGACGACTGCCGCGCCCCCCATCACGAAGAGGAGTCCGAAGTCCTGGAACTGGAGGAAGTCGAGCACGACCTCCGGGCGTGCCATCTGGCTGTAGCCGAGTCCGAAGCCGAAGATCAGGCCTCCGAGCAGGACGACCCCGAAGAACCGGGGGTCACCGCCGTCGTCGGTCGGCGCGTCGCTCACGGCGACACCCCCAGCGCGGCGACCAGCTGTGCGGTCCCGACGGCGACGACGAGGAACGTCGCGACGTTGGTCAGCGACGTGCGGGAGACCGAGCCGACGCCACAGACCCCGTGGCCCGAGGTACAGCCCTTCCCGAGTCGGGTGCCGATCCCGACGAGGATCCCGCCGGCGAACAGCCGCCAGGGCTGGACGTCGGTCGTCCAGCCGCCGGGCCCGAGCGTGAGGGCGTAGACGGCGGCCCCGAGGACGATCCCCAGGGTGAAGACGACGCGCCAGTCCCGCGACGCCAGGTGCTTCGCGCGGTTGAGCCGCGGGACGTTCGAGACGTACGACAGGGTCGACTCGAGGAACGTGCTCGCGCCCGCGACGATCCCCGTCCCGACGTAGATCACGACGACGCCCAGTCCGACGAGCGCCCCGCCGACGGCGTACTGTGCGATCCCGTTCGGGAAGAGGGTAGAGACGAGTCCCGCCATCTCAGTCGTCGGAGGTCATCGCGTCGGTGCTCGCGGCGCAGTTGTTCGGGCCGAGTTCCAGCTCGAACGCCTCCCGGTCGTCGGCCGTCTGCTGCCCGAGGTTCGTCGCGATGATGTCGGTGTAGTTGGCGGGGCGGGGCGGCATGTCCGAGAGGACGAACTCGACGAACTCGTCGCGGTCCATCGACAGCGCGTCCATCGACGACCGCAGTTCGCCGATCGAGGCCACGTAGGTTCCGTCCGCCCGCGGGGCTGCGGCGTCGCTGAAGTGGGCGGGCGCGACGAGGACGTCGTCGCCCAGCGGGAGGACGCGCTCACGGAGGGAGTCGTACAGCGTGGCAGCCGCGTCCGGCGCGCCGTCGTCGCCCTCCTCCAGGTCCGGCCGCGCGACGCTCTCCGTGAACAGCCCGTCGCCCGTCGCGAGGGCGACGCCGTCGATCAGGTACGACGTCATGCCGGTGGTGTGGCCCGGCGTGTGGATCGCCTCGATCTCGACGTCGCCGACGGTCAGGACGTCGCCGTGCTCGACCGTCTCGACCTCGTCGGCGTACGTGACGCCGCGCTCGACGGCGGGCGCGGGGAG
>Ga0207797_1000828_pt1 | contig 23183 bp, 20 predicted proteins | sample PRCRCaboRojoPR_6_FD_187275 | JGI IMG/M metagenome (GOLD analysis project Ga0207797, IMG submission 187275) | Marine sediment microbial community from Cabo Rojo, Puerto Rico - PR CR 10% Liquid 1 (SPAdes) | ecosystem: Environmental > Aquatic > Marine > Coastal > Sediment | place: Cabo Rojo, Puerto...
CCCAGGAGGGCCAGCATCAGGATACCGGAGGGAAGGCAATCCATGCAGCTCCCAACACAACCTCGAAGGTCACGTCAAAGAGCATCAGCTTCGACGGCGGCCGCACTTCCTACCGGGGCCTGATCAAGGTCTATCCGGGGATGGAGAATTGCAAGTCGGATATCGAGTGCGATGCGCTGATGATGGCGCCAACAGCCGAATCCGACACCTATCCTTACATGGAGATTGAGGACGAGACTGCCAATATCGAGCATGAAGCCACGGTGTCCAAGATCGGAGAGGAGCAGCTCTTCTACCTCATGAGCCGGGGCCTGACCGAGGAAGAAGCCAAACGTACTATTGTGCACGGTTTCCTGGATGAATTCGAGCGAACCCTGCCCATGGAATATGCTGTGGAGTTCAACCGGCTGGTTGATCTACAGATGGAGGGTTCTGTCGGATAAGCCGACAATTCAGTAACAGGAAACCGGCAGAGTGATCGGATGAATATATAAGAGAAGGAGCCTCCCACATCCCCAGTGTGGGAGTGCTCCTTTTCCTTTGAGAAGGAAGAACGAAGAAAGGGGATAGTGATTTGACTGAGAGGCAAAACGGACATCAACACCCGACACTAGAGGAAAAGGAAGGAACCGTGTCAACCCTGACCAAAGCGGAGAAGGGTTTTTCGCGGGAGCAGGTTGAACGGATTTCAGAGGCAAAGAATGAACCGGCCTGGGCGAGAGAACTACGCCTGCAGTCGTGGGAAGCGTGGGAAGAGATCCCCATGCCCACGCTCAAGGATGAAGAATGGCGGCGGACTGATATCTCGCACATCGATTTCCAGAGCTATCGTCCCTATGCCCTGGATTCGGGAAACGGCCGGGCTGCAGTGAGCTCCCTGCCTGATGCCACCAGATCTCTGGTGGAGGATCGGGGAATCCGCGGCGGATGGCAGTTTCAGAATGACTCCGCTGTTCAGTTGAATGAGCTGGATTCCGACCTGCGTGAAAAGGGAGTAATCTTCACCAGTCTTGATGAGGCCGTTCACAACCATCCCGAACTGGTAAAGGAATATCTGTTTTCCAAAGTGATGACTCCGGCCTACAGTAAGTTTGCCGCTCTCAACGGTGCGTTCTGGAGTGGGGGTGCTTTTCTGTATGTTCCCCGGGGCGTGGAGCTCGAATTGCCGATGGAATCGTTTGTCAATGTCAACACACCGGAAATGGGGATCTTTCAGCATAATCTTATTATCCTGGAGGAAAGCGCTTCAGCCGAATTTGTGGAGATGTCCCAATCCGGAAAGCCGGATATCGACGGACTGAATTGTGGAATTACGGAAATATATCTCCATCAGAATGCACGCATGAACCATGTCAGCATCCAGAACTGGGCCGGGGGGATGTATGATTTTTCAAACAAACGTGCCTATTTGGAACGTGATGCCCAGATGACCTGGGTGGTCTCCACATTCGGGGGACAGCTGACAAAAAATCACATCGATAGTGTCACAGACGGCGAAGGTGCCCACGCTGACACTCTGGGACTTTACTTTCTGGACGAGAGTCAACATTTGGATACCGGAATCCTGTTGAAATTCAACCAACCTCATACTTCCGGTGACAGTGTGTTCAAAGGCGCTCTCAAAGGGCAAAGCCGTTCCGTATTTCAGGGGTTAATCAAGATTGAGCAGGAAGCCCAGCAGGTCGATGCCCAGCTTGAGAATAAGAATCTTCTGCTGGAGAAAGGTGCCCGGGCAGATTCCATTCCTGTCCTGGAAATCCAGGCGGATGACGTCACTGCCTCGCATGGAGCGACGGTCGGCCGGATCGACGATGCCCAGATGTATTATCTGATGTCCAGGGGGCTGAACCGCGCCCAGGCAGAGCGGGTAATCATCTCCGGATTTTTCGAAGATGTGATCCGTGAAATCAGATCCGAAACAACAAGTGACCTCATACATTCATTGATCCAGAGAAAGATTGAACAATAAGGAGCGTTTTACTGATGGCCTGGGTTCAGACAATCTCAGCCGACGAGCTGGCAGAAAATGAAATGCAACAGGTGGTGATGGAGGACGGTCACAAAATAGCCCTTGTGCACCTCTCTGATGGTATTTATGCTATTGATGATACGTGCACTCATGCTGAAGCCTCACTTTCGGAAGGTGACGTAATTGACAGTCGCGTGAAATGCCCGCTTCACGGTGCCGAATTTGAAATCAAGAGTGGTGATGTGAAAGCGTTTCCGGCTGTTATAGGCGTAGCAACCTATGACACCAAAATTGAGGAGAATACCATTTACGTAAACTACGGGGAGTAATGTGGTAATTAATCAGGGGCAAAACGGTAATCCCAACCAGCAACAGTCCCCGCTGGATATAGACTCCATCCGATCCGATTTTCCTATTCTCCAACGAACAGTACATGATCAACCACTCGTCTATCTGGATAATGCTGCTACCTCACAGAAACCCCAACAGGTGATCGATGCCATTAACCGCTATTACCGCGAATCCAATGCAAACGTCCACCGGGGAATTCACAGTCTGAGTGATGAGGCAACCACCCTGTATGAAGAAACCCGCGAAAAAGTCAGGCAGTTTATAAACGCCGATACCACCAGTTCGATAATCTACACCAAGGGAACCACCGAATCGCTGAATCTTGTGGCCAATGCCTGGGGCCGGAAGAATCTCAATCCCGGTGACGAAATTCTCATCTCCTCTATGGAACACCACAGTAACATTGTGCCCTGGCAGCTGGTTGCCAGAGATACGGGTGCAACCATCCGGGGAATTGAGCTGACCGATGAGGGCTGTTTGGATCTCGATCACCTGGCTGAGTCACTCAATGATCGAACCCGGATCGTTGCCATTACACAGTTATCCAATGTGTTAGGGACAATTAATCCGATCGGTGAAATCACCAAAATGGCTCATGGCGCAGGGGCATATGTGGTGGTAGACGGGGCTCAGGGCGCCGCTCATATGCCCACGGATGTACAGGAAATGGGATGCGATTTCTATGCGTTTTCCGGCCACAAGATGTGTGGGCCCACCGGAGTAGGTATTCTGTACGGACGCCGGGAACTGCTCGAAGAGATGCATCCGTTTCTCGGCGGCGGAGAGATGATTGAGGAGGTCTATCTGGAATCATCCACGTACAAGGATCCGCCGTGGAAATTTGAGGCGGGAACCCCGAATATCGCTCAGGTCGTGGGATTGGGGGCGGCCATTGATTATCTCAATACATTAGGGATGGATAAGATCCTTGCCCATGAAAGCGATTTGGTGAATTACACGATGCACCGCCTCAAATACGCTGAAGATATTACCGTCTTCGGTCCCACGGGAAAGCGCGGTGGAATCGTCTCCTTCACCCTCGAGGGAACTCATCCACACGATATTGCCACTATCGTTGACCGGGAGGGGGTGGCACTGCGGGCCGGGCATCACTGTGCCCAACCACTGATGCGAAAGCTCAACGTGGGATCGACGGCGCGGGCCAGCATTTACTTCTACAACACCACAGACGAAATAGACGCCTTTATCCGGTCACTAGACAAAGTGCGAGAGATCTTTGGGGATGTCCCTGAACGGACTGTATAAAGAGGTCATTCTGGACCATTATCGGACTCCGAGAAACCGGGGAATAATCGAAGAACCGGATTTTAAGGAAGGTGGCCACAATCCGAGCTGCGGAGACACCCTGGAAATATTCGTGGATGTTGATGAAAACCAGCTGATCAATGCAATCAGTTTTGAGGGGCATGGGTGCTCCATCAGCATGGCTTCCTCATCCATGATGACGGAACTGATGGAAGGGAAATCTCTGGATGAAGCGCTGGAACTGGTAGACGTTTTCGAAGGTATGATGGAGGGTGAAACGGAGTTTCCGGACACTGATGAATTCCTTGATGTCAGTTCATTACAGGGCGTTGCCGATTTTCCTGTTCGATTGAAATGCGCTACCCTGGCCTGGGACACAATCAAACGGGGCATTACAAAATACCGATCAGATGGTGACGAGAAATGATCGGTGTATACACACATTAACCTCTATCCTCTCCCCTTACCTCTTCTGCCTTTGCCAAACGAATACATTCACCGATGCCCTGACAATGCGATACGATGGGTATCCAGGTGTTAGGAACGGCATTACAGGAATCACTGTGCGCTATAGGACTTGAGAGGCTCCGACCCAGCGGGGTACAGGGTTTTAACGTAAAATTACCATAGGATATCCTTTGGTTTTTTTATAATCTAAACTATAATATTAGGAGCATTCAGGTGAGCTGAGAGCACAATAAATTCATGATACCATGGAGCACGGATCTGTGGGCACTAATGAAGGTTACAGGATTGTTATCTCCGGGAACCCGGATGAATATCACAAGATTCGTAGATTGGTTCACTTCGCGGCTCTCCAGCAGGGAATTGAGGAACAGGAAGCTGATATTATTGAACGTGCCGTTGCCGAAGCCTGCAGTAACGCGTTGTTCCATGAACCGGCGGAAAAAGAGAATCCTTCCTTTGTTCTTGAGATGCAATTGAATGATGCATCAATTACTTCCATTGTGAAAAACAGAGGGAAAGCATTTAATTTCGATGACGTTGAACCCTTTGATATTCAGCAGGATTTTATGGCATATAAAGAGGGGGGGCTGGGTATTCCCATTATGAAAAGATTGATGGATATAGTGCAGTATGAAAGGCATGATGATAATTTGAATGTTGTCACGCTTGTGAAGAACATTAATCCACAACGAGAGAAAGGAGCTGAAGACGACAATGAGAATTAAGGAGTCCACAAAAGGCGATGTGACAGTCCTGACCCTGTCCGGAAAGATGATGAACGGTCCCGAAAGTATCGACCTCCATCCGTATGTAAAGCAGCTTATAGAGAAGGGGCAGGTAAAGGTTGTGGTTGACATGGGGAAAGTCAAGTGGTTCAGCAGCACAGGGCTTGGTGCGTTACTCGCCTCAGCGACATCCCTGCGGAATGCAGACGGTGACTTAAAAATAGCCCGGGCAACCCGAAAGATTTCCAGTGTATTCTATATGATGGAACTCACCAGCGTTTTTGAATCATACGAGTCTGTCGACGAAGCAGTCGAGAGCTATCAGGATTCTGAGTGAGGAAGAGTGCAATCAGGGTGACGTCAAACCAGTGGAGATTGCAGCAGAGACAGATAACTCTCGGAATTCGGCATATCGGTCGAATACAACGGGATCCGGAGATGACTATGGCCGGATTTAAAAACCATGGTTTTTCCTGGTGTCGCCATCCGGCAGGTAACAGTAAACATCAGTTCGTCGCCGGTATTTTCCGGGCAAATATATTCTTCTGATGGTGATCCAACAGGCAAATCTCCGGAATATATTTTACCGTGTCTCCGGAAAAAACCGGCGTTTATCATACCTGTATAAATAGCTGTAGTATCACACGCGAAACCACCACAGGAAACAGAGCGCTGGCAGATATGCAATCAGATCAGACAACACACAAATTCGAAGCTATCCAGGAACAGTTATCCGCAATTGACTCCGTCAGCAATTTACTGACGAGCGCAAATTTCGATCTGGATTCTCTGCTGGAGGATATTGTGGAGGTCACTGCCAGGACACTTGAGGTGAGTGGCTGTTCCCTGCGACTATACGACCAGTCCCGTGGAGAAATGGTTCTCAGGGCCGTCTACGGTTTAAGTGAGGAGTATCAGGAGAAGGGTCCGATCCGTGCGGAAGAGAGTATATATCAGGAAATGATTCAAAACCGTGAAGAAGGCGGAAGAATTGTGGAAATCGGTGATGTCTCCCAGGACAGCCGTGTCCAATATCTTCGGGAGGCTCTTGAGGAAGGTATCCGGTCGATGCTTTCAATTCCCCTGCTTCGGAACGGGACAGTGATCGGAGCACTTTCAGTCTATACGCGCACACCCCACAATTTTGATGAAGAAGAGATTCGGGCGTTGAAGATCCTTGCCAACCAGGCGGCTGCTGCCATCGGGATTGCCAGACTCCACCGGGATCTCATGCACCTTGAGCATATCGAACAGGAACTCCAGATTGCGGCTGACATCCAGTCCCGATTCATGCCCAGCACCGTACCGGAAATCGAGGGTATAGAGCTTGCCGGCTGGAACCGGGCCTGCCGGGAGGTCGGCGGTGATTTCTATGACTACATCGAATTACCGGAAGATAACCTGGGCATCGCCCTGGGTGATGTGTCGGGCAAGGGCATGCCCGCTGCATTACTCATGACAGCAGTCCGGACCTCACTCCGGGTCCAGGCGGAGAATATCTACTCCATGAGTGAGGTGATGAAACGGGTAAATAACGCCCTGCTCAAAGATACGAATTTGGAAGAGTTTACCACATTATTCTATGCGGTATTGAATACCACAAGCTGGCGGATGACGTATATTAACGCCGGACACAATCCACCATTACTGTTCCGCGATGGCGAGATCATCCGGCTGCGAACCGGAGGAATTCCCGTCGGATTATTCCGGAATGCGGACTACAATCAGGAAACCCTGGATATTCTTCCCGGCGATTTACTTATCATCTATTCGGATGGTTTTTCCGAAGCACCGAATCGGCACTGGGAGGAATTTGGCGAGGATCGTATCATTGACCTCATCCGCTCGAATCGTGAGCTCCCTCCCGCTGATATTATCCGGGAACTGGATGAGGCGGTCAGCGATTTTATTTCTCCCCAGGTGGATTACAGCGATGACCGGACTGTAGTGATCCTGAAGGCACATAAGCGTTAAGCAGCATATACCCTGAGGTCCCGTCTGGCCAGACTCTTTACATAATATCCGCACTCCCAGCAAATCATTCCCCGTTGTTCCGACAGTCTACTTCCGGAGACCCGGCAACTTCCGTTCCTCCCGATATAATTCATTCCGGATCTGCTTGATTTTCTGTTCTCACATCCTCGGGATAAATATATAAGTTAGGTGTTATCAATGCATTATATGCAATTCTATTGCAATACATCTCCGACAGGACATTTCTCTTGACAACTGAAGTTGGATTGATTAAATATATCGTCGACCGACGGTCGGTCGGTAAGAACACAAGTCGAGGAGATGGTGGTACGAGAAGTCAAAGAATACGATGAACGCCTGCGGGAGATCCTGACCACTGCCCGCGGACTCTTCTTCAGTAAGGGATACGATGCAACCTCGGTGAATGATATCATCGGTGCCGTGGGAATCGCCAAGGGAACGTTTTACCACTATTTCAATTCCAAAGAAGATCTGATGATCGCACTGGCCGATCAAATTACCGACGAAGCAGTGGCTATTATTAAGGATATCACCGAGGATCCCGGCTTATCTGCCAGGGAGAAATTCCAAAAGGTCTATTCGCAGGTTGGAAACTGGAAGGTGGCAAACCGGGAGATATTCCTTGAGCTAATGCGTGTGATGTATGATCCAAAGAATAACCGGTTGCTCCAGACACTGAACAAAATGTCCCTGAAAAAGTCGGCCCCGTTTTTCGCACAAATCATCAAACAAGGTACGCGCGAGGAAGGCTGGAAAACCCGGTATCCCGATGAGAGTGCCCGGATCATCTTTCATATGGGATTCGGAGTCGCCGAACATATCGGCGAGAATTTTTTACGGCTGCACGAAGCATCTGCTGAAGAAAAAAAGAGGACCCTTGACGATCTGTACCGGAAAACCGAAGCATACGAGTTCGCAATTAACCGTTTGATCGGGACCGATGACAAACCCCTGGATCTGTATGACCTCGATCTCATCGGAGCATTTTTTGAAGATGTGTAACCCATGAGAAAACCCACTCAAAATATCACGTGGTGTTTTATGATTCTGGCATCCATATATGCCGGTCTCCCGGATTACGCACATGCCCAACAATTCCGGGGCCAGTTTTCTGCATGGGGAATTGCATTGGAAAACTATCAGGAGGAATTCGACGCGCAGATCGGCATCCGGTATCTCCCCGAACTCCAGTGGCGTTTTGCCGGCTCCCGTGCACAGCAACTGGATATCACCCTCTCGGGAAACCTCTTTCGATCCAGGTCACTCACCGACCGGGAGCAACTGGAAACCCGCTGGAATTCCGAATTTTACCGGGCATGGATACGTTATGCCGATCGCCGGTTCGAAGCCCGGTTCGGTCTGCAAAAGATCAATTTCGGACCGGCAAAACTGCTGCGCTCCCTCATGTGGTTCGACCAGCTGGACCCCAGAGATCCCCTGCAGTTTACCCGCGGAGTCACCGGACTCCGGCTGCGGTACGATTGCCGGAATCTCGCCGGGATCTGGCTGTGGGGTTTGTATGGGGATGGCGAGACCAAAGGACTGGAATTTGCTCCTACCCGTGACAGCAGCCCTGAAATTGGCGGGCGATTTCAACATCCATTAGGCCCTGGAGAACTCGCGGTCACCGGACACTACCGAACTACCGACCCTTCGTTAAACCCGGATCTCGGACTCACCGGTTCGGATATTCCCGAATACAGGGTTGCCCTGGACGGTACCTGGGATGTGGGGATCGGACTCTGGTTTGAGACCGCTCTCCTCCATGCAGATTACTCCGCCGACATCTATGATTGGCAAACATTCCAAACCATTGGCGCAGACTATACCCTTCCCTGGGGAAACGGTTTACATATTCTGGGGGAACATATGCTGGTGACTATCAGTGACGTACCTTACGATCTGGATGAGAAGATCCAGAACTCCGGGATCATGCTCTCCTACCCCATTGGCTGGCTGGATCAGATCACGGTCTATAGTATCTATAACTGGGATGAAGCGCTGGCCTACCATTATCTCAGCTGGCAGCGTACGTATGACCGGTGGGTGTTTCATCTGGGATTGTATGCCATCGCCGGTAACGGGAATTTTCCGGCATTTGCCGGCCAGGAAACCGCTTCTCCGGGCAAACGCGGGGTGCAATTGATGGTGATCTTTAATCATTGAAAACATATAAAAGCCACGGAAACGCACAGGTATACTCGAAGAACAACACAAAAAGGTACATGGATATAAAACTCGGATTTAACTGATCGACATGGCCAGGATTAAAAGATGAACATTTGTACTACAAAATATCCGTTGTCTCTCTTGGAGATCTTTTCTTCGAGTCCTTGGAGCCTTCGTGGCTAAAAGCAACCAGAGAGGAATTGCCTAATGCGTAACTCAGCACTCATCACCATCGAAGACCTCCTCAAATCCTATCCCATGGGCAAAGGGGAGTTCATTGCCCTGCGGGATATCAACCTGCAGTTTGAGAAGGGCGAATTCGCCGGACTGATCGGACCCAGCGGCTCCGGAAAGACCACCATGCTGAACATCATCGGGTCCCTGGACAAGCCGACCCAGGGGGACGCCACCGTCCTGGACAAGCGCATCAGCCGGCTCTCGCATAAGGAGGCGGCGGCGCTCCGGAACCATCATATGGGATTTATCTTCCAGACCTACAACCTGCTGCCCGTCTATACCGTGTACGAAAACGTGAAGCTGCCACTTCTTCTGCTGAAGCATCTCTCCCAGAAGGAGATGGACGGCATGGTCAAGGATGCGCTGGAGTGGGTGGGCCTCACTGACAAGATCGACTCCAAACCAGCTCAGCTCTCCGGCGGTGAGTGCCAGCGGGTGGCGGTCGCCCGGGCAATGGTCAAGCGACCGAAGCTCGTCCTGGCCGACGAACCCACCGCCAACCTGGACGCCAAGAACGCCCACAATATCCTGCAGATGATGGAGCGGCTAAACGACGAACTGGAGACCACCTTCATCTTCGCCACCCATGACGAAAAAGTCATCAAATACCTCCGCCGGCAGATCTCGCTGGAAGACGGTCGCGTGGTCGCAGATGACATAGTGCAGGCATAAGCAGAGATATCATGCTAACCCTCCAACTCGCCTGGAAAAACACCATCGGTGCGGGGATCCGCACCTGGCTGAATGTGATCGTGCTCTCGGTGGCCTTTGTTACCATTATCGGAATGCAGGGGTTGTATACGGGGATGCTGGATCGCGCCAGAGATGCCATGATCCGGATGGAACTGGGCGACGGACAGTTCTGGCATCCGGAATACGATCCGTATGACCCGTTTGCCCTGTCCGAAAGCCACAGTGCGATTCCGGCAAACTTGCGGGATGCGGTGGCCACTGGTGACGCCATCCCGGTTCTGATCACCCAGGGATCCATATTTCCGGAGGGACGGATCAAACCCATCCTGCTGAAGGGTATTCCGCCGGAGCAGACCATACTCGAAATACCAACCCAATCCATGGTATCAGACTCAGACGATGATATCCCGGCGTTAATCGGGAGCAACATGGCGGAGAATTCCGGATTGAGCGTGGGCGATTACATCACCGTGCGCTGGCGGGATGTCAACGGCACCTACGATGCCGCAGACGTTCGCATCGCGCACATCATGGAGACTATCGTCCAGTCGGTGGATAACGGCCAGATCTGGCTGCCACTGGATCGGCTTCATGCAATGACCGGGATGGAAAACCAGGCCACGTTGATTGTAAGCGGAGAAGGAGCCCGAAACATCACCTCCGCCGGAAACTGGATTTTCAGGGATATCGGATTTTTGACCAAAGAGATCGACGAGATTCAGGAGATGTCCGATTCCTCGCTCTCCATCATGTACTTTTTTCTCCTTGGTATGGGGCTGTTGGCAGTATTCGACACCCAGGTGCTTTCCCTCTGGCGACGCCGCAAGGAGATGGGCACCATGATGGCGCTAGGCATGACCCGGGGCATGCTCATACGGCTCTTTACGCTGGAGGGTGCCATGCACGCCATCCTGGCGATTCTGGCCGGCGCGGTCTACGGCATTCCGCTGCTCACCTGGTTTGCGAATACGGGCTTTACCATGCCGGAATACGTGGAAGACTACGGTATGGCGCTTGGGCGAACCATGTATCCGACCTACGGACTTCAGCTGGTCATCGGGACGGTCATCCTGGTCTTTATAACGGTGACCATTGTAAGTTACCTTCCGACCCGGAAGATCGCTAAACTGGAACCGACGGATGCGCTCCGGGGGAAATTCTCATGACCTGGTTCCTCCTAAAAGGATTACTCCGGGATCGTTCCCGAAGCCTGTTTCCGCTGCTGGTGACTTCGGCCGGAGTACTGCTGACCGTGTTTATGTACAGTTTCATCGAGGGTGAGATGGCGGACATGGTCACCAATAATGCCAACTTTCAGACCGGACATGTCAAGGTCGTGACCCGGGCGTATGCGGAGCAACTGGAACGGACGCCAAACGACCTGGCATTGCTCGAAGTCGGTGAATTGCAGCACCAACTCTCCGACCAGTTTCCGGAGATCGCATGGGTGCCCCGGATCCACTTCGGCGGACTGCTGGATATCCCGGATGAGAGCGGCGAGACCCGTGCTCAGGGACCGGCTGCAGGGATGGCAGCGGATCTGCTGCATCCGGCCAGCGGCGAGATCGACCGGATGCAGCTACGCGACGGACTGGTGAGCGGACGTCTCCCGGAAAAACCGTTCGAAATCCTGGTGAGCGACGAGTTTGCTCAATCGCTGGATCTCCAAATCGGCAAGTCGGCCACACTTATCAGCTCCGGGATGTACGGCGGCATGGCGATGCAAAACTTCGAGGTAGTCGGCACCGTGCATTTCGGCATCCAGGCGCTGGATCGCGGCGGGATCATTGCGGATATCAGCGGTATCCGCAGGACGCTCAACATGGAAGACGGTGCCGGGGAATTGCTGGGGTTCTTTAAAGACGGCCAGTATGAAGAGAAGCGGGCGGATGCGGTAGTGCAGAAGTTCGAACAGCTCTACTCATCACCGGAAGGCGAATTTGCACCGACTATACTGAAATTGACCGACCAGAACGACCTGGGCTCCATGTACGCGTATGTGGACGTGGTCTCTTCCCTGATGGTAGGTATCTTCGTCCTGGTGATGTCTATCGTGCTCTGGAACGCCGGATTAATGGGCACCTTACGCCGGTATGGAGAATATGGGGTGCGTCTGGCCATTGGTGAGGAGAAGAGCCATATTTACCGCACCATGATAATGGAATCCCTTCTGATCGGACTCATAGGCTCGGTGGTTGGCACCGCGCTGGGACTGGCAGCGTCATATTATCTGCAGGCCCACGGTATCGACATCGGCAATCTGATGGGCAGCTCCACCATTCTCTTCCCGGACGTCGTCCGGGCCAAGGTAACAACGGCGAGTTATTACGTGGGATTTTTTCCGGGACTTCTCGCAACAACCCTCGGCTCCATGATCGCCGGGATCGGTATCTATAAACGCGAAACCGCATCGCTTTTTAAAGAATTGGAAGTGCAGTAATGGGAATGACCTCACCCCCAACCCCTTTCCTGAAATCAGGAGAGAGGCTGGGACCGGAGGTGATTCTTGCTAGTGGAAGCAGGGGAAAGGGAAGAATCGTTCCCGGAAATTCTGGTGTGTGAATTTATTGGCCCACCGGGTTTTCCGGCAACTCCTTCCCTCTCCTCGGCCAAGGAGAGGGAAAGAGGGTGAGGTCAGCGGAAGCATGACAGAAACCAGAAGGTATGGAAAAGCATCGGATTTGGATTAAAGGTCTTTTTGACCCATGGATATATTGATTTTCAGCCATACAAGCTACACTGGCAACACCCGGTAACAAGAGAGGCATATTATGTTAACCTTCAAACTGGCTCTGAAAAACGTCATCGGTGCTGGCATTCGCACCTGGTTGAATGTAATCGTGCTCTCCCTGGCATTTGTCCTGATTATCGGACTGCAGGGATTGTACCAGGGGATGGCCGACCGGGCAAAGGATGCCCTGATTCAGATGGAACTGGGCACCGGACAGTTCTGGCATCCCGAATATGATCCGTACGATCCGTTGACACTGGAGGACAGCCACGGAAAAATCCCCGGGAATTTACAGAAGGCAGCCGCCCGGGGCGATGTGGCTCCCATTCTGGTCACCCAGGGAACGATTTATCCTGAAGGTCGGATCAAAACTATCGCGCTCAAAGGGATTCCGCCGGAGCAGGATATTCTGGCGCTTCCAACCCAACCCATGGAAACTGCGGCGGTGGAAATCCCCGGGATGATCGGCACCCGGATGGCGAAGAGTGCGAACCTGGAGGCCGGGGACAATATTACGGTCCGATGGCGCGACGCCCAGGGGACATTCGATGCCGCCGACGTGACGATCGTTGAGATTATGCATACGACCGTCTCCTCAGTGGATAACGGGCAGATATGGGTGCCTCTGGAAAAACTCCGCGCGATGCTCGGGATGCAGGGAGAAGCCACACTAATTGTCCGTGGGGAGGGAGCGAAACACCTCACCAATGCCGGCGGCTGGGTCTTCCGGGATCTCCCGTATCTGACCAAGTCGATTGATGAGATCGTCCAGACGAAGACAGTAGCGGGCTCTATCGTCTATATCCTGCTATTGGGAATGGCACTTCTGGCGATTTTCGACACCCAGGTCCTGTCGCTCTGGCGCCGCCGCCAGGAGATGGGGACATTGATGTCCCTGGGGATGACCCGGGGCATGTTGATCCGGCTGTTCACGCTGGAAGGGGCCATGCACGCCATTCTGGCCATTCTGATCGGCGCCGTGTATGGCATTCCGATACTTACCTGGTTTGCAAAAACCGGCTTCGCCATGCCGGATTATGGCGATGACTTTGGTATTCCAATGGGAGAAGCCCTCTATCCAGCATACGGGGCAGGACTAGTACTCGGGACTACTCTGCTGGTGTTCATAACGGTCACGATCGTGAGTTATCTGCCGACCCGCAAGATCGCCGATCTCGAACCGACCGACGCACTCAGGGGGAAAATGTCATGAACTGGTTTCTGCTCAAAGGACTCCTCCGGGATCGTTCCCGCAGCCTGTTTCCGATTATTGTGACGGTGATGGGGGTATTTATCACAGTATTTCTCTACAGCTTTATCAAAGGCGAGATGACCGACATTATCAATACGAACGCACATTTTTATACCGGACATCTCAAGGTGGTCACCAACGCATATAAGGAACAGATTGATCAGGCACCCAATGATCTCGCCTTACTTGAGGTCTCCGAATTGCAGACACGACTTGAACAGGCATTCCCGGAGATACAATGGACGCCCCGGATAATGTTCGGCGGACTCATCGACATTCCGGACGAGAACGGCGAAACCCGCTCCCAGGGACCAGCAGCGGGGATGGCCGTTGATCTGTTGCATCGGTCCAGCGGCGAAGTCGACCGGCTGGACATCCGAAATTCACTGGTACAGGGGCGTCTCCCGGAGAAGCCGTTCGAGATCCTGGTGAGTGAGAATTTCGCGCAGAAGCTAGAAGTCGACATCGGCAACCAGGCCACACTCATCAGCTCCGGAATGTACGGTGGTATGGCCATGCAGAACTTCAAGGTGGTGGGCACCGTGCATTTCGGTGTACAGGCCATGGATCGGGGTGGGATGATCGCCGATATCAGCGGGATTCAAACGGCACTGAATATGGACGATGGTGCCGGTGAAATCCTGGGATTTTTCAAAGACGGCCGATACGAGGAAAACCGGGCTACCGCAGTTGTGCAGAAGTTCGGGTCGCTTCCGCTGTCCGGAGATGATGCATTCGCTCCGACCATTATGAAACTCAGCGAACAGAACGACCTTGGTTCCATGCTCCAGATGGTGGATTATATTTCAGGAATTATTGTGGGTATTTTCGTGGTCGTCATGTCCATTGTGCTCTGGAACACCGGCCTGATGGGCACGCTGCGACGCTATGGCGAATACGGTGTCCGGCTGGCCATCGGCGAGGATAAGGGTCACATCTATCGCACCATGATTGCCGAATCGATGATGATTGGATTTGTCGGCTCGGTCATCGGCACCGCACTGGGACTGGCGGCCTCCTACTACATGCAGGCGCACGGTGTCAATGTGGAGGAGATGATGAGCAGTTCCAGTATGCTGATGCCAAACGTCATCAAGGCCCGGGTGACGGTCACCAGCTATTATATCGGGTTTTTCCCGGGATTCCTTGCGACAACGATTGGCTCTATGATTGCCGGGCTGGGCATCTATAAACGTGAAACCGCTTCACTCTTCAAAGAACTGGAAGTCCAATGAGATACCTGACAATTGCATTATCGATACTCCTGGTTATCCCGGTGATGGGTCTGGCGCAGACACCAACCGGAGCCGAAATCCTGCGGCGCATTGATGAGAATCAGTCTGCGGAGAATATGATCGTAACGTCAACCATGGTCATCCATGGCCGGCGTGCCAGCCGTTCCGTCACCGCAAAATCGTGGATACAGGGGACGGAAAAATCATTTACAGAGTACCTCTCTCCCGCGAGAGAAGCCGGAACCAAGATGCTGAAACTGGAGGACGAGCTCTGGATGTACTCGCCGCAGACCGACCGCACCATCCGCATCGCCGGCCACATGCTGCGCCAGTCGGTGATGGGCTCGGATCTCTCCTATGAGGACATGATGGAAGACCCGAAGCTGCAAAACATGTACTCAGCCGAAGTGGTTGGAGAAGAGGAATTTAATGGCCGTTCATGCTGGGTGGTGGAGCTGACCGCAACGCAGGACGACATCGCCTATCACTCCCGCCGGATATGGGTGGACACGGACCGGATGATCGCGCTGAAGGAGAACCGTTATGCCAAGAGCGGCAAGCTGCTGAAGACCGCCGAGATCCGAGAGGTGATGCGTCAGGATGGGCGCTGGTACCCGAAAAATGTGATCTTCAAGGACGCACTCTCCCAGGGCGAGGGGACGGAGTATATTATCGAATCCATCGAGTTCAACGCGGATATTCCGGAGTATATCTTTACGAAGGCCTCGTTACGACGGTAAAGAGTCAAACCAGGACACATTCGGCACCCATGAAAGAAGAGTATTACGTGGTGCGTATTGCGTAAAGCCTCTCGGAGCGACCATTACGCAATACGCACTATGCAATAGTTGCAGTGCCGGAGGACTACTACTCTTCGGATTTCAGGTGCGTATCCAGGAATTCCCGGATAGTTATGTACCCTTCAATCCGGTTGCTCTTTTTCCGGAAGCCGTGCCCCTCATCATCGAACACCACGTATTCCACCGGGACATTGTTTTCTTTCACCGCTCCGACGATATCGTCGGACTCTTCCTTGATCACCCTGGGATCGTTGGCCCCCTGCAGGACCAGCAATGGTCTCTGGATATTTTCTGCGTGAAACAGGGGTGATATGCTCCGCAGGTACTCCCGGTCTTCCTTCGGATTTCCGATTTCTTGATAGAGCGCTTTCCGCTGGGCTTCCCACCATGGGGGTATGCTTTCCAGTGTCCGGATCCAGTTGGAGATCCCGAACAGATCCACGCCGGCGGCAAAGGCCGTCGGCTCGAAGGTCAGCGCGGCCAGGACCATGTATCCCCCGTAACTGCCGCCGAGGATAGCCACCCGGCTGGTGTCCACATACCCCGTGGATGCGAGGAAATCCTTGGCTTCAATGCAATCCTGCAGATCTTCATCGCCGTGTTTCCGGTCATCCGCCTGATAGAACGACTTTCCGTACCCCGAACTGCCCCGGTTATTCACATCGATCAGCACATAGCCGTGATTGACAAGATACTGGTTCAAGGCATCGTAGCCGACCCGCGCCTGGCCTCCCGGACCACCATGGACCGACACAATCGCCGGTGCCTTTGCGCCGGGTTTAATCTGATGAGGTTTGTATAACAATGCCGGGATCTCAAGGCCATCGAAAGACTCATACCGCACGATCTGCGCATCCACCAAATCCCTGGGATCGATCTTCGGATTCAAGGATTGGGTCAACTGGTTCACTTCGCCGGTAGTGAAGTCGTACGTATAGAGATTATTCGGAGAGCGGGATCCGTTGACGTAAAACGACATGATCTCTTCGCTGCGGGCAATGTTGACCGAACTGATCTGGGCATCGGGTAATTCGGGGAGGTCCACCTCTTCCCCGCTTTCCGTATCCCGGACCTGGATTTCCGTTTTGGCGTCAGCATTCACACCGGTTACCCGGTACTTTCCATTCCGTGAAAAGTAAATATACATCACATCCCAATCGGTGGAATAGACGGTTTCCCGCTCACCACTGGCGATATCATATCGCTGAACATACGTGAATTCGCTGCCTTCATCGGTCAACCAGTAGAGACTGCCGGAATCAACGCTGAAATCGGAAGGATAGTAATTCACGTTCCCGTCATGTTCAGTCAGGAGATTCACATCGCCGGTTTCACGATCCAGAAGATAGATATCGGAGTTATCTCTGGTAATAGTTTTGTGCAGTGCAATGTAGCGTTCATCGTTGGAGACACCACCGAAGCTGTAGCCCGAATCATTTTGAAACACCATGACAGGTTCGAAAGTCCGGGTATCCATTTCGTAGACATCCATAAACTGCTTATTCCGCCGGTTGCTGCCGAAATAGAACGAAGAATCATCGTGCGCCCAGCTATAAAAAATCGCCCGGTGTCCTTCATACGGTGTAAGATCCCTGACGGAGCCGTCTTTATTCCGCAGGTAAATGTGCCAGAGTTCATTTCCGCCCTGGTCGCTCCGAAACAGAAATCGCTCGTCATGGGGGAAATAGGAGTAAACAAAGACAGCATTGCTGTCGGAACTGGTGAGCTGGTTCGGCTCTCCTCCGCCGACCGGAATAGTATATGCATTGTAGATGCCTGGCTCATCGCTGGAATAGAGGATGTGGGATTCATCCGGCGAGAACGAACCGCCACCAATGGAGATAGTGTTCAGAAATTGCTCTGCAGTGTACTGTGGGACCTCCCGATATTCGGAAGAACCGCATCCGGCCAATATGAGCAGCAGACTCAGTGTGAATAGTCCGCTCAGAATACGTTTCATGTTCCCTCCCTGGTTTCTCATCATACTGTTGTTATCGACGTACCTATTACGAACCGGTGTTCTTGCCGAAGATCAAAACCGGAATCCCGGAAAAAACATTGGTGGAAAATAGAAGTATGGATTTTCCTCCTCATGCTGTTTGAAGCTTTCCGGTTTATTCGCATCGAAGAGTCCGAATCCGAACGGCCACTGGAAGTTCAGATAGAGTGGTTGATTCATTGCGGTAAAATCCACCCGATACCCCAGGCGGAATTCGTTCCAGAGATCGAATCCCGGATAGATTTTGCCCTCCTTCTTCTCATAGAACCGGTCGTAATCCGGCCATAACTGATATTCGATATGCAGGTTTTTCCAAAGATACCGCCGGTATCCGAGGATAAGTGTTGCGGCATTGGTCTCACCGAAATCCCACTGAAGATTCGTGTATGCGCCCCCCAGAATCAGTTCATCCCCGGGAGTCAGATAATAATTATACTGCAGAGCATAGATTCTGAAAAGCGGTGAGAGCGGACTAAAGTCCAGGGAGTGGCGCAGCGATTCTCCTGTGTGAACCGGAATATCCGTTGAAGCAGTCAGATTCATTCCGGCAGCCGGTGTAAGGAAGATAAAAAGTGTGCAGATTACAATCAGTTGCCCGGTTCTCGTAAGCAAATTCAGCCTCCGTCTGTCCCGTTGAGTGGATTCCCGAAAAAAAACCGCGTCTAATGTACAGCGATTGAAGCCGGCATACAAATTGAGATTGGGATCCGGGCTGTCCTGTGTCGTGGGTTTAAATAACGGTTCATTCAGCAAGGGAGGGCCGGGACACTCCCGCGTTCCGGTAGAGGGATCCTTTCCAGGGAGAGGAACCGAGGGTCAGCAGATATCAGGAAGATCGTAACACAGCGATCTAGTATGTTGAATCCACCTAATCATAAAAAGATCACTTGAATACCTGAGAAAGGCGAACGCCGAACACAGACAGGGGTAATGTCACTCTCTGAGTCCGGCAATTCCCCGGGTCAACCTATGTCGGATCACACCAACTACGGCAATCAACATCCAGAGCAAAGCCGTGAAGATGAGATTATAGGTGACAATCTGAATCGATGTGATTTCCGGAGGAATCAGGACCAGCTGACTGGCAGAGAGTGGAGCATGCATCAGGATCATCGTGAGCAGGCTCCCGGTGTGTTCGTATACCCACACCATAAGCACCCGATAGGCCGGAAGGAATGAGAAGAGCAGAACCATGAGATAGAGCACCGGAGGAACCGTACCGGAAGAAGTGATACTCCCCAGAAAAAGCGGGAGGTGCCACAATCCCCAAAAGCAGCCCAGCAGCAGGCCGGTTGTTAGGACTCCGTATTGTTGCCGCAGCTTTGGAATGGCAAAGCCTGTCCAACCCAATTCTTCGAAGAACCCCACTACCAGTCCCATTACCACACCCGTCAGCAGCAGGCTTATGGGTGCGTCTGAAGTGACAATGGCCGGGAGGTATGCCGGAGACGTTCCGGAGAGCAGAAGCAGGGTGGCGCTGATCAAGAGCGGTGCGGTAAGCAGAGCAATCCCATACCAGCGTACATGGACGCGCCATCGTAGCATTCGAAGCCACAGATTGCGAAACCCGGCTCTGCTGTCTGCGAATCCTGTCATCGCCAGGCCGGCGACACCAGGCCCAAGAAGCGTCGCGAGATAGACAAGAGGCATCAGCGCAGCGGAGATCTCCCTGCTTCCCGACACTCCTCCCGGTCCCATTACCATGAAAATACCACCCCACGAGATCAGGAACGTCAAGAGAAAGTAGGTGAAAATCGGGAACCGTGTAGCAAATCGTCGAACGATTGCCACGATATACTCCTTGTAATTTGGTTTCGGCACCATTGAACGATAGCGGATTGTATGGAGAAGAGAGGATCTGCCTGCCAATGTTCTTTCAGTTGAATTGCCTCCATGGCCAATGGTATTTCAGCATTAATCAGGTTTGTTGGAGAGATGTATCACCTCTCTGATGTGAGAGCTGTCTTCGATAATATCCAGGAAAAATTCTGCAGCCGCGGACCTGCTCAGCACTCTGCTTGCGGGCGGGGTGCCTTCCGGTGTTGCAACAGCGCCCGCTGCAGCTTCATCGTCGGTCAGCATAGGAGCCCTGCATATGGTGTAATCCATGGGAGAATTTTCCAGAATTTCCTCCTGTCTGCCGTGGTCCCGGAACGGATATTTCAGGTTACTTATAGAGACAATAGCCTTCAGAAGCCAGGGGATGTTTTGCCACGACCGCCCCGCTCCGATAGTACTCAAGGCGATAAACCGATTTATTCCAACCTGTTCCATAGCCGTGAGTGCATTATGGGCGGACTGAGAAATGAGATCTCTGGGAGATCTCAGCGATGCCCAGGGATTGTCCGATTTTCGCGATATATTCAGCACGTTAATCACCGCATCACATCCGGCTATCGCCGTCTCCACTGTTTCCTCCTCGTACGGAGTTCCGCGGGTAATGTCGATCTGATACTCACTGAGTTTGCCCGGATCACGTGCAATGGCGGAAATCTCATCTCCTCTTCTTGCCGCTTCCTCGACTATTCGAATGCCGGTTCTTCCGGTGGCTCCGAGCAGTAATATCTTCATTGGAAAGTCCTGTATTTATGAGTTTGCATTATTAATTCGCCGGACAGGATATCGTTGCACCTCGAAAAAACTCCGGCAATCGCAATCGGAGAGGATAGATTCGAGCTTAGATCAGGTTTTAGTATCTGTCGGCTGGCGAAGGAGCTTTTTATATGGTGCGATCTGACCGTAAATATACTGCCCGGATTATTTTCGGAACAAGAGGCAATTAGTCCACCTGAAACGGAAAAGTACTGATGGGAATCCGGTTACATCAGATTCCGTCTTTCGATAGTAGAATTCACGCAGCCGAAATTGTAATTTATCAATAAGCCATCATCTTCAGCCCAATTAACAATTCACTATTCCGAAGCGCATCATCAGGAGGATTGTTTACTATCCCGAATGGCAGTGGGCCTGGTGGTATAGCCGCTTTCCCATCGATATCGGCTCAGGAACCCCTGGTTCGGTCGCCGGTGAGTTCCGGGTCGAGATCGATTTGGCTCTCGGGCTACAGGGAATCCGGTTTATCTTCGTCGGTGGTAATGGAGAAATACAGTGATTCTCCGGTGGAAATTTCTATACCGTGATAACATTATCTGAATACGATTGAAGTATTCTTTTTATGACAAGATTTCCAGACAACCCAATCGTGTAACCAACAGAACAGGCGCGTGGCGATGAAACGCATTTTATCCCTGACTTCGGCTTTCACTCTCATTATCCTGCTAACTCAATTCGTCTTTGCCTCCGAAATCCCCCGCCTGGAGAAGCGTGGCCGGGCCATGCAGCTGCTAGTGGACGGACAGCCCTTTCTCATTCTGGGCGGCGAACTCCACAACTCCAGCTCCTCAAGCCTCGAATACACGAAGCCTATCTTTCCGGGGCTGGCGGACATGAATCTGAATACGGTTCTGGTCCCGGTCTCCTGGGGATTGATTGAACCGGAGGAAGGCGAATTTGACTTCTCACTGGTTGACGGCATCATCCGGCAGGCCAGAGATAGCGATTTACGGTTGATACTCCTCTGGTTCGGGAGCTGGAAGAACGGGTTATCGCATTACGTTCCGGATTGGGTGAAAGAGGACTACCAACGGTTTCCCCGGGTGCAGACGAAAACCGGGCCGGTGGAGGTGCTCTCTCCGTTCGAAGCATCCAACCGGCAGGCCGATGCCAGGGCATTTGCAGCGCTGATGCAGCATCTGCGGGATGTCGACGGTGACAGGCATACCGTTCTCATGGTACAGGTGGAAAATGAGGTCGGACTCCTGGGCGATTCCAGAGACAGGAGCGTTGCAGCTCAGGAGGCATGGCAGAAACCTGTCCCCCAACCTCTTCTCGATTATCTGGCTACACATCAAGAGTCCCTGCTTTCCCCGGTGAAGGAAACCTGGCAGGCGCAGGGCTATCAAATATCTGGCACCTGGGAGGAAGTATTTGGAAAGGGTCCGCAGGCTGACGAGATCTTCATGGCCTGGCATTACGCCCGGTATATTAACAACGTAGCGAATGCCGGGAAGGAGGAATACCCGCTCCCGATGTTGGTTAACGCCTGGATTGTGCAGCCCCAGGACGAGCTGCCAGGTGATTATCCGACCGGGGGGCCTCAGGCGCACAATTTTGATCTCTGGCGGGCAGGAGCCCCGCAGATCGATCTGATCGCTCCGGACATCTATCTCCCGAACTTCGGCGAAGTATGCGCTCAGTTTACCCGGCCGGATAATCCGTTGCTGGTACCCGAATCGGTGGCCGGCGACAAGGGCGCTGCGAATCTCCTTGTTGCCCTGGGACAGTACAACGCCATCGGATACTCGCCCTTTGGAATCGATTCCCGGTTAGAGCGTCAGGCAGACGGCCCGATTGCCAAAGTGTACGGCTTGCTGCAGGAGATGGCTCCGATGATTCTGGAGCACCAGGCGAAGGGGTCGATCGCCGGAGTCTATGTAACCAAAGACAATCCCGACCGGAAAATATTTATGGGTGACTATGTGCTCACGGCCGGATTGGTGACCAGCTGGTTTTCCGACGACACGCCGGAGCAGGGAAGCGGACTGATCATGCAGACGGCTCACGATGAATTTCTGGCTGTCGGCGCGAACCTGCAGATCACGTTCGCATCGCGAAACAACGGTCAACAGACCGTCGGTCTGGCGACCGCGGAAGAGGGGCACTTTAGAGACGGAAAATGGGTAAAAGGCCGTACGCTGAACGGAGATGCCGTCATGATCTCGTACGATATGGAATCGTTGGCTGCCAGACATCAGACCGGCACCGGGCTGAAGTTCCGGGGTAAAACTCCAACGATATTGAAGGTAAAATTATATGATTTCAAATAGAAGCGCTTCGGTGGAAAATGAAGGACTTACTTTTGAAGAGTGTCAAAAATGTGGATCTGCCCGGATTCGATCCGGACGTAAAACAGAGCAAGGCGATCATCCAAAGACTTGCTGAACAGATGAATAAGGGAGAACGGATTATGCATAGATTTACACGGTGGTTTCTCTTCATTCTGGCTGTGATTCTTTTCGCTGTAAGTGCTCCGGTGCACGCATCGAGATATAATGTCAAAGACTACGGAGCGGTTGGCGACGGCAACGCTATTGACTCGCCCGCCATCAACAAAGCCATAGAATCGGCAGCCACTCATGGTGGGGGTACGATCTATTTCCCGGCCGGAGACTATCTCTCGTTTTCCATCCGGCTGCAAAGCGATATCGGCCTTTATCTTGATCACGGCGCCACG
>Ga0207797_1000829_pt1 | contig 23177 bp, 24 predicted proteins | sample PRCRCaboRojoPR_6_FD_187275 | JGI IMG/M metagenome (GOLD analysis project Ga0207797, IMG submission 187275) | Marine sediment microbial community from Cabo Rojo, Puerto Rico - PR CR 10% Liquid 1 (SPAdes) | ecosystem: Environmental > Aquatic > Marine > Coastal > Sediment | place: Cabo Rojo, Puerto...
CGATCCCCCGTGAGAGCACCCCGCATCTCTCCCAGGTGAGCTCCCAGAAGGTAAAGATCGACCAGGCTGGCGGTGAACGCCTTGGTGGACGCCACGCCGATCTCCGGGCCCGCGTGCATCAGAATGTGACCGTCGGAAATGCGGTGTGCCTGGCTGCCGATCACGTTCACGATCGACCAGAGTCGGGCTCCCTTCTCCCGCCCCTCCTCCATCGCCGCCAGGGTATCGACCGTCTCCCCGCTCTGGGTGATGGCCAGCACGGCCGTGTTCTCGTTGATGATCGGATCTCGGTACCGGTACTCGGAGCCGTAGTCAACCTCAACCGGTATCCGTGCCAGGTTCTCGATGATAAACTTGCCCACCAATCCAGCGTAGGCCGACGTACCGCAGGCCACGATGACGATCTTCTCCAACGACCTGGCCTCCGTCGGCGAAAGGGTCAGGTCCTCCAGGTGGACCCGGCCGCGCTCGAAATCGACCCGCCCCCGAATCGTGTCGGTAATCGACCGCGCCTGCTCATAGATCTCCTTCTGCATGAAGTGCCGATAGGTCCCTTTAGCCGCGGAGACCGGATCCCAGGGGATCGAGTGGACCGTCGTCTCGATCGGTTCCCCCATCAAGGTCGTCATCTCCACACCGTCGTGGCCGACCACCGCCATCTGGCGATCCTCAAGGAAGACCATCTCCCGCGTGTGCTCCAGAATGGCCGGGATGTCGGAGGCAAGGAACATCTCCCCGTCGCCCACCCCCACGGTCAGCCCCCCCGCGTTGCCCAGACGGGCGGCCACCAGGCGACCGGGCTCCCGTCTGCTGAGAAAGACGAAGGCGCTGGCTCCCCTGATATGCGTCAGAGCCTTCCGCACGGCCCCGGGCAGGTCGAGACCGGCTGCCAGATACACCTCCACCAGGTGCACCACGACCTCGCTGTCGGTCTCCGACGCGAACCTCCTGCCCTTCGCCTGCAGATCCTGACGCAGAGCACGGAAGTTCTCGATGATGCCGTTGTGGACGACGGCCACGTCGCCCGTGGTCCCCATGTGGGGATGGGCGTTCCGCTGGCACGGCTCGCCGTGCGTGGCCCAGCGCGTATGACCGATGCCGATCTGTCCGCTGACCGGCTCGGCCTCCACCATCTCCAGAAGCGCCTCGATCTTGCCCGCCTCCCGACGAACGGCGATGTCCCCGTTCGTCGCCACCACCGCCAGGCCGGCCGAGTCGTAGCCGCGGTATTCCAGTCGTTTCAAGCCGTCAAGAATGATCGGGGTCGCATCCTGCGGCCCCACATAGCCAACGATACCACACATAGGTCCCTCCTGATCCCAGCGAATCACCAGCGTCAAGCGCACGTCGTAGAACCGCCTCGGTCGCTCCTCGTCGGCGAGATCCACCCGGCGCGTCGAATCGACACAGTCACTGCCGGTCCCCTTGGCCCGGAGATCGCTCCCCGGTTTTCCTCGAACCAGCTTCTATGCTTGGAGGGGAAGATGGGGTGTGACCGACCCCAGACGGCATCCGCCGATGACTCGATTTTCCCCGTCTTGCGACAGGAACCGCCTCCTCGTCACCCGGATCGACCCTGACGTGCATCCGGGCCTGGCGCTGCTTCCCCTAGTGTTTCAGCCGTTCGACACCTCCCCTCTACCTGCTACTCTCAGACGCCACTAATCGCGGTCCAGGAAGAACCGCAGCAGCCAGAACGCGAGCCCCAGGCCCGCGCCGAAGGCCAGAGCGGCCCGCCAATCGAGCAGGACGCGAGCCTCGCCATCGACCTTCTTCGCCGCCAGAAACGTGACGTCCGACTGCTCCAGGTGGACCGTGTCGCCGTACGCTCCAAACACGCCGCCGTCATAGACGTCGACCGTCTCGGCTCTGACCAGTCCAATGCCACTCTGCTCCGCACGAACTGAGTTAGCCTCAACCCGGCCCACGCCTCCCTGCCGCATCTGGACCGAATCAGCCTTGATCGTATTCACGCTTCCTTGCTTCACCGTTACGGACCGCGCCTCGATCGTCTGGGCGGTGCCGGAGACTGTCTCTACCCGATCCTCAGAGGCAGCTCCCACGTCGCCTTCGGGCGCTGTACTCTCCGCTTGTTCCGTATGCTCGCTCTTCTCGCTCATAGTTCCCCCTTAACGCTCCACGGACCTTGCTCAGGAAGGCCCAGCAGCCGCCTGGCTGAACACCTGACTCAGATCGTCGACCTGCAAGCCCTGCGCGCGCAGGGCTTGGAGATAAGGCTCGATGCCGAAGGCATCCCCGACCACGTGCCCCGTGACGATCAGCTGGCCCTCCTCGTGCTCCCGCAGGCGCCTCACGTCCTCGGGTGCGACGTGAATGTAGACGACGGTGTCCACCCCGTGCTCGAAGTACGCCCGAGCAACGTGATATCCCCCGTTGGTCAAAGCGCCATGGGCCACGACCGTCGCCCCAGCCTCCGCCGTCGCTTCGCCCAGCGGCACGGTGACCTCCGTCTCTGCCCGTCTTGCCGCGGGCAGATCCGCCAGCGCCCGCACGAGATCCTGCACCCGCGCCGCGGGGTCAGCGGACAACACCTCATCCACCACCGACTGCATCACACGGCGGCCCATCTCATCCAGCGGGCAGTGTATGTTGAGAAACGGCATCCCCAGCCGTCGCGCCGCCATGGGGACTCGCTCGTAGTTTCCAGCCTGCCCTCGCAGGCGGAGGGCCTCCATCTTCGGGGCCACCGCCTCCCGCGCCGCCTCCTCAGGGACGCCGGCCTCTATCATAAGATCAACGTGGCGCTCGAAGACGCGCCACGACCGGTGCGGCACCCCGACCGGGTGATGGGCGACCACACAATCGTAGCCCAATTGATGGGCCATCATCAGCTCACCGGCACCGATATCGAGGCCAAAGAGCACCCGCTCTATCCCATCGCCGACCACGTAGACGGCGCTGTCCTCGGGAACGACGTCGAAACCCACCAGATCCAGGGCGATCTCCATCAAGTGCTCAGTGTTCAACGCAACCTCCTACGGTGCTTCTCGAACCAGGTGCCGCTCCCGGACAGCCGCCAACCGGTCGCGGTCGACAGACACGCCCAACCCAGGACCAGAGGGCACCGAGAGCGTCGAGTCGTCGTTGAGCACGAAGTCCGGCCCCGCGACGTCCTGGTGATAGTAGCGAGCCGAGGCCGAGATATCTCCGGGCAGGGTGAAGTTGGACAGGGACGCCAGGGCCACGTTAGCCGCGCGCCCCACGTTCGTCTCTAGCATGCCCCCGCACCAGACGGGGACGCCGCGCTCCGCACAGAGATCGTGGATCTCCAGCGCCGCCGCCAGGCCGCCCACGCGCCCCACCTTGATGTTGATCACCCGACAGGCGTCGATCTCCAACGCCCAACGAGCGTGCTCCGGCGAGTGGATGCTCTCGTCCAGACAGAGAGGGGTGTCCAGGTCCGCCTGGAGCCTGGCGTGATCCACGATGTCGTCGTGATGGAGGGGCTGCTCGATCAGCAGAAGGTCGAACGGCTCCAGCTCCTTCAGCGTCGGGGCATCGGCCGGGACGTATGCAGCGTTGGCATCCACCTGGAGCGGCAGATCGGGCCAGCGCTCTCGCACCGCGCGGACGACGTCCACGTCCCACCCCGGCTTGATCTTCAGCTTCACGCGCCCGTATCCCTCGTCGACGCGCCCCCTCACTTTGTCGAGGAGAGCGGGCAGCGTCCCCTCGATGCCGAGGCTGACGCCGACGCGCACCCGAGCTCGTCGACCTGTCCCCGCGCAGGACGACTGGGCGTCGCTCTGCGACGTGTGATCGATCAGCAGATCCGCCAGCGGCACGCCCTGGGCCCGCGCCAGCAGATCCCACACGGCGTTCTCCAGCGCAGCGCGGGCCATCGGATGCCCACGGACGCGTCCGAAGCGCCCCACCACCTCCAGGGGCGAGGCGACCTCCTCGCCGAGCAGCAGGGGGATCAGGAAGTCACGCAGCACGTGCCAGGCCGTCTCGATCGTCTCGTAGGAGTACCACGGGCCGGCCGTCGCCGTGCACTCACCCCAGCCGGTAAGACCGTCGCCGTGCGCGGCCACCAGAATACACGGCCGCGTCGTCTCGCGCTCGAAGCTGGTCTCGAAGGGATGCACCAGCGGCAGGTCGATATGATGCAGCTCAATCCGCTCGATCCTCACGCCACTCCCTCTCCCCTCGCCAACAGATAGCAGCCCCGCCCCTCCTGGAAGAGGAAATCGACGACCGTGTAGCCCCCCTCAAAAGCGGCCTCGAAGAGCGCCCGCGTCTGTTCTCGCCAGGCGCAGGCCAACCCGAGGTCGGCCGAGCGGATGCTCTGGAAGCGGGTGGGGATCTGGATCAACAGTCGATCGCCCTCCAGGGGCAGGACGTCCCGAGGGGGGCGGGGACTGTCGCCTGGGGGAAAGCGGTTCACGACCCGCACGCCGTGGGACAGCAACGTCGCTAGCGAGGGGTTTCGCGCCGGCCCCGACCCAGCGCCGTCCCGCTGCAATCTCTCCCGGACGTGAGCGCTGGCGATGTGCCACGCGACCTGGAAGCGGTCGGTGGGCAGCCCAGCGTTCAGCTCATCTCGCATGTCGCCGTAGAGGTCGCGAAGGTAGGTGTTGCACGTCGCCCCCAGCTTGTGGAAATTGAGATTCGCGTTGACGCTCTCCAGGGGGTTAAACGTCCACGTCATCAAGCGCATCCGCTGGCGGAGCACGTGGTCGCGCTGGACCAGCTTCAAGCGGTAACCGATGCCCTGGCCCTGGTGGGAGGGAGCGACGCCCATCATGTGCGAGCAGTGTTTCACCTCGCCGTCGGGCGTCATCCCGACGAAGCCGAAGACGAAGCCAACCATCCGCCTCCCCCGCTGCGGCAGCTCCTCAAACGCACCAATCACCAGGCCGCCGTTCTTCTGAGCCGTGATCAAGATGTGATGAGGCACGATCTCCTCATCCTCGAGACGCCAAACGGCCTTCTGGAGCTCCTCGACAGCACGATAATGCTCCTGTGTCTGCAAGAGTTCCAGGTCAATCGCCATACTCATCACGCTCCCACCAGACGGAAGATCGTCATCGTGCATTCTAACGGAGGTATCTCGATCACGCCAGCTGGGCGATCACCGGGCGCCCCAGGGCCTGCTCCACGTCTGTGGGCCACATCTCATCCAGCGACTGTCCCTCCGGCCCGCTGAACATAGCCGGTGGCAGCACCACGGCCCCATCCAGGTCTTGGTCCGCCAGCCGGGCGATGACGTCCTCCCCGGTCAGCAGCCCGGCCACGGTGACCGACTCACCGAAGAGCCGATTCACCACCGAGACGACGGTGGCCTCCGAACCGGTCAGCGCGGTCCGCAGCACGGGGGCGAAGAGGGTCCCCGTCACCGCCGTGGGACGGTCGAGCCCGGCGATCAGGGACCGCAGCGAGTCCGCCTCGCCGTCGAGGAAGTGACGCACCAGGCCGACCCCGTTCTCCGTCAGATCCAGGCCGTCGTAGTGCGCCATCGGGGGCACGTCCTCGCCCAGGCGCAGGTACCATTCGTCGGACAGGTAGACGAAAGCGACGCCCAGGCGGTCGCGAAGCTTCGTCTGCCACCCGGTCACACGCTCCAACAGACGCCTCATCTCGGCTTTCGTGTGAACGCGACAGCCAAACCGATGGTGCCTGGTCAACCCCAACGGGACGACGCTGACAGAGCGAACCGCCGGGTAGAGCGTCTCCAGGTCATCAACGGAGCGCGCCAGATGGTCGCCATCATTGACGCCGGGCCGCACCACAATCTGCGTATGGATCAGGATGTCCATCGCAGCCAGGCGTCGCAACTGGGCCATCAGGTCGGGCACGTCGGGGTTCTTCAGGAAGCGACGACGGAGGTCTTGCTCCGTGGCGTGCACCGAGACGTACAGAGGACTGAGGTGTTGCCTCTCAATACGGTCCCAATCACCCTCCGTCAGGTTGGTCAGGGTGACGTAGCTGCCGAAGAGGAAGGAGGTGCGATAGTCGTCGTCCTTCACGTAGAGCGAGGGACGCAGCCCCTTCGGCATCTGGGCGACGAAACAGAACTCACAGCGGTTGTTGCAGCGCTTGACCTGGTCGAAGATCGGCTCGACGAACGTCAGACCCAGCGGTTCGGTGTACCGCCGCTCCCCCTCAAACAGACGGGTCTCACCGGAGCGACGGACCCGCAATCGCAGCAGAGGCTCCGACGCGTGATAGCGAACGTCGATCACGTCCCGCACTTGGTGGCCGTTGACCGACAGGAGCTCGTCACCGGCCTCCAGCCCCAGACGCTCGGCAAGGCCACCGGCGTCAACGGTGGCGATGACGCCCGGATGTCCGCTGCGGCTTGGGTCAGCTGTCACGGGCAGCCCTGCTCCTGAACCAGACGCTCGGCTTCGTCGACGACCTCCTCGACCTCCAGATCGGTTGTATCGATGCGGATCGCGTCTGGCGCGGCCCGGAGCGGTGAGATCTCGCGATTGCTGTCGATCCTGTCTCGCCGCCGCATGGAGGCCAAGACATCCTCGTAGTCAGCATCCTGCTCGCGGTCATCCATCTCCGCCCAGCGCCGCCGGGCGCGTTCCTCGACGCTGGCGTCGAGGTAGATCTTGAGATCGGCCTCAGGGAGGACCACGGTGCCGATGTCGCGTCCGACCATCACCACCGGCTTGCCAGCTGCTATACGCCGCTGCTTGGCGACCAACGCATGGCGCACACCTCGATAGGTGGAGACAGCGGAGACGTTGGCATCAACCGCCGGCGCCCGGATCGCCCAGGTAACGTCGACGCCGTCGGCGAGGACGGTATACTGACGACCATCGTCCTCCGTTGCATCGGTGACCTCGATGTCAAGCTGCTCCGCCAAGCCCGTGACGGCCTCCTCATCCTCGACCGCCACGCCCCGCTCCAGCGCGGCCCACGTCACGGCTCGGTACATCACACCGGTGTCGAAGAAGAGATAGTCGAGGGACTCGGCAAGCCCCTCGCCGACGGTGCTCTTGCCCGAGGCAGCTGGGCCGTCGATCGCTATGGTCATAGGTCGCACGCCTGCATCTCCCTGTCTATCTCTATCCCGTTACGAACGTCTCTCGACACGGTCACCCGACTGGCTCCCGATGGAGGACACCGGTCAGGCAGCCGATCCCTCCGGCGGCCTTGATCAGCTCATCGACCTCGACCGTCACGCAGTCGATGCCCGCCTGCTCGTAGAAGCGCCGCGTGACGGGATTCCCCGAGGGCATCAGGATGCGGGAAGGCCCCAACGAGACGAAGTTGAGCGCCATGCCATGGGTCGCCTCCCTCTCATCAGGAAGGAAGAGGACGCTGAAGCCTCGCGCCCGCAACGCCTCCACCGCTGCGTGGGGAACACGCCCGGGCCAAGCCACGGCCAGATCTCGATCCGCGAAACGGAGCTGTCCCATCAGATGCATGGCCCCATAGGGCAGGCCGACCTGGATCACGTCCACGCCCATCTCGCGCAGCAGGCTTGTCACCTGAGCAGCCCCCTCCGCGTTGGTGCGCAGGCCCGTCGCCAGAAGCACCGTTTCCGGATTGAGCCACGCCGCGTCCGCTCCCTCGAACGTCCCCCTGCCGCGCACGCTGCGCAGGATCGGGATCCCCAGATCGGCCAGCCGACGGGCGACGAAACACTCCTCACCGGCCCGCACCGTCGACGCCGGACGCCCCAGAATCGCCCCCTCCGGCGTCATGACCATCAGATCGGCGACGAACATCAGATTGGGCGGCGCCGTCCCGTCGGGCTCGACGTAGCGGACCGTCACACCGGCGTCTCGAAACGCTTCGGCCATGCCATCGTGCTGCCCTTGGGCGCCGGTCACGTCGACGGGGGCGATCATCTGGACCTGGTCCGGGTCCGCCACCTCCTCCAGCTCGCCGCCGGGCCGGTGCAACAGCACCTCCCGCAGCGGCGACCACTCGTTGTCGACGCCGCATGCGCTCCAGACCTGGCCGATCTCCTCCCGCAGCGGCGCGACGCGGGGCGACCAGCCCTCACCGCCGTAGGCAGCCGCGGAGAAGGGCGTCGCCGCCGGTTCCGTCGCCCTCGCCGCGGCGTCGGTCACCAACGCTCGTAGCGCACTAGATCATCAAGCGCCTTTCGCTTCTTCGAGCCCGCCTCGTCAGCGGGATACCCCAGCGGGGTGAAGGCGATGGGCTCCACGTCATCCGGCAGGCCCAGGACCTCCCGCGCCGCAGCGGGGTCGAAGGCACCCACCCAGCAGGTCCCCAGGCCCTCATTGGCCGCGGCCAGGATCAGGTGATCCATCACGATCGCCACGTCGACGTCGACGTAGCTCTTCCCGTCTCGCCGGGTCCAGCCCCGCTCGGGCACGCCGCAGGCGCAGATGATGAGTGGCGGCTCGACGAACCACGTCTTCCCGTAGACGTTGGTCAGCTCCTTCTCTCGCCCTGCGGTATGGATCACGATCAACTGAAAGGGCTGACGATTAGCCGCCGTCGGGGCCAGGCGGGCCGCCTCCAGCACTTCGTTCAGTTTCTCGTCCTCCACCGGATCCGGTTTGTAGGCTCGCACGCTGTAGCGCTCTCTGACAAGCTTTGAGAATTCCATCGTTTACCTCCCAGACGCTTAACTCAATAGATGAGGCGAGGATGCAGCCCGGTGCCCGGGCCTGCGCCTACGGGTGACCGCGTCGCCCCACGATCCCCCTTGAAACGATCTTCGACCCACTGGGTCCGCTGAGACGACTATGAATGGGACGCTCCAACAGACGTCCCTCGGGCCGAACATCATGCTCACTGCACGTCTCCGTGATCCGCATCCTCCCCGCCCTGGGGCCAGGGATAGAACGGATCCAGCCACTGCAAGGGATTCACGTTGACGCCACCCACCCACATCTCCCAATGGAGATGGGAGCCGGTGGACAGCCCCGTGTTCCCTATCCTCGCAATCAGATCCCCCTGCTCCACCCGTTGGCCCACCTCCACCTCTATTGAGGAGAGGTGCCAGTACCCGGTCAACACGCCCCAACCGTGGTCGAGCATCACACCATTGCCCCGTACAGTCAGTGGATCCGCCAGCACGACGGTCCCTCCCACCGGGGCGTAGACCGGCGTGCCCGTCGCGCCACGAAAGTCGACGCCGCCGTGGTAGCTGGTGTAGGGCCCATCGTTGTAGGCCCGCCGGGTGCCGAAGTAGGAGGAGATCGTCCCCCCGCACGGTCGCTCAAAGCGCTCCGACCAGGACCTCTCATCGCTGAACGTGGGACGGAGCGCATTGAGCCGCTCGCGCTCTTTGGCGACGACGGCGGGATCTAGGAGGCTCGGCGAGGTCTGAATGCGCTCATAGCTGAACGGCTCGGCCTCGACGACGACGTCGACGGTGATCTCGGTCATCCGCCCATCGTTCTCGCTGGCCTGAAGCGCCATCTCGTAGAGCCCCGGCTCTGTGAAGGCGTGCACGCCGATCAGCCCGTAGTAGACGCCCTTCTCCTCGGCAAAAGGAACGGCCCGCTCGAAGACCTGGCCGGTTAGGGTCACCGGCTTCGCGGTGCGCACGGTCGCGACCACGGTCCTCCCCTGACTGACAGGCAGCGGCCGCACATCGACGGTCTCGAAGGGCGCAGGAAGCCGGCCCAATCCATCGGCGGGAACCAGAAGCGTCTGTCCCGGGTAGAGCAATGCGGGATGCGCCAGGTCGCTGGCGCTCGCCACGCTCCAAGGTGGGACGTCATAGCGCAGAGCGATCTGGAACAGGGTCTCACCATCACCCACGACGTGAAGACCGCCCTCCGGCCCCCCGGCCTGGCCTGCAGAGGGGACGCGGATCACCTGACCGGCGTGCAGGACGTCGGGCGAGATCAGGAGGTTCAGACGCGCCAGGCCCCGCCATGGTGTGGCATACCGCCTGGCAATGCCGATCAACGAATCCCCGGCCTGTACGACGTACGACATCGTGGCCTGTGGATCGATGCCGACGCCACCGCCGGGGATCTTGAGCCGCTGGCCCACGTAGATGCTGGCCGGGTCGTGGAGACCGTTGGCGTGCGCCAGGGCGTTGACGGTCGACCCATACCGCTGCGCGATGGAGAATAGCGTCTCCCCGCGCTGCACGACGTGGTACGTTTCGTTCGGCGGTTCGGCCGACTGGCCGGCCTGGGCCGTTCCGGAAGACGCAGAGGCCAATCCGGGCATCTGGAGCAGAACCAGGGCCAGGACCAGCGCAAGACCACACGTTCTACGCATACGGTATCTCTTCAAAACGGAGTTGGTCCCCCACATCGACCCGCTCGAGGAGGGCCGGTGGCCCCTCGAGCACGTCTTTCGCCGCCGCGGAGGGCATGTAGATCGGCCAGAAGGGCCGGGCCAACCGGGCGTCGACCACATCCCCCAGGGCGTCCAGCCAGATCACCGCGATGGGAAAGAAGACGAAGAACATATGAATCGCGGCATCAGCGCGGTCCTCCCGGCGCCCGCTGAGCAGTAACCCCTCGTCATCCCCCAACCCGCGCCTGAACATCAGCCCACGGAGACGACAGAGGAAATTGTCGCAGTGACGGACGCGACCGAGCACCACCTCGTCGCTCGTCTCATTGCGCACCTCAACCCATCTCACGACGCCCTCCCCCAGCCCGGCCGCGGAGCTCCCACAGCGCCGCAAACAACGACCGTGACGCCTCGCACTCAAAGGCATCCTCGGAGACCTCCTCCCAGAACTCCTCCAGCCAGCGATTGCCTCTCGTCTGCTCGTAGACGTGGGCCTGGAGGAGCATGTCGAGTCGGTCGGCATCGTGGACCAGTTTTCCCTCCAGACTCGTCCGCTCCTCGAGCTCCCGCCACCAGACCTCCCACGTCTCACGCCGAGGGAGCTCACCGAGCAGGACATCCAAGGCCTCGCGCTCCGCCGTCGCCTTCGCCTCTGTGGGGAGATAGTCGGACGCGGGAGAAGGGATATCGCCGAGCACGACCTCCGGAAGATCGTGAAGCAGCGCCAGGGTGAGGAGCTTGGCCGTATCGACAGGCCGCTCCGTCATCTGGGCCAGGATCAAGGCGATGAAGGCCACGCCAAACGTGTGATCGGAGATGCTCTCGGCATCCGCGATGCCCCGCATGATCCAGCCAGTGCGCGGGAGGAACTTCAGCTGGATGACGCGCAGCAGCAACGCCAGCGCAGCGTCAGCGTTCACCGGTCGATCCATCGGCACCTGCGTCGAAGAGGAGCGGCCGGTCGGCAGCGGACCAGCGTGCACGATAGGTCCTATAGCTTGTAGCCAATGGCACGCAGGAGGTTCTTTCGCTCCTCGACGTCCTCCTCCGTCTCCACCCCTTTGGTCTTCACCCCGTCGACGACGCCGAGGATGCCCCGCCCTTGCTCCGTCTCGGCCAGAATGACTTCGACGGGATTGGCCGTGGCGCAGTAGATTCGGCACACCTCCGGCACGCCCTTGACGGCGTTGAGCACGTTGATGGGGTAGAAGCCCTCACCGAGGAAGATAATGAAACAGTGTCCCGCGCTTAGCGCCAGCGCGTTCTGCTTGGCCAGCTCGATCAACACGTCATCGGTACCCGTGGCACGAACCAGGGCCGGACCCGACGACTCACAGAAGGCCAGACCGAACTGGATCCCCGGCACAGCCGTGACCAACGCCTCGTGGATATCCTCCACGGTCTTGATGAAGTGTGACTGACCCAGAATCAGATTCAAGGTCTCCGGCTTCTCGATTCCGACAATACTGAGCTCCATAGCTCCATGCCTCCTAACGCTGTGCCCACCACATAGAAACAGAATGGCGATGGTTATGAGCGTGAACTCGTACCATCGCCCCCGACCTACGACAGACTCCTCCGACCGCGCCTTGACAGGCGTCACGTGACCTATCGCGCGCTGTCAACCCATCACGACCGTTGTCCCCCACCAGCGAGCAACGGGCGCTGCTCCCCCGCTCAGAGAGAAAAGCTGCTCCATCGACCAGTTCCTTCCAGCTCTCTGGGATACGATAGACCAACCCTGTCACGCTTCCCGAATACGCCCCCTCGCATCCCCGAGAAGGAAGCCATCGACAGCCATACGTCAAGCGCCGTCAATGTCCAGAATACTGTTGACGCTATCGAGAAGCTCGTGAGGGCCAAATGGCTTCGTTATGTAATCGTCCACCTTGGCGATATGGAGACCGAGCACGCGGTCGATACTCTGGGCCTTGGCGGTGATGACGATGACGGGGATCTTGCTCAGTTCATCGTCGGCCTTCATCTGGCGATAGACCTCCCAACCGTCAACGTCAGGCATCATCAAATCCAGCAGCACCAGATCTGGTTTGAGCCTACGGACAGCGTTGAGGCCCTCTCGCCCCCCCACGGCACCCACGAACTCGAAGTCGGCGCGCCGGAGAATCAGCTTGACGAGATCAATCATCTCGGGTTCGTCTTCAATGCAGACGACCAACTTCTTTTCCTCTGTCATCACAAGCCTCCTTGGCGTAACGTCGCTGCCAGCCCGGCGGTGGGTCAATAGAGATGACACCTAACGACGCTAGTGTACCACCATCACGCCTGCAAGTCAAACCGCAGGAACGCAGAACCATCCCTATCCAAGCCCCCCAGCGTCGCATAGCTCCTGTAGCAAAAAACTGTGTTTCAGGTATAATACGCGTGGAGTGTAGCCAGATAGGAAGTGGGAGAGAGGAGAGCGTGAGTCCAGTCTTGCAGGTTCTAGTCATAGTTTTCTTCGCCATCCTCAACGGCATCCTGGCGATGTCCGAGATCGCCGTTGTGTCGGCGCGCCGCGCCCGCCTGCGCCAGGCGGCCGAGGCAGGCAAGGAGCAGGCACAGATCGCTGTCAACCTGGCAGCCGACCCAACGCAGTTTCTGGCCACCATACAGATCGGCATCACCCTCATCGGCATCGTGGCCGGCGCCTTTGGGCAGGCGACGCTGGCGCGGGTGATCGCGTCGGGCTTGTCCGCCGTCCCTGCCCTGGCCCGCTACGCGGATGCCATCGCCACGGGCGTCGTGATCCTCGGCGCCACCTACATCTCCCTGGTGATCGGCGAGCTTGTCCCCAAGCGGCTGGCGTTGAACAACCCCGAGGCCGTCGCCGCTGCCGTCGCCAGACCGATGCAGACCCTGTCCGCCATCGCGCGTCCCATCGTCTGGCTGCTCAGCGTCTCCACCGACGCCGTGGTGCACCTCTTGGGGGCCACGCCGTCGGCGGAACCCGACGTCACCCCGGAAGAGATCGAGACCATGGTCGAACACGGCACCGAGCTCGGTGTGTTCGAGAAGTCGGAGCGCGACATGATAGAGAGCGTGCTCCGTCTGGGGGAGTGGCGAGTCGACGCCTTCATGACCCCCCGCACGCACGTGACCTGGATCGACGTCGAGGACCCGGAGGAGGAGACCAAAGCGACGCTGCTCGACGCGAAGCACTCACGATTCCCGGTCATGGAGGACAACCCGGATAACGCCATCGGCATGCTCTATACCAAGGACCTAGTGGTCCGCCAGCTGCAGGGCAAGCCCTTCGACATCCGCGCCTCCCTGCGTCCGGTCCTCTTCGTGCCGGAGAGCATGTCGACCCTGCGGGTTCTGGAGATCTTCAAGCAAGAGGGGAAACACATCGCCCTGGTGACCGACGAGTACGGCAGCGTCGAGGGGATGGTCACCGACATGGACATCCTGGAGGCGATCGCCGGGGAGATCCCCGCCGAGGGGGAGCCAGAGGAGCCGAAGGCCCAGTTCCGTGAGGATGGCTCCTGGCTGGTCGACGGACTGCTGCACATCAACAGGCTCTGGGAGGTCCTAGGCCTGCAGACGGAGATGGAGGGCGTCTACCGCGGGTACCAGACGGTAAGCGGCTTCGTCATGACGAAGCTCGACGGGATTCCCAGCGAGGGAGAGCAGTTCGAGTTCCACGGTCAGACGTTTGAGATCATGGATATGGACGGCCGCCGCATCGATAAGGTGCTGGTGATGCCTCAAGCTGAGCGGGCCACCGCGGAGGTCGCCGAGGCAAGCGACGGCGCCCCCGATGACGACTCGGTGCCCGACGCCGCTGGCTGAGTCTCCGTTTGCATTGTCGATGATCTTGGCTATAATTGGGCCCAGCGTGCATGCCGGTGGCGAGCGCGAAGAAATGGCATGAGGCACAAGACGGCTTGATGATCTGTCCGACTGCAGAACCGACCTTGGCAAACGAGGTTTGGCTCCGGCGATGGCAAGTGGGGCAGCGCCTCGCGCTCCGCGGAGATCCTATGCCCGCAGAAATACGTTGAGTACTGACCAAGAGACGCAGACAGCCCAGCCCGGCGCCCCAGCTCTGTTGATGGGGCGAGACCGAAAGACGTCTCTCATACGGCTGAAGCCGGGAGCCGAGTTTCACACCCACCGCGGGACCATAGCCCACGATGACCTGATTGGGTCGCCGTGGGGCTCACAGGTCGAGACGCATCTGGGCATTCCCCTTCTTCTCCTTCGCCCTTCCACCGACGACTTGGTGCGCAACTTGGAGCGATCCACGCAGATCGTCTATCCCAAGGACGCCGGGTACATCCTGATGAAGCTCAGCATCGCCCCCGGGTGTCGCGTTGTCGAAGCGGGAACCGGCAGCGGAGGTCTGACGTCGGTCTTTGCGCGAGCGGTTCAACCCACCGGTCAGGTCATCTCCTACGAGAGCCGACAGGATGTGCAGCAGCTGGCTCAGGAGAACCTGGAGAAGCTCGGGCTGGCCGACTACGTCGTGTTCAAGCACCACGACATCACCGCAGGGTTTGAGGAGCGCGGAGTGGACGCGCTGTTTCTCGACCTCGCGAATCCCTGGGACTACTTAGACCAGGCTCACGCCGCCCTGGCCGGTGGCGGCTTCTTCGGGGCCATCCTGCCTACCGCCAATCAAGTCATTCACCTGATCGACGCCCTCGAAAGCGCCGACTTCGGCCTGATCGACGTCGAGGAACTGCTGCTGCGGCCCTACAAGACGGTATCGGCTCGCCTGCGACCGAAGGATCGTCTGGCGCCTCATACCGGCTATCTCGTTTTCGCACGAAAGCTCATATCAATGGAGGAGTAAGCATGGGGAACCTGCGACGCCTTGTCATCGACGTGTTGAAGCCCCTGGAGCCCAGCATCGTTCAGCTGGTGCAGATGTTGGCCGACTTCGAGGGGGTGGACGGGGTCAATATCTCGATCTACGAGATCGATCGCCGGGTCGAGAACGCGAAGCTCACGGTCGAGGGATACAACGTGCCCTACCAGGAGATCATCGACCTGATTGAGGAGAACGGCGCCGCCATTCACTCCATCGATGAGGTAGCCGCCGGTAAGGTGCTCATTGAGGACGTGATCACACCGCAGGACTAGGATAGAGACTTATGGAGGGACCTTTTCCCACGCGCGAACGACTGGCCCGACGCATCGAGACGGTGCGCGAATATGAGCGCATCACCGGATTCTGGCGGATCGCGCGTCGCGCTCTGGCCAACAACTCATTCGACGGCGTGCTCACCATGGTGGGGGTCTTGACCGGCAACTACCTGGGGGGCATCCGCAACGCTGCGACGGTGATCCGCATCGGGCTGGCCGCCTCCGTGTCGATAGGCATCTCGGGACTCTGGGGGGCCTATCTCGCGGAATCAGCCGAGAGAGGACGGGAGCTGGCGGAGCTAGAGCGAATATCGCTCATCAACTTGAGCAACACGAAGATCAGCCGCGCCGGGCGCGTGGCGGTCATCGTCGTCTCGTTGGTGGACGGGCTCTCGCCCCTGGTCTCCTCGCTGATTGTTCTCACACCCTTCTTCCTGGCCCCGCTGATCGGCGATATCCTGATCAGCTACGCGCTCTCCCTCGTCGTGGGGCTTATCAGCCTGTTTGCGCTGGGCATGTTTCTGGGCCACATATCCGAACGAAGCCTCGTGCGCTACGGCCTGCGGACGGTCGTGGCGGGCGTCGTGGCTGTGGTCATCAACTTCCTGCTCCCGAACGGGACAAACGGACCCTAGTAGACGATGGCAGAGGTCGGTCGCCATTCTTCGCTCGACGTGAATGGTTGCGAATAGCGCAACGCTTTGAGGGGTTGCGTGTTCTAACCTACTGGAATTGTCCCATCGAGGATAGGAGGCACGCATGACCGATGAACGTGTGGCGGTGGTGACCGATAGCACCGCCTGCATCCCGAACGAAGCGCTGAACGACCTGACCATCCCCGTCATCCCCCTCTGGCTGATCTGGGAGGAGGAGCGATATCGCGACGGCGTCGACATCCCGCCCGAGACCTTCTACCGCCGCCTCCAGGAGCGCGACACCATTCCCAGTACTTCCCAACCCTCGGTCGGCGAGTTCGTCGACTTCTACCGCCGCGTGGCGGAGGAGAGGCAGACGAAGACGATCGTGGGTACCTTCATCTCCAGCAAGATCAGCGGAACCGTCGCCTCCGCCCAGACGGCAGCATCCCAGGTGCCGGAGCTCGACGTCACCGTCATCGACTCCCTCTCCACGTCGATGGGCCTGGGGTTCGTCGCCCTGGCCGCAGCCAGGGAGGCCGCAGCAGGAGGGTCAGCCGAAGACGTCGCCGCCGCTGCCCACGCTGTGCGTCAACGTCTGACGGTGCTGTTCACCGTCGACACCCTGGAGTACCTCCACAAAGGCGGTCGCATCGGCGGGGCGAAGCGCTTCCTGGGCACCATGCTGAACATCAAGCCACTCCTCCACCTCAACGACGGCTGCGTGGAGCCGATGTGCCAGATCCGCACCAAGCAGCGCGCCTTGACGGAGATGTTGGACAAGGCTCAGGAGCGTCTCAACGGCCAAAACATGGCGGAGGTCGCCATCATCGACGTGGACAGCGGTCCGGAGGCCGAAGCCGTGGCGGAGCGTGTGAGGGAGCGGTTCCAGGTATCCACGGTCTACCGCGCCCCCGTCAGTCCCGTGATCGGGACGCACGCCGGGCCGGGCACGGTGGGGATCGGGTTCTACGCCACCGGCTGATCCACACCACACCAACGATCACCCACCGATCCCAGCCAGCCCCGAACCAGCCAGCCCCCCTCTCGCTCCCTCCGGATTGCGAATCCGGAGGCTTCCCGTTTGCGCCGCTGCCACCGCCGGATCACGGATCCGGCTAGAGCTTCGTGCTTCGCTCCCTCTGGATTCGCAATCCGGACGCTTGTCGTTTGCACTGCTGCCACCACCGGATCACGGATCCGGCTAGAGCTTCTTTCCTCATAGAGCTTCTTTCCTCGCTCCCTCCAGATTCGCAATCCGGAGGCAGGTGGCACGATTCGGGCGCTTGCTGTACAATAGACCCCCGGCAAACGAGACAGAGCTTTCTCAACACAGAAGGGGTGCACACCAAGATGACTTTCGAAGAAAAGCTGCTGCAAGCGCAGAGCGACAACGCCTCCTGGCTTTGCGTCGGACTCGACCCCGTCATGGAGCGCCTGCCCGCAGGCGTGCGCTCATCACGATCCCCGCTGCTGGCCTTCGGCCGCACCATCGTAGAGAACACGGCCGACATCGTCTCCGCCTACAAGCCCAACCTGGGCTTCTGGCTCGCCGAGGGGGTCGCCGGACTGGACGCGCTCCAGGCGTTGATCGACGTGATACCGGACCAGATCCCCGTCATCCTCGATGGGAAGTTCAACGACGTGGGACACACCGCAGAGGCCTACGCCCAGACCGCCTTCGAGACTCTGGGCGTCGACGCCGTGACAGCCAACCCCTATCTCGGGCTCGACACCCTGCGCCCGTTCCTAGACAGCGAGGAGCACGGTGTCTTCCTGCTGGCACGGACCTCCAATCCCTCCGCACCGCAGCTTCAGGATCTGGAGGCCGAGGACCAGCCGCTCTACTACCGCGTGGCCCGGCTGGCGGCGGGGTGGAACAAGGAACTCCCCGGCACCTGCGGCCTGGTGGTCGGCGCCACCTATCCGGAGGAGCTGAGCATCCTGCGGGAGATCGCCCCCGAGCTCCCTTTCCTGATCCCGGGCATCGGGGCCCAGGGCGGGGACCTGGCTCAGGCGGTCCTCCACGGCCCCGCGGCCGACGGGGTCGGCCCCGTGATCAACTCCTCGCGAGGCATCATCTACGCCTCCTCCGGAGCCGACTTCGGCGAGGCGGCCCGAGACGCCGCGCTGGAGACGAGGGACCGCATCAACCGACAGCGGGAGGCCACCCGATGAACGAGGCGATCGAACAGCTGGCCCACGCGCTCTACGACCGCGGCTGCGTCAAGTTCGGCACGTTCAAGCTCAAGTCCGGCCTCACGTCGCCCATCTACATCGACCTCCGACTGCTAGTCACCTATCCGGAGCTGCTGCGCCAGGTGGCCCGCACGCTGTCGGAGGCGGCACGCGACCTCTCCTTCGACCGTATCGCCGCCATTCCCTATGCGGCGCTCCCCATCGGGGTGGCTATGGCCCTGGAGCTCGATCGGCCCATGATCTACCCGCGGCGAGAGGTTAAGGAGCACGGCACGCGGCGCGCCATCGAGGGGATCTTCAGGGCCGGCGAGAAGGCCCTGTTGGTCGACGACCTGATCACCCGCGGAGGCAGCAAGCTGGAGGCTATCGAGACCCTCCAAGCCGCGGATCTGATGGTGGAGGACGTCCTGGTGCTGATCGACCGGGAGCAGGGCGGCGGCGAGGATCTGGCGGAGCAGGGGTACCGACTCCACGCGGTGCTCAAGCTGACCCAGCTCTTGGGGGCCCTCAAGGCGAGGGAACGAATCAGCGCGGAGACCCACGCCGAGGTCCTCGACTATCTGGAGCGGACCAGGGCCACCTAGCCATGAGCGAGATCGACGTCTCAGTTGACCTCTGCGGCTGCCATCTCCCCAACCCCACGGTCCTCGCCTCGGGCATCCTGGGGCTGAGTCACGACGTTCTGGCTCGCGTCGCCCGATCTGGGGCCGGCGCCGTCACCACCAAGTCCTGCAGCCTTAAGCCGCGCTCTGGCTATCCCAACCCCACGATTTTGGACTGGGGCCCGGGGCTGATCAACGCCGTGGGGCTCTCCAACCCCGGCGTCGAGGTGATGGTCGAGGAGATCCAGGCGGCCAAGGCGCAGCTGGCCCCCCTGGGGGTCCCCGTCATCGCCAGCATCTTCGCCGACACCATCTACGACTTCGGCACCGTGACGCGCTTCATCTCCGAAGCGCAGCCCGACATGCTGGAGGTCAACGTCTCCTGCCCCAACCTGGACGACCGCTACCAACAGATGTTCGCCGCCGACCCCTACGTCTCCGCGCAGGTGACGCGGCGGGTGAAGCGGTACACAGACACGCCGGTGTTGGTGAAGCTATCGCCCAACGTGACGAACATCGCGAAGATAGCCCAGGCGGTGGTGGAGGCGGGGGCTGACGGTATCACGGCCATCAACAGCGTCGGCCCCGGGCTGATCCTCGACGTCGAGACGCGCCGACCGGTGCTGGCTCACGGCACCGGGGGGCTGAGTGGACCGGGCATCCGTCCCATCGCCGTCCGCTGCGTCTACGACATCTGTAAGACGGTGGACGTGCCGGTGGTGGCCACCGGGGGGGTGACCACCGGACGGGACGTCGTGGAGATGCTGCTGGTGGGGGCCACCGCCGTCAGCATCGGCTCAGCGATCCGGTACCGGGGGATGGACGTCTTCCACAAAGTGAGCGAGGAGCTGAAGGCGTACATGAGGGAGCACGGCCATCAAGACCTGGCCTCCCTGCGCGGGACCGCTATGCTCGAGCCCTAGACGTCCTCGCTGTCCTCGTCCAAGAAGGTCGTGATCACGTCCAGCAGCTCGGCTTTGCGGTACGGCTTCGTCAGATAGAAGTCGGCGCCGAGCTCCACCGCCTCCTCCTTCGTGGTGGGGCGGGCTCGCGCCGAGGTGATCACCACCGGTATGTCGGCCAGATCCGGGTCGGCCTCCAGTTGACGCAACACCTCGAAGCCATCCACCTCCGGCAACATCAGATCGAGCAGGATGAGGTCAAACAGCTGGTTCCTCGCCGCCGCCAGGCCCTCCTCCCCGTTCCTGGCGATGACGGCCTGATACCCGTAGGCATCGAGAATCAACTCCATCAGCTTGATGGAGCGAGGATCGTCTTCGATGACCAAGATCGAACCACCCAAGGAGACACCCCACTACGATTACCCTACGAACCTTACCCGCAGCCATTCTAGCACAGATTCCAGACGGAGACAAGGTGCCCGTTTCCAAGGTGACGTGACAAGGCCCTGCACAGACAGGACGTCACCGCGCCCGCTCGACCAGGGGGACCAGCGCTGCCGCCGTATCGAGATCGATGGCCCGATCGAAGGCCCCCTCAGCCCGGCCCTCCTTGCCCTGAGCGCTCCACACCAGGCCCAGGCGGTAATGCGCCGAGGCCAGTGTGGGATCGAGCTCGAGCGCTCGCTGGAGGTGTTTCTCCGCCGCCGCATACCGCCCCAACTGGAGGGCGGCCCAACCCCGCAGCTCGTGAGCCCGTGCGCTCTCGGGGGCCAACTCCAATAGCTGCTCGGTGGCCTCCAGCGCCCGATCGTTCGAGCTGATGTTGTGCTCCAGATAGAAGCGTGCCAGCACCTCCCACAGGTCGGGGTCGCTCGGGCTCAACGACACCGCCTCTTGCAGCCAGATCTCGGCCGCCACGTAACGCCCCTCGGCGGCCCACGACTGACCGATCTCGACGGAGATAGCCGGATTGTCCGGCGCCAAGTCGTAGGCCCTCTCGTATTCCGCGCGAGCGGCGCTCGTGTCGCCCCAACGATCGTAGGTGAGACCCAAGAAGACGTGGGCGACAGCCGAGGACGGCTCTAGGGCCACCGCCTGGGACAAGTGAGAGAGGGCCGCGTCCCGGTACCCCAGCCGATCCAGAGCGTGTCCCAGGTAGGCGTGAGCATCAGCGTAGCCGGGGTGAAGCTCGACGGCCCGCTCCAGCTGCCGCGCGGCCAGGGCCCACGCCCCATGCTCAATCAGAACACGCCCGATCAGGACGTGGGCATAGGATGGCCTCTCGACGGCCGATCCGTCCTCGAAGACCGCCAGCAACTGCTCCGAGAGATCGGTGCCGGCGGCGTAGAGATGCCGGAAGGCCTCCGGATCGGCGCCCAGGAGCAGGGCCCCCAGCCGCTCGTTAGCAACAGCGTCGGACGGATCGGAGCGCACCAACTCCTGAATCATCGACCGCCCCTCGCGCCACCGCCGCAGGTGGAGGTAGGCCCGGCTCAACGTCGTCCGCGCCTCCCGATCCCCCGGTTCCAGCTGGAGCAGCCGCTCCCCGTGCTCGACCGCGGCCTTCCAGTGGGAGAGATGATCCGTCGTTGCCGTCTCGGCCCGCCCCACGTGGATCTGCATACGCAGCCGCTCCACCGCCGCAGGCTCGGCCTCCAGCCGCTCGGCTTCAGCGACGGCGCTCAGCGCCTCGTCGTACCGCCCCCAGTCGAGGTAGACCTGGGCCAGCTCCAGGTAGGGCCGGGGCGCGCGGGGACGGAAGCGCGCCGCCTCCCGGTAGTCCCACACGGCGGCGGTGCGCTCAGCTCGATCGGCGTGCGTCCTGGCCCGGCGGAGGTAGTGGGCATAATCGTTGCCCGAGGAACGCAGCACGAGAAGGAGGCCAGCGACCAGGAGCGCTAGAGCCGCGAGCGTGACCAGCGGACGACGATCAGAGCTATCAGACACAGGGTCATTATAGCGGCAAGGGGAGGAGCGGCAACCGAACGCCTGGGCTGGGAGGATGGGTCAACGAATGGGAAACGCGTGAACGAATCCGCCTACCAGACCTCCTCCTCCAAGAGCCGGAAGAACGCCTCCCGCGCCTGCCGCTCGATCCACGGCTTGTGGCCGCATCGCTCCAGCAGGATGAACCGGAAGCGCTCCAGCACCTCTCCAAGGGGCTCCCGCACCCCCTCCGCCGGATGGGAATCGTAGTCGCCGTGGATCGCCAACACCGGGCACGTCACCCGTCGTCCCAGCGCCAACAGCTCCCCCTGCTCCCTCATTCGCGCAGCCTCCTTCCACACCCCCCGGAAGACGTCGGCCCGCGGGCCGAGACGGTCGGGCCCCTCGAAGGCACCCTCGACCGGATCAAAGGCGTCAGCCTGACCAGCCAGCGCGCCCAGCCGCGCCAGCCAGGCGTCCTTCTCCTCCGTCGCCGGATCCTCCAGCGCCCGGACGGCGGCCTCGAAGGCCTCGTGCTCCTCCGCGCCGAGGCGCCTCATCCGCGTCTCGCGAATCCCCGCCGCATACGAGGCCTGGAAGGGCCCGCTGCCCACCAGGATCAGCTTCTTCACCAGTTGAGGATAGCACGCGGCCAGGATGAAGCTCAGCCAGGCACCCCACGAGAAGCCGATCAGGACCATCGGCGGCTCGCCGTGCTGCTCCAGAGCCGTCCGCAGCTCCTCGACCTGGCCCTCCAGCGACGTGGCAGTCTGGATCGGCTCCAGGACGCCCCGGCGGCGGGCGAGCCGACGGGCCACCGGAGCCATCTCCCCGCCGGCGCCGGGGCCGCCGTGGACGACGGCGACTTCGAATGGGGGCGGTCCGTGCGTTCTTACACTCTCCATATCGGGTCTTCTATACTTCGCTCGTTGCGTTTGTTGTCGCCTGGTATGGACGTCACAAGGCGTAACATGCTTGGCGCATGTTGGATTTCCCATAAGAGCATCGCCAGCACGGTCAGGGGAAGGTGCGTCGCACGATCAACGTGCAACGCACCAGGGGACGCAAGCCCGCTGCGTGCCCCATCTGTTTATTCGTTGTCCATTCATTGACCGATCGGAGCCGGGTTTGCACCCGCGACGCGCTCTACCGCTCCACGCCGGGCGCCACGGGCTCGAACGCTCCCGCCTTCAACATCCTGACCAGGGCGTCCACATCCTCGGGTTCGTCGTCGAACACATTATAGTAGCCGCCGATATCGCTGCTGTGATGTGCGTCGGAGTTGGAGAGAAGCCGCGCGCTCAGCTCGGCGGCCCGATCCCGGATGCGGGAGGCCACCGCCTCCGGCGTGTTGCGAGAGTGTATCTCCAACCCGTGGGGCGGGAAGCGGTCGACGTCGACCCCGATCCGCCCGCGGTTGAAGCGATAGGGATGAGCCACAGCCAGGAAGCCGCCCCGCTCGATCACGAAGGCGTGCAGCTCGGGATAGGTCCACCACACGTGCTCCAGCCGCTCATCGTCAACCCCCAGGACCAGGATGTGCTCGCCCCGCGTGGTGACCTCGACGCCGCCGAAGACCCGGAAGGGCGCGTACTTGGCGTTAA
>Ga0207797_1000830_pt1 | contig 23175 bp, 17 predicted proteins | sample PRCRCaboRojoPR_6_FD_187275 | JGI IMG/M metagenome (GOLD analysis project Ga0207797, IMG submission 187275) | Marine sediment microbial community from Cabo Rojo, Puerto Rico - PR CR 10% Liquid 1 (SPAdes) | ecosystem: Environmental > Aquatic > Marine > Coastal > Sediment | place: Cabo Rojo, Puerto...
CTTCCGGACCGGCAAAAGCCTTGGTCACTTCATGGTGATTGCGGCTTTCTATGTCAGGACGGAGGATGATTTTCACCGCCTGCTCATCAGAAGGGGCATCATAATCAGGGGAAGGAAGGCGCTTGATAAAGATCGCCAACCGGTCCTCGTGGTAATTAAAGACCATGGTGATCAACAGCGGAACGTGCAAACCACTGCCGGCCGGCATCTTGAAATGGTACTGGGTGGTATTGTCCTGATGGGCGAAAAACTCCTGGTACTCAACATCAATGGCCCTGGAAAATCCCTTGTAAACACTCCATCCCCGCAGTCTTGAAAGCATGAGGTGGCGGTCTTCCGGATAACGCGAATCGAGATTGGCCGATAGCAAACCATCGTATTTGCTGAGAAGCTGTGAGAAAGCCCCCCGTGCAAAGCTGATGCCTGCCCGCTGATTGACGCAGACAGCAGAAAGTAAAGGATCCTGAAGGATCGCATCGTGAAAATAGATGTTTTGGGGAAAGAACATCTTGGTGGAGGCAACCAATAGATGGCCGGTTTTTCTGAAAACATGCTCCCCGTCATATACCTCCATCTCCAGGAAAAGAGCCGCTTCCCCCTGATCAAACAGGCCGGGGGGCACAATAGATACATACTGCTCCTTATCCAGGTAGAAACCCTCCCCGTGTTCAATGATCCTGTTGTTGCCCTTCAAACGGTAGCGGAAATAATACCGGGCCATGATCAACAACGGGGTCTTGCGGGGTATGATCACCTGTCTTTTCACATCTCGTGGATAAGACCATTGGATCACCGGCGGACGTTGGTCAAAATGATCAAAGAAAAAGCGGTAGGGGTCTTTCTCAAAAGCCCGGGTTCTGGCCGCCATCCAATGATCGTCAAACTCTTTGCCATATGATTGAAACAGCTTTATGATCTGCAGTTTCAATAGCCTTTCGGCCTTGGCCTCCTTGATGAAGCCATCCACCCGCCAATCCACCACCTGGTAATGATAACCCGGATCGTTACATATAGCGGCTATCTGGTAGGGTTTCAGTTTCACCTGCAGGCCGGACCGGCCGGTATCAACGGAAACATCTTCTCCCGTAAGCAGGTCCTGCCGGTAGTCGGTGAGCTCTGCAGCCCCTTCCCTGTCCACGACAACCTGGTTGGGTCCTTCCGAGAGGTTGGCCAGTACGATCAGGGTATGCTCCCCGCCGGGAGAGAAGCGTTTATAGGCAATGGCGTTGCTGTGGCTGGCATGGATCTTCTGCAGGTAGCTGCCCGCCTGAAAGGAGGGGTGGGTTTTGATGATGTTGTTCAGCCGCCGGATCCATGATATCTGATTTTCGGGGCTGCCCCAGTTCATAGAGGTCAGCTGGTGCACATCAATCTTCTCATCGGCATACCACTCCACACCACAAGTGATACCAAAGGCACCTGTATCGGAAAGCAGGGCGTTGAGGCCATTGCGCAAACGGGAGAAGGCATGGGATACCGAAGCAAGCCGGTTGTTGTCGTGGGTTTCGGAAAAATTGACCAACGGGCCCTTGGTAAAACTGATCCGGGCAAATTCGCCGGTATACCATTCTACCTGCCCCTGGTCATAGTTCTGAAAAAGCTCGGAATAAGCCCAGTTCAGGTTGCATTCGGTCAGCAGCTTCTCGGTGGTGCTTACTTTTCCCCCCAGGCCCTCGAGCAGAAAAATGGTGGAGGGGTACTGGCTTCGTACCCTGGCTGTGATATATCTCCAGGCTTCAGGAGGGATCATATAACCGGCATCACAACGAAAGCCGTCGACGCCCTTGTTGCACCAGAAAAGAAAAGTCTCTGCCATGTACTCCCAAAGGCCGCGGTGGGAATAATCCAGCTTGGCCAGATCGCTCCAGGTAACACCCCAGGCCCCGGGAGAGACAAATTTGCCCTCCCCGGTCTTGACAAAATATTCGGGATGGTGCACCTGCAACTGAGAAGCCCAGCCGGTGTGATTGACCGGAATATCCATGAAGATCCGCGCATGTTTGGCATGCACCCTGTCGATCAGCCCACCGAACTGTTCCATCGGGGTGGTCAGTTTATCAAACTCCGCCAGGGCCGGATCCACATTCAGAAAATCCAGGGCTGCATAAGGACTGCCGAAAAGACCCATACGGGCATAGGTGGTGGGGACAGGATGAACAGGCAGCAGCATGATGATATCAAAACCCAGCTCATCCACAATAAAGTCAACCTTCGCGGCAAGATTTCGGAACTTGCCGGATTGGGGGATCATGGAAAAATCCTTCTTTTCTTCATGTTCCATGGGCTCAAGCGCACTGCGGATCCTGGCGATGGCCTCTTCACTAATGAATAGCCGGACAAAGGCAGAGTAGATGGAGTTGCTGATGACCGAGTCGGCCGGCTCGACCTTGATAAAGAGGTTATCCCCCTCAGGCCAGATGGGTTCATCCCCACCTTCGGGCAGAAAATAAGCCTTGGCCTCGAAAAATCCCACCGTCACAAGGGGAAGGGTGATACAGCAGGTAGCATCTTCCTCCCTGTGCATCGGCAAATCTCCCCATTCCCGGAACCGCCGGGGCATACCATCCTCGACCCTCTCAATGAGCTCCTGATGCTTCATCTGCGGCCGGTACAAACTGGTACGCAACCATCCCGAACCTGTCCGGTCAGCCGGAAAATGTAACCTGACCGTTAAAAAATCACCCTCCCGGTAAATAAGATGCGAGCCGGGAGCGGGTTGCTGCTCGAGTACATATCCTTCCATATACAACGATTTACCAAACACCCATTTAATAAAAGGCATTGCCGGGTGCCGAAAATATCCTTCCGGATGAGGGCCCGCTGATCAGTAAACCCGCATGCACCGACTTACACAACAAGGCAATGAACCGAACCCGCGTAAGCGGGTGAGCTCACCGAAGGCAATAAGCATGCGGGATCCATGGCAGAGACAATCGAAACATTTAGACCATGCTTCGTTATTGTTCTAAATAACAGAACTTTAATTAAGTTTTTGTTCTAATAAAAATACGCATTCAAAAACTTGAATATGAACAAAAAAAGTGTTACCTTGAATTGGCATAAAATGGCTCATTGTACCGTCTATGAAAACGATGAGGCTGTTGAAGAAGATTTATGCATCCACCATATCCAACAGGATAATGCCGCATCCCGGATTAGGGTAAGCAAGCATGCTTCTTCAACAGCCTCATCGTTATCTTTCTGAAAAACAGGCAGTTTACTTCAGTCGCTCCTTCAGCATACCAATATATTTGTCGGCCATCTCCCCGCCGGTTCCGATAACTCCGGCAAGGTATTGAGAATGCTGGTAGATCCAGAGGGTGCCGTTATAGGGATCCTCGATCTTAAGCACTTCCTTGCCCCTTCCATCTTTCGGATACTCTGCAAAATCAAGATACCTGGCAAGCATAGGCTGAATGGCATCCGGCTCATCTGGATGGATGATGAACAGCTGGAAAGATTGACCATCCCTTTCATAATTGGCCGTAAAAGCGGAATGCAAATAACTGTACCCCAAAAAGTTCTGCGAAATATAGCGCTCGGAATTTTCTAACAGTCCATCTTTGGGAAAAAGCTTCAGGATATCGGGCAGCTCTCCGGGATGGTCGATCTGTTGTGCTATCTTTTCGGCGACGGTCTTCAGATCAGATGCAAGGTCCTGGCTGCTGGTAGATATCTGCACGTAAAAGGGTCCTTTGATAAAATAATAGGCATCCTGACTTTTAAATCCCTGTGCCCCGGTGTTGACAAAGGTATAATCGCTACTCCGCTCCTGGGAATAGATACCGAAAGCGTTGGTTGGCGAGCTATGCTCATAGATATAGACAGTCATCCGCCGATCGTTGCCCTTTATATATTCGGCGGTGTAAAGCTTTTGGAAATCATAGCTCAGGTAACTGTCGGCAGCTCCGTTGATGATATTCCACAGATTGCCGGGATTGTATACCTTATCTCCTATCTCCAGCTCCCATCCTGGAAGCTGAGGGAAAAGCTCTTTCTTTTTGCCGGCATGGGCCGTTGAGAATGTCAGCGTTAACACCGCGCAAAAAATGATGAGGGTTGGAAAAACATATCTTCTTTTCATGGCATCTTGTTGTTTAAAATGGGTCACCAATCGATTGATCCGTTTCCTGAAACTGGAAAGGATGATTGTTAAAGCTCCACGGTTGCATGATCACGGCTAATGTTCCCGAATCAATCAGACCAGGAAATCATCGGGCATTTTTGAGATGCGGCTGATATCGGCCAACTTGCTTCGAACATCAAAGCCTTTCTTACAGGCCACTGTGCATATGGCACAATCCTTACAGGGATTGTCCAGCATGTTGAAGCCGGTTACCAGATCCTTGGCCTTCTTCATCTGCCGGTAACCATAGGCGTACATATAGGCCCGCATCATCTCGGGGATGGGAATATCCTTGCGGCAGGTGCTTTTACAGGTCTCACAGCCGTCGCAATAAAGTCCTTCCTGCATGGCAGCAGCCGTGAGGTAATTCCTCTCCTCCGGGGTAAGCTTGAGATGGTCCATCACCGAGAAATTCTCTTCCAGATGTTCAAAGGTAAGTATACCGGGAATGGTGGTGTGGACATGGGGGTTTTCCAGCACCCACTTCAGGGCTGCCTGGTAGTTGGGCTTCTTGTCGACCTTCTTGCCCAGCTGTCCTCCGGCCATGGATTTCATCCCCACGATGCCTATTCCGGCATTGGAGGCTTTGGCAATCATCTTTCCAAGCTCTTCGCGGTGCTCCTGGGTAAAATTGTAAGCGGTAAGGACAACCTCATGCACTCCGCTGTCTATGGCCGCCTGGAGCACCTCCGGCTCATGGCTGTGGGTGGACAATCCCACGTGCCTGGCTTTACCCTGGCGCTTTGCTGTTTGCAAGGCATCCAGCATGGGCTCGAAAAGAGCGGCCTGCCTGGATGACACGCTGTGGATGTACAAAATATCCACATAATCCATCTTAAGCCGCTCGAGGGAGGTGTTCAGTTTCTCCAGAAAAGCCTCCTTGGTCGAGCCGCTCAAAAGATGGCCCGTTTCCTTATCCTTCTCCTCGGGTGGCACCTTGGTGGCTATGGTGAAGGAATCCCTGGGATAATCCTTCAATACTTTTCCCAGCATCTTCTCATTGTTGCCCCGCTGATAGACATGGGCCGTATCAAAATGCTCCATCCCCTTTTCATAGGCTGCCCTGACCACATTCGGGTTCTTGGCTTCCATCACACCATAGCTTACAACCGGTAATTCAATGCCCGTATTGCCTAGTTTCCGGCGGACGATCTTGCCTGTTTTCGTACCCAATGAAGCAGGCTTTATCTTTTCTGATCCCACCATCTGGCCGGCAAAGAAGGTCCCTGCCGTGGCCAAAAGTGAGGTCTTGAGAAAATTTCTTCTGTCAAACGTGTGGTTACCCATAGTTATATAGTTTTAATTTGCATATAAAGGGAATGCCCTTTCATATCCTCGCAAACTCCCTCCTTTTCATGCTGCCCCGGATGAAAAAGCCGAATCGGTTGATGATTAAGAAAGGACAAGATAGTAAGATTTGGCCTTAAATCAAAACCCACAAGTCTTAAATTTCGAAACCCGGGCAATATAAGTTTTTTACAGCAGGAGCTCATACAACCTGGTTGAACCCCGGAACATCTGACCGCCAGGGAAAGCCAAATAGTGCTCAATCCTGCAGCCACGTAGCTTCCCAACGAAAACCTCACCAGAACATACGGCCCGCAAGGCGGCAAATCATACAATGCCCAAAGGATGCAACAGCACCTTAACGCCTCAGGGCCCTTCTTACCATCAGAAACTCATTGATGTTCTCCATATCGATCAGACCCGCAAGCTGTCCCTCCTGTAATACCGGTGCCATCGTGATCTGCTTGTTCCTCATCTGCTCATAGGCCTTCTCCAGGGAAGCATCTATTGAAAAAGAGGTGACATCGGTATTCATGATCTTCCTTACCTCATCTTCCTGGCCGTACTGGGTGAGCCCCTGTATGATATCATTCCGGGTGAGTATACCCCTCACCTGATCCCTGTCTACCACAATAAACCGTTGTTCAGGGCCGTCCAGCAGTATATCAACGGCTCTTTTAATGGAGTCGTTGGGATGTAAAGGGGTATATTCGTGCATCAGCACGGCCCTTACCGTATATCCCGAAAGCACCGCGGAGTACCTGACCAGCTCGTATTCCCGCTGCGCCCCGATATAAATGAAAATAGCAATGAATATAAGAAAAGGATTGGCATAGATGCCCCAAAGCGCTATAAAAAAGGCAAAGACCTTGCCGATGTTCATGGCCACATAGGTAGCCTGGTCCCTTGCCATCCTCAGGGCGAGCAAAGAGCGGAAAACACGACCCCCATCCATGGGAAAGGCCGGCACCAGGTTGAAAACAGCCAGCATCACATTGGCAAACAGAAGGATCATCAGGAAATTGGAATGGTTGATGGCCTGAAAATTGGAAGGGCTCAGGTCGATGCCTCCGGCAATAGCCAGAAATATCCATAAGACAAGGGCTATAACCAGATTCATAGCAGGCCCTGCTATAGAAACGGCCAGCTCCTGCCGGGGATCTTCCGGCATCTTTTCCAGGTCAGCTACCCCTCCAATGGGCAGCAAAGTGATGCTTTTCGTATTGATGCCAAATCGCCTTGCCATCAGCGAATGCGACAATTCATGCAGCACCACACAAACAAAAATGGACAAAACAAACAAAACAGAATAGATGATCTGCCCAAGCTTCGAGCCCTGTTGCAAATCAATGAATATTACCCAGGCAATGATCAGAAGAAAGGTCCAGTGAACCGATACCCTTATACCAAAAGGTCTGCCTAAATCAAGTGCATATTTCATAATTCCCGTGTATATCTTTTTGCCCAACCCCGCCTCCCTACACCTTGTTGATATCCAGTCGAAAAATCCAATCATAAGGTTTTACCAACCCACCAATCCAACCTGCCCCATCAATTTAATGATAATCCCCAAATAATAAAAATCCTCCCAGCATAAAAACGCATAAAACAAAACCAGGGTTGAGTGCGGACAAATTTTAAACCCCTATTCTTCCTTTTAAGCGCCCGGCAATAGCGCCTTCCTGAAGTTCGCGCATAACCTCTCAGGCATATATTCCCCCACTAGTATACGGTTGTCTGCACCATTTTACCGTAAAACCCTGTAATAGAATATTTTACATGTCAGCCTGCTATTTATTCTCCGTATTTATAACCCCTTTAATTTTGCCATCATAATAAATTCTTCGTATATTGGTATATCTGCGGCAATCCCTTAAAACAGAGAACATACAAGATATATGGAGATGTTGAGCACTTCACCTCAAGACCTGTCAACACTCTGGCCCATCCTGGTCTATGCAGCCTTTGTCATCTTTATGGCAGCAGCCATGATCATCATTTCTCACCTTTTGGGAGAAAGGCACCAGGAGAGGCTGACTGGTGAGCCCTATGAATCGGGAGTGCCGGTAACCTCCTCTGCCCGGCTTCGATTCACCTCTCAATTTTACCTGATCGCCATGTTTTTTGTGATATTCGATCTGGATGCGGCTTTTATCATTGCCTGGGCCATATCTTTCCGGGAAGTGGGCTGGGCCGGATACATTGGCATCGCTGTCTTTATCGGGATCCTGCTGGCCCTGCTGATATATGAATGGCGGATAGGAGCCCTGAATTACGGGCCGGTAGGAAAAGATATACTCAGGAACATGAAAAAAAGAAAGGAATAGGCTGTATGTCCCGCAAAAGCTATCTTGAGGAGACCAAAGCCCGGCATTCACCGGCCGGCTCTTTACGCAACACTTTCATATTGAGTAAACTGGAGGACCTCATTGCCTGGGGAAGAAAAAACTCCATGTGGCCGCTTAATTTCGGGTTGTCGTGTTGCTATGTGGAGATGGCTACCAGCCTGACCAGCAAGTATGACATCTCGCGGTTCGGTGCCGAAGTGATCAGGGGCACGCCCCGTGAAGCCGATGTGATGATCGTGGCTGGGACGGTCTTTGTTAAGATAGCCCCGGTGATCAAGCGGCTGCATCAGCAGATGATGGAGCCCCGTTGGGTCATATCGATGGGTTCCTGCTCCAATTCGGGAGGCATGTACGACATCTACAGTGTGGTACAGGGGGTCGACTCCTTTTTGCCGGTAGATGTGTATGTACAGGGATGCCCGCCACGCCCCGACACCCTGATGGAAGGTCTGCTCCTGCTGCGCGACCAGGTCGGCAGGGAGAAAAGGCCGCTGAGCTGGAAGCTGTCGTCCCAGGAAGTCTACAAACCTGAAAAATCGTCGGTCAAGGATCAGAAAAGGGACCAGGAAGGGCGAAACCAGATCACCCGGCTGCGGCCGCCGGAAGAGTTATAGCCACCGTCTTTTTGTAAAACAAGGTGGGCAAACCACCTGGAAGCCAGCATGTCATGGAACAAGCCACCAGGGAAAAGCTGAAACAGCAACTGAAAGGGGTTGTGATCACAGATCAACCCACCCGGGATGATATCCCCACTTTCTGGATCGACAAAAAAGACATCCGGAAGACCTGCCGGGATCTGAAGAATCATCCCGCCTTTGCCTTTTCCATGCTGTACGATCTGACAGCCATAGATGAACGGGAGAGGACCAACCGGGAAGGACAGCCCAACAACGATTTTACCGTGGTCTATCACCTGCTCTCCCTGAAGCTCAATGCGGACATCAGGCTGAAGGTACCCCTTGACGAGGAGATGAGCCTGGAGAGCCTCACCGGTGTCTGGGCCAATGCCGATTGGTATGAACGGGAGGTGTACGATATGTTCGGCATCCGCTTCGACGGCCATCCCCGGTTGCGCAGGATTTTGATGCCCCATTACTGGGAGGGACATCCCCTGCGGAAGGAGCACCCTGCCAGGGCCACCGAGATGGATCCCTACGAACTGCCCGATGACAAGATGGTGGAAGAGGAGGAGCACCTGCGGCTCAACCCTGAGCAATGGGGCCTGGAACGGTCCACCGAAGATACCGACTTCATGTTCCTGAACCTGGGGCCCCAGCATCCGGGTACCCACGGTCTGCTCAGGCTGGCCCTCCAGCTCGACGGGGAAGATATTGTGAACATGGTCCCCGATATCGGTTTCCACCACCGGGGGGCTGAAAAAATGGGAGAAAGGCAAAGCTGGCATACCTACCTCCCCTATACCGACCGCATCGACTACCTTGCCGGTGTGCTCAACAACCTGCCCTATGTGCTGGCCCTGGAACAGCTAGCCGGCATCAGGGTCCCCCCAAAAGCCCAAACCATCAGGATCTTGATGAGCGAGCTCTACCGGATCATCAGCCACCTGGTGTACTTCGGAACATTCTGCCAGGATCTGGGGGCCCTCTCACCGGTGTTCTACATGTTCACCGACAGGGAGAAGGCTTTTTCCATTGCCGAGGCCATCACCGGGGCACGTATGCATCCCAACTGGTTCAGAATAGGAGGTGTGGCCCAGGACCTTCCCAATGGCTGGGACAAAATGTTACGCGAGTTTCTCGACTATATGCCCCGGCGGCTCAAAACCTACAAGAGACTGATGCTGGACAACGCGATCTTCCGCAGAAGGACCAAGGGCATCGGTGTCTATACCACAGAAGAAGCCATAGAATGGGGCATTACAGGTCCCGGTCTGCGGGCTACAGGATTGGAATGGGACTTCAGAAAAAAAAGGCCCTACTCCGGCTATGAACAATTCGAATTCGACATACCCACCGCCGGGAATGGCGATTGCTATGACCGGACCCTGGTCAGGGTTGAAGAAATACATCAGAGCCTGCGCATCATCAGGCAGTGCATCGACAACATGCCTGGCGGGCCCTACAAATCGGAACACCATCTGGCCACTCCTCCCAACAAGGACCAGACCATGGACCATATAGAGACCCTGATCACCCATTTTCTCAATGTGACCTGGGGTCCGGTGATGCCGGCCGGAGAATCCTTCTTCGGCATCGAATCGGCCAAGGGCAACAACGGATATTACCTGATCAGCGACAAGGATACCACATCCTACCGCACCCGGATCAGAGCCCCATCCTTCCCCAACATACAGATGGTCCCCTATATCAGCCAGGGATACACCATCCCTGACCTGCTGGCCATCCTGGGAAGCGTAGATTATGTACTGGCAGATGTCGACCGCTAAAACAAAGTTACCATGCTTAGTGAACAGGAAAAAAAAGAGATAGAAGAGGAGCTGGCCCACTATCCCAGAAGGGATGCAGGGGGACTGGAAGCGCTCAGGATCGTGCAACGCCACCGGCGATGGATCTCCGACGAGGCCGTACAGGATATCAGCGATCACCTGGAGATGAGCACCCACCAGATCGACAGCCTGGCTACCTTCTACAACCTGATCTTTAGAAAGCCGGTGGGACGGCACGTGATCCTCCTGTGCGACAGCATCACCTGCTGGGTCAAGGGCTACGACAACATCCTGGCCTTCATACAGGACCACCTGGATATCGGGTTGGGCGAAACCACACCGGACGACCGCTTTACCCTGCTTCCGGCCCCCTGTCTGGGTGCCTGCGACAGAGCACCCGTTATGATGGTCGATGAAGACCTGCATGGGAACCTGACACCCGACAAAATAAAGGGGATCCTCGCACAGTATACCTGACCCGCAAAGCGGAAAGCAAACAACTGAACCCGTAAGCACACCAGACGATATGGATAAACCATTGACAGGAAACATACAGAAGGGCGATCCCCAAATTGAAAGGAAAGGCTACGAAAAAACCGGGGGCTATGAAGCCTTAAGAAAGGCCCTGAAAGAATACCAGCCGCATCAGGTTACTTCGGCGGTCAGGGATTCCAACCTCAAAGGAAGAGGCGGTGCGGGTTTTCCTACCGGGATGAAATGGGGTTTCATTCCCATGGGTGAAGAGGCGCCCCGGCAGAAATACCTTGTAGTCAATGCCGACGAGATGGAACCCGGCACCTTCAAAGACCGGCTGATCATGGAGAGAAACCCGCATCTGCTCATAGAAAGCATCATCCTTAGTGGCTATGCCATTCAGGCCTCCAAGGCCTATATCTTCATCCGGTGGGCCTACAAAACATCGGCCCGGCTTCTTGAGAAGGCCACTGATGAAGCCTATCGCGCGGGTTACCTGGGAGAGGACATTCTCCACTCCGGCTTCAGCCTGGATATATACCTCCACATCAGTGTCGGCAGGTACATGTGTGGCGAAGAAACAGGGCTGCTGAATGCCCTGGAAGGCAAAAGGGCCAACCCCCGCTTCAAACCACCCTATCCCCAGGCCAGCGGTCTATTTGGCCAACCCACCGCCGTCAATAACGTGGAAACCCTGGCCAACGTCCCTTATATCATCCTTCACGGCGCCGAAACCTACAAAAACCTCAGCATATCAGAAGACGGGGGCACCAAGCTTTACGGGATCAGCGGACAGGTGAAGAACCCCGGACTATGGGAGCTGCCATTGGGAACCCCCATGAAGGAAATACTGGAACAACACGCAGGGGGTATGCGCAAAGGATACCAATTCAGGGGAGCCCTTCCTGGCGGGGCTTCCACAGATTTTCTCACCCGCGAACACATGGACCTCCCCATGGATTTCACCCATGTGACGGATGCCGGCAGTCGCCTCGGAACAGGTACCATGGTTGTACTCGACGACCAAACATGCCCGGTGGGCTTTGTACACAACCTCATGCGGTTCTTCTCCCGTGAGTCATGCGGATGGTGCACCCCATGCCGCGACGGCATCCCCTTCGTGATGAAAACCCTTGAAGCCATCGAACTGGGCAAAGGTGAAGAAGGCGACCTGGAAATACTGGATTCTTATGTCCGGTTTATGGGCCCCGGCAGTACCTTCTGTGCCTTCGCCCCGGGCGCCATGGAACCCTTACAGAGTGCACTCAAATATTTCCGCGGCGATTTCGACTCGCATATACAGAAAAAAACATGTCCATGGAAAAAAGATCACGCCCCGGCATGATCCGGCTAAATCTCAAAGACTGGGGAGGACAGTATGGTTAAGATCAAGATAGATGGCAGGACATATGAAGCCTCGGAAGACGACAACCTTTTAAAGGCTTGTCTTTCGGCAGGTATAGACATCCCTTATTTCTGTTACCACCCTGCCCTGGGATCGGTGGGGGCATGCAGGCAATGTGCGGTCAAACTGTACAAGAATGAGGATGATCAACAGGGGATGCTCGTCATGTCGTGCATGCAACCGGTACAGGAAGGCATGATCGTCTCGGTCAGCGATCCTGAAGTGGTGGCCTTCCGGGCACAGGTGATCGAGAGCCTGATGCTCAACCATCCCCACGACTGCCCGGTCTGCGACGAGGGGGGAGAATGCCACCTGCAGGACATGACGGTGATGACAGGACACACCTACCGCCGTAACAGGTTTCCCAAAAGAACCTACCGCAACCAGTACCTGGGACCTTTCATCAACCATGAGATGAACCGCTGCATCCAGTGTTACCGTTGTGTGCGGTTCTACAAAGATTATGCAGGGGGCGGCGATCTCGATGCTTTTGGGATCAACAACCATGTCTTTTTTGGCCGGCATCAGAACGGCCCGCTCGAAAACGAGTTCAGCGGCAACCTGGCGGAGGTATGCCCCACCGGCGTCTTTACCGACAAAACCCTTAAGCAGCATTATACACGGAAATGGGACCTGCTCACCGCCCCCTCTGTATGCACCCACTGCGGTCTGGGATGCAATACCATTGCCGGCGAACGCTATGGCAAGCTCAGGAGAATCCGCAGCCGCTATCACCACGAGGTCAATGGCTATTTCCTTTGCGACCGGGGCCGCTTTGGCTACGGGTTCGTCAACAGTCCCCGGCGCCTGCAACACACCATGAGCAGGACGGAAAAAACAGGGAAAATGGAAAGGACGACACCCGAAAAGCTGCTCAAGACCGTACGCAAACACCTGGAACAGGACGAAACCATCGCCATTGGCTCGCCCCGGGCTTCCCTGGAAGCCAACTTCACCCTCAAAACCCTGGTGGGAGCGGAAAACTTCTTTTCAGGCTTTGCTGCCCGGGAGCATCAATTGATGGACCGGGTGGTGGACATCCTCAGCAATCGGCCGCTTCATATCGCTTCCCTGAAAGAGACCGAAAAGGCGGACTGTGTCATCATACTGGGTGAAGATGTCACCCAGTATGCCCCCATGCTCGCCCTTTCCCTGCGCCAGACCAGAATGCAGCTGGCCGTTGCAAAGGCCGGGAAGCAAAACATCGAGCCCTGGAAGGATGAGGCTGTCCGGCGGGCCTGGCAGGATGCCCCGGCTCCCATTTATAGTTTCAACCCCACTGCCACCAAACTGGACGATGTCAGTCGCCGGACCTGGCGGATGAACCCCAGGGACATCGCCCGGTTCGGCTTCGCATTGTCCCACCGGCTCAACCCGGATGTAGCCCAACCGGATGCCCTTCCCCGACAATGGGAACCCATGATAGAGGAGATCGCTGCACTCCTGCAAAAGGCTAAAAAACCCCTTATTATTGCCGGCACAGGCAGCGGGGATGAAGTCATACTGCAGGCCGCTGCCAACCTGGCCCAACTGCTCTATAACCACAATCCGGAGGCGGGCATATTCTTGACCGTACCCGAGGCCAACAGCCTGGGTCTGGCGCTGCTCAGGGGAAAAAGCATGGAAGATCTACCGGAACCGGCAGAAGGAAAAGGCGCCCTCCATCTGATCATACTGGAAAACGACCTCTACCGGCGGGAAAACAAAGAGCAGGTCAGCCGCATGCTTGACAAGTGGGGGACAATAACCGTATTGGACTACCTGAGCAATGAAACCACTGCAAAAGCCGACCATATCATGCCATCAGCGGCTTTCACCGAGGCCGCCGGCACCTTCATCAACAACGAAAGCCGGGCCCAACGCTTCTATAAGGTCTACACCCCCGGGGATGCCGTCAGGGAAAGTTGGAGATGGCTGCATGACCTGGATCCTGAAGGGAAAAGGCTCCCCGGCACGCCCTGGAGATCGCTTGACGACTGCCTCAGGGCCATAACCGACCAATACGACAGATTCAAAGAAATGGTGGAGGTGGCACCCCCTTCCATCTTCCGGATGAACGGCCGCAAAATACCCCGGGCTCCCCACCGGTATAGCGGACGCACCTCCATCTCGGCCCACCTGAATGTGAAAGAGCCCAAGCCACCGGACGACCCCGATTCGCCCCTGTCCTTCTCCATGGAAGGCACCAGAAACACACCCCCTTCTCCATTAACCGGCTTCTATTGGTCGCCCGGCTGGAATTCACCCCAGGCCATCAACAAATACCAGATCGAAATGGGTGGCCCGCTCCATGACGGAGACCCGGGCCGCAGGCTGCTCCACCCCGAGGACAACGCCACCATGAACCTCTATTCAGAAGCACCCGCAGTCATCACCCGGGAAAAAGGAGCCTACACGGTGATCCCCATATACCATATCTTCGGCTCTGAGGAACTGAGCGCCGCATCACCCCCAATACAGGAGAGGATACCCCCGCCCTGTATTCATATTCATCCTTCCGATGCCCAAAAAGCAGGATTGGAAGCAGAAGCCATGGCCGGGTTGAAGGTGGAAGACCGGCTTATCGAGCTGCCCGTAAAAACTGATGAAAACCTGGCGGAAGGAACAATAGGTATTCCGGCAGGCTTTCCGGATGTGGATGTTCATCGTCTGCCGGCAACGGGATGGATTAAAAGCAAAAGAGCCGGCAAACAATAAGGGGTGACCCTTTTGTTACCCCAATAACAAGAGTATGTGATGGAAAAGAAGACAACCGCATAGAAAACCAGCAACATGGAACAGGTATGGTTCATCATAAAGGTTATACTGGTGGTGATGTCCACGGCGGCCGGTCTGATATGGCTTGAAAGAAGGCTTTTGGGATTGTGGCAGCTGCGTTATGGCCCCAACAGGGTCGGACCCCTGGGCCTTTTCCAGGTGCTGGCCGACATGATCAAGATCTTCACCAAGGAAGACTGGATACCGCCTTTTGCCGACAAACCCGTCTTCATCATGTCACCGGCCATACTGGTGGTCACCACCCTGATGGGCTTCGCCATCATACCCTTTGTTCCGGGACTGTACGTGGTTGATCTCAACATCGGCATCCTTTTCTTCCTCGGCATATCCTCGCTGGGAGTATACAGCCTGGTGCTCGGGGGATGGGCCTCCAACAGCAAATACGCCCTTTTGGGATCGCTGCGCGGTACAGCCCAGATGATCACCTATGAAGTGTTCATGGGATTATCGCTGATGGGTGTAGTGATGCTGAGCGACTCCTTCAACCTCAGCGAGATCGTGAAAGCCCAGAAAGGCATGTGGTTCATAGGCCCCCAGTTTTTTGGCTTTTTGATCTTCCTGATCGCCGGGATTGCCGAGACCCATCGTTTGCCTTTCGACATGCCGGAAGGCGAAAGCGAACTGGTGGCAGGCTATCACTCGGAATACTCCAGCATGAAATTCGGAATGTTCTTCGTGGCAGAGTACATAGGTATAACCCTGATATCCGCCATCATTGTCACGTTGTTTTTTGGGGGGTGGCTGGGACCGGATTTTCTGCCCCCGGTGGCATGGTTCTTTGTCAAGACCTTCATTTTCATCTTGCTGTTCATCCTCCTGCGGGCCTCATTGCCGCGTCCGCGGTACGATCAGCTGATGGAGTATGGATGGAAGATCCTGTTTCCCCTGGCCTTGCTGAATCTGCTGGTTACAGGGGCGATAATACTCGCGGGCACCTGAAAGGCTCATCCGGAAAAACCCGGCATAAGGGAAACAAAATCACGAAATGTTGTAAAATTTGAAAAAACACACTATGTTCAGCATAATAAGGACCTTGGGGATCACCTTCCTGCAGATGTTCAGGAAGAGGGAGACGATACCCTACCCGGAAAAGGAGGTGTATCTTCCGGCAAGGTACCGCGGGCGGATCATCCTCTCACGCGATCCCGACGGCAAGGAGAGATGCGTAGCCTGTTACCTCTGCTCCTCGGCATGCCCGGTGGAATGCATTGCCCTGCAGGCTGCCGAGGAAGAGGATGGTAGAAGGTATCCCGGGTTCTTCAGGATCAACTTTTCCAGGTGCATCTTTTGCGGATATTGCGAGGAGGCCTGCCCAACCTATGCCATTCAGCTGATACCTGATTTTCACATGTCAGAGTACAACCGCCAGAACCTGGTGTATGAGAAGGAAGATCTGCTGATCCAGGGAGAAGGCAAATACCACGGGTATAATTTTTACCATGTCGCAGGCCTCTCCATCGCCGGCAAAGACAAGGGGGAAGCCAAGGATGAAGAGCCTCCGGCCGACCTGAATGCTCTTTTGCCGTGATCATTGAGAGAAAACCGGGGAAGATGGCAGGATCATTTATGAACAAACGAGACAACATACAGCAACCGGTAAAGGAAAAACACAAGGATCTATGAACACAATATTCTACATCGCGGCGGGTGTCGCGGTTATCTCCACCGGATTGGTCATCACACGGGCCCATTCGGTGCATGCTTTGTTGTATCTGATCGTATCCCTGCTGGCCGTCTCGGTGGTCTTTTTCATCTCCGGGGCCCCTTTCATCGCGGCTCTCGAGGTGATCATCTATGCAGGGGCCATCATGGTGCTGTTCATTTTTGTGATCATGATGCTCAATGTAGGAGAAGCATCGAAAAAACAGGAACAACAATGGATCAGGGGTTCCATATGGATCGGGCCCGGCATCCTGAGCCTGATACTGCTGGGACTGTTCCTGTATGCCGCGGTGGAAGGAGCAGGAGTCCCGCTTGGGGCAAAGGTGGTAAGCCCCAAGGAAGTGGGTATCTCCCTGTTCAGCACCTACCTCCTTGGGGTTGAAATAGCAGCCATGCTTCTGCTGGCAGGCATCATCGGCGCCTATCACCTGGGCAAACAGAAGAAAAAAGTCGTTCACCGTTTCATGAAGGAGGATTCAACATGATCCACATTCCATTGCACGAGGGACTCATACTGTCGGGTATCCTTTTTTTCATGGGGTTCCTGGGCGTCATCGTACGGCGCAACATCATCTTCATGCTGATGTCGGTGGAGATCATGCTGAATGCCGCAGGTCTGGCCTTCGTACTTGCCGGGGCCCACTGGGGGGAACCCGACGGGCAGGTGATGTTCACCTTCATCCTGACCATGGCTGCCGCCGAGGTCTCGGTCGGACTGGCCCTGATACTACAGTTGTACAAACATTTCCGGAGCCTCGACTCCGACTCTTATAACCAAATGAAAGGCTGATATGGTACACTGGTTATGGCTTGTCCCTGCTTTCCCTTTTGCCGGTTTTCTGATCCTGGCCCTGGCAGGCAGAAGACTGAGCAATAAAGCTGTGGCATATACCGGCACCCTGGCCACCGGCTTGTCGGCTCTGCTTGCTTTGCTGATAGCTTTTGGTTTTTTTGCCGCCCCTCCCAACGATCACACCTTTCAGCAAGCCCTCTGGGGCTGGCTGGAAACAGGGGGGTTTTCCCCGGATATCAGCCTCTACCTTGATTCCCTGGCACTGATCTTTGTGCTGGTGGTTACCGTGGTGGGTTTTCTCATCCACCTGTACTCCGCCTCTTTCATGAAGGATGAGGAGGGATATGCCCGGTTCTTCGCCTATATGAACCTTTTTGTGGGTTCCATGTTGCTGCTTGTCCTATCCGGGAACCTGCTGTTCCTTTACCTGGGATGGGAGGCTGTCGGCCTCTGCAGTTACCTGCTCATCGGCTTCTGGTACAGGGACAAAGCCAACGGCCAGGCGGCGCAAAAAGCCTTCATCGTCACCCGTGTAGGCGATACCATGATGGCCATCGGCCTGTTCCTGCTTTTCCATTCCCTGGGCACGCTGAACATCCAGGAAGTGCTGGCCCGCTTACCGGTTGAATATGCCTCCGGCTCTGCTTTGCCCGTGGCGGCCTCCATCATGTTGCTGGGAGGGGCTGTAGGCAAATCGGCGCAACTGCCCCTCCAAATATGGCTTCCCGATGCCATGGCTGGTCCTTCACCGGTGAGCGCCCTTATCCACGCCGCAACCATGGTAACGGCGGGGGTGTACCTGGTAGCCCGTACTTACGCGGTATTCGAGATGGCACCCCTGGTGCAGGCACTGACCGCCATCATTGGAGCGTCCACCCTGCTGCTGGCAGGTTTCAGCGCGCTGACCCAAAGAGACATCAAAAAGGTGCTGGCCTACTCCACCATCAGCCAGATCGGCTACATGTTCCTGGCCCTGGGCATTGGAGCCTGGTCGGGTGCGGTGTTCCACTTTATGACCCATGCCTTCTTTAAAGCCTTACTCTTCCTGGGAGCCGGTGTGGTCATCATACAGATGCATCATGAACACGACATGCTGAAGATGGGTGGCCTGCGCAAAAGCATGCCCTTCACCTTCTACACCTTCCTCGCCGGAGCCGCCTCCCTGGCAGCACTGCCCCTGGTGACAGCAGGCTTTTACAGCAAAGACATCATCCTGTGGTACGCATGGTCAGGCACACAATCCAGCCCCTGGCTGTGGACAGCCGGAATAGCCGGCTCTTTCCTAACCGCCCTCTACACCTTCCGGATGGTCTTTCTGACCTTCTACGGAGAAGGCGAAAACCAGCCCGGCGACCGGAAAGAATACTCCATCCAAATACCCCTGGCTGCCCTTGCCGTCCTCTCTATCATCGCAGGTGTGGCCAACCTGCCGGAAAATTTCGGGCATAAGCAGTGGCTCTCGGACTTCCTCCACCATAACCTGCCCAGGATACAGGCCACCCATACGACCTCAGAAACCCTGATGCAGGTCATTTCAGGAACCATCGTCCTGGCGGGGATCCTTGCCGCATACCGCCTTTACCTGAAACCCTCGGGATGGCCGGACAATTTCAGACAAACGAAAATATACGCCTTCTGGTCCTCCGGCTGGGCCTTCGACCAGGTCTACCATACCCTGTTGGTCAGGCCTGTCATATGGCTCGCGCGGATCAACCAAAGGGATGTGCTGGACCTTATCAACGGGATGATAGCCAGATTCCATATCCGGTGGCATGGGATGTTCATCCGCACCCAAACGGGTAAAATGAGATGGTATGCCATGGGCATTGCTACTGGAACCATCCTGGCATTGGCCGTTTTAATATTCTTAACCTAAACAAGCAGAACATGGAACTTCTCTGGATCATAATCCTACTGATGGCAGGCGGCCTGCTTTCCTGGTTCCTGGCAGGACAGCATGAAAAGGTCAGCCGGTGGATCTCGCTGGGCTCCCTGATGGCCGGTTTGGTGATCACCCTCTCCATATGGATATCCGCTGCCTCACCAGTTGACATGCAGGCCCGGGAGTGGATCAGGGAAATCAATATAGCATGGATACCCCGTTTTGGCATCAACCTGCGCCTGGGCATGGATGGGTTGAGCCTCATATTGGTGATGCTCACCATGTTCCTGGGCATCATATCCATCGCCGCCTCCTGGAAAGAGATCAACAAACGGGTGGGTTTCTTCCATTTCAACTTGCTGTGGGTGCTTGCCGGTATCACCGGCGTCTTCCTTTCTCTCGACCTTTTCCTGTTTTATTTCTTCTGGGAAGTAATGCTCGTCCCCATGTATTTCATCATCGCAATATGGGGGCACGAAAACCGCATCCGGGCCGCCTACAAATTCTTTATCTTTACCCAGGCCGGCGGGCTTTTGATGTTCATCGCCATCCTGGCCCTCTATTTCATCAACGGCGACTATACAGGGGTATACACCTTCGACTATTCCTATTTCAATGAGACTTTCCTACAATCGGCCACTGCACGTTGGATCATGGGGGGATTCCTGGCCGCTTTCCTGGTTAAGTTACCTGCAGTGCCTCTGCACAACTGGCTCCCTGATGCCCACACCCAGGCCCCTACAGCGGGGAGCGTGATCCTGGCGGGCTTGTTGCTTAAGACAGGTGCCTACGGACTGTATCGATTCATCATTCCTGTTTTCCCGGAGGTATCCCTCATCTTCGCCCCGGCGGGAATGATACTGGGGGTGATCGGTATCCTCTACGGAGCCAAGCTGGCTTTTGCCCAGACCGACCTCAAGCGCATGATCGCCTACACCAGCATCAGCCACATGGGCTTCATCCTGGTGGCGGTCTTCTCTTTCAACGAGTTGGCCCTGCAGGGCGGGGTAATGCAAATGGTTGCCCACGGCCTCAGCACAGGCGCCCTGTTTATGATCGCCGGCTCCATACAGGAAAAGCTGCATACCAGGGACATCCGGGAGATGGGAGGCTTCTGGGAGACAGCACCCCGGATGGGCGGTCTCACCATGGTCTTTCTGCTGGCTTCACTCGGCCTGCCGGGCATGGCCAACTTCATCGCCGAATTCCTCATACTGTTGGGTGCCTTCAAGGTCAACGCGGTGATCTCGGTGATTGCCGCCCTGGCATTGATCGCATCAGCCATCTATGCCCTGTATCTCATGCAAAAAGTGTTTCTCGGGAGCATACCGGAGAAAATACGGCTGAGCGACTTTTCCCTCCGGGAGACCATCATGGCATTCGCCATGGTGATACTGCTCTTCTGGCTTGGATTGTTCCCCGGCACCGTGCTGCAAACCACCGAACCGTACTTGAAAAACATCCATTACAAGACCCGTAGCAAAGAGGATAGCAGAGAGAAAAGGAAACCGGCCCATAGCATCCTTCCGGAGCAGGTGAGGGTGGAGCAAACATATCATTCGAACCCGTTGCAAAACAAGGAATAACACCATGGAGCACACCAACATCATCAGCCTCATACCCATGATGATCACAGGCGGGACTGCCATACTGCTTATGCTCGTGATCGCAGTGAAGAGGATGCATCTAGTTTCCCTGATCCTCTCCCTCCTGGCATTAATAGCAGCTTTTATCGCCTTGACCGTTTACCTGCCGGAGCTTGACGTTCAAAAGAAGGGGCTGCTGATCATGGACAGCTACTCCCTGTTCTTTACCGCGTTGTTATTGGCCTCGGGTTTCGTGGTGGCCGTGCTCTCTTTCGATTATATGAAAAACCATTCGATCAACCATGAGGAGTTCTACATCCTTCTCTTTCTTGCTTTGCTGGGGGCAAGCCTTTTGGTGGCCAGCAACCATTTTGCCACCCTGTTCCTGGGCTTTGAGCTGCTGAGCGTTTCACTCTATGTGATGATCGCCTATCTTCACCACCGGTCCGCTTCCATTGAGGCAGGGGCCAAATACCTGATCCTTGCGGCCGTATCATCGGCTTTCCTGCTTTATGGCATGGCCCTGGTCTATACTTCCACCGGCACCATGAACCTGAACGGGTTGGCCCTCCACCTGTCGCAAACCACACAGCTCTCCCTGCTGATGCGAACCGGTCTGGCCATGATGTTCGGGGGCATCGCCTTCAAGCTGGCGCTGGCGCCATTCCACATGTGGACCCCCGATGTATACCAGGGTGCACCCGCCCCCATCACGGCCTTCGTGTCCACCGTATCCAAAGGCGCGGTCTTCGCCATCCTCTTCCGGCTGACCACCACCCTCGAGCTATACCAGTATGGTTTCATCATCACCTTTTTCATGATCATGGCCGTTGTCTCTATGTTCGCAGGCAATATCCTGGCGCTGCTGCAGGAGAACGTCAAAAGAATCCTCGCCTATTCCTCCATTGCCCACCTGGGCTATCTGCTCATTGCCTTCATAGCCGGGGGAGAGCTGGGCGGTGAGGCAGCAGCCTTTTACCTGGTGGCCTATTTCATCACCATGCTGGGTGCTTTGGGTGTGGTATCCGTTTTGAGCCATCCCGAAAAAGAACCGGAGGATGTGAAGAACTACCGGGGGCTCTTCTGGAGAAGACCCTGGATAGCGCTTATCCTTTCTGCAATGCTCTTCTCGCTGGCCGGCATACCTTTGACCGCCGGTTTTCTGGGAAAATTCTACGTGGCTGCAGCCGGCCTCTCGGCCAAGCACATCGCCCTGGTGATCATACTGGTGATAAACAGCGTGATCGGGTTGTACTACTACCTGCGGATCGTGGTGGCCATGTTCTCCCCGGCGGCAACCATTCAACCCCATTTCCCCAAAGACCAACAGGTGCCCCTGAAAAGCATGGCCATCCTCTCGGCCCTGGTCATCCTGCTGATAGGGTTCGGCGTCTTCCCCCAGGGCCTGATGGATCTGATCCATGAACTGGTAAGACTGTAAGATGTATGAAAACCGCATGCACCCATTTCATCTTCCACCCATTCCTTCATTCCTTGCCCTCCGAAACTCAAAAGGATCCAGTTCATCACTGCTGCCCCATATACGGCAGCAGGGCATCTCTGAGCTGCTTCACCAGCATGGGATCATCCCGGCCATATATATCGGGAATGCCAAGGACCACAACCTTGCCGGGGTGAACATCAAAATCCCTCACCAAATCATGCTTCATATAATCCTCCATCACAAAGATCAAATCAGCCTCCTCTGCGGTTTTGGTATCTACCGGCTTACGGGCCAAAGGGGATATCCCGGCCGAAACAACACGGACCTCCACCCCCCGAGCCCGGGCCAAACCCTGAAATACCGTTGCCGCCGTAGGACTGCGGTTCATATTCGCCAGACATACAAAAAGATATGTTTGCACTTGTTGTTGCATATCCATCCAAAAAACCCTGCAGAAAAACCATTTATTGCCCCTGTGCCGGCCCCAAAAACAATAGAAACCCTCCAATCCCGGGTCCCCAAAACACGAGACCAACTCCTTTAAACCACTCCTGATAAATTCAATCAAACTCTATTGCCTTATGTGGCCAGAGAACAATTTTTATTATTTTTACTATCCAATGAGCCGGCACACTGATAAATCCATTTTTTGAACAAAAAACAAGCCATTAAACGACCCGGCTTTCATGTTTACCCAATAAACCCTGCATTATGAAAAAACCCAATCACAAGCAGAATTATCTGATACTCAAAGAGGGTCGATCAGGGTCATAAACAAACATGAGGCTTTCATTGCGCAGGTGGGGAGAAACAACTTAAGCAATGTTAATATATTGATATACAAAACTTCAATTAAAATCCTATGCAAATGAAATTTCACCAACAACTTCTGCTATCTGCGATCGTGCTGATGATCCCTCTTTCATCATGGTCGCAAAACGAGAGCAATCTGCACTTCATCACCGATCCTTCGCTTTCTCCCG
>Ga0207797_1000831_pt1 | contig 23160 bp, 12 predicted proteins | sample PRCRCaboRojoPR_6_FD_187275 | JGI IMG/M metagenome (GOLD analysis project Ga0207797, IMG submission 187275) | Marine sediment microbial community from Cabo Rojo, Puerto Rico - PR CR 10% Liquid 1 (SPAdes) | ecosystem: Environmental > Aquatic > Marine > Coastal > Sediment | place: Cabo Rojo, Puerto...
CCGATTCTTCAGTTGCCGTTCCTTATACCGACAACCGCACAATAGCCGATCAGGCCACCAACACCCTGGGGGTGTTCGCCCAGTACAAGATAGAATGGAACCAATGGAAAATTTCGGCCGGGCTTCGCTATGATCATTACCAGGTGACAGATGAACAGCATGAAGCGGGCGATGTATCCGGAAATGTACTGAGCCCGAGGCTTACCCTTAAATACGATATCAGGGAAAACCTGCAGGCGCGGCTGAGCTATTCACAGGGTTACCGGACCCCCCAAATTTACGACGAAGACCTGCACATCGAAACATCGGGAGCCCGTAAGGTGATCCATGAAAATGCCGCCGACCTCACACAGGAAACCAGCCACAGCTATATGGCATCACTCGATTACAACGGGCAGCTTGGAAAAATCTATGTCGGTCTGTTGGTGGAAGGTTTCTATACCCAGCTGCAAGATGCCTTTGTCAATGAATTTGGAGCGCCCAACGAAAATGGAACAGTGGTCTATACCCGGATCAATGCCGAAAACGGGGCAGTTGTCCAGGGTATGAACATTGAGATGAACCTGGTGCCTGTCGATGATCTATCCCTCACGGGCGGCTTCACCATACAAACCAGTGAATACCAGGATTCGCACGAATTCAACAAGCGGGCCTTCTTCCGCACACCCGATGATTACGGTTACATAAACCTGAACTATAATCCCACCGAGCTTTTTACCATATCCACCTCAGGAAATTATACCGGCCGCATGCTGGTACCCTACTTTGGCAATGAGCTGGCCAACCCGGAAGCAGGAACGTTGAACCAGACCCCCACATTCTATAACCTGGGCATTAAACTTTCCTACAGCCTGCCTATCAACGAGGAGTCCAGCATGGAAATATCCGGCGGGGTAAAGAACATCTTCAACTCCTATCAGAGCGATTTCGACCGGGGCATCGACCGCGATCCGGGCTACATCTACGGCCCCTCCAACCCCAGGATGATCCATTTCGGCATCAAGGTGGAGAATATGCTATAAAAATACTAAAATTCACTGAGGAAGTCGGCTTTTCGGCCGACTTCCTTTATTTTATGGGTGTCAACGGTGAATCCAATCGCGGATCTCATTCAGGGGGATGGAAGTTTTTTCGGCTACCTGCTCAGGGGTTCTGCCTTCCAGGTGCAGCCGCCGGACAAAATGCTCCAGCTTCTCGCCTACCTCGATCAGATGCCGGTCGGGGTCATAGAGCCGCAGGGTCTTCTGCCCCCAGGGCTCCTCATGAAGGGCATGCAGCATTTCAACACCCTGTTCACTGAGCTTTTTAAAGACTGTCTCAATCTCTTCCGTCTCAAAATACAGCTCAAAACAATTGGCCTTAGTATCCACAACATGTTGCGCACCAAGCTTTTCAGGAATGATGTGATCCGGATCCACCTCCCATAGCGTGATGCCACACTTGAGGATGATGTTCTTGCCAAAATCGAAGGCCACCTCCTGCCCCAGCATTTTGGTATAGAATTTCTTTGAGGCCTCAATGTTTTTGACAAATACAGCGGTTGAGTGATATTTAATCTCTTTCATAGGGTTATCTTTTATTTAATTATTTGGCCGTATGGAACCTGCATGAATTAACCATGTCCTTGTTGTGTAAGTTTTGGATGCAGGTTTCATGGTCCTGAATATATATTACCGGTTCAACAATGTACAAGATACAAAATATCCGGATACATCAATAAACCCAATTGACAGTGCTCCATAATTTCCTGGTCAGAATTCCATACCACCTCTAAAGACCGATTTCAATGTCGTAAAAATTCGGTTTATTTACCGAATTTATGATATTTTCGGTATATTTACCGAATTCTATATTTTTACGGTATTCAAACCGAATTATTTGCCGTATTTTTCGTATATTTATAGATAGAATCATACCATCATGATAAACAGGGGGACCATATCCGGCGATATCATTTCGTATACTTCTCTGTCAGTCACCGACAAGAGAAGACTTGAAAAGGCCATCCAGGAGCTGTTATCTAAATTAAGCCAACAGTATGGGAAAGACAACTTCCTGGGACGGCTGGTACAGGGTGATCATATTGAATGCGCATTCATGGCACCGCGGCAGGTTTTACGGACGGTCCTGCTGCTGAAAACCTATATCAAGTCACTCGGTATACCGGAAGGATCAACTAAAGACAAACGCGTGCTTCTCTTTAAGGAACATGGTGCCAGACTGGCGGCTGCTGTGGCCCCGCTTGAGGCTTTCGACCCGAAAGCGGGGATCATCGATGGAGAGGCTATTCAATTATCGGGACGGACCATACAGAGTCAGGATACTTCCGGAAAGCAAAACATCATCATCAAAAAGACGCTTTTTTTCCGGGCTTCGGAGCCGGAAAACGAAGAGCAGTTCCAGCCGGTATTTGCCTTGTTGGATACCCTGCTATCCAAATGCACCGCCAAGCAATGCCAGGTAGTTTATCTTAAGCTGATGGGTTATGATGAGGGAGCCATCGCTGAGAAGCTCAACAAATACCGCTCGACCATCAACGAACACTCGACTGCTGCCGGGTGGCATGCCATTCAAACAGCTGTCGAACATTTTGAAAGCCGGGTCCGATGATGGCACTGTATCAACTGCTCCTATTACAGTTCACAGCCCATTTACTGGCTGACTTCATGTTTCAGGGGCAACGCTGGAGTGAACGGAAAGCATTCCGGCCCTTCACCCATTATCACATGTGGCATACACTCATTGTCTTTGGTCTTTCCTATCTTTTGTCTTTCGATACGGGTTTCTGGATAGCTGCCCTGTTGATCGCCCTCCTGCATTTGGGCCAGGATATGCTGAAAAGTACCTTAAAGATCAGGAAAGACACGAATCTTTTTTTCACCGATCAGCTGATTCATCTTATGATACTGGCCGGAGTCAGTGTCGCTTACCATCGTTATTCCGGCTATACCATGCCCTTGGATGTGAGCCTTCGGACCCTGGCCATCGCCTCCTCCCTCCTCTTATGCCTCAAACCAGCCAACATCATCATTAAAAATATCCTGGCCATCTTCCATATTGAAGCCCCAGGAGAACCCTCCCATCATACTGGCCTGGAAGGCCGGGAAGAAGACGCCCGGGGATTGCCCAATGCCGGCAAACTGATTGGAATCACAGAACGACTGTTGGCCTTTGTGTTGGTTCTTTTTGGCCAGTACAGCGCAGTGGGACTGATCATCGCGGCCAAATCCATTCTCCGCTTCCGCAATACCAAACAATCCGAGTATGTACTGGTGGGCACCCTTCTGAGTTTTGGCATTGCCATATTTCTGGCCCTGCTGGTTTCCCAGTTATAATTCGATTGAACCATTTGATAAGTTGGGTGATCTTTCTTAGTTTAGACACCTGAATCCGCGTTTAAAATCATCCGTATGCTGCATACTTCCTACATTGAACTAAGCAAAGAAGCGCTGAATCACAACCTGCAATTTCTAAAGGGCAGGCTAAAGCCAGGTGTTCGCTATTCCATGGTGATCAAGGGAAACGCATACGGCCATGGCATCGAAAGCATCCTGCCCATGGTTGAGGAGGCAGGCGTCGATCATTTTGCTGTCTTCAGCGTCGATGAAGCCATGCGGGCCCATAAGATCAAACAGGAGCACTGTGAGATCATGATCATGGGCTTCATTGACGATGAATACCTGGAGTGGGCCATCGAACATGACGTATCGTTTTATGTCTTCACCATGGAACGGCTGCGGGCGGTACAACAAACAGCCAAAAAAACCAGCAAGCCGGCCCGGGTGCATATAGAGCTGGAGACGGGCATGCACCGCACCGGTTTTTTGCCCCATGAGCTGACCGAGGTAGCCGAGATCCTCACCAAAAATGACAAGAACATTTTTCTCGAGGGTATTTGCACGCACCTGGCCGGTGCCGAACACCTGGCCAATTTCGACCGGGCCGGCAAACAGCTGGAGCGCTTTCGCAAAAGGTGCACCTGGTTTCACAATTTCGGTCTCAAACCCCGCTTCCGCCATGTAGCCTGTTCGGCAGCCCTTTTGAATTTTCCGGATTCGGCCCTCGACCTGGTGCGCATAGGCATCTCCAACTATGGTTTCTGGCCCAGCGAGGAGACCCGGATGCTTCATTTACGTAAAAATGGCGAGATTCCCAAGGATCCCCTCAAAAGGGTGCTTTCCTGGAAAAGCAAGATCATGAGTGTCAACCATGTGCCGGAAGGCGAATATGTGAGTTATGGCACCAGTTACCTGACCAACCGCGACAGCTTGATAGGAGTTGTTCCTGTAGGATACGGCTACGGCTTCAGCCGGAACCTGAGCAACCTGGGACACGTACTGGTCAAAGGCAAGCGGGTAACGGTAGTGGGCACGGTGAACATGAACATGATGGTCGTCGACGTCACCGACATCCCCGACATACAGGTCAACGATGAAGTGGTGCTGATAGGTCGGCAGAAAAACAACACGATCACGGTCAGCTCTTTCAGCGATATGAACAACAGCATGAACTACGAGCTGCTGACCCGTCTGCCCGAGGAGATACCCCGACATAGAGTGGAGTAAAAAAAAATCAAAATTGGGTCCATGCCTGGATAGAAAAAGTGGAAGCGTAATTGGTAACCCGACACCTTTTACCCGGAACCACGAACCCATCTACAAAAATCCCGTAAACAGGGTTAGGGTAAAAAAAGCGCAATAGTCGGGATCGTTGACAATGAACTCCTCGGACTCGGGGAGGCATATCTTTTGGTACATTTTGTAGAGGTCTCCAGGCAGTTCCAATGCGACATTTCCCCAGCGCATAGCAAAAAGGGCAACCAGGGCCTGGTGCATATCCTCTTTGAGAGGAGCCTGCAGGTCGCCCACAAACGTTTGGACGCCTAAATTTTTTAGACCAGCTCGACGAAACCATCCCAGGGCCCTCATGAAATGACGGTCAGGCTTTCCCTCCGCGCCAAAAGGTGCCAAGCCTGAGGTTGTAGCATTCAAACGTGCTTCCAGCAAGGGATAACCTGGTAAAAGCTTTTCGGACGACCAGGCCAAAATCGCTATAGTACCCCCTGGTTTGACCACCCGGGCAAACTCCTGAACAGCCACATAGGGATCGATGGAAGGGGCATAGCCGACACAGCTGGAGCTCCATACCCATTCGAAAGCATCCTCATCAAAGGGCAAATGATGGATATCGCCATCTTGGAGATTGATCTGGTCGGACATGCCTTCCTGTGCAACAAGCTGCTCCGCTTCGTGGATCAACTCAGGCGAATGATCCAGCCCGATGACCTGGCCCGTGGGTCCCACCTCATCTGCAAGCAACAAGGCCGGCAAACCAATGCCGCAGCCTGCATCAAGCCCCCTGCTTCCCAGTGGCAGGTACAAATCCCGTATGGCTGCCATAAGAGTGGGTTCCATTAAAGGATAGGTATTCTTAAGTTTTCTGATATCATCTTTCATGGTGAATATCTCTTTTTACCGGTATGAAGGAAAAACTTTCCAATTTGATTCAAAATCTTGTGTATCGCAAATTGTATGAAGATACCGTTTAATCCGAATAAAAACAGACCATATTCATCTTCTCTACTCAAATTTGCTTATATTATTCAGATCAGGTTATACATAATATTTCAGGCCCATCTCCCCTAATATTAAAAGATCATGTCACCTTCCCATTCCACATGATTAGACCGATGGTCCACCCATTGGGTGGAAGGATTCATTTGAATACATAATCAAATGACTGATTGATAATTGGGTTCGGAACCGGTCGAACCAGATAGCGGGTATCCGATAATAAGATACGAAACCCAAAAGATGAAGTATTGTAAAAATCGGGCAAGCCTGGCAATAGAATGGAATATATTTTATAGACTCTTACCTGCTAATGCATCATCTCAAAATGCCACAACATCCTTTCGGCTCTCTGGGTTATACCAATGACTGTTTTTTTGAACTGTAAGGCAATGGTCTGAAATAAGCGTGAAAACGATCGATAAAAAATTGATCGTGCTGCTGCTTGAAAGCCTGTTTGGTATATTTACTTAAGTAAATATTACCAATGTAGTGAATCTAAATTAGATAGATTGATAGCAGACAATGAAGCCTATCGATTCCAACGGATCAATAACAATTTGCCCAATCTCACCATTCTAAATAACCTGCCTGAATTTCAGCAAATAATACCACTGCTTCCCTTATTTTGTATGGACTTTTTCAAAGATGCATGTTAACTTGCATGTACAAATGCATATATGACAATAATTTAATACATATGTCAAACAAAAGGTAGAAACTTAAAAGATGTTGAATTTAAGACCAAAAAAAAATGAAAAATCAAAATCATTCTATCCGAACCGAAACAAATGCTTTGGCAAAAGCTTCATGGGCTGTTTATGGCCAGCCAAAATTCATTTTTAATGATCTCCTGGTCAATCCGGGATATCTCATGAAGCATATCACGCTTATCCTGGTTTTTATGACCGTGATAGCACTACCCGGAATTGCTCAAACATCCGTTGCCCGGATGATAGATGTGGATGATCAAACCTTCCGCTTTCTGACTGCCGGTTTGGAACATATGCAAATAAGAAGACCCTTGGTGGTATTGGAAGGTAGCGGGGGTGAAAGGATTGAAACCTGGATGTCGGTTTTCGATGCCATATCCGGGTATGCACCCGTGATAGCCTATGACCGCGCAGGTCTGGGTCAGTCTTCCTGGGACGGGAAACGGCCCACAGTAAAGCGCAGAAACCGTCAGCTTCATGCCCTTCTGTCCAGGTTGGAACTTCTCCCACCCTATATGCTGGCAGGGCACTCCTGGGGCGGAGCACTCATTCATGGTTTTGCGGGTGAATTTCCCCACAAGGTGGACGGACTCATATACATCAATCCAACCCCCCTTTTGCACAGCCCTGAAGATGAGATAAACCTTTATCGTGAAATGGGTACCGTCAACCCGAAAGCCGCAGCGGATGCAAGGTAAATAACTTTACAAATATCACTTGCAACAGCTTTTATTGCTTGTTATCAGAACGAATCAGATCATAATAAATTCCATGCAAAAACATCCAAATCATGAAAAACCTGTTATTATTATTCTTACTGGCTGTGCCCTTTATTCTGAAAGCACAGGAAATGCAGCTCTATGAAACCCTGAATTACAAAAATGCAGTTGAAAATGGCACCCGCAGCCGCAATGGCAGGCCGGGGCCCAACTACTGGCAGAACCACGCGGATTATCACATCGAAGTGAGGCTGGATACGGCAAAAAAGAAAATCTTTGGTAAAGAAAAAGTGACATACTATAACGAAAGTCCTGATACGCTTAATTGGATTATTATCCGGCTATACCATAACAAGTTCAAGAAGGGGGCAATAAGAAATATAACAATGAATCCGACAAATGTACATGAAGGGGTGGTACTGGATTCCCTGGCTTTTAATGGCAAGGGGGTCGATTTAAAGGATTACCTTTTCAGATCTTTTGGAACAAACCTAATTATAAGAATGCCTGAAGCCTTAAAGCCAGGAGAAAAACTGCACTTGTACTGTGAATGGAATTACAAACCCCCAACAGGAAAACAATTGAGAAGATCAGGCTTTTACAAGGACAATGCCTGGTTTATCGCCTATTTTTATCCCCAGATCGCCGTATACGATGACCTGGAAAGGCTTAGCGGGCCTGTTGATTTCAAAGGCTGGGATGTTGCCCTTTTTCACCAGGGAAGGTCTGAAGTATATAATGATTTCAACAATTACCGTGTAAAAATTATAGTACCGGAAGGCTTTTATGTATGGGCAACAGGAAAACATACCAACACGGAGGACGTATTTCACCCCTCCCTGCTCAAAAGGATCCACAGGGCAAAAAATTCCGAAAAGAACGTACCGATATTAACCGGGAAAGATATGGATAAAAACTGGTTGTTAAGCAATGAATGGCATTTTGAAGCGGAACATGTTCCGGATTTTGCTTTTGGCACAGCACAGGATTATTTATGGGAAGGTACAAGTGTTGCCATCAATGATCGAAAAATCTTTGTGGATGTGGCCTATCATCCCGATTCAGAGCTTTACTCCGAGGCCCTTGATATTGCCCGGGCATCAGTGGAATATGCTTCTGTCCATTATCCGGCAATACCCTTTCCATATGAAAAAAGCACCACGTTTAACGGAAATCTCTCAGGTGGCATGGAGTTTCCAATGATAGCCAACAATGGCTCCATACCTGAGAAAAAAGTTTTGCGTAATATCATATTTCATGAGATCTTTCATAATTACCTTCCCTTTATGACGGGAATCAACGAAAAGAAGTACCCCTTTTTGGATGAAGGTTGGACTGAATTTTATTCTAACAGATTTCTGGAAGATACTTACAATACTAAATTTTATCATGGCAGTGGGGAGCCAAGCCACCCCCTGGGGAATAAGGGCATATATGAGATCTTTGCGTCAAATCAGGACTTTCCCCTGATACATTCTTACTCGCAGTTGAGTATAATAAATCAGTATTACCTGACATATATCAAACCGGCGATGGCCTATGAATTTTTCGTGGACATGGTGGGCAGGGAACGTTTTATGAGAGCTTTTCAGGAGTTTGCCAACCGCTGGAATGGAAAACACCCCACGGCGTGGGATTTTTTCTATACGTTTAATGATGTACTGGGCGAAAATTACAACTGGTTCTGGAAGGCCTGGTTCTTTGACCTGGGTTATCCCGACCTGGGCCTTGAATTGGATGGAGAGGAGCTGATCGTTAAACGGGTTGGAGTAGGAGCTTTACCCCTGCCCGTGAAGTTGAAGCTTGAAAAGACAGGCGGGAGCTTTGAGACCATTACCAGGCCAATGGATGTATGGAAAAACGGGGAGAAACAGATTAGGATCAGGCTGAACAACTGGCAGGAAATCAAAACAGTACGCATTGACCCTGAAAGCATTCCTGATATGGATCACAGCAATAATATCATCAGCATCGATTAATCCATAAACATTACGCCCGAAGGACTGGGATATATCTATCCAGGGATTATAGTAAAAGTATTGAACATTTCACCATGCTTCGGGCCCTGGATCATCAGGGATAAAGCAGGTAAAAAACAATATAAGCTCAGAAATTCCTTTATATCAATTTTTTATACAAAACCTTAAAATGTTAGCAATAGGCATTTCTCCCGATAAGGATAAGGAAATCTTTTCCAGGGCAAAATATCCGGAGTATGAAAATCCAGCTAGTCACCATTACGGTGTGATCACCACCTCCTTGGTTTCGCTGCTCTCCGAGACCACCCCGTCGGATTTTCTTTTCAGGGCCACCTGGTAACGGTAGGTGGTATCGGCCTGTAAGTTGGAATCGGTAAATTCGGCCCGGCCCCCGTCCAGGGTCTCGTAAAGCAAGGGCTGGCCTTCACCCTGTGCTCGGTACAGCATCAAACGATAATTTTGTGCCTTAGGGGGTGTCTCCCAGGACAGCTGAACCTGACCACCTCCCCCATTTTCGGCCTGAAAATCATCAACAGGGGGCACGGGGTTGTAGCTTTCTACCACCACCTTCCGGATGTTGGACAATCCGGAGTGCAGGCCGTTGTCATCCACAGTTTGGATGGCCAGCTGCCAGGCCCGTGTAGTATCGGTGAGGCTCGATGAGTAACTGTCTTTTTCATTGCCCTTGAGCGAATCCAGCACCTGCCATTGCCTTTGACCTTCGCCCCGGTACATCACATATTGCTTTTCCACATCCTGGCTGGAGCTGGGCTCCCATTCCAGCCGGACCATCCCCTTATCATAGTTGGCTTCCGTGAGCAGGGCTTTGGTAGGGGCGATGGTATCGGGCCGGGTTACCTCCAGGATATCGGAAAAACGGGAGTGGTTCCACCGGTCGTCAACGGCCACCACCTTATAGTAGACCTTGCTGTTGAGCGAGTTCAGGTTGAGGGTGTCCACATAGGCATTGTACACGGTGGGGGTGTCGGTTACCTGCACAAATTCATAGTCGCGGCTGAGCGAGCGGAAGACCCTAAAACCGGAAAGGTCGTTGGCCTCGCCCATCTGCCATCTCAGAGCCACCAGCCCGCTGGAATCCACCCTTGCTTCCAGACCCTTGGGGGGTTCGGGAGCTATGGTGTCGGGTACGGACGGGCTGGCTCCGTTGCTCACATTAAAATTGCCGGCTGTATCAAAAGCGGCCACAGCGTAATAATAATCATCCTCTGCACCGGCATTTGGATCCACATAATGCTTTTGACCTGTGGGAAGCAATTTCTCATGCAGGCGGTTGAAAGGACCTGAAGGAGAATGGGCCGAGCGCACCGTATAGAATCCTGCCAGGTCGCCTGGAGAATGGGGATAATCCCATACAACCTCCAACCCCCTGGTGGTAGGCTGGACCTTCAGTCCCTGTGGTGCGGGAGGGGCATGCAGATCCCTGAATTTCACCGGCACCACATTGGAGGGTTCAGATTCCAGGCCAAAATAATCATGGGCCACCACACGATACCGGTAGGTCGTTCCAACCTGCTTGAGCGAGTCCAAAAAATACATCACGCCCTCCGTGGTGTCTCTTCTTCTTTCCTTATTATAAGCCAGGGGTGCATCGTTGATCTTTCTGAATGGCTTTTGGCCTGCCGCCCTTTCCACATCGTAGGAAAGGAAAAGGTTTTTATAACCCCGGTGGTTCCAGGAAAGCAAAGCTGCCGAATCCTTGTTGCCTGCCTGCAATTCAGGTGCCTGGTAGGAATCGGCCAAATCCTGAGTATTCACTACTTCTTCTCCTGAATGACCCAGGGAATCCTCATAACCCTGGATGGTAGCGCGGTAGAGATATTCTTTGTCCATCTCAGCACTCCCGTCCATATATTCCAAACCCGAGGCTTTCGATACCGCCCGGTTGTCGGCCGAGAGGAAAAGATAAAAATAAAGCCGGTTGTTGAGTGTCTGGTAGGAACTCACCTGTCCAAAAAAAGACTGTGGGGCCTCCTCGGCTGGTTCCGGATAAAGCACCTTCATAATGGGCCCGACCATATCGCTTTGGGTTTTCAAAGCCTCCCAGCGCTCACGGGAAGCAGGTTTGATCGGGCTTTCATTCAGACGGTTAAAGGCCGAGGTATCCCCGTTAGAAATATCCGCCCGCTCAATATTCCATCCATTTTGCTTGAAATGCAGAAAAGCATCCGTCTGATGGAACATGATTTTCAACAACACGGCCCCATCCACCTTTTGGGTTTTGATGTCAAGGCCCTGATCGGCCATCTCCTGATCTACCTGTAACATCTGGCTGTATCCGGATAAGAAACTTAACATGAACAGAGAAAAAATCATCCAGGTGCGTATCATAATCAATGGTTTGTTTCATTAAAAATTCATAAGGTTGTTTCCTCAGTAATCTCTATAAAGGATTATCCCATCATGGGTTTTGCACGGTAATGGTAAAATCATTGGCTGATGTGCTGGGAACTACATTGGAACCCGAAAGATGCAGATACAACTGGTCACCCTGTTCCACATCCGGGTAGGATTCCAGCTCGTAATGGTCGTCCTCTCCACAAAGTCTACGTTTGTTTCCCCAGTTGGTACGGGCGTTAAGATCACCATAATAGCGCACACGAAGCACTTTGGGATTGAGTTGCTGGCTCTCGCCCACCATACTGACAAACGAAGAATAATTTGCAGGCGGGGTAAAGGAAGTATAATCTTTCCCGGTATGGCCCGATGACTGTTCGATGCCTACTTCCGAGTCGCTCAGTGGGTCCCTCACCAGAGACTGGACGTTGGGATCAGAAGGATTCCACAAAGAATAAGTTTCCTCGGGTTCTAAGTTGGGAAACTGCCAGCCTTCTGTAACCTCAGTATACCTGTTTCTACCCAGGCAATAACTGCCTTTCCAACGGTCATCGATTTCGGCATGCCAACCATGCACCGTCCCCTGATCAGAAGCAGTCAGGTGGACGCTGCCTTCATGCTGACTTCTTAGATCAAAATGCCCAAACGGTTCAGGTCCGGTAAACACCACCTCAATCACATCAAAACGCTTTCTGCCGGCCAGATTATGTCTTGATTTCACCACCGGTGGGATGGGCTTGCTTTTCACCCGTGTCTTATTGACTTCCAGGGAACCGATCTTTTCCTGAAGGGTATTGAACTGGCTGGTCTGGAAGTAACTGGTAAACAACACCCGGGTTCTAATAGGCCCCACCACACGGTCAATGGCTTCCTGGGTCTTTGAAACCTTGGTATCCGACATCTCTCCGGACTCCGAGTCGTCCCAGAGACTTTCTCCGGGTGCATCCATGGTACCGGCACCACTTTCTGATTCATCATCGTCCTCGGACGGGGGAGCGGCAATCACCTGCAATTGATAGATGGTCTCGTTTTTGAGTTGCGGAATGTCAAACCTGAGCTCCCTGCCATTTTCCCGTTTGCTTACATCCACCTTTTTTCCCTGCTGCTGGAGGTTGATGGGTTCAAATTTGGCTTTTAAGTCATAACCTTCCGTCTCGAGGCTGTCCCACACCGTTGTGACATTGGTACTCAGTTTTACATAGCCACTGCTGTAATCATCCTGGGTGAAGTACCTGGCCCGCCGTGCAGGGAGCACTTCCTCTATGTACTGATCGCCGATCCTCTCGGGCGGGCTGCCGGTACTAAAAGTATGGACAACCACCTGCTGGATCTTTTCTCCCTTCAGGGAGCCGGTATTGTATGTGGCAGGTTTCCATGAGTCTTCACCTTTACCGGTCTTCTCTCTGACCACCACTTTGGCCTTGACGCGATAGGTAGTATGGCCGTCGAGCATGACCTTCTTATAGTTCGTGTTATCTTCTTCAGCCCATTCGCTTTGGTCTTCGCTATAGTCTTTTTTCAGTGCCAGGGTAAGGGTTTGGTTATCATCATCATAATCGCCTACTACTGTTCCGGCTTCAATGCCCACCGGGTCCCATTCACCGGGTCCGGTCTTCTTCTGCCAGTCATATTCAAAGTCAAACTTATAGGTGGTTTTCCTGGTGCCACCCTTGCCGTCGGAAAAAGTATACGTCTCGGTTCGGTCATAATAGGTGTTCTTTTCCAGGGTAATTTGTGGTTTCGTAAACAGCCCCAGCCCACTCTTATGATTGGTGGGTGTGACATCAGAAATGAATTCCATCTCTTTCACCGGCGACTCAACGGTAACGCTTTCGCCCTCTTCGATCTCAAAGGAACAAATATTGCCCATGGTGAATTGCTGGTTGAAATTGATCGTGCCGCCCAGGACATTGATACCTGCTTTGATGCGGCCTTCAACACCTACCGGGTTGGGCAGTCCTACTTCAACCAGGGTACCTGCATTGACGCCCAACACTTCTTTTTGAGCCACGAAAAAACCAAGGTCTCCGTACAGGTAACCGCGGCCATTGGCATACCAGCGGTTCAGCCCAAAATCACTTCTTCCGCTGCATTTGACCGGCGGTGCGTAACGAATCACGGTAACATCAGCGCCCATGGCGGCGCTGGCTTCCAAGCGCGCCACCTTACCGCCAAGCTTCATATCCGTATTAAAGCTCAGGCCGGCGGCTACCCCTTCCCCTTTTTCTATGATCTGCTTCTGATTCAGGCTGGAGGTGTAATCGTCAAAGTAATTTTTTACGTGGGTGGGCAATGTGGGCGAGATCAAGTCCTTACCGGCCATAAAATAGGCATTGGTCTGGGCAAGGGTAAAATCCTTGAACCCCAGGCTTATACCGACTCGATTTTTGGGTGTACCCAAGCGGAGATACCAGTAGTCTGAATTACTCCCTTTCTCAGCCAGCCTGGCTTTAAAATCAACACTGCCACTGCCTGTGATGATCGGCAGTTGAGGTGGCATGTTGATGTTAAAGGAGGTATTGAACTTGAATTTCTCCTCTCTTATAAAATCGGCCTTCAAACTTCCTTCAACGGGCGGATTAGATCGGTCCTTCAATTGGGTTAGCGCATAGGCATTACCATCCAGACTAAAGGTGTTGACCTTGAAGGGATTTCTTTGCACCGTTGCTTCCAATCTGGCATCAGCGTTGACCACGAATGGTACCAGCTTCAGGCCAAAGATGGTGGAGGCTTTCAACCCCGTCACGCCTTTCTTGGGCTCATACTGGTTGCGAACGGTGGCGGCATCTCTCACGGGGTTGGACTGCAGGTAGGAGGCTTGCATCTGGCTTTTTCTGGTTAGGTTGTGATAGGCCCCGCCACCAAAGCCAAATAGACCTACCGGTCCGCCCAGGGGTATGCCAGTATTAAAGAAAGTGGCCATACCATCGACATACCAGTATCTCAGGGTGCTGTTGGACTGCTCCTTTTGTCCGAAAAGGGCATTGCCTGTAAAGGCAGGCGAACCAAAAGCTTTCAGTTGAAGGTCGCCATCAAAGCCGCTGCCAAAGGTGCGGTCATTCTTGTACATGTCGAGTGAGCCGTCGAAACTGAGTGGTCCCCACTTGGCATTCACCCTCACGCTGTCGACCTCAGCGCCCCTGAACTTAAAATTCGGCATGATCCTTCCGGATTGGGTCATCTGGGTATCAATGCTGCTGTAGAGCCTCAATTCCGATTCTCCGCTGATCTGGCTCATCTTTTTATCGGCCAGGTTGAAGCGCAGGTCAAACTGCAGGTTGGCCGCATAGGATCCTTGTGGGGTTTTGAGCTGAAGGTTTTTCAGATCGGTGGGATAACCGACCACCCTGGGAGCCTCCAGGTTGGTGTTGACCCCGAAGTTGCTGATATCCAGATGGGGCTCACGGGTAGAGATCTTAAAATCCTCAAAGCGCATGCCTTTGATCTGCACATCGGGAACAGCTCCCAGCGTGGGATCAAAATAGAAACGCCCGTTGAGAATGGCCTCAAAATCCACATCCTGCTGCCTGATGTCCAGTTGCACCGTGGAGTTGGCATCGAGCTGTGTGGTAACCATCCACATAGGTATCCTCCGCTCCTTACCGGTTTTCAGATCAAAGCTGTAGGAAGCCTGCTGGCCGGTATAGGTGATACTGGCCTTGTAGGGCATGGGATCTTTGAAGACGGGGATTGTCAGACCTCCGGTCATACGGGCATGCTCCAGCATGCTGTGACGAAGGGCTACATCCACCGTATCAATGGACAGCGGCATATTGCCCATGGTACCCTCCTCCATCACCTGGGTGCCGAATATTTCTCCGCTCACTCCACGGGCATCCATGACCAGGTCGGTGCCGGTCAGGTGAATGGCATTGTTGCTGCCCTGAGTATTGTTGCCCTGGTTATTGCCTTGACTGTTATCCCCCTGCTTGTTGTTCTGTTTTTGCTTATCGGATGGCTTCTTCGAGAAAAAGTCGGGCATCCAGACTTCGCTCTTACTGACATATACACCTTGCCAGCCAGCCCCGGCATTGGCTGCAACAGGATTGGAGCTGCCCAGTTTCTGGAAGAGGTCTTCTTTGGAGGAATGGTCTATATAAGCTTTCTCCACCTCGAAGGTATATCCGGGAAGCTTCTTATAGCCAAAGTGCTCGGTAGCCAGCTTTTGCGTTTTGTTGATCTGTGGGGGCAGAGAAGTAAAGTCGAGCTGGGCCACCCAATGGTCCCAATTCTTAAAGGCAGTGTTAAAGGTAGCTGCCAGGGTATCCTTTTTGCTGAACTGGCCATTGTTTTTGGGTATGAACTGCCCACCGGTGAACTTGACCATGCCATAGGCCTCTACATCCCGGAAACCTTTGCAGTCAAAATTCAAATAAGTACCCTGTTTCTGTTTTGTGTTCTGGTTTCTGGCAGGAAGCAGGGTCACGGTATAATTCTTTGATATATCCACGGTCACAGGCTTAACCAATTGCAGGAAAGCTTCATCTTCTGAAATAACCGGACCTTGTGGGTTGAGGCATATATCGCTGGATGAAAACACCATGTATTTATCGCGGATGCGGTCGTCTTTAAGTTCCAGCATACCCACAAGCGAAGCGGTGGCTTTTTCCGGGGTAAGCTGAAGATCAATCATCCGAATATGGGCAAATCCCTTTTTAAGTTTTATGGGGGCCTTACCCTGTACCCCGGAATTTCCAGATATTTTGCCGTACAATTCTTTTAGCGATATGCCCTGCTTAAGATATTCCTTGGCCTTTTGGCCCTGAACAAAACCCTGGAGCATATCCTTATCCACTTCGATCTGGGCTTTTCCGGCAAATGCCCTTCCGTTTTGATTGACCTTCACTTTTTTAAGCTCTACTATCAAGGTATTGGATGTGCCGCTGGAGGAGGATTGTTGTTGGGACTGACCAGTAGCAGATTGCATGAACTTCGCATTGGTGACTACCCCCAGACCTTCGATTCCATTGGGTGCATTATCTGCAGCCTGAAGATGTATGTTGAAGTGTCCCATCTGGATGGTATCGCCCTGACCAATCTGGGTGGAGTGTTGTTTACTTACATTAGAAAGGTCATATTGGCATCCACTGCCACAATTGTAGGTGCCCTGGCCCTGAGCAGCAGTACTGGTCAGTTCAGCGGTATCCTGTGGGGTAGTATCAAGTGTTGGTGAAAGAAATGGGGGCAGCAGTGGAGAAAAATCATCGGGTAACAGGGACTGAACGATCTGGCGCTGTTGATAGGTAAAGGTGTGGATCTCACTTTTGCCATTGTTCTTGATCCTTGTCTGGTTGGTGGGATCGTAGGCCTGCACCTGTACGGCATAGCGGTGGCCGTCTTCAAGCAAAGGTTTGGCCATGCCGTAATTGAGGAAATTTTGGTTCAGGTTTCGGGTCTCATATACCTTAAAATTCTCACTTTGCATGGCATCATAGGGGCTGATGTCGGCCCCGGTAATATCGACCATTTTGAAACGGTATTCTATGTTGTTGTTGCGCGTGTTGACCGGTATCCAGTTGAAATTGATGAACTGGGGCGAAGGGGAGGTGATGCTGGCCTGGTTGCGTGGCTTCATGATCCTTGGCGGATCAACAATGGAGATGCGGATGGGCTGGCTGCACCCTACCGGCTTACCCGCTGACAAGGGCTCATTGGTCTCATATTGCAGGGCTTGTGCACACAGGTTATAAATGCCTTCGGGAAGGGTTTGATTGGAGAGGTTGCTGCGCAGGTCCATTCCTTCCACTTCAATATCATTGCGGCTAAAAGACTGATAACGGGAGCGCAATTCCTGGGCGGAAAGGGTTATGGACTGGCCCGGCTGCAATACGATGGGGTTCTGTGGCATGGCATCCTGCTCGGTGCGGGCCGAAACATCGTTGTTGGTGCCGGTCAGTTGCCACTGGAGCTTGACCCGACGGGTTTCGCTCATGCTTTGATTGACCAGGGTCACCACCACCTTGTTTGATCCCTGCATGTAATCCGAAAGGTACATCGAATACGGGGGGATGACATTCACATTCACATTGACGGGGGTCTGCTGGGCTTGAACAGTAGTCAGCGAAAATATAAAAGCCAGTAAAAAGAGATGCAATCGGGAAACCATAAGCTCACAAGCTTTTAACAATTATTAAGAAATATCTGTACCGGCAAACAATTCCTCAGTTTTCATTGTTCAAGCTCGAAAACTTTACCCAACGATCTATCTATTAACAATATAACCCAATTGTTGAATTCATGGGAGTTTTGGGCACATATCATCAAATTAAATTCTATTATACAGGGAGTTATAGAGGTGTCAAAAATAATAATCCGGATAAATTCACTGGCATCCATAATCTGTTCAAGACTCCTTCTAAATTGTGTCTTATGAAATTCAGAGTCCTTGCGATGTTGTGCTTTTTGAGCTTTTTTCTGGCAATAGCCGGGCCGGTAAGAAGCCAGGATGTGGAAAACATATCGAATGAAGAACCGGTTCAATTCAGCGGTTCCGCTTCCATTCATACCGGCTTTTATGAGATGAGCGGCATTGCCGGTCGCCGGCAGCCGTATCGTTACAGCCTGCGATTCAATCCCACCCTGCAGCTCTATGGGATCTCCTTCCCTTTTTCACTTACTTTAAACAAACAGGGAACCCGTTTCAGCCAGCCATTCAACCAGTTTGGCATGTCGCCCGAATACAAGTGGGCCGAGTTGCACCTGGGCTACCGGCGGATGAGTTTTTCCCCTTTCATCTTAAAAGGTCAAACCTTTGCCGGTGGGGGCGTCGAGCTCAACCCCGGCAAATTGCGTTTTGGGGCTTTCTACGGCCGGCTCGACCAGGCCAACCGAACACGTACCGGCAACATCCTGCAGCCCCAATATAAGCGGATGGCCTGGGGCGGTAAGATTGGTGTAGGAACGGAGGAAGAATACCTGGACCTGATCTTTTTCCGATCGCGCGATCAGCTCAACTCCCTGTCCGGGGCCAGCGACAGCCTGCGCCAGACCATACCCGCCCGCGAAAACATGGTGGTGGGGGTCAGCAGCCGGCTCAACTTTTTCAACGATGCCCTTTCATGGAAATTTGATGTGGCAGGCAGCGCTTATACAAGGGATATACGTCAGGGAAAAATCGACCTGGAGGATGAACAGGTCCCCGCCTTCCTGACCAACCTCTATACGCCCCGCACTTCTTCTCTTTTCAGCTGGTCGGGTGAGACCAGCCTGACCCTCAACCTGGACGGTTTTACGGTGGGGGGTACCTACCGCCGGGTGAATCCCGATTACCGCTCCCTGGGGGTGAACTACATCAACGACGATGTGGAGAACATCACCATGAACTCCTCCTTTTCCCTGTGGAAGAACAAAATCAGCCTATCCGGCCGCTACGGCATCCAGCGCAACAACCTGAACGACAAACAGGCGGCCCGAACCAACCGCAACATTGGCTCGGTCAACCTGAGTTTCAACCCTTCCTCCACCTTCGGGTTCAACATGCAATACTCCAATTTCAACATGGATCAGCAAGTGGTGATGCAAGACACGATCATGAGCGATTCCCTGCTGGTGGATCAGGTCAACCACAACCTCAGTATTTTCCCCAGGCTCACTTTTGTCAGCGAGAATCATGTCCACAACATCGTGCTGGCCGCCACCTACCAGAAACTGCAGGATGCCACTTATACCGGCAATGAGATTGTCAACTACAACCTAAACTATGGCTTAACCTTCACAAAAATCGGACTGACAGTCAATACAGGGCTCAACTACAACCACATGCAGCGCGGCAGTTTTGTGAGCGAACGATATGGGGTTTCGCTTTCAGGAAGAAAAAGCCTGTTGGAAAACAAGCTCAGCATCAGGGTAAGCAGCACCTACAACATCAACCAGCGCAACCAAAACCAGGGTTACCTGACCAACAGTTCGATATACCTGTCTTACCGGATCGACGGGAATCAAAGCATCAGCCTGAACCTCTCGGTGGTCCAAAGCGAGATGCCCTCCAGCGACTTTATCGAATCCCGCGGCAACCTGGGGTATAATGTGAGTTTTTAAACCAACCCGTCCGCTTCCTGCTAAGCAATCCCCGGGTTTGAAAACAGACAACCGGCGTTTGTTTCAGGTTTTTTGGTGTTCAGGAGGGGGTGAACCATACGCTTCGGATACCATTCGGTTATGAACTCAACGGCTCGGCGCCGGGGCGTCCGTGGCAATTCTTGTATTTTCGTCCGCTACCACAGGGGCAAGGTTCATTTCGGCCCACCTTACGACCGACTTTGACCGGTTCGGATTTTTGCTGTTCTCCTCTCCCGGCTTGTCGACCAGCCACGGTTTCAGGCCGCTTCGCTTCGTACTTGCTCATATCCAGCTGGCGCCTTCTTTGGGCTTCCTGTATCTCATCACTATCCTCAATGGGGATGTGGCCCTTGATAAGGGTAGCGGCCACCTCCTTGCTGATCTTTTCCAGCATACTTTTGAACAGCTCAAAGGCTTCAAATTTGTATATCAGCAGGGGATCCTTCTGCTCATAGGTCGCGGTTTGCACCGATTGTTTCAGATCGTCCATCTCGCGCAGGTGTTCCTTCCAGGCCTCGTCAATGGTCGAGAGAATCACATTCTTCTGGTATGATTTTACCAGTTCACGGCCTTCCGATTCATAAGCGTTCTTCAGGTTGGTAACCACCTGTATGGTTTGGGTACCATCGGTGATGGGCACCACAATGTTCTCATACTGGTGGGAATGTTTCTCGTAAACCTCCTTTATCACCGGATAAGCCTGGGCAGCAATGGCTTCTTCCTTACGCATATAACTATCCCAGGCAATGGTATAGATCTTATCAACAATTTCACCGGCATCTACCTTCAGAAATTCTTCCTCGTTCACGGGAGAATCAATAGAGAGGGTTCGGATCAGTTCGAATTTGAAACCTTCAAAATCGGAGCTGTCCTGGTAGTTATCCACCAGGGCCTCGCATACATCGCGCATCATGTTGGCGATATCAACACTCAGGCGTTCTCCGAAAAGGGCGTGTTTCCTTCGCTTATAAATTACCTCCCTCTGGGAATTCATCACATCGTCGTACTCCAGCAGACGTTTCCGTATGCCGAAGTTGTTCTCTTCCACTTTCTTCTGAGCCCTTTCGATAGAGCGGGAGATCATCGAGTGCTGGATCACCTCTCCTTCTTTGAGGCCCATTCGGGACATGATGTTGGCGATACGGTCGGAACCGAACAGGCGCATCAAATCATCTTCCAGGGAGACAAAGAACTGGGATGAACCGGGATCTCCCTGACGACCGGCCCTACCACGCAGCTGGCGGTCGATACGGCGTGATTCGTGACGTTCAGTACCCACGATGGCCAAACCACCTGCCTCTCGTGTTTCCGATGAAAGCTTAATGTCGGTACCCCGGCCCGCCATGTTGGTGGCGATGGTGACGGTTTTCGATTTCCCGGCTTCGGCGATAATCTCAGCTTCTTTCTGGTGGAGCTTGGCGTTCAGCACATTGTGCTTGATGCCCTGAATCTTCAACATCTTACTAAGGAGTTCGGAAACATCCACCGAGGTAGTTCCAACCAACACGGGCCGGCCTTTATCAATAAGCCGCTGAATCTCTTCAATGACAGCATTGTATTTCTCCCGCTTGGTCCGGTAAACCATATCGTCCCTGTCATCACGTATGACAGGCTCATTGGTGGGAACAACCACCACATCCAGTTCATAGATGTCCATAAACTCGCCAGCTTCCGTCTCAGCCGTACCGGTCATACCGGCAAGCTTGTGGTACATTCTGAAATAATTCTGCAGGGTGATGGTGGCAAAGGTCTGGGTGGCGGCCTCTACCTTCACATTCTCCTTGGCCTCAATGGCCTGGTGCAGGCCGTCGGAATAGCGTCGGCCTTCCATAATCCGGCCGGTCTGCTCATCCACGATCTTCACCTTGTTGTCCATCACCACATATTCCTCGTCCTTATCAAACAAGGTATAGGCTTTCAAAAGTTGCTGCAGGGTATGCACGCGCTCAGATTTAACCGCATAGTCGCGCAACAGCTCATCTTTTTTAGCCAGCTGCTCTTCCTCGCTCAGACCTTCCTTCTCCAGGTCGGCCAGTTCACCACCAATATCCGGAAGAATAAAGAAATTGGGATCGTCCGACTCGGAGGTGATCGAATCAATGCCTTTATCGGTCAGCTCAATGGAGTTGTTTTTCTCATCAATAATGAAATACAGGTCATCGGTGACCTTATGCATGTGTTTGCTGTTATCCTGCATGTAATAGTTCTCGGTCTTCAGCATCAGGGCCTTGTTGCCCTCTTCACTGAGGAGTTTGATCAGGGCTTTGTTCTTGGGAAGTCCCTTATAAGCCTGAAGCAGCAGAAAACCACCCTTTTCGGTGTTGCCATTTTTGAGTTCGTTACGGGCATCATGGATAATCTGGGTGACCAGTTTTTTCTGGGCACTCACCAGACGTTCCACTTTAGGTTTGAGTTCCTGGAACTGCTGGGTATCTTCCTGGGGTACCGGACCGGAGATGATCAAAGGGGTACGGGCATCATCAATCAACACCGAGTCCACCTCATCGACGATGGAAAAATGGTGTTTGCGCTGAACCAGGTCGGAAGGGTTGATGGCCATGTTGTCCCTAAGGTAGTCGAAACCAAACTCGTTGTTGGTCCCGTAGGTGATATCGGCATGGTAGGCCTGACGTCTTTCTTTGGAATTGGGTTCATGCTTGTCAATACAGTCAACCGACAAGCCGTGGAATTCATAAAGGGGCCCCATCCATTCCTGGTCCCGTTTGGCCAGGTAGTTGTTGACGGTGACCAGGTGAGAGCCTTTACCGGTCAGGGCATTCAGGAACAAGGGAAGGGTGGCGGCCAGGGTTTTCCCTTCACCGGTAGCCATCTCGGCAATCCTTCCCTGATGCAGGACAATGCCCCCCATCAGCTGGACATCGTAATGAATCATGTCCCATACAATCTCATTGCCCCCGGCCTGCCAACGATTATGATATACTGCCTTATCTCCGTTAATCTCAACGTAGTCTTTCTTGGCAGCCAGTTCCCGGTCAAAATCGGTAGCGGTAACCTCAATCTGTTGGTTCTCTTTAAAACGCTTGGCGGTCTCCCTCATGATGGCAAAGGCCCGTGGCATTAGCTGATTCAATACCTCCTCCAGAGTTTCATCGGTATCCTTCTCCATCTGGTCAATCCGCTTATACAACTCTTCCTTCTCTTCCACATCGATCTCATCGCTTTCAGCCTTTTCCCGTAATTGAGCCTTCTCGGTTTCCGAATGCTCAATATGATCGTATATCTCCTTACGAAGATTCCGGCCTTTTTCCCTTATTTCATCGTTGCTGATATCGTGTAATTCTGCATATATAGAGTTGATCTCATCCACAAGAGGCATGAGCTGCTTGATATCCCTCTCCGCCTTGCTTCCGAATATTTTGGTCAGTGTTTTGGTTAAAAGATCCATGTTCAACTCCCTTTTTACAAATGTTGTATAAATTGCAAAGTTAATTCAAATAATAGAAATTATTGAAAAAGTGGGGTAAAATATATCCCAAACAATTTTAACGCTCAATCAAGACCAATGATTGTTTTCCGCAGGAATTACTCAAAACAGGTGAGCGAAAAATGCTGTCAACAGCCTGGGTGGATCCTATGGTTGGATCCCCGGATCTGATAAAAGGAAAAACGGTATGATAATGTGGCGGCATAACCGACAGGCAATACCAGAAAAACTTCTTCAAAGTCTCATTTTAAGATGATCTTTTGTCGCAGATTCAGCGAGGGGGTTTTGACAACCAATACATATAACCCTGAGCTCATTCCG